>Ga0075425_100002290_pt1 | contig 19139 bp, 12 predicted proteins | sample SoiMethybrSBSTD4_FD_75300 | JGI IMG/M metagenome (GOLD analysis project Ga0075425, IMG submission 75300) | Bulk soil microbial communities from a Populus tree surrounding site in Tennessee, USA - Soil MetaG P. TD hybrid SBSTD4 | ecosystem: Environmental > Terrestrial > Soil > Tree plantation... | reverse complement strand
TGACGATCGGACCCGAGCACATCATGGCCTCCGGAGCACTGCCCCCGGGATTGCCGCCGGTGATTATCGAAGGCGAGGCCTACTGGGACGGCGGCCTCGTCTCGAACACGCCACTGCAATATGTGCTCGATTACACGGGTGAGCCGAGCGACAAGTGCATCTTCCAGGTGGACCTGTTTAGCGCCCGCGGGGCAATGCCCGAAACGCTGTTTGACGTGGCCCAGCGCGAAAAGGAGATCCGCTATTCGAGCCGAACGCGCCTTGCCACCGACAACTACGAGCAGTGCCAGACCATGCGTCGAGCGGTCCGCAAGCTGTTGGAGAGACTTCCGCCCGAACTCAGTGACAATCCGGAGACCCAACTTCTGTCGCCGTGGTGCGATGGCGACGCCGCCATCACCATCGTGCACCTCATCCATCGTCGTGCCGCCTACGAGACGCACGCGCAGGACTACGAGTTCTCGCGGCTCTCGGTGGAGGAGCATTGGCTGGCCGGGCGGGACGACGTACGCCGCACGCTGCGGCACCCCAAGTGGAGGAGGCGCGAGCGGCCCAAGGATGGCGTGCTGGTGCTCGATCTTGCCGCAGATTGAGCCTGGATGGCATGGTGCGCGTCCTCGGTAACCGGAGCCCTGCAATGCGGACCCTCTTGAGCTGGAGCACGGGCAAGGACTCGGCGTGGTCGCTCAACGTCTTGCGCCAGCGGCGTGACGTGGAGGTGATCGGCCTTGTAACGACCATCAATTCCGCCTTCGGTCGCGTCGCCATGCACGGGGTGCGCCGCGCGCTCGCCGAGGCGCAGGCCGAAGCCGTGGGCTTGCCGCTCTATTGGCTTGAGATCCCCCATCCTTGCCCCAACGACGCCTACGAGCGCATCATGGGGGCATTCGTGGAGCAACAGGCGGCCGCGGGCGTTGCGGCGATGGCCTTTGGCGATCTGTTCCTTGAGGACATTCGTCGCTACCGCGAGACCAGGCTCGCCGGCACCGGCATCACGCCATTGTTTCCTCTCTGGGGGATCGAGACGGGAAAGCTGGCGCGCGAAATGATCGCCGGCGGACTTGAGGCCTATGTGACGTGCGTCGATCCCCGGAAACTGCCGGCGCGCCTTGTGGGACGGCGCTTCGATGCCGCGCTGCTGGCCGAACTGCCTCCCGGCGTCGACCCCTGTGCAGAGCACGGCGAGTTCCACACCTTCGCCTGCGCCGGCCCGATGTTCCGTTCCCCCATCGCGGTAGACGTTGGAAGCATCGTCAGGCGCGATGGCTTCGTGTTTTGCGACCTCGTGCCCGCGCCGCCACAGAACACTGCGATCCAGCCAAGCGAGGTGCCGCAGGTCGGCGGTGAGCTTCCTGCTCGCCGCCGTGGCCCTGCCAATCGCGTGGTCAGCCTGATCGCAAGCGCCACCGAGATCGCGTGCGCTCTTGGCTGCCACCACCGGCTCGTCGGCCGCAGCCATGAATGCGACTATCCGCCGGAGGTGCTGCAGCTACCGGCGCTGACCGCGCCCAAATTCAAGGTCGAGGGCGCAAGCGCCGACATCCACGAGCGCGTGAGTGCCATCGTGCGCCATGGCCTCTCTGTCTATCGCGTAGATGGCGAAGCGTTGAAGGCGTTGGAACCTGACGTCATTCTCACGCAGGACCATTGTGAGGTGTGCGCCGTGAGCCTCGCCGACGTAGAAGCTGCCACCTGCGCTTGGACCGGGCGGCCCGCCGAGATCGTGTCGCTCAGACCCGGTTCGATGGCCGACGTCTACCGTGACATCGCCCGCGTGGCTCGCGCGTTGGATGTGCCGGAATCGGGCGAGCGCGTGCTTGCCGCCATGCGAGCTCGGCTCGCCGGCGTGCGCCGGATGGTTGCGGGCCGCCCTCGGCCACGCGTCGCCTTCATCGAGTGGGTTGATCCGCTGATGGCCGGTGGCAACTGGATGCCGGAGCTGATCGACATGGCCGGCGGCGAGGACTTGTTCGGGGAGTCCGGCGCACATTCCGACTGGATGGCGTGGGACGCGTTGTTGGCCGCCAATCCGGAGGTCATCGTGGTAGCCCCGTGCGGCTATGGCCTCGCACGCTGTCTGGAGGAATTGCCCCTGCTTGAGGCCCGACCGGGCTGGTCAGACATCGCCGCCGTAAAGCAGAAGAGGGTTTATTTCGCCGATGGCAACGCCTATTTCAACCGGCCTGGTCCGAGGCTCGCCCACAGCGCCGAGCTGCTTGCGGAGTTGCTCCATCCGGAGGTTGCTGATCGGAAATACGAGGGCACAGCTTGGTTGCAACGCACCTCGTTCTCTTCGCGTGCGACCGCCGGTGCTGGGTTGGATTGAGGCAGCCACAAACTCTGCGGCACCAAGGGTTAGCCAGACCTACAGTCGCTCCTCCCCATAGTAGAGCATGGACACGTGTTCGGCCTCGGCAAAGAACAGCCAGCGCTCGATGATGAGCCCTGCGGCCAGGGATAACGTGGCAAGCAACGCACCGGCGATGGCCCACCCCGGCGCCTGAGAGATCAGCAGAAGCAGGATCGGCAGGCCGAAGGCAAAGAGGAGCGCCGCCTTGCGCAGCGTCTGCGCGTGCTTGCGCGCTACCCGATAGCCCATCTCGCGCATGACGAAGTTGGGCTGCGTGTGCGGCGGATCCAGCACGCGCACCTTGCCAAGGTGGCCAAGCCCGGTCGCCGCCTCGAGCGTGTAGGCGCGCAGCTCGCCATCGATGCGCAACCAGTAGCCCCACTTGAGCGCTGCGCCGATGCCGAGGAGAAGCATGGGGAGCCAGGCCGACCACGGCGATGCCTCGCGCAAAACCGCCAGCAGCGTCCGCAGCAGCACAGCCCCGCTGGCAAGCCCAAGCGTGATGTAAATTGGCGCAGTCAGCGCTTGGTGCCACTGTCGGATCGTGCGCAGAGAGGCGTAGATCATGCCAGTTGCGTAAAGGGTGACGATGGCGCAGAGGACCACCAGCGCCGCGGCAACCGCGAACGCTCCGTCCACGCGTTCGAAGCAAAGCCAGCCAATAGCCAGCGCCAGCGCCGGCCCCGCGGTGGCGATGACCATCACCCCCTCCCGCGACAGCCAGGAGGTGCGCCATTGTGACAAGGCGCGCCAGGCACGCTCGGGGCGCCCCAGATGCCTCGTGGAGGACAAAAGGCCTCCGGCAACGAGAACGAACGAGCTGGCAAACCCGGTGAACCCCAGCCACCGCTCGACCGGAACGGCTCCCAGCAAAGCCAAGAGCGCCAGCCAGGTGAGGAGCCCGAGGCCGGCGCCAGACGCGGTCGTGAAGAGGATCACCGAATAGGCGGGGTGCATGGGGCCCAGCGCTCGAGATCTGGCTTGGTGACGGGAAACCTGTGGTTGGTTCGGTGGGGTCTTGTCCGGCGGGCTGGACAGCGCGTCAAGGCACACCCGCCATGGCATCTCGCCACAGCTAAGGCCCGTGGCGCCGATTGCCTATGCCTCAGACCAGCAGCCCGCTTGGTTCAGGAGCGCGCGCAGAGCCGGATCGAGGGCCGGGCTCTCCGTCTTCAAGAACATGAGCAGCGCTCGCTCATTGGCTGTAATCTTGCCATCCCGACCGATCCGCTCGGCAAGCCAGGCAGCGTTTGCCGGCGCAACGGCATCGTGCGTGACAATCTCAACCTTCTGGCGCGTCAGATGGGCAATGGCGCCCTCTTCCGCGCTCTGCTCGCGGTAGCCCGCGAAAAAGCCCTTGAGAGACCCCACGCCGCGCAGGATCGCATCGAGCGACAGATCGCCCCGCCGGTCGAGCCAGGCCTCACCGGCGAGTGCGACCTCGCGCGGCGGCGGAGCATAGCCCGACGCTGCCATCACGCAGTTCGCTATCGCCTTGACGAATAGATCGGTCCAGGCTGGATGGTTGTCGCGGCCGGTGCTGCTCTCATCGATCTCAAACAGCACCTCGGCTTCTGCCCGCGTGACGGCGATGCAACCGTCGCTGGCCGCCGCGTAGAGAATGCGGCGCAGAAGGTCGACGTCGGCCTCCGAGACGATGCCAGGCTCGAGCATCTTGCCCGAGCGCAGGGGTCCCGTGCCGCTGAGCACGGCCTGCTTGATCTGCTCGAGGGCGAAACGCACAAGGCTCTGTGGCGCCCAACGGGCCTTGTCGAGCACATTGACGAGCAGCTCAAGCTCGGTCTTGCTGTCGACCCGCCCGTCCCGACCAATGCGCTCGATCAGCCACTGCGCGTTCTCCGCAGTAAGGTAGCCCCGCGGCTCGGCTTGCTCGACAAGATAATCCGTGATGGTCTCAACAAAGCAGTCGGCCCAGGCCGGATCCTGCACCGGACAAGTCTCGTTCAGGGTAAAGATGACGTCGGCTTCCTCGGCCGTGATGATCCCATCGTCATAATAATTGCGCCGGAGCTTGAGGACGTCGGCATCCTTGATGCTGCCGCGTGCCTTGATCTCCGCGATCGAAACCGCGTTCAGTACTGCCATAGCCAGCCCCCGGCCAATCCCGGTCAAAGCTAAGGGCCGATGGTTACGATCCCCCTAAGACCAGCCGCTAGGAAGCATTCCCAGCGCGCCTGGATCCTGATCTCCCCAGAATTTCTCTAGCCCTGCGCGCATCCTAAGTGACACTGCCGGCATGGCGTGTTAGGGGGCAACCACCCCCTTCCTCGTGCCTCAACACGCGTCGTCTTGCTATGCAATATCGCAAGGACATCGATGGATTGCGCGCCGTTGCGGTGCTCGCGGTTGTCATGTTTCATGCGAAGATTCCAGGATTTTCTGGCGGGTTCGTAGGCGTCGACGTCTTCTTCGTGATCTCAGGTTATTTGATCACAGGCTTGATTGCCCACGACTATGCCAATGGAAGTTTTACCTTCTCGGCATTCTACTTCAGGCGCATCAAACGCATCCTTCCGGCGCTTGCGTGCATCTACGTGGCGAGCACGCTCCTCGCCAGCTTGGTCATGCTTCCGAGCGACATGGCAAGCTTCGGGCGCAGTCTCACAAGCTCAGCCCTGTTCTATTCCAACCACTTCTTCTACACCCAGTCGGGATACTTCGGTGGCCCCGCGGACCTCAAGCCACTGCTGCACACGTGGTCGCTCTCCATCGAGGAGCAGTTCTACCTCGTGTGGCCGATCTTATTCCTGCTCCTGGTGCGGTGGCGCGCGGTAGCGCCATTCCTATGGCCAGCAGCAGCGATCTCGCTCGCGGCTTGTGCGCTCATGACCAGCTGGGACAAGGAGGCTGCCTTCTTCCTCGCTCCGTTCCGGGCCTGGGAGCTTCTCTTGGGAGCCGGGCTTGCGCTCCTTCCCAGACCAGCGGTGGTGTCACCGCTGCTGGCCCAACTCGCAAGCAGCACAGGACTGGCGATGATCGTCGCATCCATCGTGCTCCTTGACGAGGCCAGACCGTTTCCGGGCCTTCTGGCCCTGGCGCCGTGCCTCGGTGCGGCGCTCTTGGTCTTCGCCGGGACCCACCACCGACCGCTCATCACCCGGCTGCTCTCCACCCCCCCGGCGGTCGCCCTCGGCCTCATTTCCTACTCGCTCTACTTGTGGCATTGGCCCCTGCTTTCCTTGGCCCGCTACCACTTTGACCGGCCCCTCCAGTGGGGCGAGGTCAGCAGCCTGCTTGGGCTTAGTCTCCTTGCCGCATTCGTGAGCTACCGCTGCGTGGAACGGCCCGCCCGCAACATCACGTGGGAGCGCGTCCCCCAGGTCCTGGTGGCTGGCGTCGTATCGCTTGGCCTCTTCGTCCTTGTCGGCAATGCCAGCCGCCGCTGGACCTTCAGCCTCAACCCGGAAATTCGCCGGCTCGATGACGCCGTCAGATCCGAGAACACCCTGCGCCGTCGCTGCAGCGGACCGAAAAACATCTTGCGCGACGATGAAGCTTGCACCTTCGGTCGGCCCCGTGGCGGCGGCTCCTACGATGTGGCCATCTTCGGCGATTCCCACGCCAACCACTACACGCCGGCGATCGAGCTGCTAGCGCAGCAGGCAGGAATGTCGGGGCGGCAAATCACGGTCGGTGGCTGTCTGGCGCTGCTTGGCTACTACGAGGTCGTCTCTCCTTACGCCACCGAAGAGAGCTGCCGCTCGCTGCGCGAAGCGATGGTTCACTTCGTGCGAGAAAACCCGAGCTTGCGGATTGCAGTGCTCGCACACAATTGGTCGGTTTACGCAGGGAAGGCAATTTTTGACGACCAGGCGCCAATCTATGTCGTGGCCTCACGCACCGACGAGCGGTCGCAGCAGCGCTCCCTCCAGGTGCTCCGACAGAGCCTTGAGCAAACCATCGACTTCTTCCAACAGCGGGGCATTCACGTGGTCCTCCTCGGCGAGGTCGCGATATTCGCCCGCGATCCCGTCAAGTGCATAGCCGCGGCTCTTAGACAGGGAGGCAATTTGCAAAGCTGCCGCCGTCCGCTGCAGGAGGTTCGAGAACGCCTCGACACCATGAACAACCTCTTGTCGGAACTTGCCACACGCCACGGCTACGCCTCGTTCATTTCGCCACTCGCCGCGATGTGCGACAATGCATGGTGCAGTCCCGTGGCCAATGGCGTCTATATGTACCGTGATCGAAGCCATCTCAATCGGGTTGGAGCCGAGCAGCTGGCGCGCAGCATGCGAGTTCCGCATTTGGAGCCGCGATCGTGAGCCGGCGTGGCAAGGAACCCTGCTGATCTTGCTCGCAACGCGCTCATGGCCACCTTGCAGTGCCTCTGACCTGCGCCGAGACAGGCGATGGATGCAGATCCCCCTCAGTCGGAGGCGACCCCATCGTTGTCGCCGGCGCGGGGATTGTGAATTCTTCGTCGAGCTATTGCTGGGAGCGTGCACCACGTCACCGTTGAGACATGGGCATCTCCGCACCTTTGCGTGAAAAACATCTTTTCCCGCGACAGCGACCAACTGATTGTCGCCAACTGCCTGCCCGTGCGTTATGCCCCAGGAGGCGCCCAGCCATTTCCCGTTCTGCCAAGCGCTAAAAGAGACCGACATTTCTACCCGTGCTCGGTTGGTTTGAGCAAAGGAGTTTGGCCGCATCGACAGTTCCCGAGGTCCCCATTTGGCAAGCCATGGCCGCAGTCTTGGAGGTCGACAATTGCCGGTGCGCCATCGGCGCGAAGGCGCAGGCAACGGCGGGACAAGAAGATTGATCCTGCAAAGCAACCGGCGGGTGGTCGTGCAAAGCTGCCTCGGCTTGCCTTGCGTGTTGAGACTGGCCACCTCTTTCCGGTCCAGGAAACGCCGCTATAGTGCCATATCCGGCCGGAGCCTGAGGACAGCTCACGCCCTCGACTCTCAAGAACGATGAAAGCTGTCCTGATCAACACGACGTTTCAGCTGGGTCACCACGGCTGCACGCTCGTGGACCGCCAGCTCGACGTTCTCACCGCTGAAGCGAACCTCAATGTCTGTGCCAAGCTGCCGCTGCACGCCGACTGGCAGAAGCTGGCACCTACCGAGTTCGATCTCGTGCTTGTCAATGGAGAGGGCGCGCTGCATCACGACAGCAAGGCCGCCAGGCGGCTGGCGGAGGTGCCGCGGTGGGCGCGCGAGCGCGGCCGACCCGCATTCCTCATCAATTCGGTCTACGAGGCAAACAGTCCCGAAGTCGCGCAAGGCGTTGCCCGATACCGTGCGGTCTTTGCTCGCGACGAGCTGAGCCGCCGGGCGTTGATCGAGGCAGGTATCGCAGCCACGGTCGTGCCTGACCTCACGCTCACCTGGGAACCTGCCATGGCGCGCGGCAGCGGCCGGCTGGTCGTTGTCACCGACTCCACCGTGCAAGACACCAACACGCGCCTGCATCGTGCCGCGCTTGCGATCGGTGCGCGCTATCTGCCACTGATGGCTCGCCCTCCACATCCCGCCGTGCAAGCCCACGCCGAAGCGTCGCGCTGGTGGCGCTACGCCGCCAAGAGACTGGCGGCCCATGCGGCACCGCCCGGCCTGTGGCGCGATCGCTGGCGCAGTCTCATTCCCGGTTTTGACGACTACGTCGCCTGGTTGGCGCAAAACGCGGGGCTGGTCGTCTCTGGGCGGTTTCACGGCGTATGTATCGCCCTCGATCTCGGAATCCCAGTGCTCGGCGTTGCATCCAACACCTGGAAGATCGAAGCCGTGCTCGCGGGCGCTGGTCTGGAGCACCGCCTCGTGTCCGACCTGGAGGAGTTGCAGCGGCACCTGCTGACAAAAGGTCTTGAGCCTTACCTCTACACCCCTGCCGAACTTCACCGCATCGCCGCATTCCGCAAGGAGGCACTGACGAGCGCCCGCGCCATGTTCCGCTCGATCTTCCAGAGCGTGACGCGCGCATAAAGTGCCTGGAGTAGCGCGGCGCGGGGAACTTCCGGTGGTATAGGAGGCGATGGGCGCTCGCCGCCCAGGCAGCCATGGCCGGCCTCAAGGCGCCGAGCCCCCGGCTGTCGGAGGACGGCTCAACGCGACCGCTAAAGCGGTATGTTGTCGTGCTTTTTCCAAGGGTTCTCGACAGTCTTGTGGCGCAGCATGTTGAGTGCGCGGCAGAGCCGTCGGCGCGTGTTGCGGGGCAAGATCACTTCGTCGATATAGCCGCGTTCGGCGGCGGTGAAGGGATTGGCGAAGCGGTCCTGATATTCCTTGATACGCGCGGCGATCTTCGTGGGGTCGCTAAGGTCCGCTCGGTAGAGGATCTCGACCGCACCCTTCGGCCCCATTACCGCGATCTCAGCTGTTGGCCAGGCGTAATTGACATCGCCGCGGATGTGCTTGGAACTCATTACGTCGTAGGCGCCACCATAGGCCTTGCGCGTGATCACCGTTACCTTTGGCACCGTCGCCTCCGAGAACGCGAACAGCAACTTGGCCCCATGTTTGATAAGACCGCCATATTCCTGCGCCGTGCCCGGCAAGAAGCCCGGCACATCGACAAACGTGACGATAGGGATCTCGAAGCAGTCGCAAAAGCGCACGAAGCGTGCACCCTTGCGCGATGCATCCGAATCGAGCACGCCCGCCAGCACCATTGGTTGGTTCGCCACGATGCCGATGGTGCGCCCCTCCATGCGCGCAAACCCCGTGACGATGTTGCGCGCAAACGCCTCCTGGATCTCGAAGAAATCCCCCTCGTCCACCACCTTTAGGATCAATTCCTTGATGTCGTAGGGCTTGTTGGGATTGTCGGGAATCAGCGTGTCCAGCGACGCCTCCGCCCGCTCCGCTGGGTCCTTGGTCGGGAGTTCCGGCACGCCGGAACGGTTGTTGGAGGGCAGGAAGTCCATGAGCCGCCGCATCTGCAGCAGGGCCTCAAGATCGTTCTCGTAGGCGCGATCCGCAATCGACGACTTGGTGGTGTGCACGCGCGCGCCGCCAAGCTCCTCAGCCGTCACGGCCTCGTTGGTCACGGTCTTGACCACGTCGGGACCGGTTACGAACATGTAGCTCGTGTCCTTGACCATGAAGATGAAGTCGGTCATGGCGGGGGAGTATACGTCGCCTCCGGCGCATGGGCCCATGATCACGGAGATCTGCGGGATTACGCCGGATGCCAGTACGTTCCTCAAAAACACTTCCCCATAGCCGCCGAGGGCAGCGACGCCTTCCTGGATGCGTGCGCCGCCGGCATCGAAGAGACCGATGATCGGCGCCCGGTTTTGCAGCGCCATGTCCTGGATCTTCGTGATTTTGCGGGCGTGCGCCTCCGACAGTGAACCGCCAAACACGGTGAAGTCCTTGGCGAACACGTAAACGACGCGGCCGTTGATGGTCCCCCATCCGGTGACCACGCCATCGCCCGGGATCTTCGTTCTCTCCATGCCGAAGTCGGCGCAGCGGTGTTCAACGTACATGTCGAACTCCTCAAAGGAGCTCTCGTCCATGAGCAGGGCGATGCGCTCGCGCGCCGTGAGCTTGCCGCGCTTGTGCTGGGCGTCGATGCGCGCTTGGCCGCCACCCAGCCGGGCTTCCGCGCGCCGGCGCTCCAATTCCTCAAGAACTTCCTTCATTTGAGCTGCCCCGTATTCGCTGCGCCGCACCAACCCGCATAGCATGCTGCCGGGCGAGGCAGCCATGGTATGCCGCCAAAAAGGCACAAACGGGCGAAAAACGTTGTGCTCGCGTTGGCGGTGGCACGCATGGTAAATTAGCGTGCCAAGCGACGCGGTCACGATTCCCGCCGTTGCCGGTACCACCAGTCGAGGGCGCTCGCCGGTAAATGCGCGGAGTAAGCGTTGCCAGAGCTGTCGAGGGTTAGACCAGGGCGACGAAAGGGCTAAGTTTGCACGATTGGTTCTTCAGACAGGGCGGGGGCCGCAAGCGGGTCATCGACTGGCTCGGCGTCGATGCCTGGATCGATTCCTCGCTGGCGCAAACTTGGCAATCGCTCCAGGATCGGTGGAACGCCTTCTCGAGCTTCTTTGCCCGATTTCGGCTCTCCGGATGGAAGCGGCTCCTCAACGAAGCAATCGCCGAGGGCCTGACGCTAGGCGTCGGCGGCTTGACGGTGCTCTACGTGCTCGCCATCCCGGCCTTCAACGATTTCGACGAGAATCGTATCAACACTGGCAAATTCGCGGTCAAGTTCCTCGACCGCAACGGTTCCGAGATCGGCCAGCGCGGCATCCTGCACAACGACGCGGTCCCACTCGAGGAGATTCCCGATCACCTGATCAAGGCAACGCTCGCCACCGAGGACCGGCGCTTCTTTGAGCACTTTGGCGTCGATTTCATTGGCACAGCGCGCGCACTGCTGGAGAACGCTCGCGCCAATGAAGTGGTACAGGGCGGATCGACGCTTACACAGCAGCTTGCCAAGAATTTATTTCTGTCCTCGGAGCGATCCATTCAGCGCAAGGTCAAGGAAGTGTTTCTCGCCTTCTTGCTCGAGTCACGCTTCACCAAGCGCCAGATCCTGAAGCTCTATCTAGATCGTGCCTATCTCGGCGGCGGCGCGTTCGGCGTGGAAGCCGCCGCCCAATTCTACTTCGGCAAATCCGTGCGCGAGGTCAATCTAGCGGAAGCGGCACTGATGGCGGGCCTCTTTAAGGCGCCGTCCAAGTTCGCCCCGCACGTGAACTTGCCGGCATCACGGGCGCGCACCAACGACGTGCTTACCAATCTGGTGGAAGCCGGCTACATGAGCGCAGGCCAGGTGCAGGCCGCACGGCTCAATCCGGCAAAGATCATCGAGACGCGTCCCACGAACAGTCCCGACTGGTTCCTTGACTGGGCCTTCGAGGAGGCGCAGCGGCTGGGCGAGGGACGCGGCCACTACGTGCTCACCGCACGCACGACCGTCGACCTTGGCATGCAGCAGGCGGCCCAGGAGGCGATGAACAACACGCTGCGTCACAGCGGCTCCAGTCGCAAGCGCGGCTACACCGGTGCCCTCGTCTCCATGGAACCGGATGGCGCTGTCCGCGCCATGGTGGGTGGCCTCGATTACGAGGACAACCAGTTCAACCGCGCTTCCCACGCGCGCCGCCAACCCGGCTCTTCATTCAAGCTCTACGTCTATGCCACCGGCTTTGAAAACGGCATGAACCCGCGCACCATGGTGCGCGACTACGGCGGTCAGTGCGGAAATTGGGCACCCAAAAACTATGCTGGCGGCAGTTCGGGGCGCTCGTTGCCCGCCCTCGATGCCTTTCGCATGTCGCTCAACGTTCCCGCCGTCAATGTGTCCTTGCAGGTCGGACGCGAAAAGGTCCTAGAGATGACCCAGCGCCTGGGCGTGGTCGGCGTGAAGAAGACTTGCTCGATGGCGCTTGGTGACACCGGCATCACGCCGCTGCAGCACACGGGCGCCTATGCCCACTTTGCCAACGGCGGCAAGACGGTAAAACCCTACGCCGTCCTGGAGATGTACAATTCCAAGGGCGAGCTTATCTATAGCCGCGACCGTGACGAACCACCGCCGGTCCAAGTCGTCAGCCGCAAGGTGGTTGAGGACATGAACCAGATGATGCAGGCGGTGGTAACCAATGGCACAGCGCAGAAAGCCGCGCTCGACTTCACCACCGTGGTCGGCAAGACTGGAACCAGCACCGCCTATCGTGACGCCTGGTTCGTCGGCCTCACGGGGGCGCTCGTGACCGGCGTTTGGGTAGGCTACGACGACTTCCGCCCCATGCCCGGCATCACCGGAGGCAGCCTGCCCACCCAGGCCTGGCACAGCTACATGTCGGTAGCGCTGAGAAACTACCGTTCCATCCCCCCGCTCATCGGCATTGGCCTCCACCCAAGCCAAGTGGCCGAGCAGCAGCGCCTCATCGAGCTTAAGCGCACCGATCCGGCTCTGGCGCAGGCGCAGGTGAGCCAGGCTGCCCCGAAATCGAGCAGCATCATGCCCGATCAGACGCGGGTCGCCTTGAAAAAAGTGGCCGACAGCATGCGCCAAGCCGCCGGGCTGCAACCGACGCCAGCCAACGTAGGGCCGGCGGTCATGCCCACGCCCGGCGCCGTCGCGCCGAAGCCGCAGGCGCCGGAGCCAAAGACAAAGTCGCCCACGTCGGTACCCCAGCGGCGGGCAGAGGTGCCGGCCGTTGCCGAGCGTCCGCGGCCCTGAGCCAGGCCGACGAGAAGGTGTCAACCTGAGCCTAATTGCCAACATCCTGATCAATGTCACCGTGTTTGTGCTGCTCGCCGTGGGCGGCGGCCTCGGCTCGGCATGGTACATGATCGAGGCCGGTTCGCGCCTGTCAACGCGGAGCAGCGGCCCTTGGACCACTTGGAGCGCGGCTGGCCGCCCCGACGCGGATCCCTACACCCGCGCGCACACCGTACGAAACGGGCTCCTGCCGCTGGCCTCCACTCTGGAGATCACCTACCAAGCCAAAGCCGATAGCCGCGGCGGACGATTGCATTCCGGCTGTGAATACACCATCGTCATGGATAACCTTGGCGGAACCTGGTGGAGCCTTGCAGCCTTCGATGGCCAGGGCGGCCTGATTGCAAACGCCGCGGAGCGGTACGCCTTCAACAGCGACAACGTCATGCGTGAGCCAGATGGGCGGGCCATTATCGCCTTGGCGCGCGATGCGCGGCCGGGCAACTGGCTGCCCATCTCCGGCAGCAGGGTCAATCTGGTGCTGACCGTGCAGGATCCAGCTTGGGCGGCGGCCGTGTATGAGGGCGGCGCCAAATCTCTGCCGGCGATCCAGCGCCTGGTCTGTCGGTGAAACGGCCATGCCCAGACTGCCAAAATGGCTGAAGGAGGTTGGCTGGCGGGCCGCTGCCGGCGCCCTGTTGCTCGGCGGGATTATCCATATCCTCGCCACCATGGCGGTGCCGATCGTAAGCTCCGGCCATGCCTTTGCTCGGCTACGCGATTCGCTTCCGCTCAATCAGATGGTCCTGCTGCCGGCACCGGCACCAGGCAAGCAGCCACTGCCGTTCCTACCTCCCGATGCGCTCTACGCCATGTGCCGCTACGACATTTCCGTCGATCTGCTCCTGGTGAATGCACCAATGGCGCAAGCCGGATGGACACTGTCACTGCACACGCCACAGGGTGACAATTTCTATGTCATGCCGGCACAGGAATCGCGCCGCGGCACCGTTTCCCTAACGCTCGTGCCAAGCGCGGAGCGTCTGGGCGAGTTCGCCGCTACGCCCCGGCGCATCAGCGCCCAGGAAACGCAGGTCGCCTCGCCGTCGTGGCAGGGCCTCGTCGTCGTGCGCGCACCTCTCAAGGGCCTCGCCTGGCGCGCCGAAACCGAAGCCGCCCTGCGCCGCGCCAGCTGTACGCCGGTAAAACGCAGCTAGTCGACCCCCATCGATCACGCTCCTCCTGCAGCCCTCGGGCCATGAACTCGGCGCGGATTTGAAAGCGCACGGCATCGACCGTGACAGGGCTGTCGTCCCCGCGAGACCCAACGCGCGCGATAAAGTCCGCCCCCCTTGCACGCTGCGTCGGGCGCGCTGTCGCACATGGAGCCATGCGTCGCGGGGAACGCCACGCCAACCTCCGCGTTCGCCCTCAAACCTGGTGGTGGGAGGAGCTGAGCCAGCTGGCCGGACGGCTGGCACCCTACACGCGGCACTTCGACCACTCACCTCATACGAATTGCGGCTTGGAGGCTCACATGCGCAGCAAACTGCTTCATGGCGGATGCGGCGAGCGCTCGTTTGCCATCATCCTCGACAGCGGCGATGAGGCCATGCACGTGCTGCAAGAGTTTGCTGTCCGCGAAGATGTGGGCGGCGCCCAACTGACCGCGATCGGCGCCTTGAGCCGGGCAACGCTCGCGTTCTTTGAGTGGGAAACCAAACAGTACCGCCCCATCCCCGTCGATGAACAGGTCGAGGTGGCATCCCTGGTCGGCGACATCGCAATTGGACCCGATGGCAAGCCCAGCATCCATCTACATGCCGTGTTAGGACGCCATGACGGGAGCGCATTGGCCGGCCATCTGCTCGAGGCTCATGTGAGGCCGACGCTCGAGATCATCGTGCGGGAGTCGCCCGTACATCTGTGCAAGGTCAAGGACCCCGCGAGCGGCTTGGCGTTGATCAAGCTTTGAACAGTCCAACGCACGGCTCGTAGGCGTCGCAAGCTGCTGTCCAGGCCATCGACCGGAGAGTCTCGCCAGATGGCAACGCGAACTCTCGGCCATCGCCAACTCCTCGCTCACTTTCAGCGGGCCTCGATCGAACTCTCCGCAAGGGGCCATCCGCCGCGCTGTGAGCTGTCCGCAATGGCCAGGATCGGACCGAGGCACTTGATAGGGCGAGCCCACCAAGCTGGGGCGCGCTCATGGCTCCGACTTCTCTTGTCGCTCGGCGGTCGTTGATTCGGGCCCCGCTCGCCTGCCCTCGTGCTTGGTCCGCCGCGAGTTCGCGGTCGGCTTCCGATCCGGCAACAAGCCATGCTAGAAAGGCTCGCAGCCGACCCGTGCGATGAGCACTGGTGGTGTGTGTGAAGGGATCTGCTAAGGCACCCAGTCACAAAGACGGCCCCGTAGCTCAGATGGATAGAGCACCAGATTCCTAATCTGGGGGTCACAGGTTCAAATCCTGTCGGGGTCGCTCATCAGGTTACGAGAAACTCATGTTCCGCGGAGTGCATTCGGCGGAACGCGACATCGAGGGGGCGGCTGTTACAACCGAGCCGGGGCAGACCCACCAAAGCTGCACGCCCTAGTGCGACAATCGCGCGGTGCTCGGCGCGGTTGCACGGAGCCGTAGAAATCGCCTCGCCTAAATGACACCCGCCTTCTCTAGCTGCTCGATCTCTGACAGCGAAAGCTGGAGGAGGCCAGAGTAGATTTCTTCGTTATTGGCGCGCGGCATAACCGCTGGACGATATCCGGCATCACCGCCGCTGAATTTTATGGGAAAGCCAGGCGCCAGCGCCGCCATATCGTCTGACAGCGACGGAAATCGCAACGGCTGCAACATTCCGCGGCCTAGCAGCTGGGGCGACTTCAAAATGTCCGCTACGCCGTTGACGGGCGCGCAGGGGATATCCGCCGTATCGAGCTCTCTCACGGCGCTGGCGTTGGTTTGGGCTCGCGTCCATGCGGCAACGATCACGTCGATAATGTGATTGTTGGCCACGCGCCAACCCCGATCCATGTAGTTTGCGTCTTTGGCAAGATCTTGCCGGCCAATGACTTTAAGAAGTTTTGCCCAATCTTCTTCGCTACCCGCCCCTATGACGATCGCACCGTCGCGCGTGGGATATGAGTTGAACGGCGAGAAACGCATGATGCGATTGCCTTGCCGCGATGGCAGACCGAGCCTCTCATAGCAATCAAGCGGCTCATCGAAAAGGAGCGAGACAAGGCAGTCGAGCATTGACACGTCGATGAATTGACCGAGCCCAGTTCGAACTCGCTGCAGCAAGGCTGCAAGAATGCCGGCGACGGCATAGGTGCCGGCAATTCCGTCCGACAGGGGCGTACCGGCCTTGCACGCGTCGCCCTCAGGTTCACCAGTGATGCTCATGAGCCCCGACGCTGCCTGCACCATGAGATCGTAGCTTTTCTTACGGGACAGGGGACCCGTCGCACCGTAGCCGCTGATCGAGCAGTGGACGATGCGGGGATTGGCTCGGTGCAATTCGGCGAAGTCGAGATCGAGGCGCTGCATGACGCCTGGCCTGAAATTCTCAACGACGACATCGGCCTGCTTGATCAACCTCAGGAAGAGAGCACGGCCAGCAGGCTTCTTTAGGTCAAGTGTGATGGCCTTCTTGGAGCGGCACCGCTTGAGGTAGGCGAGGCCAATGTCAGCAGCATCTTTGCGTCGGAGCGATACGCCCGCGGGGCCCAAGAACGGCGGCGTCGAGAACGTCGGATCGCCGTGGCGAGGATCGTCGATGCGGATGACTTCTGCCCCAAGCCCTGCAAGAAGCAGCGTAGCATGCGGCCCGGAAAGAAACCGCGATAGGTCGAGTACACGGATGCCCTCCAACATCGATCCTCCTTCAAAGCGATCAGGCTTGATGTTTCGGGTGTAGTCTATCGCCACCGCGCGGCCGCGGGAACGCAAGCGTCTGCCGTTTCCGTTTGGCCGATGAGGGAGGGTGGGATGCCTGAGCAGATTGGCGGCTTCGATCCCGCGCGCGGCCGCTCCGTGCCGAGGCTCCAACTGTCCACTCGCCCGGTTCGCGGTCGGCATCATCGTGGTCTGCAGCGTAACGTTCGGCTCTTGGCCCAAGTTCGCGAGCTGCATATCATCGCGGAGCTAGCACCCTATGATCCGGCGATGGGGTGGGCCTTTTCGCGGCGCCGTGTCCAGCCATTCGTTCTGACATCTGCAACAGACTTTGTCACAACCGACAATGCCCAGGCGCCGCAAGGTCCGCACCCAAATCCGGGTCCCTCAATGCCCCGGTAGTTGGATGGATCGAGATCGTGGGCTAATGGTGTGACACCCTATTGCTCTGTGATGGCTGACCTCGTCATCGTTCCAAGGGGGTGTGAGACAGAGGGGTTCGAGACGATGAGAATCCTCTTCATCAATCCCAACATTACGTCCGCCATTACCGAGCTGATGGCGGCCGAAGCCCGAAGATCCGCCGCGGTGGGGACTGAACTCGTGCCCGTAACTGCCGAGTTTGGCACGCTCTACGTCGAGAACCGTGTCGAGGCGACAATTGCCGCGCACGCGGTTCTTGATGCGTGCGCCGCACACAGCGACGGCTGCGATGCCGTGATCATTTCCGCATTCGGAGATCCGGGTTTGTACGCCGCGAAGGAACTTTTAGACCTACCCGTAGTCGGCGTCTCGGAGGCCGCATTCCTTGCCGCCTACATGCTTGGAAATCGCTACGCCATAGTGTGCCTCACCCCTCGTCTCAAGACTTGGTATGTGGAAACCTCACACGCGCATGGTCTCAATGGCAAACTCGTTGCGGCGCGTGCAATCCCCGGGCCCATGCCTGACATCACGCGAGCGAAAGATGATTTGAGAGAGAAGGTGTTGGCAGAGTGTCTCAAAGTCATCGCCGAGGACGATGCAGAGGTCATCATAATCGGTGGTGGACCGGTTGCTGGGCTCGCCCGCGAGATCAGTGACGAGATCCCTGTGCCGCTGATCGATGGAGTAAGTGCAGCCGTGAAGCTCGCAGAGGCGATTGTCGGGCTCGGACCACGCCCACCGCGGAAGGGGAGTTTCGCGCGTCCGGCTGCTAAGCCGGCACAGGGACTATCACCGGCGCTCATGCGCCGAATCACGGGCAGCGACTGACCGAGGCGCGTTCTGAAAAGACGCGACGATGCCAATCTCAAGTGGCGAGCCAACCCTGAGAAGTGACGGCTCTGTGGCGACGCTGTTGCCGCTGCCGAATATTTCCGTCACACGTTCGCAACTTTGTGTCAAAACCCCCGAGGCGGCACCGAGGATCGACCCGGGTTGTGAACAACCCGTCAGCCATCTGGCCCTGGTCGGTCATTATTGCACGCTAATCTCCCGCGCAACGTGTGGAAACCAATGAGCGGGCCCATGCCGCGCCTTATGGTATTGCTGACATGCTTGCTTTATCTCTCCCCAAGCGCCCTGGCGGCAACTGAAGAGGATCGCCGCGCCTGCGCCAGTGAACACAACGCCGACCTCAAAATCACGGCCTGCACACGGGTCATTGAGGATCAAACATCGCCCACCGCGATACGCACGATGGCCTATCGCGATCGCGGCGTGGCTTATGCCAACAAGAACCTACAGGAGCTGGCAATCGCCGACTTCGATGAGGTTCTCAAGATTGATTCGAAAGACGCCGCCGCGCTCGGCAACCGCGGCAGGGCGTATCAAGCACGCGGACAGTATGATCGAGCGATCGCGGACTTCAGTGTACTGGTAGGCCTGTTGCCTACCAGCGAGCGCGCATATAACGAGCGCGGCCTAGCTCATTTGCACAAAGGTGAACTCGCCCCTGCACTAGCCGACTTCGAGAAGGCAATTGCAATCAATGCGACATTCATCGCGGCGAGAAATAACCGCGGTGTCGTCCTCGCGCGCGAAGGAAAGCCTGACGTGGCGATTATAGAATATTCTGAAGCGCTGAGGCTTGATCCGGAATTCGTCCTCGCCTACGCCAATCGCGGACGCGCCTACGAGCAACGCGGCGAGTTTGAGCAGGCCCTGGCGGACTACAAGCGGGCTGTGGATCACCAAGGTCGCAAGACCGCGGAAGATCAACGCGCGAAGAGCCAAGCGAAGCAACGTTTTACGCGCCTTTCCGCGCTCATTACCGAAGGTAAGGCTACCTCCAACGGCCGCCTTCTCGCAGAGCGCCGGGTCGCCCTCGTCATAGGAAACAGCGCCTATCAAGCCGTGCCGACGCTCCCGAATCCTGCAAACGACGCCAAGGCCGTCGCCGGTGCTCTGAGAAGCGTGGGATTCAGCGAGGTTCGGGAACTTCACGACACCGACTTGGCAACTTTCGCAAAGGCGCTCAAGGATTTCGGCGACCTTGCCGCCACAGCAGACTGGGCTGTCATCTACTATGCCGGCCACGGCATCGAGGTGGGCGGCGCCAACTACCTCGTCCCCGTGGATGCCAAGCTCGAGCAGCAGTCGCACGTCGAGGACGAAGCCATGCCGCTCTCCCGCTTGCTAAGCAAGGTCTCCGCGGCGAGCAAGATGCAGCTCGTCATCTTGGATGCCTGCCGCAACAATCCCTTCATCGGCAAAATGCGTAGCACTGGCAGGTCGACAAGAGCCATCTCCTC
>Ga0075425_100002289_pt1 | contig 19139 bp, 14 predicted proteins | sample SoiMethybrSBSTD4_FD_75300 | JGI IMG/M metagenome (GOLD analysis project Ga0075425, IMG submission 75300) | Bulk soil microbial communities from a Populus tree surrounding site in Tennessee, USA - Soil MetaG P. TD hybrid SBSTD4 | ecosystem: Environmental > Terrestrial > Soil > Tree plantation... | reverse complement strand
AGCGATGGTGGGCGAGACAGAGACAAAAAAAGGGAAGTCGATCAACGGCGGCGCTTTAGGCATGGTGCCCAGGAAAGAGGTGAAACTCATAAGCTCGCACAAGGGCTTACCGTCCCTCACCTTGCGGAAGCGTTCCAGGGTTATCCTAAGGATTTTGGGCGACAATCCGTCTCGTTTCAGATCCCTGGGAGGACAAGCTCATGGACAGCATCCCGACGGATTGCTGAGACCGGAACAGGGACGCGCGGCGCAGGATTGAGCGAAACTTGAAGTTCTGACCCATGGGTTCGACCCGTTGCGCCCATCGAGAGCGAAAGCCGACGGAGCAAGCCAACCGGCAATGCGCGTTAGGGCCTCCATGGCGAGCATTTTGGCTAGAACGGCATGCCACTCCGCTGCAGCGCTCGCGTTTTTACAGGCCAAGAGCAGACTTTCGGCGCGCGGTGCGCCTGATCAATTGAGCTTGTGCAGCTTGGCCTCGGTGGCATAACCCAGGGCCTTGCCGTCTTTGGCGATCAACACCCACCCGCGCTCGGATTTCACCAGCGTGACGGTGGTGAAGGGTGGCAGCTGCTCAACGACCCCTCCACCGCCACCAGCCTCCTTGAAGATCTGCAAGGGCTCCGTATTCACGTGCGTGGGCTTGATTGGAATGATGATGGCATCGTCCTGAGCCGGCGCCAGCGCCGGCACCTCGCGCACCAGGGGGAAATTGGCACCGTAGGCGTCCATTTGCGGATACTGCTTGGCACCCCAGCGCTTGGCAGTGATGGCCGGGACGAGCCCGTCGACGTGTTGGATCAGCTCGGCCAGTTCGACGAGGCCGTTGCCGTTGGTGTCGCCGCGAGCCAGGGCATCGAGCAGGGCGAAGGTGAAGACACCGTGACCACCGTAACCTTCGTAGGCCTCTTGGGTGGCGGTGGAGCCAGTAAGGGTGGCGCGGCCGGTGGCCTGGATGAGCCTGCCCAGCGCCGCCTTCTGCTCGAGCCCGCCTCGGGTCTTCCCCCGCTCGGTCAGCGAGCCCGCCTCGCACGTGTCGAACATCAACACGGCCTTCTTCGCCATGATGCGGGCGAACCAGGCCTGCAGCCGATCCTGACCGATGGCATCGCGAACGAGCGACTGGTCGGTGTGGTAGCGCAGGTCGTGCGGCAGGAAGTAGTAGCGGCCGTCCAAGGTCTTGCCGTGGCCGGCGGCGAAGAACACGAACACATCGCGCGGGCGCACCTTGGCAGCGAGGTCCTTGAAGATCTCATCGAGCTTGGCGGCGGTGGCGTCGCGGTCAAAGACATGGGTGACGATTACATCCTCGTACTGGCCCTCGCCGGCCCGCTTGAATGCGGCAGCCAGCGCGTCGGCGTCCGGGACTGCATAAGTAAGTTTTAGGCCGGAATCGAGGTAGTCGTTGATCCCTACCGAGAGCACATAGAGGCGCGGCGGTGCGGTGGGCTCGCTGCCGGTCCAGGTGATACGGGTGCGCGCCGGCACCGAGGCGACAAGATTGGCGCCGTTGTAGGCTACAAGCTCGATGGTGTTCTCGCCGGGATCGAGGGCGATTGCCTGCTTCAAGGGGGTAGGCTGGCCCGCCGTAGCCGCCACCCGCTCGACCACGCCGACGGTGATGCCGTTGATGCGCCACTCGGCGCGGCCGATGCCGCCACCCTGGTCTGAGAGGAGCGCCTCCAGCGTGACGAGGTCGTCGGGCGAAGTGTCTTGGGCCTTGTGCGAGGTTATCGCGACACTGGGTACGCGGCCGCTGTCGGTGAGTTTGGCGAGGTCGAGCCTGGCGGCGGCGGCACGCACCTTACCGTCTCGATCGCCGGCGAGCTTCTCGCGCACCAGATCGGGCCGATAGAGGGCCTGATAGAACTGGTCAATGCCGAATACCTCCAGTCCGCGCACCACCGTCAGCATCTCCGCGCCGCTGGCCGATGCGTCGAAGAACCCCTCAGGCGTGATGACCAGCCATTCGTCACCATTCGCTGTTAGCAGCATCGCGAGGGGCTCGCCCGTCGCAGCGTCCCAGATGCGGACCGTGGTGTCATAGCTGCCCGAGATCACGCGCTTTTCGTCGGGCGAGAACGCCACCGATCGGATCGAAGAGGAGTGCCCCTCGAACGCTTGGATCAGTTGCCCCGTCGCCGTGTCCCATAGCTTGACCGTCGTATCGGCGCTGCCCGAAAGCAGCTTGCTCCCGTCCCGCGAGAAGGCGACAGCGTCCACCGATTGCGCGTGCCATAAGGTGCGCACCAGGCGGCCGCTCGCGATCTCCCAAAGCTTCAAGGCCCCGTCGATGTGCCCCGAGAGCACGTGGGTCCCGTCGGGCGAGAACGCGGCCGATTGCTGGAAGTTGGTGGCGCGACCTCCAATGGTGTTGAGCACCTGCCCGCTGGCCACATCCCACACCTTGAGTGGCTCGTCATAGGCAAGTCCGGAAAGCAACCGTGTCCCGTCAGGCGAGAAGACAACTGCCTCCCTGCGATCCGATTGTACTTTGAAGGTACGGATCGGTCGGCCGCTCGCCGCGTCCCACAGCGCAACCCCACCATTGTCGCGATCACCCGAGAACGAAATCAGCTTGGTCCCGTCAGAAGAGAACGCGACCCGTTCGGCAGAGGAGGTCTCCAAGTTGCGCACCAGCTGGCCGCTCGCAACGTCCCATAGCCTCAGGGCGCCGTGCTGTCCCGCAAGCAGCCGCGTCCCGTCTGGCGAAAAGGCGACGGAATTGACGAGCCGCTCGTCGATGGTGCGGGTCAACCTTCCGCTCACTGCGTCCCATAGCCTGACCTTGTTGCCGACCGAGACCAGATGCGTACCATCCGGCGAAACTGCCAGGGAGAAGACTGTCGAGGAGTGGCTTTCGAAGCTGCAAACAAGCTGCTCGCTGCCAAGATCCCACAAATCGAGCTTATGCCCCCAGCCTTCCGAGAGGGCGCGTGCGCCATCGGGTGAAACCGCAATAAACTTCGCCAAATTTGGTTTGAAGGTGCGGACCGGTTGGCCCGCCTCCATGCCCCAGAACTGCAGCCCTTTGTCATAGTCGCTCGTCAGCGCGAGTACCCCATCAGGGGAGAACGCGACAAATGAAGCGCCGTATGCTCTAAGGCCACCAGCTTCCTCAGCCCGGCCACTAGGGGCCAGAATGTGGATTGGCGTACCCTTCGCAATGTCCCACACCTTAATCGTCTTGTTATCGGCCACCAGCACGCGGGCGCCATCGGGTGAGAAGGCGAGCTTGACTTGATAGCCGAACGTCGACTCTGGGGGCTCTCCAAAGGCCTGGATGAGCTGCCCGGTCTCGGGGTTCCACACATTCACGATCTTTTCGCCGGCGCCGCCGGTGGCCATGCGGGTGCCATCGGGCGAGAACACGGCCGAGGTCACGCCGGCGCGCAATGATCCCTTGGCGTGTTCGAACAGCCGCACGAGACGTCCCGTCTCCGCATCCCACAGCTTGGCCGCGCTCTCATCCCGGCCGCTCGAGAGCAGACGCTTGCCATCGGGCGAGAACACCACGGAGCTGACCTCGCTCCGTGAATCCAAATGTGCGTAGATGGTGCGGATCAATCGTCCGGTCGCAACCTCCCAGAGCCTTATTGTCTTGTCTGCGCTGCCTGACAGCGCATAGGCACCGTCGCGCGAGAGCGCAACTGCGCTAACTTTGCCCTTATGACCCGCAAAAGTGCGGACGAGCCGTGTAGTGGCGACATCCCAAAGTTTCAACGTGCCGTCATCGCTGCCGGTCAGCACATAGGCGCCATCGGACGAAAACGCGGCCGACCTCACATCGCGCGCATGGGCGATGAGGGGAACGATCTCGATCTTGGAGCGGCCTTGCGCATCCGACTCTGCACTCTGCAACGCAAGCCCGAGCAGGGCTAATGCGAGGACGGATATACGCAGCATCAACGTCGAGCGTCTCAACATCGTCGCTCTCATCTGCCCGAACCCGCCGCTGGTGAGGACAAGCCGCGACAGCATGCTTCTCAGAAAAATGCTGGGCCCCGTCCCATCCGACCGCCACATTGGCACGGTGTCATCTCGCTGTGGCGTTTCAGCGGCGAGATGCCTGGATCACGATCCCTCTATGGCGAAGCGTGGGGCCACTCATTGCGAGGTGGCACACTTGTTGACGTTCAGCGTGTCGACGAGCCCTCGGTCGTTGGGGAAAGCCAGGGCGCCGCTGCGCCAGTACGCGCATGCCTGAGCTTTGTCACCTCGCTCCTTTCGACCCTGGCCGAGCGAAACGTATAATTGAGCCATACCGCGGTCATCCCCCAGCTTCTTGTGCAGCGTCAGGGCGCTCTTGAGGGTCGCCTCGACCTGGTCGAGATTGCCGCGCTTGTTGCGAACGAGAGCAAGCTCACGATAGTTGTGGGCCATCGCTTCCTCACGCCCCAAACGCTCGTTGAGGGCCAAAGCGTCCTTGAACATCGCCTCTGCCCGCCCTTCGAACTCGGCGCGCTTGTCCTCATCGATCTCGGCCCGCTGGCTGTAATGCAGACCCAGGAGGCTGTAGCTGGTTGCCAGCCCGACCTGGTGGCCGAGGTTTTTTTCCATCGGCACCACCCTCTCCAGCGCTCCGACTTGCTCCTTTGCGGCAAGGCTGCTCACGAACAAGCCCAACCGCGAACTGAAGAGGAGCATCCGCCCACCGCCGTCCTTCTCGCGTTCCTTGTCGAGTATGCTGGCTTGCTCTTTCATCTCCGCAGCCTGACCGGGATCATTGCGATCCCGATAGAGCCGTTCCAGCGCGCGAAGTACGCTGATCTGGTCGGGTCTTGGGGCAAGCGCGAGCGCCTGCTTATAGAGCCGCTCCGCCTCATAGGGCTCACCGCGCGTCCGGCTATTGGCGGCCAACTTTTCGTAATCCGTGGCCATCTCCTCCTTGAGCCCCAGGCTCTCGTGGAGAGCGACGGCTTCTTTGAGTAGGGCTTCGGCGCGATCGAGATCATAGCGGTGCGTCTCCGCTAGAGCGCGGTAGTCGGCGGCCATCTCCTTCTTGCGTTGCAAGCCTTTGTTGAGGGCCAGCGATTCCCCGATCATGGTCTGGGCCTGATCAAAGTCCTTGGCAGTGCTGTACAGGTCGCCCAGGCGCGAGTAGTCGGCAGCCATGGCGTCATTGCGACTTAACTCCTTGTGGAAGGCGAGCGCCTTCTCCAACAACGCCTTGGCATCATCGAACTCGCGGCGGATGGACTCGGTCAACTGATCGTCAGGGCGGGCACCGAACGTGGCCACATTTTTCGCTTCAGCTCCCAAGAGGGCAAAGCGCCCGGCATGGATCCTGCTAAGGGCGACCGCGGCCGCGGCGACGGCAGCCTTGTCGCGGCGCTGGTCGCCCAGCGCCATCGCGTGCTCGAAGCTCGCCTGGGCGCCGGCAAGATTGCCGCCGCGCATCTCCAAGAGACCGAGCGCGATCCAGGCATTGGGAACCCTCGCATCGAGCTTCCTGGGATCGACCTGCATGGGATCAACCTGCATCGGATCGACCTTGGCGGGATCGAGCATCTTGGCCTGTTGCGGCGCCACCGCCGCATTGGCGCCTATCGGCTTGGCGCTCTTGGGAGGGGTGCGAAGCTTGGCGGCCTTGGTCGCCTTGGTCACGGGCTTCGCGAACGGATCCCAGTTTGCGGACTGAGCCCCGACCGATGGACAGATGAAAGTGCTGAGCAGCTGGGCACCAGCCACAAGGATGATCGCTTTGCATGCAAGATCAATGCGTTGGCGCGCTCCGCAGATCCCAGTCTGCACAGTTGCCTCCCTCTGCAGCAGCCAGATGGGTCCCTGCTCGTCATTCGCGAAGAGGAATGGGGCGCCGATGCGACCCCGTCGTGACACTTTTGCGATGTCACCGCTGGGGACGAGTGGGGAGTTAAGGCTATCGTGACTACTGCTGACTGCGGAAGGCACTCCCGGGCCGCCCAAATGAGCTAGCGGGGATCAGGAGGCGACGCTCACCTCAGGAGCAAGGCATGCGCAGGAAAGGCAACAAGCGATACATCTGCCGCGATGCGCGCGGCCGTATCAAAGAGAGCGACGGCGTCGGCCGCTCGCGCGCTGGCGCAAGATCGTCGACGAAAAGCAAAGCGCGTCGGATGTCCGCGGCGCGCGGCAACGCGTCAAAGCCGTAGGACCTCAGCGTCACTGCTCCAGCCAGATGTTTGCCAGATCTTGATTAAGATAATGACTAGATGAAATCTTCCAGCCCTTCACATAGGAGCGTACTGGTGCGATGCGGTACCACCAAGTCACCATCAATTGATGCGCCTGCTCGCTGATGTGTCTCTCATACTGCCTCATCAGCACGCGGGCCTTCGCCAGGTCGGTCTCTTTCAGCATCCGGTTATAGATGTCGACCTCCTCTGCGTCAGAGAAATAGCCGTAATTCTCACGGTGGAACTCATGTGGCAACCAGCGGCCGACATCGGCGATTGGGTTGACCACGTTCTGGCAATTGGCCTGCAGCGCCACCGTAAAATCGCCGCTCCGCATGGCATCCAGCCATGGGCCTGTGGGCACCACCTTCTGCGTCGCCTTGATGCCAATTTTACTCCACTCATCGATCAGCCACGTACCGACAATCTTGTAGGGCTGGTCAACGTTGCGGTTGAGGAGCTCGAAGGACAGGTTTTCCTGCCCTGCCTCCTTCAGCAAGCGTCGTGCTTCGGCGCGCGACTTGTCGATGTCCGGCCAGTAGCCGACCAATTGCTGCAATTCTTCCTTGGTTGCGGCGAGGGGCGAACCAGGAAAGACGACACTCCCGACTGTCTTGGTAATCGCAATTTTCGACAATGCCTGAGAACCCTTCCACTGGTCGATTGCCAGGAACAGGGCCTTGCGCACCCGCACGTCGTCGAAAGGCTTCTTTTGATGGTTCGGCGTGAGGACATTTCCGCAGTTCCAGTCGCTCTCCTGTACTGCGATTTTGTCGCCGAGCTCCTTGACCAGCTGATCCCGCGCGGAGGGTGGCAGTGAGCGGAAATCCAATGCGGCGCGGTCGGCGCGGATGGCGTCCGTACGCACCGCCTGCTTAGGTGAGAAGATTGCCACGAATCCGTCGAGATAGGGTTGGCCTAAGTGGTAGTAGTCGGGGTTGCGCTCACCTTTGATGGATTGACCAATCTGATACTCCGTGAGCTTGAAAGGACCCGAGCCCATGATGTTCTTCTCGTACCAATGCATGTTCTGATCGAGGATTTTCTTTGAGTAGATATAGGCAAATGGGTCGGCCAGCGCCGGAAGGAACGACAGTGTCGCAAACTTCAGCTTGAACACCGCGGTCTCGTCGTCCGGAGCTGTAATTGTATCCACCATCACAAAGTTATGTTCGCGCGCGCTGGCGATACCCGGTTGGGGATGTATGATCTTGTTCCAACTTGCCGCCACGTCCTGTGCCGTGAGCGGTGAGCCATCGTGAAACTTCACACCTCTGCGGACCTTGAAAGTGTAGATGAGCCCGTTGTCCGTGGGCAGTGGCATCTCTGAACAGAGATCACATTTGAAGTCGGTGGTAGAGGAGGGATTGTCCGGATCGACGCGGATCAACACGCTATAGAATGGCGCGGTCGCGTGAAGCACTGCGAACGTTGTCTCTCGGTGTCCGTCCAGACTAGGACCGCCATCGGCAGCGATCATGTAAGTCAGAGTTCCACCACGTTTTGGCGTTGCGTCCGCGCCTGTCACAGCAGCGCAGATCAGAACCAAGATGGTGGAGGCGAACCTGAGCCACCTGCGTGCACCCGCAACACGCATGAGATTGCCTCCTTGAAGTTAAGTTAAGTTAGCGCAGGATTTTGCACCTTCGGCTTCACGCTGGCAACGCATCATGCGCCCGCCGAGGGCGTTCCAAGCGAACTCGCGGCGCGTGACGTGTCGTGCGCATCTGCTAGGAAATGCTACGTTGACGAGGCGCTCCGTTACGTGAGCCGCGCAGGGTCAGATGGCCACGGGCGCAGCGGCGCGGGCGACCGGGAATACACTGATCGCTCGTTCGCTCTATCTTTGCCGCAGGCTTCGCGCTCGGCTGCGCGTCTCAGCACTTTACCTGCGTCGTCGGTGCGGGCCCCGCACCTTAGCCGACGGTCTTGAGCCGCGGTACATCGTCGTCGGCCGATGCGGGCAATGGCTATGGAGTTGGAAAGCTGGTGCGCCCTGGGCCGGCGTCAAAGCCCCACGCCCTTTAGTTGATGCGGTGCCCTGACCGAGCAGCCACTCATTGGATCTTAGGCGGTCCGAGATCGATGGCCGGGATATTGATTTGCGGGATCTCAATCTTGATCTTCGACGGGTCGGCGTTGACCGGCTTATCCAACCAATAGGTCACCGACCCCGGCCAGAAGATGACGATCACGACCAGGATCACCTGGAGCACCACCCAGGGAATCGCTCCCCAATAGATTTCCGAGGTCTTGATGGTCGGGGGAGCGATGCCGCGCAGGTAGAACAGCGCAAAGCCAAACGGCGGATGCATGAAGCTCGTCTGGATGTTGGCGCAGATCAGCACGCCAAACCAAACAAGGTCGATCCCGAGTTTGTCCGCGACCGGGGCCAGCATCGGGATGATGATGAAGGCGATCTCGAAGAAATCGAGAAAGAATGCCACCACGAAGATGAAAGCGTTGGCGAAGATGAGAAAGCCCAGCTGACCCCCGGGAAGGGAGGTGAGCAGCTCCTCGATCCACAACTTGCCACCGACCCCCTGGAAGATGAGGCTGAATACGCGCGCGCCAATCAGGATGTAGACCACCATAGCCGTCAGGCGCATGGTGCTAGCCATTCCCTCATAAAGGAGCTTCCAGGTGAGCGTGCCGTAGGACCCAGCGAGCGCGATGGCGCCGACCACGCCCATGGCGCCTGCCTCGGTTGGCGTGGCAAGCCCCATGAAGATCGTGCCCAACACCAGAAAGATCAGGCCGAGCGACGGGATCATGCCACGCAGGCACTTCTTCCAGAGCGCCCATCCGTTCAAGGTCCGTGCTTCGATCGGCAAGGCCGGCACCGCCTTGGGCCAGAGGATGCTGACGATGGCGACCCACACGCAGAACAAGGCGACCTGGATGATGCTGGGGCCAATGGCGCCGGCGTACATGTCGCCGACGGAGCGTCCAAGCACATCGGCGAGCACAACCAGCACCAGCGAGGGTGGGATCAACTGCGTGATGGTGCCAGAGGCGGCAATAACCCCCATGGTGTGCGATCGGGAATAGCCATACTTGAGCATCGGCGTCATCGAAATTACGCCCATGGCGATCACCGAGGCGGCGACGGTGCCGGTGATCGCGCCGAGGACGGCGCCGACGAAGATGACGGCGTAGGACATGCCACCACGCACGGGGCCGAACAGCTGGCCGATGGAATCGAGCAGATCCTCGGCAAGGCCGCAGCGCTCAAGGATGGCTCCCATGAAGGTAAAAAACGGGATAGCCAGCAACAGATCGTTGGAGATGATGCCGAAGAGCTGGTAGGTCAGATTGCCGAGAAAGTCGGGGGTAATCAGCCCGAACTCGATGCCGATAAAGCCGAAGAAGAGGCCGGTGGCGGCAAGCGAGAACGCCGCCGGATAGCCGATGAGCATGAAAAGGATCATGCCCACGAACATCAGCGGGGCCATGTTGTCGCGAACGAAGCTCATTGCAGCGGCTTCTCGTACTTGAATTCGTCGTCGATCACATGCTCGAGTGCCGCCACGCGCTTGATGATCTCGGAAATGCCCTGGAGGGTCATCAGCGCGAAGCCCACGGGCATAAGCAGCTTCACCGGCCAGCGGATGAGCCCGCCGGCGTTCGAGGATTCCTCATGCTGAACCCACGAATCGACGAACCAAGGCCAGGTGAAATAGGTGAGGATGATGCAGATGGGCAGGAGAAACAGGACGCCGCCGATGATGTCGATCCAGATCCGCGTGCGCGTCGACATCATCCCGTAAAGGAGATCGACGCGCACATGCTCGTTCATCCTCAGGGTGTAGGGGGCCCCGAGCAGCACCATTCCTGCGAACATGTACCACTGGATTTCGAGCCAGCCGTTGGAGCTTTCGCTGAAAAGATAGCGGCTCGCCGCATTGCCCGCGCTAATCAGGCAGGCCAACAACACCAAGCAGTTCGCAACAATGGCAATCTGCTTATTTGCCCAGTCGATGACCCGGCTCAACGCCAACAAGACGGACACTCAGCCCCCCAACCGCAGAGCCGTTCAATCTCCAAGTCGACGGCTCGCTGCCTACAGCCGTAACCCTAGGTGTGCATGCAGTCCACCGAAAAACTTGCGACCTCTTCAGGCATCACCGGACCCAGAGTTGAGGGCACGCCTTGGCCACAAGTGCACGGCGTTCATCATGCGTCGGGCGTCGCCGATTTGAACCAGGGGCCCGAAAATAAGCTCACGCGATAGCTGACCGACATTGCCCCAGCCTACGTCCCGCGCTGCGCCGAACTCTTCGGAAACCGCACGTTGCGGCATACAGGGGAGCCAGCGTCACGCTCAGGGAGCGAAGAACGCGCGATTGCGATAGTCGACGACGAAACCCTGCTCGGCCAGCTGCAGCCGCGAGTATGGCTTGAGGTGTTCGACAGCCCCTCCAGAAAGTGCCCTGCCACGGGCCCAGAGAGAGAAATTCGCACCGGCAGACGTTCAAACTCTCCGGCATTAACCTCATAACCCCTGCTCATCTGACGGGCAAAGCATGTTGGTCCGTGTGCAGAACATAAAGAGAACGATCTTGCAAGACGTGGTTGAGCCGTCACAGGGAGCATCTGCGAGCAACGGTCTCCTATCACCTGCAAATTGCCCTCGTTTGAGACCGGTCATTGTCCTGTTGGCCTGATCAAACCCGAGCCCTTACAGCTCGGCCATGGGTTCCTACACCACGCCCAGGGGGCATGACCCCGATGACACCAGCGTAAAACGCGCCATTATCTGCCGACGCGCGGCGCCAGCGGTGCTACCTGGGGGATGCGTTGCATCGGCGCAGCTCTGGTCTGCGGCTCCACATATTGTCGATACTGGCGTGGGCCATGATACCGATATTGGCGATACTGATATCGGTAGGGCGGACCCGACCTTCGCACCACCAATTCCGGGCCGATGGCGATCTGTGGCAAAGATGGGGTCGCGACGTTTATCAGCGCACTTGCGGATGGAACGCCGCCGACCACCATAAGCACCATTAGGGCAGACAACGTCCTCATGGCATTCATCTCCTAGACGCACTCGATGAGCATGCCGGTCATCGTCAAAGCGTTGGACCCCCAAGATTGATCTGATCCTCGGTGAGCCGATGTGCTCCCGTTCCAATGTCGCTCCTGGAATGCAGCCGGCGCCATCGGCAGAACACCCGATTTGCCTCAAGAACGGCAACCGAGTGTCCACTAATTCGGCGGGGAGGAGGTGCGGTCACAGCGGGTTCTAAGGTTGCCCTTCTTCGCCAAGATTGTGACGTGCCTGGTTGGCATGGAAGCGTGTGCCTCTCCTCACTGCTGGGCGCGCAAGCTCACGGGTCGCTGCTTCGAGCAATCCGGACCGGCTATGGCCGCGACCGCGCAACGGCCGGCTCTAGCAGCACGAGATTTCGCCGCGGCTTGCGCGTGTCGAGTCCGATGATCGCATGACCCTGTGCGGTGAAGGTGAGACCTTCCGGCTTGCCATCCAGATCGCCGAGCTGCCACGCGTCAAGGAGCTCCGCGGCGCCACCACCGGCCGGGAGACTATCGAGCCGCGCAATGGTGGAGGACTTGTCGCTCAGCAAATAGAGAGAACCATCCGGACCTATTTCGAGGTCGCTGAAGTCGGCACAGGTTTTGGCCAGTATCTTGTCGGGATGCCAGATTGCGAGAGCCACGAACCGATAGTGTCCTTCTTCTATCGGCCATTGCTCACCGTCCGCCAGTGCGCCACCGCGAGCTAAGCCTCGCGGCCGCGAATGTGGCGGACCAAACTCAATGAATGCAGCCGGCTTCTTCTCTTTGGCGACCAGCAAATGCCCGCCGGGCAGTAGCACCACTCCTTCGCCCCGCGACCCCTCCGGATCGGACCACGATCGCGCAATATCGCCGCTCCCTTCCACCGCAAGATCGATGGACGCAACCACCTTTAATGCCTTGGGGTCGATGAGTTCGGCACGCGGAGGTGTTTCCTGGAGCAGTAAGACCCGCCCGAGGCCGTCAGCGCAGATGGCCTCGATCTGGGGATGATGCTTGGGAAGTATCGAACCAGAGAGCTTCGCAATGTTCTTGGTATGCCAGTCGATTTGGCCCCCGTCGCTACTCGGGTGGGAAAACCACGCGATCTTCGCCACCCGGTCACCGACCGCGATCAGAAACATCCGACCGCTTCGGCTGCGACGCAAGCAGATACCAGAGACCTCGCGAAGGGGCACGTCGACCACGCGGCATACTCGCAGCCTGTTCTTGCTCGACTTACTGTTTTCCACCACGGGAGAGGCTCTCAGAGGAAATGAACGACCCTCGCCTTTAGGCGAGGGGTTCAAAGAGGGAGGCCCCAATACCTGGCGACCCCGATCGAAAGGTCTCACGCCACTGCAATGCGCTGCATCGGGGCAAACCCCGACAAAGCGCGCCTCCGACCCCTTGTGGGTTCAGAAGCTGCACCTTGGCGACGAGGGCATTAATGAACATGGCGGGGTCAGACTGCGACGACACAGCCGAAAGCCGCATGCGGAGGACGTCGCCGCGCAAGCTCGCTCAGCTCACGTCAGACGCTTCGGCGATCCCCGATATCCGGGGTCTTGGACTGAAGTGGGCCTGCCAGAAGCGGCCACACCTGGGTTGACCTGTCGCCGCTGGCCTTCAGCCTGCCGACAGTTCCTGGACTGGGGTCGTTACTGACTATGTGGCAATAGCGTCCAAGTCATGGTTCCACAATGCGATTGCGTATCGCGTACCGAACGAGCGCCGCGGAAGAAGAGAAGTTGAGCTTACGCATGATGGTGGCACGATGCGTTTCGACAGTCTTGAGACTGATCTCCAAGAGACCCGCGATTTGCTTGTTGGTGTAACCTTCGGCGATGAGCTGAACCACGCTACGTTCTCGGTGCGTTAGATCCGACCCCTTCCGTGCGTGGCGCGAAAGGAAGGTACCCAGAAGCGCCTCTGAGACCTTAGCGGTGAAAAACGGCTTGTGAACCGCAAGAGCCTCGATTGCCCCAATCAGATAACGCTGTGCGTCAGTCTTGAGGAGGTAACCGCGTGCGCCGGCCTTTATGAGCTCCTCGATAAGGGTTTCATTGTCATGCATTGTGAAGATTAGAATTTCGGTGCGTGGCAAAGCAGCGCGTATCTGCCGGGTTGCCTCCACGCCATTGACGAGCGGCAGTGAGTAATCGATCACGGCAACATCGGGTTTGGTCTCCAGCGCCTTCTGAACCGCTTCCTTTCCGTCTCCAGCCTCAGCCACCACTTGCCAGTTCGGCTGGGCCTCGATGATGTGGCGCAATCCCGAGCGAACCACATCGTGGTCGTCTGCGATCAGGATGCTGATCATGGTAAAGACTCCCGCGAGCCATCAAATCCTACAGGTATTGTCCCCTTTCGCCACCGCAACAAACCATGATGTCGCTAGTTATTTATCCAGCAAAATACTCCGGAGCCGGGGAAGTTTCGGTTTGGCTCCGGGTTTGTCTCGATACTGCTAATGCCTCCCGAATGGCAGCGTTGGAGCTCGTAGTTCAACAAAGGGAGACTAGAAGATGGGGAACACCCTAAGGATCGTTGCTGCGTGTGTAGCAACTGCGGGGCTGGCGTCGGCCGCATTAGCCCAATCAGATCCTAATCAATCGGCTCCGCCTAATCTAAGAGATCGACTCGCTGCGGCAGTTGAGACGGTAGAAGGGGCTTGCGCGGCGGACTTGAAAGCTTTTTGCGGCAACGTCACTCGTGGTGAGGGTCGGCTCCTGATGTGTATGCAGGCCTTCGATGATCAGTTGAGCAACCGTTGCCAATTTGCCCTGTATCGCGTTTCCCGCAATCTCGAAGCATCACTAGACCGGGTCGACCGCATTGCTGATGCTTGTTGGAACGACATCCAAGAGAAATGCGGCGACGCCGACAAAATCGGGCAATGCGTAATAGAAAAGCGCGCCTCGCTTTCGCAACCTTGTCAGACTGTGATCAGTACGTTGCAGCAAGCATTCCAGGGGTTGGCAGCAGTGAGAGGACGGCCCGTTCACAGTGCGGACGGCAAGGAACTCGGTCAGGTGATCGAGGTCAACAGGGGCCCTGACGGCAAAATTCAGTCCATCCAGATTGAGCTTGGTCGGTGGCTTGGCCTCGGCTCTAAAACCGTCACTATTCCCGCTGACAAGTTTGAACATCTCGCCGACCGGGTTAAGTTATATCTCCGAGGCGAAGAAGTTCAATCTATGCCGGACGTGACGCAAAAACCCGCCGGCAAGTGATGCGCGACTATCCGCGATAGGCGAGGATTGCGGAGCGAACCAGTGGCAAGATGCGCGCGGTGGTCAGCCCGGCACCGCGCGTGTGAGGTGTTGCTGCCAAGATTAAGATGCGCATCGACAACCCGTTCATCGTATTTGTGGTCGCACTGACAGCTCAATTGGGAGCGGCAGTTCTCGGTGACCGTCTTCGCAGGACGTGGTGGCCCGTGAACAAACTCGAACGAGAAGACCTCAACACCGCCCTCACCGCTACCCTGACGTTGCTCGCGCTCGTTATCGGCTTTAGCTTTTCGATGGCGGTAAGCCGCTATGATCAACGAAAAAATTGCGAAGAGGCTGAAGCAAGCGCCATCGGGACCGAATATCTGCGAGCCGACTTGTTGCCGCCCGACAACGCAACAAAGGTCAGCAGTCTACTGGAGAAATACGTAAGCCAACGCATCGCCTTCTACACCGGCGCGGCGTCCGGCGCCGTTGAAGATCCAGCACGATTAGAGACAGAGATGTGGTTGCCCGTTGTGCACGCGGCAACAACGCAAGCTAACCCCGTCACCGCCCTGGCCGCTTCCGGAATGAATGACGTACTTAACACGAAGGGATTTACGCAGGCTGCATGGGCCAATCGAATACCGAACGCTGCGTGGGTTATGATGGGACTGATTGCAATCTTTGCCAACCTGCTGCTCGGCTATCGCGAGCGGAGCACGGGTGTTTTGGCTCTTATGGTCGTCCCGGTGGTCACTTCAGTTGCCTTTTTCCTGATAGCGGACATTGACAGCCCTCGGGGAGGCGTCATTCACGTTACCCCAAATAATTTGATGGCTGTGGCCCAGACCATGAATTCGCATTAGCCCCACTCCGGTGTTCTACCCGGTTGCATACCCCTGCCAACCCCTTGCCCCATCTATAGCGTTCCACGAGGGGAACTTGTGCAGCGCCTATCGGGGGTCGTACTGACGTGCGTTTCGTTCGACTCCCCCTGCGGCAGGCAAGTCGCGCGAGCGGGGAGCAGTTCTCGCGACGCCTCCGCACGATTGGTTGCCTGCGGGGTGGATTTCCTCGCAAGGTGGACCACCGTTTGCTGGCCATTGTCCGCACCATTAACCATCGACAAAGCTAACCTTGGTGCACCGTGAGGCTTGCGCGCTCGCGCTTCAGGCGCTCACAGTCTATTCTTGACGGGGGTCTGATGGAAGGATGCTCAACGTGAGAAGCCTCGCCCTCGTGCTTACCCCCGCATTCCTCGCGATCGCGCCCGTTATGGCCGCTGACGCGCCCGCAGCCGATCCAGATCTTGCCCAATTCCGACAGGCGTACACGACTGGCTCGGGACTTGCGTACGTCGCCATAAAGGACGACAAGGGCGAGAAGATCTATCGCTACGGTGATGCCTCGCGCCTAACCGCGCTGAAGGATATGCGCGGCTATATGCTATTCACCTGTAACTCGCCTCACGTCTTCGTCGTCCAGAACCCGCCCGACAAGGCTGCGCTCCTGAAGGCCAGGGTGGTGAAGGCTGGCGAGCCCGACTTTGCCGCCTTTGATGCCAAGTACCTGACCGGTTGCAAAAATCCTCTCGTTAAATCCGCGCTGCCCAAGACAAGATAGCGATATATCACGTCCCGCGCCGTCGTCGCAGCTCAGCGTTGCCAGCGACCGGGGTGGGGTTAGGCCACGCAATCCCCGCGCAGTTGCATCAGCTCGATCAACTCAAGCTGCGCTTGCGCACGAGCGTGATTGCCGGCATCAGAATCACTGCACCTGGGACCGAGACAACAAAGCGGTTAGCAATAGGATTACCGAAGTTCACCGCGACGTGCGTCGCGTGGAGGAGCCAATGACTCACGAACGCTGGGAATACTCCCTTGGTGCAGCAACGGGTAGGGCCCTCTTACCCGAGCAGTCCAAGGTGGGCTCGATCAAAGACTTGCGCCCATCGCAGACGCAACGCTAAGAGCCATTAGCCATGCAGTTGCTTGCCATTACTTTGAAGAAGCGCCTCGCGGGCGTGCTGCTAATGGCGTTGGGTGCGCTCGCAATATCTGCTCCATTGGCGTTTGGCCGCTGGTCGCTAGCTATCCTCGGGATTCCCCTGCTGGTCTTGAGCGTCACGGAAGCTTACGCGGCCTTCAAGTCTCCCCGGTGCGCTCAGGTGACCGCCTACATCCCGAGCATGCTCGCCATGCTCGCCGGAAACCTCCTCTTCTTGAGTTCTGCGCTTGTCCTCAGCGGACTGCTTTTCCTTTTGTTCGCGATCCTACTCATCAACGGTCTTAGTGAGATCCTAACAGTCTTCCGCAAAGCACCGTCGGAAAGAGTCCCGACGGTTGTGAATGGGCTTGTCGATTTCGCATGTGCGGCGCTGCTCTGGTTTCTTGCCCGCATCATCGGCGTGGAGCAGGCAGTCGGTATCTCCGTTGGTGCGTACATCGCCTCTGCAGGATGGCGCATGTTGATGGCGCCGCCCCAAGAGACGATGCCCATCGCGGAAGAAGGCTCTCCCATGGTTCATCCAGACCCTGGACTCGGCCTTCCTCCAAACGAGACTTTCGCGCGACTGCACGCCGAAATTGCCGGTGCGATGCACGCGGTGCGGGCCACGGAGCTGATGTGGATGCTAACGCTGGCCGGCGTGTTTCTCGCCATCCATATCGGCCGGATGCCGATATCAGACACCTTGCTCGGCATCATTTCGCCCTTTGTCGCGACTGCCGGCGATCTTCTCATGACACTTGTGTTCGCTACGCTAATTGTTCTCCCCTGGCGATTGCTGTGGAGACGGTTCACAAGGCCAGCCGAGAGATTGGCGTGGTCGCTATATGGCGGCGCAAAGCCCACGAGCGCCGCGGTGCACCCTGCGGCTGCCAGGCTCATCACGCAGTGGCTCGAAGGCCGATTTTCCTTCACCACACGGCTACGCGAAGCGCGCATGTCGCTTCCGACCACACTCCTCCTCCTGATGCGCCTCGGCCTTCCGGTGACGGCATTCTTTGTGGCCTTCAACCCGATTTGGGGCTTCAGCTGGTACTTCAACACTGAAAGCTGGGCGAGCGGCGTCTATCAAAGGATGACGGAACTTCGGGTTGATCCTTGGCGGGTAAGCATGATTGACGCCGTGACCCGGGCCTACGGGGGCGCTGATGAACTCTTCCGCATCCGCCCGGACGGTGTCGACGGATCAGGCGACTTCAGCTTCCTGGTCATTGGCGATCCCGGCGAGGGTGATGCTTCACAATATTCACTGACCTCGCGTCTTCAAAAGCTCGGAATGCACGATGACGTAAAGTTCCTGGTCGTGTCGTCCGACGTCATTTATCCCGCGGGTTCCATGCAGGACTATGAGGCTAATTTCTATCTTCCGTTCCAAGGGAACCGGAAACCCATCTATGCCATCCCCGGCAACCATGATTGGTTCGATGCACTCGAAGGTTTCAACGCGAACTTTCTCGAACCTATGGCGGCACGCACAGCGATCGCTGCCCGCGTCGAGACCGATTTAGGACTGACAACCACTACTGCTCGCCGCATTGATCGGCTCACGACGGAAGCCGCACGCTTGCGTCGACTCTACGCAGTCAACGTCGGTACCCAGCGGGCGGTGTTCTTCGAATTGCAGACGGCGGATTTCGCACTGCTGGCAATTGATACTGGCATCCTGCGCACAGTCGACCAACGGCAATGGGCATGGCTCGAGCGCGCTCTCGATCGCAGCCGGGGCAAGTTCACCATGGCTATCGTCGGTCATCCGCGCTTCGCGGCGGGCCTTGACATTCCACAGATTGCCGAAGGCCACAATGTGTCTGATTCAACGAAACAATTTGCCGCGCTCTACCAGCTTTTGGCGCACCACGGTGTCAGAATTGCCATGGCGGGTGACACGCATGACTTTGAGTACTACAGGGAAAAAATCAGCCGCGATGGCACCACCCGCACGATGCATCACTTCGTCAATGGAGGCGGCGGGGCCTATCTGAGCATTGGCACAGCGCTCGACTTTCCCAAACAGCCCGCCATTGCCGACTGGGCTTTCTATCCACGGACTGACCGCCTGCGGGAAAAGATGGACGCCGAAATGCCGCTATGGAAGCAACCATTCTGGGTTTGGATCAGGTGGTTCAAGGCCTGGCCGTTCAGCATCGAGGCGTTGTCCGGGTTGTTCGATTTCAACCATGCGCCCTTCTTCCAGAGTTTTATGGAAGTGCGGGTCGAACGATCGAGGAAACGCGTTGTTCTCATTCTCAATGGCGTCGACGGCCCACTTCGTTGGCGTGACCTGCAAACAGGTGGTGCATCGTTCCCGGCGGGTTCAAGCCTCAGCGATCCGGTCGAATTCATTGTGCCAATGGACCGAGAATAGCGCATCGACACCTGAGCGCGGGTCGTCAAACCCTTAGGCAGTTTTCTCTCAATTGATAAGCCCATAGACCAATCACATGACGGGACCCGCCCCTTCACGCTGAACATGACAGCGCGATTGCACTCGCAGCCGGATAGAGCAGGCTTCGCTCCTGCTGAGTGAAGCCGCAAGCAAGAGGTCTTCGCGACCAGAACCCGACTAACCATCGTCCGCCCACCGGACGTAAGAACCGTGGGTCACTCTCTGGAGGAGATCAGCAGAGTGATGGAGGTTAGCATTCCGGCCGTCAAAGCCGCGCTGCATCGTGGTCGCACGCGCCTGCGCGAGCTGGCAAGGGAGCCCGAAGACCTCGCCATCCCTGTCTTGACC
>Ga0075425_100002288_pt1 | contig 19149 bp, 22 predicted proteins | sample SoiMethybrSBSTD4_FD_75300 | JGI IMG/M metagenome (GOLD analysis project Ga0075425, IMG submission 75300) | Bulk soil microbial communities from a Populus tree surrounding site in Tennessee, USA - Soil MetaG P. TD hybrid SBSTD4 | ecosystem: Environmental > Terrestrial > Soil > Tree plantation... | reverse complement strand
GGACGCATTCGCCGGTGGATTCATGGGCTATCTCGCGCGCACGGGCGATCTCGCCTTTCCCAATCTCCGCCGCGCGATGATCTATGGCTCCGCCATGGGCTCGCTCGCGGTGGAAGCGTTCGGCACCCAGCGGCTCGAGCAGATTACGCTTCAGGAAGTGCACGGGCGCGTGAAGGCGTTCCGCGATCTCATCCATTTCTCGCTGGACGGCCAGAATGACTAAGGCCCCCGCGCCGAAGGCTGATCGCTACGCGGCTGCGGGGGTCAAGCTCGACACGGCCGAGGAAGCGAAGCGGCGCATCACCGAGCTGGTGCGAGGCACACGCACGCCGCTCGCCCGGGGAATGGTCGGCGGGTTCGGCGGTATGGTCCGCGTGCCCGACGGTTACAAGAAACCGGTGCTAGTGATGTCTACCGACGGTGTCGGCTCGAAAGTGCTGGTCGCCGCGATGGCGGGGGTTCACGACACGGTCGGCGAAGATCTCGTCAATCATTCCGTCAACGACATCCTGGTCCATGGCGCGACGCCCGTCGCCTTTCTCGACTACATCGCGGCCGGCAATCTCGTGCCTGAGATCGCCGAGCAAATCGTCGCCGGCGTGGCGCGCGGCTGCCGTGCGCACGACATGACGCTGGCGGGCGGCGAAACGGCGCAGATGCCGGATCTCTATCAGGCCGGCCATTACGATCTGGCCGGTGCGATTGTCGGCGTCGTTGAAGAGGACAAGGCGCTCCATGGCGATCGCGTCGCCGCCGGGGATCAATTGATCGGATATGCGTCCACGGGCCTGCACACGAACGGCTACACGCTCGCGCGCAAAATCGTGTTCGAGTGGATGAAGCTCGGCGTCGATGATCCGTTCCCGGAGACCACGCAAACGGTGCGCGAGGTCCTGCTGGCCATTCACCGGAGTTACGCGCCGGCGTTGCGGCCCGTGCTGAGTTTGGTGCACGCGCTCGCGCACATCACCGGGGGAGGAATCGCGGGCAACCTGGTACGCGTGCTGCCGCAGGGGGTCGATGCCGTCGTGGATGCCGGCAGTTGGCCGTGGCCGCCGGTGTTCCGCGTCTTGATGCGGGCAGGGCAGGTCAGCCGTGATGAGATGCGGCGTGTCTTCAATCTGGGTGTCGGCATGATCGCGGTGGTATCCCGCGATGATGTGGAGAACGTCATCCAGTCAGCGGAGCGCGCGCGTGTGCCGGCCTGGATCGTCGGCGAAATCCGGCCCGCGAAAAAATCCTCCGCAGGCTCCCCAACGGTTCGGTTTGAAGAAAGATAGGGAGCGCGACGCAATGCGCCGCGCCCTCGAGATCGCCTGGCGCGGCTGGGGTCGTGTGTCACCCAATCCACTCGTCGGTGCGGTCGTGCTCCGCGGCGACGACGCCGTTGCCGAAGGCTGGCACGCGGAATTCGGTGGTCCGCACGCGGAGCTGGCCGCGCTGCACGCCGCCGGCGACAAGGCGCGCGGCGCAACGCTCGTCGTCACGCTCGAGCCCTGCGCGCATCACGGCAAGACGCCGCCATGTACGGACGCGATTCGGGCTGCCGGCGTGCGCCGCGTCGTCGCCGCCGTCCGCGACCCCGATCCCGACGCGCGCGGCGGTTTCGATATCCTGAAGCGCGCCGGGATCGAAACGCAGGTCGGCGTGCTCGCCGAAGAAGCGGCCGCGCAGAACGCGCCATTCCTCTTTACGCGCCAGCAAACCGACCGGCCGTTTGTCGCGCTGAAGCTTGCGACGTCCATCGACGGTCGCATTGCCGATGCCGGCGGTCGCTCGCAGTGGATCTCGGGAGCCGAGGCGCGCGAACACGTGCACTGGTTGCGCGCCGGATTCGATGCGATTGCCGTCGGCGGCACGACGGCGCTGACGGACAACCCGCAGCTCACCGCGCGCGGTGGCGTGACGCCGCGCAAGCCGCCCGTGCGGATCGTGTTCGACCGGCGCGCGATGCTCAACCTCGGCGTGTCGCTGGTCCAGACCGCGCGCGAGGTCCCGACGTGGGTCGTCGCCTCACCCGAAGCGCCGGCCGCGAATGTGTCGGTGCTCGAAGGCAACGGCGTACGCGTGTTTCGTCCGCACACACTGCCGCAGGCGTTCGCGCAGCTGCGGCTCGCGGGGATCCAGTCGTTGTTATGTGAAGGCGGCGGCGCGCTCGGCACGAAGCTCCTCGCGGAAGGGCTCGTGGACCGGCTGTACTGGGTGCAGTCGCCCGTGTGGCTCGGTGACGGCGCGGTGCCCGCTTTTCCCGGAATTCCGGCATTTCCGCTCGCCGAAGCGCCGCGCTGGACGGTCGTGGAGCGCCGCGCGTTGGGCTCTGATACATTATTGGTCTTGGATCGACGGCTATGTTTACCGGAATCGTAGATTCGGTCGGACGCGTAGACGCGGTGACGCTGAACAACGGCGCGGAACTGCGCATAAAGGCGCCGCAGTATCGCGGCCTCAAGAAGGGCGAAAGCGTCGCCGTCAACGGTGCGTGCTTGACCGTCGAGCGCGTGGTCAAGGGCGGGTTCACGGTCCACGCCGTCGCTACCACGCTAGGTCGGACGCTGATTGGTGAGTGGCGGAAGGGGCGCGCGGTAAACCTTGAGCGCGCCTTGCGGGCGAGTGACCGCCTGGGTGGGCACTTCGTGCAGGGGCATGTGGATGGCGTGGGTACGGTCGAGGGTGTCGCGGAGGCTGAGGACGCGTTGCTCGTCGATATCCGCGTACCGTCGGAAGTCGAAGAGACGACCGTCCTTCACGGCGCGATTACGGTCGATGGGGTGAGTTTGACGGTGAACACGTTGCCACGGTCTGGAGTCGTACAGGTCTCGCTCGTCCCATTTACGCGCGAGCATACGACACTGGGGAAGTTGAAAAAGGGCGATCGCGTGCACGTCGAAGCCGATGTGCTGGGCAAATACGTGAGGCAGCTATGTCGTTCAAAGTCGTAGAACAGGCGATCGCGGACATTCGCGCGGGCAAGCTGGTCATCGTCGCCGATGACGAGCGGCGCGAGAATGAGGGAGATCTGATCGGCGCCGCCGAAAAGGTGACGGCCGAGATGATCAACTTCATGGCGACGCATGCCCGCGGCCTCATCTGCATGCCGCTGACGCCGGAGCGCTGCCTGGCACTCGGCCTCCCGCAGATGACCGAGCACAATAACGAGTCCCACGAGACCGCGTTCACGATCAGCATCGATGCCGCGGCCCGGTTCGGCGTGACGACCGGCATCTCAGCCGCCGATCGCGCCGCCACGATCCGCGTGGCCATCGACCCGTCGACCGTCCCAAGCGACCTGCGCCGGCCCGGGCACGTGTTTCCGCTCCGGGCCCGTCCCGGCGGCGTGCTGCAGCGCGTCGGACAGACCGAGGCGAGCATCGACCTCGCGCGGCTCGCCGGCCTGTATCCCGCCGGTGTGATCTGCGAAATCCTGAACGCCGATGGCTCCATGGCGCGCCGTGCCGATCTCGAGCGCTTCGCAAAAGAGCAGGGCCTCACGTTCATCACGGTCGCTCAGCTTGTCGCCTACCGGCTCAAGCACGAGCGGCTCGTCCACCGCGTCGCCGACGCGCGGCTGCCGACGCCCTTTGGCGAATTCCGGATCATCGGCTATCGCAACGACGTCGATCAGGCGGAACACATTGCGTTGGCCTACGGTGACGTCGCGGGCAAGCAGGGCGTGCTCGTCCGCATGCACTCAAAGTGCCTGACGGGAGACGTCTTTGGCTCGGCGCGCTGCGATTGCGGCTGGCAGTTGCACAGCGCCATGCGCATGATCGCCGAGGCCGGCTCAGGCGTCGTCGTCTATCTGGATCAGGAGGGGCGGGGAATTGGGCTTCTGAACAAGCTCAAGGCCTACGAACTCCAGGATCAGGGGCACGACACGGTCGAAGCCAACGAGAAGCTCGGCTTCAAGCCCGACCTCCGGAACTATGGAATCGGGGCGCAGATCCTGCTCGACCTCGGCCTGTCGTCGATCCGCGTGCTGACGAACAATCCAATGAAGTTGGTCGGGCTCGAGGGCTATGGCCTCGAGATCGTCGAGCGGCTGCCGATCGTGCCTGCGCCCTCCGATGAAAACCGCGCGTACCTCGACGTCAAGCGGGACAAGCTCGGCCACTTCCTCACGCACTGATCGTGGCACATAAAGCACCTCCTCCCGCCGCGCGCACATCGAACCGGCAGCGGCGCGTGGCGATCGTCGTCAGTCGCTTTCACGAGCACATCACGACGAAGCTGCTCGATGGCGCGCGCGATGCGCTGCGCAACGGCGGCATCGCGGACGCCAACGTCGAGATCGCATGGGCGCCCGGCGCGTTCGAGCTGCCGGTGCTGGCCGAAGCCGCGGCCGCGAGCGAACGCTTCGACGCGATCGTGGCGCTCGGCTGCGTGATCCGCGGTGAGACGCCGCATTTCGAGTATGTCGCGGGCGAGGCGGCGCGCGGCCTGGGCAACGTCGCGCTCGCGCACCAGATCGCGGTAGGCTTCGGGGTGCTGACGACCGACACCGAAGCGCAGGCGCTGGCCCGCGTGAGCAAGGGCGCCGAAGCGGTGCAGGCGGCGCTCGAGACGGCCGACGCGCTCGAGCGGCTCGGTGCAGCGGCCCGAGACTAAGTCGCGGGCTCGCGCGCTCCAACTGCTGTACGCCTGGGAGCTGTCGGGACGGCCGAGCATCGAGGCGGTGGTCGCGCGCGTCGCCGTCATCTACGGGCGCGCGCCCTCGGGCTACGATCGCGGCGCGGATCTCGCAGCGAAAGCGGTAGCCGGCCTGCCCGAATTCGATCGCCGGATCGCGGACGCCGCCGAGCACTGGCGGCTGGAGCGCGTGGGGGCGGTGGAGCGGAACATCCTGCGGCTCGCGCTCGCCGAGCTGGACGAGGCGGCGACGCCGTCGCGCGTGGTGATCGACGAAGCGGTGAAGCTGGCGCACTGGTTCGCCGGCCCGCGTGCCCCGGCCTTCGTCAACGGCGTCCTCGATGCCATTGCCCACGAGACCGGCGCGCTGTGAGGATCCTGCTGGTCAATTGGAACGACCGTGAAAATCCACACGCCGGCGGCGCCGAGATTCATTTGCACGAGCTGTTCGGTCGGATCGCGGGATGGGGCCATGAGGTGCATCTGATCTCGAGCGGCTGGCCGCACTGTGCGCCGCGCACGGAGCTCGATGGCATGCGAGTGACGCGCATCGCCGGGCGCCACAGCTTCGCACTGCGAGCCCGCGGCGCGGTGCGTCGCGCGCTCCGCGCGCGATCCTTCGACGTGGTGATCGAAGACATCAACAAGCTCCCGTTATTTCTGCCGACACTGACGCGGCTGCCGTTCGTCACGATTGTGCCACACCTCTTTGGGACCACCGCATTCGCCGAAGCGAGCACCCCGATGGCGAGCACCGTCTGGGCGGCTGAGCTCCTGATTCCATGGGTATACAGAAAGGCCGCGTTTCACGCGATTTCCGAGAGCACGCGTGACGACCTGGTACGGCGCGGGATACCGAACGAGCGCGTGATCGTTATTCATCCGGGCGTGGACTCGCAGATGTATCGACCGGACCCTGCCACACCCCGCGCGTCTCGCCCCACGTTTCTGTACCTGGGTCGACTGAAGCGTTATAAAGGAGTGGAGTTTGCGTTGCGGGCGCTCGCGACGGCGCGGCAGTCGCGCGACATCAGGCTCGACATCTGCGGGCAGGGGGACGATCGTCCGCGCCTCGAGCAATTGACGTATGAGCTCGGGCTGGACAGTGCCGTTCGGTTCCTGGGCTTTGTGTCGGAGGCAGAAAAGCGGCGGTTGTTGCGCCAGGCATGGGCCGTAGTGTTCCCGAGCCCCAAGGAAGGGTGGGGCATCACGAACGTCGAGGCTGCCGCGAGCGGCACACCGGCCGTCGCGTCGGACAGTCCCGGACTCCGCGAATCGGTGCAGGACGGCGTGACCGGGTATCTGGTGCCACACGGCGACACCGACGCCCTCGCACGTCGTATGCTGGAGCTGGCTGCCGACGCGCCGCTCGTCGATCGCCTCGGCAAGGCAGCGCGACGGTTTGCCGAAGCGTTATCGTGGGACTCCGCCGCGCGCGCGACGCTCGCGCACATCGAACGGACTATCGCGGAACGAGAAAGGAAGAGCTGAGGCATGCGCATCACGATCACCGCCCGTCACACAGAAATCGATGACGATCTGCGCGCGCACACGCGCGAGTTGGTGGAGAAAGTCGTCAAGCTGGTTCGCCGGCCACATCACGCGCAGGTCACGTTTACCGAAGAACACGGGGAAGTGGGGATCGAGATCGAGGTGCACGCCCCGCGCGGGCGCGTTCACATCGCCAAGTCACAGGCGGGAGACAGCCGTTCCGCGCTCGATGCGGCAATCGCGCGGATGAAACGCCAATTGCTCGATGAAAAAGAGACGCTGAAGCCGCGCCGCCGCGCGCGGCCCTCCCGTTCCGGGGTGACCGAGAGTCAGTGACCACACCGCTCAAGGTCGGCGACCTGCTCGCCCGCAAGGGCGATCCGCTGCAACTCGAGCTGCTGACTGCCGAGGTGGGCCTCGAGCGCGAGATTCGCTCGCCGGAGGCGTCGAGTCCGGGTCTCGTGCTGGCGGGATACACCGCGCGCTTCGTCGGCACGGATCGCGTCCATATCCTGGGCGAGACGGAGATCACCTACCTCGCGTCGCTCGACGAGAAGGCGCGCAGCAAGTCGATCAAGACGTTTCTCTCCTATGACCTGCCGTGCGTGATCATCACGAAAGGGCAGGAGCCACCGCAGGAGCTGCTCCTCTGTGCGAAGGACCGTGGCATCCCCGTCATCCGCACGCGGCTCAAGACGGCGGAGTTTTACCGCCGGCTGAAGCCGTTCCTCGACGACGCGTTCGCGCCGCGCACCACCGTCCACGGTTCGCTCGCCGACGTCTTTGGTGTGGGCCTCTTGTTTCGCGGGCGGTCCGGCATCGGCAAGAGTGAGTGCGTGCTCGATCTGGTCGAGCGCGGCCACCGGCTGGTCGCTGACGATGTCGTCCACATCACGCGCCGCGGCAACGACGTGCTGATCGGCCGCGGCCACGAGATTTCGCGGCACTACATGGAGATCCGCGGCGTCGGCTTGATCGACATCAACGCGCTGTTCGGGATTCGGTCGGTGCGCCAGCAGAAACGGATCGAAGTGGTGGTGCAGTTGGAAGACTGGGACAATACCCGCGAGTACGACCGGACCGGCCTCGATCAGCAGCGCACCGACCTGCTGGACGTCGAGCTGCCCCTCGTCACCGTGCCGCTGAATCCCGGCAAGAATCTCACCGTGATTTGCGAAGTTGTGGCGATGAATCACCTGCTGCGCTACAGCGGCGTGGACTCGGCGAACGCCTTCAACGAGCGGCTCATCCGGCGGATGCGCGAGAAGGGCGGGTTGCAGCACTATCTCGAGGAAGACTATGAGTGACCTGCGCGGCGTCATCGTGTCGCACGCCGCAGTCGCGCAGGCGCTGGTGGCAGCGGTGAAGGCGATCACCGGGATCGACGACGCGCTCACCCCGGTGTCGAACGAAGGCTGCGGCACCGACGCGCTGGGCGAGCGACTGCGCGATGCGGTTGGCGCGGGACCGGCGGTCCTGTTCGTGGACCTTCCTGGCGGCTCGTGCTTCACCAGCTCCGCGCGCTACGCCAAGAAGGGCGGCGCCGAGATCGCCGTCGTCACCGGCGTCAATCTGGCCATGCTGCTCGATTTCGTCTTCCATCGCGACATCTCGCCCGCGGAAGCCGCTCGCCGTGCTGTCGATGCCGGTGCCAAGGCCATCCGCGTCACCGCATGACCCTCGCGCTGTACCGCATCGATGACCGGCTGATCCACGGTCAGGTGGTCGTGGGCTGGGGACAGCCGCTCGATTGCTCGTTCATCGTCCTGGTCGACGATGAGGTCTCGAGTAGCGACTGGGAGCAGGACCTGTACCGCATGGGGGTCCCGCCGCAGATCGAGGTGATCTTCGCGTCGGTGGACCAGGCGGCCAAACAGTTTCCCAACTGGGAAGCGGATGCGCGGGTGGGGATTTTGCTCGTCGGCGATGTCGATACCGCCGTGGCGCTCGCCACGCAGGTGCCGCAGGTCAAGCGCTTCAACGTGGGCGGCGTCCACCATCGCGCCGGCCGCAAGGAGCGACTGCGGTTCGTGTACCTCACGGATGAAGAAGCGGACAAGCTGCGCGCGCTCGCCGCCCGCGGCGTCGAAGTGACGGCGCAGGATGTTCCCACCGCGCGCGCCGTTCCTCTCGGGGAGTTCACGTGATCCTCCCCCTCGAAGTGCTGCTCGCGCTGGTCGTCTGGGGCACGGTGGTCGGCGTGGACCTCGTGAGCTTGCCGCAGATGATGATCGCGCGTCCGCTGGTCGCGGGGACCGTGGCCGGCGCGATCCTCGGCGACATCCCGACCGGACTCAAGCTCGGCGTCGTGTTCGAGCTGCTGCAGTACGACATCCTGCCGGTCGGTGCGGTGCGCTATCCCGAATACGGACCTGCGACCGTCGCCGCCGTGGCGACCGCGCACGCGTCTTCTGGAGTCTTGGGTCTGGGACTTGGGGCCTTGGTTGGGCTCGTCACAGGTCTCATCGGCGGTCTCACGATCAATCTGCTCCGCCGCGTCAATTCCCGGGTCGTCCACGCCGCGGCCGCGCAGCTCGAGTCGGGAGACCCGGGCGCGCTGGTCCGCGTGCACGTCGGTGGATTGCTGCGCGACGCATTGCGCGCGGCCTTGGTGACGATCGTCGGTCTCGTGCTCGCCTGGCTGGCACGGCCGCTCCTCGGCAACGCCATCACGGTCCGCGGCGCTGTCCTGCTCGCGGTCGCCGCCGTCTCGACCGCGCTCGCGGCCGGCGCCGCTGGGACGCTGCGTCTCGTGGGGCGCGGCCCGAACCTCGCATGGTTTGCCGCCGGCCTCGGCGGTGGCCTTGTGGCGACGTTATGGCTGCGGTGAACGGCGCGCTGACGCGCGCGCTCCTGCGGCTCTTCGCCGTGCAGGGCTCGTACAACTACGAGCGCATGCTGGGGGTCGGCACGGGTGTTGCCGAGGAGCCGTTGCTCCGCGATCTCGATGCTGCGAAGTACGGTCCCGCCGTTGCGCGCGGCGGCCATTTCTTCAACGCGCATCCGTACCTGGCTGGTTTGGCGATCGGCGCCGCCGCGCGCGCCGAACACGACGGCGCGGCACCCGACCAAATCGAGCGACTGCGCGAAGCGCTGTGCGGGCCGCTGGGCTCACTCGGTGATCGCTTGGTCTGGGCCGGTTGGCTCCCATTCCTCTCGGGACTGACGATGGCCGCCATTGCGCTCGGCGCTGGATGGATCGCGGTCGCCGCCTTCCTCTTCATTTACAACATCGGCCACGTGGCGCTGCGCTGGTGGGCGCTGAAAGCGGGCTGGACCCACGGCACCCGTGTCAGCGTGGCGCTCCACCATCCGGTGCTGCAGCAGGCCGGAGCGGTCCTCGGTCCCGCGATGGCGGTCGCGGTCGGCGCCGCGTTGCCGCTGACCGCCGCGTTTCTGTCTGGGCCGTTCGCCCCCTGGGCTCGCATCGCGCTCGCGATAGTCGCCGCCGTGAGCTTCATCCTGCTGCGACTGCTAAGCGCCCGTCTCAACGGATTGCGCCTCTCGCTCGCCGTCGCGGCGCTGGCGTTGGTCGCGGGGGTGCTATGGCCGTAATCGAGCGGGACGCCCAGATCGTGAATCCGCTCGGTATGCACGTGCGCCCGGGAGCGGAGTTCGTCAAAGTCGCGAACAAGTTCAAGGCGTCCGTCGAAGTGCACAAAGACGGCGCGGTCGTGAACGGCAAAAGCATCCTCGGCATGATGACGCTCGCCGCCGAGTGCGGGTCTTCGATTCGGATCAAATGCGAAGGCGAAGATGCCGAGCAGGCGATGGCCGCGCTGCTGGAGCTGGTCGCAGCCGGTTTCCATGAGATGCACCTGAAGCCGCAAAAGGACGACGCGTGAGTCCGCCCTCGGACCGGTTGCTGAAAGGCATCGGCGTCTCGCCGGGCATCGCCATGGGCCCGACGGTGACCGTGCGGTGGGCATTGCCCGAGGTCCCGCATCGTGTCGTCCCGCGGACCCAGGTCGAAAAGGAAATCCGCCGCTTGCGGGCGGCGCTCAAGGACGTGCGCAAACAGCTCAACGAGCTGCGAGCCCGCGCCGAGGACCGCGCCGGCGTGGACGAGGCACGCATCTTCGACGCGCAGCTCCTCATGCTCGAAGACAAAGACTTCATCGGCGGCATCGAAGAGCTGATTCGCGAGAATCACCTGACCGCCGAGAAGGCCTTCGAGTTCAAGACGCTGGAGGTGCGCGATCTCTGGACCGCGGCGGGCAGCCCGCTGCTCAAAGAGCGCCTCGCCGATCTGACCGGCGTCGCCATCCGCGTGATCCAGCACCTGATGCATAAGCGGGGTGCGTCGGACGTGTGGGAAAGCCTGTCGGAACCCTCGATTCTCGTTGCGCGTGAATTGTCGCCGGGACTGACGGTGCAGCTCGACCGCGATCAGATCATCGGCCTCATCAGCGAAGAGGGGACGAAGACGTCCCACGCCGCGATTCTCGCGCATTCGATCGGCATTCCCGCGATCTTCGGCGTGCGCGGCGCGGTCGCACGGATTCGGCCCGGCACCAGCGCCATTCTCGATGGCACTACCGGCAAAGTGCTCCTCGATCCCACACCGGACGAAATCGAGGACGCGAAGCGTACCGACAGCAGCCGCCGCGAGTGGGAGGTGCGGCTCGAGGAGGTCGTACCGCAGCCGTCCGTGACACTGGATGGTGTGCACGTCGCGTTGCGGAGCAACCTCGATCTTCCCGATGAGCTCGAGCAGGCCCAGGCGCATCGTGCCGAAGGCGTTGGGCTCTTGCGCACCGAGTTTCTCATCACCGGCCACAGCGAGCTGCCCGATGAGGAGACGCAGACGACCTATTTCCGGCGCATCGGTGAGGCATTTGCCGGCTTTCCCGTCGTCGTGCGGACCTACGATCTGGGCGGTGACAAATTTCCCGCGCCGTTCCGCGGGTCCGCGGAGCCCAATCCATTTCTGGGCTGGCGCGCGATCCGGGTTTGTCTCGACGAACCCGAGATGTTCCGGACCCAGATTCGCGCGGTGCTGCGCGCCGCCACAAGCGCGAATCTCCAGTTGATGATTCCGCTCGTCACGCGCCTCGACGAAGTGGAGCGCACGCGGGAGATGATGAAGGAAGAGGCCGTGCGTCTCGCGCAGGCCGGGATCCCGGCCGCGCAGTCGGTGCCGCTCGGCGTGATGGTCGAAACACCGGCCGCCGCGGTGCTCGCGGATCGGCTGGTCGAGGTCAGCGATTTTCTGAGCGTCGGCACCAACGATCTCACCCAATACACCCTGGTCGTGGATCGCGGCAATGCGCGTCTGGCAGATCGCTTCACGCCGCACGATCCGAGCGTCCTGCGCCTGCTCAAAGTAGTGGCAGAAGCGGCACGGGCCGCTAACAAACCGGCCAGCGTCTGTGGTGAAATGGCCTCAGAACCACTGTCGGCATTCCTCTTGCTTGGCCTCGGCTACGAAACCCTGTCCGTTGCGCCGCCGGCCCTGCCATTCATCAAGTGGCTGATTCGCCAGGTCACCACGGCGCAAGCACGAGCGGCCGCGGACGCGGCGCTCGCAGCGCGATCGGCAGAGCTCGCGCTCGACATATTGCGATTTGCACTGGCGGAAATCGTGGATCTGACATTGCTCGACGCTGACGCGCGGTTGCCCGCCGGACGGCGCTCCGGTAGCTTGAAAACTTAAGGACCCAAAAAATGCCAACTCATCGTCACGTCTTCACTTCCGAGTCGGTCACGGAAGGCCATCCCGACAAGATCGCGGACCAGATCTCCGACGCGGTCCTGGACGCCATTCTGCTGGAAGATCCCAAGGCGCGGGTGGCCTGTGAAACGCTCGTGACGACCGGCATGGCCGTCATTGCGGGCGAAATCACGACCTCGACCTACGTCCACATCCCCGACATCGTGCGCGGGACGATCACCTCGATCGGCTACACCGACGCGAATTTCGGCTTCGATGCCCAGACCTGCGCCGTCCTGACGACGATCGATCGCCAGTCGACCGACATTGCGATGGGCGTCGACACCGGCGGGGCGGGCGATCAGGGCATGATGTTCGGGTACGCGACAGACGAAACGCCGTCCTTGATGCCGCTGCCGATCATGATCGCCCATCGCCTGGCTGAGCGCTTGGCGAAGGTGCGGAAAACCGGCGAGCTCCCCTGGTTGCGTCCTGACGGCAAGACACAGGTCAGCGTCATCTACGAGGATGGGAAGCCGGTCGGGATCGACAAGGTCGTCGTCTCGGCACAGCACTCCGACATGATCGACAACAAGGAGCTCAGGGCGGGCATCATCGGCCATGTTGTTCGGCCGGTGGTTCGCGAGGCCGGATTCGAGGTTAAGGACGGCGATGTCCTCGTGAATCCGACTGGGCGGTTTGTTGTCGGCGGGCCTCAGGGAGACGCGGGACTGACCGGTCGCAAGATCATCGTCGACAGCTACGGCGGCATGGCGCGGCATGGCGGCGGCGCCTTCAGCGGCAAGGATCCGTCGAAAGTCGATCGGTCGGCCACGTATGCGATGCGCTGGGTTGCCAAGAACGTCGTCGCGGCCGGGCTGGCGAAGCGCTGTGAAGCCCAGGTCGCGTACGCGATCGGCGTCGCCGAGCCGGTGTCGATCATGATCGAGACGTTCGGCACAGGCACGGTCCCGCAGGACGCGCTCGAAGCGGCGGTGCGCGAAGTTTTCGATCTCACGCCTGGTGGGATCATCCAGGCGCTCAATCTCCGCAATCCTATCTATCGACCCACCGCTGCCTATGGCCACTTCGGTCGCGCGCCCAAAAAGACGCACGTCGGAGCCGGGACCAAGGGCGAGCGGGACGTCGAGCTATTCACCTGGGAGCACGTCGATCGCGCCGAGGAGTTGAAGGTGGCAGCGGAGCGGGCGTCCCGTTCATCCCGGAAGGCCAATGTCTGAGATTGCCACGCGCGGCACGAAAGCCACCAACGACATCAAGGACATCAAGCTCGCCGACGAGGGACGGCGGCGCACGGAGTGGGCCGAGCGGTCGATGCCGGTGCTGCGGCAGATCCGCGAGCGCTTCGCCAAAGAGCGTCCGCTGTCAGGCAAGCGGCTCTCGGCATGCCTGCATGTCACCACCGAGACCGCGAACCTTGCCGTCACATTGCAGGAGGGCGGCGCCGACGTCGCGTTGTGCGCGTCGAATCCGCTCTCGACGCAGGACGATGTCGCCGCGCATCTCGTAAAAGATCACGGGATCAAGGTCTTCGCCATCAAAGGCGAGGATCACGCGACCTATTACGAGCACATTCGCGCCGCGCTGGCGCATCGCGCCGACATCACGATGGACGACGGCGCTGATCTCGTCGGCGCGCTGCACATGATCGCGCTGAATCGACTCGACGACTTGGCGCCGCCCGTGCGCAAATGGGTCGAGACGCTGTCGGCCGCGGATCGGAAAGCGATTGTGTCCGGTGTCAGCGGGTCCACGGAAGAGACCACGACCGGTGTGATTCGGCTCAAGGCCATGGCCAAGGACGGTGTGCTACAGTTCCCGGTCATCGCGGTGAACGATTCGCAGACCAAGCATCTGTTCGACAACCGCTACGGCACGGGGCAGTCCACGCTGGACGGCATCATCCGGGCGACCAACCTGCTGATCGCGGGGAGCACGGTGGTGGTGGCGGGGTATGGTTGGTGCGGCCGCGGATTTGCGATGCGGGCGCGCGGCGCCGGTGCCAACGTGATGGTCACCGAGATCGATCCGATGAAGGCACTGGAAGCGCAGATGGACGGCTTCCGCGTCGCGACGATGGAAGAAGCGGCCAAAGTCGGCGACCTGTTTGTGACGCTCACGGGCAATGTCGAGGTCATTCGCGTAGAGCACATGCGCGCCATGAAGGACGGAGCTATTCTCGCGAATTCGGGTCACTTCAATGTCGAAATCGACCTCGCCGGTCTCAAACAGACCGCCGAAGGACCCAAAGAAGTGCGCCAATTCGTCGAGGAGTGGCGCATCGGTGGAAAGCGGCTGTTCGTGCTCGCCGACGGCCGGCTCATCAATCTGGCTGCGGCCGAAGGGCATCCGGCCAGCGTCATGGACATGTCGTTCGCCAATCAGGCGCTCGCCGCCGAGTACGTCGTGAACAACGCGAAAAAGCTGTCGAAGGACGTGCATCGGATCCCGGTCGATCTCGACCAGGAAATCGCGCGGCTCAAGCTGCAGTCGATGGGCGTATCGATCGACACGCTTACGCCTGCACAGCGCAAATATCTCGCCTCCTGGGACATGGGCACCTAGTGGCCGGCTCCGGGGGAGCCATGCTGCAGGTTCGAGTAGCTCACCTCGGGCTGGATCGCACCACCAACACGCCGGTCGTGATTTTGCAGGAGAACGACGGGCAGCGCGTTTTGCCGATCTGGATCGGCCCGGCCGAAGCGAGCGCGATCGCGATGGAGCTCGCCGGCGTGAAATTCTCGCGCCCACTCACGCACGACCTGCTCAAGCAGGTGATCGTCGGCCTGGGCGCCGAGCTGCGCAAGGTGATCATCACGCAGGTGAAGGACAACACGTATTTCGCTGAGCTCCACATTTATCGCGGCGACACGATCATTCAAATCGATGCGCGGCCCTCGGACTCGATTGCGCTCGCCCTGCGTCTCAAGGCGCCGATCATGACGAGTGAGACGCTGCTCGAGCTGACCTCGGTGGATACGAGCGACGGCACGATTCAGCCCGGCACCGGCGGGGGTCCAGCCGGCAGCTCGCCGCTCGACGCCGACACGCTGAAATCATACCTCCAGAACCTCGATCCTGAAGATTTCGGCAAGTTTACGCCGTAGCTGCCTGATTCTCGGGCTCGGCGCCTTCTCGACGCTTGCGGGGCAACAACCCATCAGCGTGAGCGGACGCGTGCTGCGCGGCGGCCGCGATACCGTTCCCCTGCCAGACGCGATGGTCGTGCTGCATCACGTGTCCCGCGAGAGCGCGGGACCGATTGATTCGATCCGCAGCGATGCGCGGGGACGCTATCGCATCGAGCTCCACCATCCCGATACGACCGGCGCCTACGTCGTCACCGTGTGGTTCGACAGCATCGCCTACGTGTCGAGCGCATTCGTGGCCGGCGATCGTCCGATCGCGCACGTCGACGACATCGTGACCTATCCCACCACGACCGACGGTCCGCCGATCGAGGTCACTCGGCGTTTGGCCACGATCGCACGGGCGACGGATCAGGGAACGCGCGAGGTTCTCGAGATCCTCGAGCTCGAGAATCACGGTGTAACCACGCGGATCGCTCGCGATTCGATGCAGGCGGTCTGGGCGGGGCGCGTGCCCGAGCGCACCAGCCAGTTCCGCGGCGGCCAGGGCGATATCTCGGCGGAAGCGATGCGATTCCGGAATGACAGCGTCCTCGTGCTCGCACCCATTGGGCCCGGACCCGCCAAGCAGGTGAGCTACGCGTACTCCGTTGCGTCCGGCACGCGCCGCTTTGTGATTCCGATCGACCAGGCGACGGCGGAAGTGAACCTGCTTGTCGAAGACACCCTCGCGCCCGTCCACGCGCCGCAGCTCGAGAGCCTGGGCGTCGAGGAGATCGAGGGGCGTCACTTCGCCAAGTATCGCACCGGTCCACTCGCGGCCGGCGCCGTAGTAGAGATCGATCTTCCCGCCGGGAAATTGCGCGCCCAGATGGTGCTGCCCTATGTGATCGGTGTGCTCGTCGGGGCGATGGTGTTGGCGCTGATCTGGGCATTGCGCCGCCGCGGGGCACCACCTAGACTGAGCGCGTAGCTCACTGCGAACGGGGATACGGAAGCCGGTGTGAATCCGGCGCGGCCCCGCCACTGTAACGGACAGGGTTCACCGCAGACACCACTGGACGCGAGTCCGGGAAGGTCCTGCGGTTCGTCCGAAGCCAGGAGACGTCTTCGTTCGCGCCACCGTTGGTTCCCTCGCGGGAGGGATGGTGCTGCGAAGACTCTTCGTTTTTGTACTACTCCTGTCTGCCTGTCGCACGTCGGCACGTCGGCACGACACTGCGCCGGCGCAACGCGTCGTCTCGTTGCTTCCCTCGTTCACCGAAATTCTTTTTGCAATTGGTGCGGGCGATCGCGTGGTCGGACGCACGCAGTGGTGTGATTACCCGCCCGAGGCGCTTGCTGTCCCCAGTGTAGGCGAGGGGCTGCCGCCGAACATCGAAGCAGTCGCGGCGCGCAAACCCGATCTCGTCGTGGTGTACAAGTCCGGCGCCAATATGACGGCGGTGCAGCAATTCGAGCGCATCGGCATCCATACGGTGCTGCTCGACCTGAATCGACTCGAGGATCTCGGGCCCGCGACGCGCACCCTTGGCAAGTTGACTGGGCATGAAGCGCAGGCGGAGTCACTGGTGGCGAAGATGGATAGCTTCACCTACCGCCCCTTACCGCCCCCTACCGTCTCCATTGCATTCGTTGTGTGGGATAACCCGCCCATCGTCATCGGCCGCGGCAGCTACCTCGACGAGCTCGCGACGCAAGCGGGCGCTCGCAATGTGTTCAGCGACGTCACCGCGCCATCCGCTCAGGTCTCGCTCGAAACGATCGTCGCGCGCAATCCGCAGTGGATCGCCGTGTTGTCCGACTCCGGAAAACCCCCGGACTTTGCCCGTCGGCGCGAATGGCGCGCGGTCGCGGCAGTGCGCGACGGTCGCTTCCTACTGCTCAAGGGCTCGCTGTTCGGGCGGCCCGGGCCGCGCTCAGGTCAGGCAATCGCCGAGCTGCGGCGGATGCTCGCGCGATGAGGTGGACCCTGCTGATTGTCTTCGCGATCGTGGCGCTGCTCGCGAGTGTAGTCATGGGCCCCGCGGCGGTCCCGCTCAGCGAGCTGCTGCACTCCGACATCGTCTGGAACCTGCGCGTGCCGCGCGCACTGCTCGCATTGCTCGTCGGCGGGTCGCTCGGCGTCGCGGGCGCGGGACTCCAAGCCCTCGTGCGCAACCCGCTCGCCGATCCATTCCTGCTCGGCCTCTCGGGCGGGGCAGGGCTCGGCGCCGTCCTGGCGATCGCCCTGCACGTCTCCGGACCGTGGGCGTTGCCGATCGCCGCCTTTGTCGGCGCGCTTGCGGCGCTTGGCTTGGTGTACCGGCTGGGCCTGATCGGCGGCGCAGCGCTCGATCCGCGCATCCTGCTGCTCGGCGGTGTCGCGATCGGCGCATTTGCTGCGGCCGTCACGACCGCCATCGTCTCGCTGGCCGACGCGGCAGAGCTGCGGAACGCGTTCCTGTGGCTCTGGGGTGGGCTGTCCGGCGCTTCGTGGGACACCGTGCTGATCATCGCAGTGTACGCGCCCATCCCGTTGGTCGTCCTGTTTGCCGCCTCACGTCCGCTCGACTTGCTCGCGCTCGGTGAAGAATCGGCCGGCTACCTCGGCGCTGATGTCGAGCGCGTGAAGCGGCGCGTGTACCTCGCCGCGTCACTGCTCACCGCCGCCGCGGTGGCGGTTTCGGGCGTAATCGGCTTCGTGGGCCTGGTCGTACCACACATCGCGCGTCTCACCTGGGGCCATCGCCATCGCGTCCTCTTGCCGGCCGCATTCCTGGGCGGCGGCGCGTTGCTCGCGTTTTCAGACACGCTCGCGCGCACAGTCGTGGCGCCGCGCGAGCTGCCCGTGGGCGTCGTCACCGCGCTCATCGGCGTGCCGGTCTTCGCGCTGCTGCTACGGCGTTGGACATGAGAAAGACCGTGCTTGGTGCGTCGTGCATCGTGCGTGGGCTTGCATGATCGAGCTTCGGGGAGTGACCTACCGTTACGCGGGCGCCACGCGTGATGCGCTACGTGACGTCTCACTATCCGTTGGTCCGCGCCAATTCCATGCGGTCCTTGGGCCAAACGGCAGCGGCAAGACCACACTCGTGCGCGTGGCGCTTGGCGCGTTGGTCTCGAGCTCGGGCACCGCCCAGATCGACGGCAAATCGGCGCGCGACTGGTCACGACAGGATCTCGCGCGCGTGATAGGCGTCGTGCCGCAGCGCGAGGACAATTTGTTTCCGCAGCGCGTTCGTGAGACCGTCCTCCTCGGCCGCTATCCGCATCTGACTCTTTGGGGCGCGGAGCGGACCCAGGATCAAGAGGCCGTGGATCGCGCGCTGCGCGCCTGCGATGCTGCGCATCTCAGCGATCGGTGGCTGTGGACCCTGTCGGGTGGCGAGTACCAACGCGTGCGGCTCGCGCGCGCGTTGGCGCAAGAGCCGCAGTTGCTCGTGCTCGACGAGCCGGCGATGTCGCTCGACCTGAAGCACCAGATGGAGCTCTTCGAATTGGTCCGCGGACTCGTGGATCGGCAGGGCTTGGGTGTGCTGATGATCACGCACGACCTAAACCTCGCCGCCCGGTTTGCGGACTCGTTGCTGCTGCTCGCCGAGGGACGCCCGGTTGCAGCGGGGGCACCGGCCCACGTGTTGACTCAGGAGACGGTGCAGACCGTGTTCGCCTGGCCCGTCGCGATGCAGACCATCGATGGACGCCCGCAGATGATCCCGCTTCGCAAACGTGAGGAATCTCGCGCATGAGTGTCACATTGCTCGCGTTGGTTATGGTCATGCAGCAACCCAAAGACACCGTTGTACTGAAGCCGGTCGTCGTCACCGCGACGCGGGTTCCGGTGACCGTTGACCGCGTTCCAGCAGCCGTCACGGTGTTGCGCGGCGCGGATCTGACGGCACAGGGCATTCGCACCGTCGCGGATGCTCTCAAGACAGTGCCGGCTGCCCACATCGTCGAGACCGGCAGCTACGGTGGACAGACATCCCTATTCATGCGTGGGGGCGAGAGCGATTACGTCAAAGTGCTGCTGGACGGCGTGCCGCTGAATCAGGCGGGTGGCGGCATCGATCTCGCGAATCTGACCACGGACAACGTGGATCGCATCGAGATCGTGCGCGGCCCCGTGAGTGTGCTGTACGGCTCCGATGCGATGACGGGTGTGGTGCAGATCTTCACGCGGCCTGGCGCGGCGCTGACTCCGAAATTCGGCGCCGAACTGCGTGGCGGCACTTATGGGACCGGTGAGGGCGCCTTCGATGTCAGCGGTGGCAGCCAAAAGCTCAC
>Ga0075425_100002287_pt1 | contig 19149 bp, 20 predicted proteins | sample SoiMethybrSBSTD4_FD_75300 | JGI IMG/M metagenome (GOLD analysis project Ga0075425, IMG submission 75300) | Bulk soil microbial communities from a Populus tree surrounding site in Tennessee, USA - Soil MetaG P. TD hybrid SBSTD4 | ecosystem: Environmental > Terrestrial > Soil > Tree plantation... | reverse complement strand
CTCGGCGGCCGCCGTCGTGTCGATGTACCCGAGGATGTGGTGCACGAGCTTGCGATCGCCCGGCGCGTACTCGACCTTCGTGACCCAGCGGTCCTCGGCGAAATTCGTCGGGATGACGAAGCATCGATAGACGTCGCTGGCGCGCGCGGACACCGTGTAGCTCTCCGGCATCTGGAGCACGTGATCGGGTGGTCCGAGCTTCCAGCCTTCGGGGAACACGCGCGGCGGCGGAAGCTTCGCGCGATCGCCCTCGGGCGCGCCCGCCTCGATCCACTGCACCAGGGTGGTGAGCTCTGCATCCGGCAGCCGGCGCGAATCGAGAAAATCGCCGAAGCCGGGAACCGGCTTCCACGGCGGCATCACGCGCCCCTTGAGCGCGTCGCGGATGTCGTCCTTCTTGTCGAACGCGTCGCGGTAGCTGAGCAGCGGGAAGGGCGCGTGCTCGCCCGGCCGGTGACACGTCTGGCAGCGCGCCTGCAGAATGCGGGCGACCTCGTTACTGAAAGTCGGTGGCTCCAGCGCGGGCGCCGTCGCGGTGAGGAGCAGAACGGCCACGGTGGCCGTGAGGAATAGACGGGTCCGCATCGCGCGCCTCCACAACCGGTCGAGTGGATTCCGAACATAGCACGCCGTTACCCCCGGTCGAGGTCCGAGAGTCGCGAGGCTATTGCGCCCCCGCGGTGATGCGCCCATCGGTCACGGGCGTGATCGTGCCCCGCGTGACGATTGCGTCCATGACGATCTGGGCGACTTGCGGGCCACTCGACTCGTCGATGAGCACTTTGCCCCGCGCGAACGCGGTGTAGCCGTCGCCGCCGCGGACGAGATAGCTGGGTACCGCGACACTGTACGGGGCCTCGTCGTCCAGCGGCCGGCCGCCCACGGAGATGCTCACGATGCGCTGCCCGGGCGCGAGCCGCGGTTCCCACACGACGCGAACCCCGGAGATCTGCAAGAACCCGCCGCCTCCACGGTCCGTCTGCGCCAGGCCATGCTCGAGCGCCGCTCGAAGATCTCGTCCGCGGAGCTCGAGCTTGAGGACGACGTCGGTGAACGGCAGCAGACTGTGGACGTCGCGCTTGGTCAGCGGTCCCGCCGGCACGATCCGGTTCGTGCGGATCGCTCCCCCGTTCACGAAGGCCGCATCGGTGCCGAGCCGCTCGCGCAGGCGATCGGCGATGAAATCGCCGACGTTCGTCTCCTCCGTCCGGAGCCGGCTGCCTCGCGCCTCGAGCGGGACGTCGGTTCGCCCGATCACCACGTCCAGCTCCCGGTCGAGCCGCGCCGCGTACGAACGAACGAGCTCCTCGACCGCCGGGTCGGGCGCGACACGCCCGCTGACCTCGCGGAAGCGCCAGGACCGCTCGACCAGCTTTCCCTCGCGCGTGAGCCAGAGATCGACCTGGACGAGATAGCGCGCGTCGGAGCCGGCCTTGGTGATGAGCGTCTTGCCTTCCTCGGCCACCATCGGATCGTGCTCGTGGCCGCCCAGGATCACATCGACGGCGGCGGCGCCGGCGAGCGCTCTGTCCTGGGCGATCTCCTGATGCGTGACCGCGACGACGACCTGTGCGCCCTGCGCCCTGAGACGCGTCTCGGCGTCCTTGCCCGCGGCGAGCGGAGGGTTGAAGCCGATGTCGGGGCCGGGGCGAGAGGTGCGGGCCGCGTCGGCCATCGTGAGCCCGAACACGCCCACCCGCACGCCGCTGAGGGTCAGCACGGTGTCGGGCGAGGCGCCGCCGAACGGGCGGCCCGAGCTCCGGTCGACGACGTTGGCGGACAGCCATCGAAACTTCGATTCCTTCATGCGCTCGGCGAGAACGGCCGGCCCGAAGTCGAACTCGTGGTTGCCGAAGGTCGCGAAGTCCAGGCCGACCGCGTCGAGCGCGGCGACCATCTGGGCGCCGTGGAGGAACGTCGACTCGACCGACGGTGACAGGAAGTCGCCCCCGATCGCGAAGACCGTGCTGGGGTTCTCGCGCTTCACCTCGCGTACCAGGGTGGCCAGCCGCGCCATCCCGCCGCGCCGGCCGCCGTCGACCGGCCCGAGGACGTAAGCGTCGTTGATCTGAAGAAAGGTGAGCCGAACGAGCTCGCCGTCGGCGGCGGGCGCGCCTCGCGAGGCGCAACCGACCTGGACGACCGCGAGAACGACCAGGAGCGCGGCGAATGCCGCGCGCGGCCTCATGACGCCGCGACGGCGGTCGTGGCTCTCGTCTTCCAGAAGCGGTCGGGCCGGCGCGCGACGCGATCGGTCAAGAGCCGCTCGGCGCGGTCCATATCCCGCGCTCGGAAACACGCCTCGAGGAGCGTGTCGTGGAAGACGTCGCGCTGGGCGCGACTCCCCCCGAGCTCGACGATCCGCGAGGTCAGCGGCTCGATCCGCTCGATCGTGCGGCGGTAGTCGCGGGCGGCGAATCCGTGGATCCCCTCGACCAGCGGCACCAGCACGTCGCGGACCAGCCCCGTCCGATCCCGCCCGCCGCGCTCACGCAGCATTCCGAGCTGGCGCTCGGCGGTCGTCCAGTCGCCGCTCGCGGCGAGCGCCATCGCCAGGTGGGCGGCGTGGAAGAGCAGCGCCTGACGATCGAGCCGCTCGTTTGCGATCCGTGCGAAGGGCTTCCAGCGTTCGCCGACGTCGCGGCCGAGGAGCTCGAGGCGCCACAGGAGCGAGATCGAGTCGTGCAGGTCGCCGGGGATCGACGACGGCGCGCCCTCGAACACCCGGCGCCCGAAATCGGACGCGACGTCGTACTCGCCGCGACCCATGTGCATCAAGGCCAGGTGCCACAGGAGATGGTTCTTGAACCAGCCGAGATGCGTGCATGGCTCGATGGCCGGCGGCAGCCGCATGATGCCCGTGTCGAACGCCGCCATCTCGTACAGCCCGTGGGCGAGCGCGTGGATCGCCCAGGCGTCGCGCGGGTTCTTCTGGTTCGCCACGAGGGCCATGCGGACGGCCTCGTCGCAGCGGCCGGCTTGCTCGAGCACGAACGCGTGCAGGCCGAGCATGAACGAGCTGCCGGGATGGTACCGGGTGAAGGTGTCGGCGAGCGCCAGCATCTCCGGGAACTTTCCCTGCCAGAACCAGACGAAGTACAGGCGCTGGAACACGAGGAGGTCGCGCGGATAGTCGGCGAGATGCTCGCGCATCGCGCTCGCCGCGTCGTTGCCCTTGCCCTCGACCAGGAGCGCCAGGCCTTCCACGTGGCGTCGCTCGCGATCGGTCTGGGAGGCCGCCGCCGCGCGCGCGGTCTTTCCCGCTTCCTGCGCCTCGCTGAAGCGCTCCTCGAGGAAGAGGCAGACCGCCGCGCCGCCGTGAGCGAGCGCCAGCCCCGGGTCGAGCGCGGTCGCGGCGCGGAAGCGATCGAGGGCCCGCGCGTCCCACGAGAGAAGCCCGTCGACCGCGTGATCGTACGCCTCGACCGCGGCGGCCGTGTCGGTGCTCACCGGCAAACCATAGGCGTCGCGGCGCATGATCGGCATGCTAGCAGACCGAGCCTTGGGGAGCCGCGCCTTCACCCGCCACGAGCCCACTCAGGAACTCGACGGCCCGGCGCTCGGCCCACGACTCGACCCGCCAGGGCCAGCGGCCTTCGAGGAACGCCGCGTGCCCCCCGCGCCGGAGGAATTCCGCGCGGACCCAGGGCGGCAGCTCGGCCGGATCGGGCAGCGCGCTGGGCGGGACGATCGGGTCGTCGAGCGCGCTGACGAGCAAGGTCGGCCGCCGGATGCGGCCGAGATACGGCGTGCTCGACGCCCGCGTCCAGTAGTCGCGCTCGTCCGCGAAGCCGTTGAGCGGGGCCGTCACGGCGCGGTCGTACTCGGTGAAGGTCCGCGCGCGGAGCGCGAGCGGGACGTCGACGATCTCGCCCAATCCTGGATCGCGCGCCGCCTTGAGGCGGATCTTGTCCCGCATGGTCCCGAGGAAGTTCGAGGCGTAGACCAGCCGGCAGAAGCCGCGGTCGAGCGCTTCGGCGCAGTGCGCGAGGTCGAACGGCACGGAGATCGCGACGGCGCCGACGACGGCGCTGGGCACGGCGGCGCCCCACTCGCCGAGCCACTTGAGCAGGACGTTGCCGCCCAGGGACACGCCCACCGCGCCGATACGGACGGTTGGCTCTCGCCCGACGATCAGCCGGACGACTTCGTCGAGATCGGCGGTGTGCCCGGAGTGGTAGAACGAGCGGAGGCGATTGAGCTCGCCGCTACACGATCTGAAGTTCAGGGTGACCGCGCGCCAGCCCCGGGTGAGCGCCTGGCGCGTCAGGCCGACGACGTAGTGGGAGCTCGACGAGCCTTCGAGGCCGTGGAGAACCAGCACGAGCGGCGCGTCGGTTCGGGCCGAGTCAGCCCAGTCGAGATCGACGAAGTCGCCGTCGGCCGTGACGACCCGCTCCCGCCGCCACCGGATCCGGTGACGGCGGAAGAGCGGGCCCCAGATAGTCTGGACGTGCGCGTTCCGGCACCACCAGGGCGGCCGGAACGCGGTCCCTATTCCTGGCCCTTCAGCAGAAGCTTCGCGACCTCGGGCGCGATCTCCCGCGCGCGGCTGTCGAGCTCTGCCTCGCTGAGATTCGCGATCGGGTGCGGCATCATCAGGAACTTGTAGGTCGGTACGCCCCATTGCTCAGCCATCGCGCGCGCCGTTTTCTCGAAGACATCCGTGATGATCGACGCCGCCGGCACCGCATTCTTTTCCAGCACGATTCCGTCGAGCACACTGCCCGACGAGCAGGACCCTCAGTCTCCGACGCCGGCGACGATGACGTCGCAGGTCTTCCGCACCTCCTGGATGATCTCCTCGTGCGCCGGGACCGACGCGTTGTGCTTGCGGAACAGGCGCGTCTCGCTGGCCCCGTACTCGGCCTTCAAGATCTCGCCGATCCGCACCAGCAGCTTGTCGGAGTTGTATTTCGTGTTCTCGATCAGGCCGATCCGCTTGCCTTTCAGGGACCCGGGCCGATCGACGTACGCGATCGGCTGCTTGGCCGCCTCGACCGTGGGATCCAGAAGCTCGATCATCGCTTGACCTCCTTGGTGGTGGCGAGAGACGAACGGGCACCGCCCCATCCCGGGATGAACGACGAGAACGAGCCGGCGCGACCGCCGGCCGCGACGATCAGAAGGTCGTCGGGCTCCGCGACGATGGGCCGGAGCTTCGTGTCGTCGCCGGGCTGAATCGCGCCCGGGATGCGATTGGTGCGCTTGAGATGCGCGATCGTGTTCTTCGTGTTGTCGAACAGGAACTGGCGGATCTCTTTCTTGCCCCAGCCGCTCCCGGCGACGGTGCGCATGTGCTCGCCGGCCAGGGTGATGACGTACTGCGGCTGCCGGCCGGCACCGCCCGAATGCTTCATCGAATCGGCGAGTGTGGTCAGCACACCTTCGGCGTCGGGCGAGAGCTGGTTGTAGAACTGATGCGGCGCCTCGGCGGCCATGACCGTGACCGTGCTCTGATCGGGCCGGAAGCCGCGCTCGACGTGGAGCGGAGTCCACGGGCTCTCCGCTTCGTTCTCGGCGATCACGAACGAGAGCTTGCCCGGATGGCCGAGCGTGCCACGGTCGAGGAGCCCGGGCAACGAGCCGCACACGTTGCGCATCACCAGGCGCAGCGCGCGCCCGATCGTGAGATTCGACCGCCAGCCCGGCCCGAAGAGGTTGTCGCCGGAGTTGATGTCGAGCTCGCGCGTGATCGGTCCGTTGATGACCATGAGCACGGCAGCCCCGCCGGTCGAGGTGCCCGGGCCGTGATAGCTCCACGCCGGATCGCCGATGCCTTCCACCGCCGCCACGACCACCGACATGTACTCGGGCCGGCAGCCGGCCATGACCGCGTTGATCGCGACCTTCTCCGCGGTGACCGACACCGACCGGTTCGTGATGAAGGCGATCTCCTGCTTGGGGTCGAGCCGCGCCGCGGCGAGCATCATGCGCACGCGGTCTTCCGTCGGCGGGACCACCGGCAGGCCGTCGGTCCACCCTTGCTGGAAACAGAATTCTCCGGCATCGACATCTTCGACGCGATGCCGCTTGGACGTGAGCGCAGCTGCCATCGGTGTCCCCCTCCCTCTCACAGACCCGTCATAGGCCAGCAGTATAGCGCCGCGCCGGGCTCAGCGCCGACCGCGCGCACCGACGAGGGCGAAGACCGACGCGACGGCGACCGCGAGCGCGGCCACCAGGAGTGACTCGGCGAACGCGCCGAGAAAGCCGACGGCCGCGGTCCGGGCCGCGACGATCTGGCCCGTCACCGCGACACCGGTGACGACGCCGAGGGTGCGCGCCAGGAACGAGAGGCCGCCGGCGGCCCCCTGCTGGCCGGCCGGGAACGCGGTCATGATCGTCGTCATGTTCGGCACCTCGAAGAAGCCCAGACCGAAGCCGGCGACGAACAGCGCGAGCGCGACCAGGACCAGAGGCGTCGAGCCGTCGACGAAGCCCAGGGCCGCCAGGCCGACGGCCTCGAGCGCCAGCCCGGCGACCGCCGGCGCCGAAGGGCCGACCCGATCGGCAAGTCGGCCGGCCAGCGGAGCCGCCACCGTCGTGCCGAGTGGCGTGAGCATGAAGAAGAAGCCGCCGACGAAGGCGCCGAGCCCGCGCGCCTCGACCAGATAGAACGGCACCAGCAGCCAGATCGCGAAGATCGCGCCGCGGGCGACGAAGGACAGGGCGCCTGCGCGCAGTACGGGCCCGCGCGTCAGGTCAGCGAGGGCGACGGGCTTGCGCTGGGGCTCGACGGTCCCGGCTCGAGTGACCAGCGCCCAGGCGAGCACCGCGAGCGCGAGCGGCACACGGACGTGATACACGGCGCGCCAGCCGAAGGACTCGACGAGCGCGCCCGCCGGCAGCGAGCCCAGCAAGCCGAGCCCCATGGCCGCGCTCAAGAAGCCGAGCCGCCGCCCGCGCATCGTCGCCGGCGCCCCGAGCGTGCTCAGCGCGGGCGCGGTGCCGTAGATCAGCCCCCCCGCGAAGCCCTGGACGACGCGCGCGATGAGAAGCCAGTTGAAGCTCGGCGCCGCCCCGCCCATCACGAACGCGACCACGCTGAGCGCGACGCCGGCACGGAACACGGCGACGTGCCCGAGCTGATCGGCGGCGGCGCCGCCCGCGAACGCGGTGATCGCGTAGGTCAGCACGTAGCAGATGATCACCCACCGCACGCGCTCGGGCGGAACCGCGAACGCCGCGGCGATCGCGGGGAACGCGATGTTCATCATGGAGTCGAGCGAGACGACGAGCGCGCCCCCCGCGGCGAGCCACCGGGACATTCCGCGTATGATGACACGACATGCCCGATCCAATCGGTTGGGTAGTCCTCGTCGTCGGCGCGCTCGTGGGCTCCCTGGTTGGCGGCGTGGCCGGATTCGGTACCGGGCTCATCATGCTGCCGCTCGTCGCGTGGGTGTTGGGCCTGCGCGCGGCGGTGCCCGTGCTGACGATCACGATGGCGATCGGCAACCTGGCGCGGATCTGGTGGAGTCGCGGCGAGGTGGACCGAGCGGTCGTCCTGCGATTCGCGCTCGGCGCGGTGCCGGCGACCGCGCTGGGCACCGCGCTCTACGTCGGCGCGCCGGCGGAGTGGCTCGGACGGTTCGTCGGCCTCTTTCTGATCGGGTCGGTCCCGCTCCGCCGCGTTCTCGCGATGGACTTCTTCAGGATGCGCCTGCGCTACTTCCCGGCGCTCGGCGCCGCGGTCGGGCTCATCTCAGGGCTCGTGGTCACGACCGGCCCGCTGAACACGCCGTTCTTCCTCGCCTACGGCCTGCGGCGCGGCGCGTACGTCGGGACCGAGGCCGTCTGCGCCATGGTCATGCACCTGTCGCGCGGTGCCGCGCTCGCGCGCTACGCGCTCTTGACCTGGGAGACCGTCGTGGTGGGCGCCCTGCTCGGCGCGACGATGTTCGCGGGCTCCTGGTTCGGGCGCCGTCTGCTCGACCGCATGAGCGACCGCGTGTTCCTGGCCGTCATCGAGGTGCTGCTGGTCGTGATGGGCTTGCACTCGCTTCTCTTTCCGCGGTAAAACCGGACTCCGTGAACATCGAACGCGGCACCACGGGGGAAGTGAGTTACACGGTCGGCGACGACAAGACCGCCCACGCGATGGGCAACCGCGGCGTGCACGTCTTCGCGACGCCATTCGTCATCGGCATGCTGGAAGACGCCGCCGGCGCGGTGCTCCGGCCTCACCTGCCGCCCGGCGGCGGATCGGTCGGCACCATGGTCGAGATGAAGCATCTGGCGGCGACACCGGTGGGCATGAAGGTGCGCGCGAAGGCGACGCTCCTGGAGTCGGACGGCAAGCGCTTTCTGTTCTCGGTCGAGGCGTGGGACGAGAAGGAAAAGATCGCCGAAGGGCGGCACGAGCGCTTCGTCGTGCCCGACATGGAGAAGTTCCTCTCGCGGGCGATGAAGAAGGGCGGGTCGTGACGATCCAGATCAACAAGGCCCTGCTCGGCAAGGAGTATCCGCCCTACGCGGTCACGGTCGAGCGCGGGAAGATCAAGGAATTCGCGCGCGCGATCGGCAACGATGACCCGCTCTATCTCGACGACCGCGTCGGCGCCGCGTCCGCGTGGGGCGACGTCATCGCGCCGCCGACGTTCTCGATCACGTTCCGCGACGAGGCCGCCGACACCGCGGCGTTCCTGAAGGAGCTCGGCACGGACATCTCGCGCATCCTGCATGGCGAGCAGGAGTTCGAGATCTTCCGCCCGCTGCAGCCCGGCCAGACCTATCTCTGCCGGGCCAAGATCGTCGACATCTACGAGAAGACCGGGCGGAGCGGCCCGATGGCGTTCGTGGTCCGCGAGACCAGCATCGCCGACGGCTCGAACGAGATCGTCGCCACCATGCGCGGCGTGACGGTCGTGAGGCTATGAAGTACGCCCGGGTCTACTTCGACGAGGTCAAGGTGGGCGACGAGCTGCCGCCGCTCGTCAAGGGGCCGATCCAGCAGATCCAGCTCACGCGCTACGCGGGCGCGTCCGGCGACTTCAACCCGATCCACCAGGACGACGAGTTCGCCCGGGCTGCCGGCATGGGCGGCGTCTTCGCCCACGGGATGCTCTCGATGGGATTCGTCGGCCAGGCCGTGACGGACTGGTCGGGCGCCGGCACCGTCAGGAAGCTGGGCGTCAGGTTCGCCGCGCTCGTCAGGCTGAAGGACGTCGTGACCTGCCGCGGGCGTGTCGTCGGCAAGTCGTCGAAGGACGACGCGCACCTGGTCGAGCTCGAGGTCTGGGCGGAGAACCAGCGCGCCGAGAAGATCGTCACCGGCCGAGCGACGGTCGCTCTGCCGTCCCGTACCTAACCGCCCGGCATCAGCCCCTTCGCCGCGACCCAGTCGCGCAGAGCCTCGCGCGTCGACTGGAAGGCGAGCACGTCCCACGGGATCCGCTCGGGCGTGACCCACTCGAGCGCGTCGTTCTCGTCGCACGTGGTGAGGGTGCCGCCGATCACGCGCGCCTTGTAGACGATGATCACCGGCGCCGCCGGGTACGTGTACACGTTGAGCAGCCCGGTCAGGTCGACCTTCAGGCCGGTCTCCTCGAACGTCTCGCGCATCGCGCCGTCCGTGACGGTCTCGCCGAAGTCGACGAATCCCCCCGGAAACGTCCACAGGCCGCTGCCCGGATTGATCGAGCGGCGCGTCAGGAGGATGGCGCCGTTCTGCTCGGGAATGGTCGCGGCCACGACCTTCGGGTTCAGATAGAAGACGAATCGGCAGCGCGAGCACACCTGCTGCTCACGATGGTCGGGCGGCACCGACTCGATGGCGAGCGTAGCGCCGCAGAGCGGACAGAAGCGGATCGTCGAAGGCGTCAGGACAGGGTTGTCACTCACGCCTCCGAGTCTAAACCAGCTATTCTGGGCGCGACAATGGCGGACAGTCGCCATCACGGCCGGCCTGCGGCGGCCGCCGCCTTGACACCTCGCGCGGGCGGGTGCTACAAACCGACCGTCGCGCCGGAACGCCTTGCCTGACCCAGGAGGTCTTCGTATGCCGCGCTTCGTCTTCACGCTCGTCGTCACCGTCCTCGCCGTGATGCTCGGCGGAGAGCTCGCCACCGTTCGCGGCCAGGCGACCTCCGGCGAGTACCGCATTGGAGTCCTCGAGCCGATCACCGGCCCGCTCGCCTTCGAGGGCAAGCGCCACATGGAAGGCCTCGAGATCGTCCGCGATCTGATCAACGAGCGCGGCGGCGTCATGGGCAAGAAGCTCGTGTTCTCCGTAGCCGACGCGACCGATCCCACCGCGGCGGCCAGCGAAGCCAATCGGCTGATCACCCGGGAAAGCGTCAAGATCATCACCGGCACGTTCTCCTCGCGCCTCTGCGGCGCGGCGAGCGAGGTCGCGGCCCGTCACGACGTCATCTACTGGGAGTCGTCCTGTGTCGATCCGCGGTTCAACAAGCGCGGTCTCAAGCACGTCTACCGCACCGAGATCGACGCGACCGGGTTCGGGTGGTACAACGTCGAGTTCATCGCCAAGCACCTGGCGCCGCGGCTCAATCTGAAGCCGAACCAGATCAAGATCGCCTTCCTCTCCGAAGACTCCTCGTACGGTCAGGGCGTGACCGAGTCGGCGCGCCAGCGGGCCAAGACGGAGTTCGGCATGCAGGAGGTGATGGTCGAGTACTACAACTGGCAGACGCTCAACGACATGACGCCGACGATCTTGAAGATGAAGCAGCTCAACCCGGACGTCGTCCACCACATCAGCTTCAGCAACGACGGCGTGCTCTTCTGGCGTCAGGCCAAGGAGCAGAGCTTCCTGTTCAAGGCCCTCGTCCACGCGGGCGCGACCGGCTACGGCAGCGCCGACTTCGGCAAGGCGCTCGGCAATGACGCCAACGGCGTGTTCGCGCTGCTCGAGCCCGGGCCCGGCTTCCGTCTGGAGTCGCTCCGTCCCGAGGGCCAGGCGATCGAGAAGGCCTTCCGCGACGCCGTGCAGAAGAGAACCGGTACCTACCCGTTCGGCGCCCACCAGCTCGCCGGCAGCGGCCTCTGGCTCCTGAAGCTCGTCCTCGATAAGGCGCAGTCCGACGATCCGGAGAAGTTCCGCGCCGCGGTCATGTCGCTCGACCTGCCGGTCGGCTCCATGATCAACGGCTGGGGCGTGAAGTTCTCCGAGCAGGGCCAGAACGCCAACGACCGCGTCCAGCACTACATGCTGCAGTGGCAGAACGGCCAGCTGGTCACGGTGTGGCCCGAGGAGTTCTCGACGCTCCGGGCCAAGTGGATCCCGCTCGGCGCCTGGGACCAGCGCAAATAGGCGTCCTCGCTCAACTCGTCGTCGCGACGGTCCTGCTCGGGGGAATCTACGCCCTGATTTCGGTCGGGCTCACCCTGATCTTCGGCATCATGCGCGTGGTCAACTTCGCCCACGGCGAGTTCCTGATGCTCGGGATGTACCTGGCCTTCTGGGCGTTCGTGCTGTTCACCGCGGACCCGTACTTCGTCGTGCTCGTCGCGATCCCGCTGTTCTTCGTCGTCGGCCTCGTCGTCTACGCGCTGGTCATGCGCGGGGTCATCCACGCCTCGCACAACGTCCAGATCTTCACGACGGTCGGCCTGTCGACCGTGCTCCAGAACGTCGCGCTGGTCGCCTGGTCCGGCGACTTCCGCTTCGTCCGGCCCTGGCATCTCTCGACGGTGCTGCGCGCCGGCTCGACGACCTTCAATTTGACCCAGGTGGTCGCGTCGGTGATTGCGGTCACGCTCACCCTGGCGCTCGTGGCCTTCATGAAGTGGACGCACGCCGGCCGCGTGATGCGGGCGACCGCGCAGGATCGCGACGCCGCCACGTTGATGGGCATCGACACGGACCGCGTCTACCGGCTCACGTTCGCGATCGGCATCGCCGCGGTCGGCACGGCGGGCGTGCTGGTCGCGCCGCTCTACTCGGTCTATCCGACCGCGGGGCTCCAGTTCGTGCTGCTCTCCTACGTCGTGGTCGTCCTGGGCGGCCTCGGCGACATGCTCGGCGCGATGCTCGGCAGCCTCATCGTGGCCGGCGTCGAGGTCGCGGGCTCCTACCTGTTCGGCGCGGCGTGGAAGGAGATCTTCTACTTCATCCTGTTCATCCTCGTCCTCGTCTTCCGCCCGGCGGGCCTCTTCGGTCAGCGCGGCGCGGAAACCCTGGGCGTCTGATGGGCGCCCTCCTCCGCAATCGCCGCGGCGCCGTGATCTTCTTCGGGCTCGCCGCCCTGACGCCGGTCGTCGTCCGCGACGCGTACTTCCTCGACAGCCTGGTGCTGATTCTCCTGTGGGGCGCGCTCTCGGCAGCCTGGAACGTGGCCGGCGGCTATGCCGGCCAGGTTTCGATCGGCCACGCGTCGTTCTTCGGCATCGGCGCGTACTCGGCGGCCCTGATGGTGACTCGTTTCGGCCGCGGGCCGTGGCTCGGCCTGCTCATCGGCGTCGTGATCTCGATCGGCGCGGGCTTCATCATCGGCTTTCTCTCCAACCGGCTGAAGGGCCCGTACTTCGCGCTGTCGACCATCGCGTTCTCGCAGGTCCTCTTGATCGGCGTCAGCCGCTGGCGCGGCTTCACGGCCGGCGGCGAAGGCATCCCCGTTCCGTTCCGACCGGGCTTCGCGACCTTGGGCCTGGGTCACGTGGGCTGGGTCTACATGGCGCTCTCGGTCGCCCTCGTCTGCTACGCGGTCGAGGTCTACCTGGAGCGCTCGCGCGTCGGCTATCAGCTGGCCGGGGTCCGCGAGGACGAGGATGCGGCCGAGGCGCTCGGCATTCCCACGCGGAAGCTCAAGGTCGGCGCGGTGGCGCTGAGCGCGGCGCTGACCTCGGTATGCGGCTCGCTCTGGGCCCAATACGTCGGGTTCGTGGATCCGACCTACGTGTTCTCGGTGGACCTCTCCGTTCGCTTCGCCCTCAACGCGATCATCGGCGGCATGGGCACGGCGCTCGGACCCTTCCTCGGCTCGGTGCTCATCACCTCGCTCGAGACCTATCTGCGCGCGACGTTCGCGGGCGTGAAGGCCGGGTTCACCGGCATCTACCTGATCATCTACGGGACCGCCTTGATCCTCGTCGTCCGGTTCGTGCCCGACGGGCTGGCCGGCATCGCGACGCGGATCCGGATGCGCAGAGCTCACGCGTGAGCGACGCGACGCCAATCCTCGAGCTCGACCGCGTGACCAAGCGCTTCGGCGGGCTCACGGCCGTCTCGAGTGTGAGCTTCAAGGTGCCGGTCGGCGAGATCCTTGGGATCATCGGTCCCAACGGCGCCGGCAAGACCACGCTCTTCAACGTGATCTCCGGCTACTACCGCCCCGAGGAAGGGCGCATTCTGTTCGGCGGCGACGATGTGACCGGCAAGGCGCCGCACGCGATCTGTCGGCTCGGCCTGACCCGCACGTTCCAGCTGGTGAAACCGTTCGGCAACCTGTCGGTCATCGACAACGTCATGATCGGCGCGCTGACCCGGCTCCCCACGGTGAGCTCCGCGCGCCTCGAAGCCGAGCGCGTCATCGACGCGTGCGGCCTCGCCTCCCACGCCAGGGGACAGGCGCGCACCTTGCCCATCGGGCTCCGCAAGCGCCTGGAAGTCGCGCGCGCGCTGGCGACGCGTCCCCGTCTCCTGCTGCTGGACGAGGTCATGGCCGGGCTGAACCCGACCGAGCTCGCCGGTATGGTCGAGCTGATCCGGCGCCTGCATGCCGACGGCCTGACTCTGATCGTGATCGAACACATCATGGCGGCGATGATGCGTCTGGCCCAGCGGATCCTCGTCCTCCACCACGGCGAGGCGATCGCGCAGGGCGCCCCGGCCGCGATCACCCAGGACCGGCGGGTCGTCGACGCCTACCTCGGCGAAGAGTTCGTGCTTGCTCAGGCTTGAAGGGGTCGATGCGTTCTACGGCGATCTGCAGGCGCTGGCCGAGGTGTCATTCGAGGTGAGCGACGGCGAGATCGTCGCGCTCGTCGGCGCCAACGCCGCCGGCAAGTCCACCACGCTCCGCGTGATCTCCGGGCTCGTGAATCCCCGTCGCGGGCGTGTTCTGCTGAACGGCGACGACCTCACCGGGCTCCCGGCGCACGAGCGCGTCGACCGCGGCATCGTCCAGGTCCCCGAAGGCCGGCGGCTGTTCCCGTTCATGACGGTCGCCGAGAATCTCCTGCTCGGCGCCCACGCCAGCCGCGCCCGCGCCGACCGCGAAGGTACGCTCGCCCACGTGTACGGCCTCTTTCCGGTGCTCGGCGAGCGCCGGACCCAGCTGGCCGGCTCGCTGTCGGGCGGCGAGCAGCAGATGTGCGCGATCGGCCGGGCGCTCATGGCGCGGCCCAAGATCCTCATGCTCGACGAGCCGACGCTCGGGCTGGCGCCGGTGCTGGTGGCCCGGATATTCGAGACGGTCCGGACGATCAACGGCCAGGGTGTGACCGTGCTGCTGGTCGAGCAGAACGTCCGCCAGGCGCTCACCCTGGCCCATCGCGCGTGCGTCCTGGAGAGCGGGCGTCTGGTGCTGGAAGGACAGGCGCGCGAGCTACTCGGCGACGATCGGCTGAAGCGCGCATATCTCGGGCTTTAGCCCGCGTGTTCGGAGGAAGAAGATGAATGTCGACAGACAGCGCCTCGAGCGCTCGATCGAGGAGCTCGGCCGGATCGGTCAGACCCCGCGCGGCGGGCTCACCCGCCTGGCGCTCACCGACGACGACAAGCGCGGCCGCGACTGGATGGTCACGCGCATGCGCGAGGCCGGCCTCTCGGTCGCCGTCGACCAGATGGGCAACATCTTCGGTCAGCGCCCGGGGACGGCGTCGCTCCCGCCGGTGATGATGGGCTCCCACGTGGATTCGGTGCCGACCGGCGGTCGCTATGACGGCCAGCTCGGCGTCCTCTGCGGCCTCGAAGTCATCCGGACGCTCAACGATCAGAAGATCCGCACGCGCCATCCCGTGACCCTGGCGATCTTCACCAACGAGGAAGGGGCGCGCTTTCAACCGGCGATGATCGCCAGCGGTGTCATGGCCGGCAAGATCGCCCTCGAGGACGCCTACAACGCCAAGGACAAGGACGGGATCCGGCTGGTCGACGAGCTCGAGCGGATCGGCTATCTGGGATCCGAGCCCTGCGTGCCGAGGCCGATTCGGGCGTACCTCGAGCTCCACATCGAGCAGGGGCCGTTCCTCGAGGAAGAAGGGCTCTCGGTCGGGGTCGTCGAAGGCATCGTGGCGATCGGCTGGTCGCGTCTGACGATCCACGGGGTGCAGGACCATGCCGGCCCGACGCCGATGCGGATTCGCCACGACGCCCTGGTGGCCGCCGCCGAGGTGATCTCAGGAGTTCGCAAGATTGCGCGCGAGATCGGCGGCGAGCTCGTGACGACGATCGGCAATCTCGTGGTGACGCCGAACATCGTCAACGCGATCCCGGGCAAGGTGACCCTGTCGATCGACATGCGCGACCCGAAGGACGCGACGCTCGATGACGCGCAGGCGCGGCTCGAGCCGATCGTGCGCGCGGCGTGTGAGCGCGAGGGCGTGCGCTACGAGCTCGAGAACTACTGGCGGGTACCCTACACGCCGTTCGATCGCACGGTCGTCGACACGGTCGAGCGCGCGGCGCGAGCCTCCGGCGCGCGATATCGCCGGATCCTCTCGGGCGCCGGTCACGACGCCCAGTACATGGCCGCGATCGGACCGACCGGGATGGTCTTCGTGCCGTCGCACGACGGCCGCAGTCACTGCGAGGAGGAGTTCACGCCGATCGACGACATCGAGTACGGCGCCCGCACCCTCTTGCTCGCGGCCCTCGACCTGGCCGGCCGGGACTGAGCGCGGCCGCGGCGCGGCGAGCCTACTCCGGCGGCGGGAGCGCGTCCCCGACGACGTACGGAGCCAGACGCGGCGGCCGGTGGCGCACGCGCAGCCGCGCGACCACCGGGAGATGGTCCGAGGCCACACGGGCCAGCCGGCTCCGGTGGACGCTGAACTCCTCGCCCTCCAGCTCGGCGTCCCAGTAAATCCGGTCCAGCGCGAAGAGCGGGAACATCGCCGGGTGAGTGCGCCGGCGTCGCATCGGCGATGAGAACTCGCGCCGCAGCCCGCGCGTCACCGGCCCGCGATGCCACTCGTTGAAGTCGCCCAGCAGCACGCGCGGGCCGGCCAGGCGCCCGGACGCGCGGATGAAGGCACCGAGCAGCCCGAGCTGCTCGCGGCGCTCGCGCAGCGCCAGACCGAAGTGGCAGTTGAACACGTGCAGCGGCATGCCGTCGACGTCGAAGTCGACGCGCACGCAGCCGCGCGGCTCGCGCATGCTGTAGCTCAGATCGCAGCGTCCCGAACCGAGGACCGGCAAGCGGCTGAGCACGACGTTGCCGTACGTGCCGGAGCCGTGCACCCGGGTCTCGCCCATGACGAGCTCGGTCATCTCGAGCCGCGCCGCCAGGTAGGCGGCCTGGTCGGCTTCCGGAGAACCGCTGCCCTCGCGAATCACTTCCTGCAGCCCGACGACGTCGGGGCCGACCTCGCCGATGACGTCGGCGATCCGATCGAGGTCGCGCCGGCGGTCGAGCCCGACGCCGCGGTGGATGTTGTAGCTGACGACCGTGAGGTGTCTCACGCCGCGTCGACCTGATACCGCGCGAAGTGCGGGTAGAGCTGGACCGGATGCGTGATCGGCGTCGGCACCGTCACATCGGGCGAATGGATCAGGAAGGTCTGCATCTCGTCGGTTGACGGACCGGCATGCGCCCCCACTTCGGCCACAAACGACACATTACCCTGTGGCGCGTCGATTCCATAGATCACGAGGTCGCCCGCCGACGGCATCGCCATCAGGTCGCGGATCCCCTCGACGACCCGCTCGAGGTCGGGGCGCTTGGCAAAGGGTCCCGTGGCGAGCGTGTCGAGGCCGTAGCGCGCGCCGCGCCAGAAACAGAGCGGGCCATCCGCCGACCGCACCAGAACGATTCCGATGCCGGGCGAGGCCGAAATGCGCGTGGGCAGCGCGGGGTAGCGCTCCTCGATGCGCTCCAGGGTCAACGGCTCTGTCGTGTCGAGGAAATAGACGAAGGCGTTCGGCCCGGCGGCGATCACCCGGATGCCCTCGTGCTCCCGAACTCCGCGCGTGCCGCCGAGCACCCACGGGAAATCCTGCTCGAGGTAGTTCACGAAGCGCTGAAAGAATCCGGGGGCCCGCTGGGCCCGGAGCGCTTCGAAGCCGCTGACGAGCCGGCCGCGCTTGCCCTCGGGCGCCGGCACGGCGCGCTCGCCGTCGGCGGAGAAGAAATCATCGAAGAGCGACTGCTCGATCGGCCGGCCGCCGGTGACCTTGAGATACGGCAACGTCGCGGCCTGGCCGTGATCGGACAGGACGTAGAGGTCGTAGCGATGCTCGGGAACGCGCCGGAGGACGCGCCACAGCCGATGGATGGACGCATCGACGCGGCGGAGCGCCTGAAGGGCGCGCGGGTGGCGCGGCCCCCACGCGTGAGCGGCGACGTCGTAGTCGAGGTAGTTGACGTAGATCGTCGAGACGCCGGTGTAGATGTCGTGAGCGACCGCCAGGGTGAACAGCTCCCGGAGCCACACCGAGATGCCGATCTTGATCGCCAGCCACTTCCAGTTGCCCGACGTCACGGACACGGGGTCGGCGATCATGCGCAGCAAAGCGCGCACGACCTCGACGGTCGACACGATCGAGCCCTTCACGAGAACCCACGCGATCACGACCAGCTTGGAGGCCGCGCGGATGAGCCCCGCGCCGGTCGGCCGCTTGATCATCGCGAACGTCAGAAGATTGCTGGCGGCGCCGCCCGTGAAGACGCACCCGTAGGTGCCGCCGCCGCTGACGATCCCGCGCCGCCCGGCCGTCTGGGTCTTCTCGACGTGCGCCGCGTCGCCGCCGCGCGGGAAGTAGACGTCGCTCTTGCGCCGCTTGTCGTAGTAGTGGAATCCGGGGATGTCGGGACGCACGCCGTACATCGCCGCGAGCTGGAACGCCGGCGTGGAGGTCGGCAGCCCGGCGCACATCGGCGCCATGCGATAGCCGCGCCGGCGCACCAGACGCGCCAGGAACGGCGCCCGCCCCTGCGCCATCGCTTCCTCCAGGACCGCGCGCGAGAGCCCGTCGATCTGCACGATCAGCAGACGCCGCTGGCCGGGCGAGGGTGGCGGTCCGAGCCGGAGCCGGCGAACCAGGCGATCGAGCGCGCGCTGCAGACCAAGGACGAGGTCGTCGAGCGGCATGCACCCATATTGTAGTATCTGTTCGCCCATGGACCACCCCGTGGTCAGCGCGGTGCGCGAATTCGTCGATTCCGAGGTCCGTCCCGCCGCCGCCGCGCTCGAGCACGCGGACGCCTATCCCCACGACCTGGTCGCCCGGATGCGCGAGCTCGGTCTGTTCGGCTCGCTGGTGCCGGCCGCCTACGGCGGCCTCGGGCTCGACGTGACGACGTACGCGCGCGTGATCGAGGAGCTGTGCCGAGGCTGGATGTCCCTGGCGGGTGTCATCAACAGCCACACGATGGCCGCGCTGATCGTGCTGAACCACGGGACCGACGCGCAGCGCGAGCGCTTCCTCCCCCGCTTCGCCCGAGGCCAGGCCCGGGGCGGCCTCGCGCTGACCGAGCCGCACGCCGGCACCGACGTGCAGGCGATTCGCACCGTCGCCGTGCGCCGCGGGGACGACTACCTCATCACCGGCACCAAGCTCTTCATCACGAACGCGCGCGAGGGCAACACGCTGGCGCTGCTGGCGCTGACCGATCCCAAGGCTGAGCCGCGGCACCGCGGGATGTCGTGCTTCATCGTCGAGAAGGGCCATCCCGGCTTCCGCGTCGTGAAGTCGATCGCGAAGCTCGGCTACAAGGGCGTCGATACCGCGGAGCTGGTCTTCGACGAGTGCGTGGTGCCGGCCGCGAACCTGGTGGGCGGCGTCGAGGGGCGTGGCTTCAAGCACGTGATGGGCGGGCTCGAGGCGGGCCGGATCAACATCGCGGCGCGCGCCGTCGGCGTCGCCCAGGCGGCCTACGACGACACGCTCGCTCATCTGGCCGGCGCGGAGTCTCCGCCCGCCCTCGCCGACATGGCGACGAAGCTCAGGGCGGCGCGCCTGCTCACCTCGTGGGCGGCCGCGATGAAGGACCGCGGCGAGCGGTGCGACCTCGAGGCGGG
>Ga0075425_100002286_pt1 | contig 19151 bp, 18 predicted proteins | sample SoiMethybrSBSTD4_FD_75300 | JGI IMG/M metagenome (GOLD analysis project Ga0075425, IMG submission 75300) | Bulk soil microbial communities from a Populus tree surrounding site in Tennessee, USA - Soil MetaG P. TD hybrid SBSTD4 | ecosystem: Environmental > Terrestrial > Soil > Tree plantation... | reverse complement strand
TAGGCGCTTCAATAACAACAGGCATTCAGCGTCCCAACGGCGAGTAGAGAATCACTGCGACCGTCAGCGCCCACAGGCCGACACATGCCAGCAGCGGCCGATCCGTGAGCAGAAGATCCGCTGGGCTGCCGCCCCCTCGTTTTTGGTGCACCAAGTACAGATATCGGAAGATGCCGTAGAGCACAAACGGAATGGTCAACCCAAGGCGGGTGGTATGAAGCCGGTCGGCCGTTTCGGTGCTGGTTGAGTACACGCTGTAGGCGACGAGGGTGGATGCGGTGACCACCGCGATCATCTGGTCCAGCAGGTAGGGACTGTACTCGTTGAGAATCGGCCGATGGGTCATCGCGCCATCGGTGAGCAGCGTCAACTCGTGGCGACGCTTGCTCAAGACGAGAAACAGCGCCAGCAGCGTGGTGCAGACGAGCAGCCAATGGCTGATCGGCACTGACACGGCTATCGCGCCCGCGGCCGCGCGCAAGACGAACCCGGCTGCGATCGTGAGCGCATCGATGATGACCAGATGCTTCAGTACGAATGAGTAGGCGATGAGCAGCACGACGTACGCCGCGGCAACGAGGGTAAACCTTGGCGACAGCACAACGGCGGCCGCGAACGCGACGACGCCGAGGACCGCAGCTGCCGTTGCGGCGGTGTGCGGCGAGAGCCTCCCGGACGCAATGGGCCGGAGACGTTTGAGCGGGTGACGCTGATCGGCCTCGCGATCCACCAGGTCGTTGAGGACGTACACCACTCCCGACAACGCGCAGAAGATCCCGAACGCGGCGCCCGCACGGCCAAGCGCGTTGAGATCGGTGAGCCGCCCGCCGAACAGCACTCCGGCGAACACGAAGAGGTTCTTGGTCCACTGCTCTGGACGCAGGGAGGACAACAGAAGGCGCGGGCTCGATCGGGACACCGTGTGCGGCTCGAGCGTCGCCGCGGTCGCCGCGTGATCGGGTTGGGCGGTCGACGTGCTCGAGGGGCGCGCCATCACAGCGCGGGCTGTGTCAACCCGCGATCACCTAGACATTCGCCGACGATTGGAAGCTGCGGATGGCATCGGCCTCGTTGTCGTGCGTTTCGAAGACGGTGAGCAGCTTGGTGATCGCCAACAAATCGGTGATGCGTTTGGTCAGACTCAAGAGCTTGAGGCTCCCGCCCTGCCGGCTGACCGTCGTGAACGTACGGACGATTTCGCCAAGGCCCGCGCTGTCGATGTAGGGCACATCGGCAAGGTTCAGCACGAGCTTCTTATGGCCCTGCAGCACGAGGCTGTTGATCTTGTCCTTCAGGGCCTCGTCCCCTTCACCCAGGGTCATTTTGCCCTTCAGGTCCAAAATGATCACATCGCCGGCCGATCGTTCCTCGATCTGCATGGGGTCCTCGAATGACTTCAGCGTCGTAAAAGCCGGAATTCTAGCACATAGACAGGGCGGGCCAGCCGCGCGCGAACGCAAGCTGGCCCGAAAACCACTGCCGTGGTAGCGACGAGGAGTTCCGCGTGCGGTCCGGCTAGAGGCCGCCCGCTCCAGCGAACTTCCGCTGCTGGAAGCACTCTTTGCAGAAGACCGGCCGACCTTGAGTAGGCCGGAACGGTACCGTCGTTTCCTTGCCGCACGCCGAGCACTGTGTCTGCGTTTCGACCCGTTCCCGTACCGGGGACGGACCCGAACTGGCCCGATTAGCCCGTTTGGCCTTGCACGTCTTGCAACGTTTGGGCTCGTTCTTGAACTGCTTGTCGGCAAAGAACAGCTGTTCACCGGCCGTCCAGATGAACTCCGACCCGCAGTCCACGCACCTAAGGGTCTTGTCTTGGAACTCCATCGGTCGCCACCTCGTGCTCGTCGATGCGGCCTCGCGTTACTCCGTTTCCCTTCGGAGCTTCTTGCGGTTCCGCTTGCGCGCCAGCGCCTGCTTGGCCCGACGCTTGTCACCCGGCTTCAAGTAGAAAGAATGCTTCTTAATGTCCTTGATGATGTCTTCCTGCTGAACCTTGCGCTTGAAGCGGCGGAGTGCGCTTTCGATCGACTCGCCTTCCTGAATCTTGACTTCAGCCACGCCCTGAACACCCCCTCACCGGCCCGGTGGCTCCCTGTGATGACCTACGGTCGTTATCCGTTTCTTGCCTGTCTTACTCTGTGTATCCTCTGCCTATCTCTTTGACAACGCGGCGAATATGCTAGGCTATCACACGGAAAAACGGATCCTAGGCGTAACACGGCGCCAAGGTCAACGAAATAGTCGTGTGCCGTAACGGACTCTGCACACAGTCTGCTTCGGGCTTGATCGCCAGCCTCACATCCGTTAGCGAACCCGACAAGTCACTCTCGGTCAGGCGGTTAGCCTGCTTCCATGAAGATTCTGGTGATCGGCGGCGGCGCGCGCGAGCACGCGTTGTCATGGCGCCTCTCGCGCGAGCGCGATGTCGAGCGCGTTGTGTGTGCTCCCGGGAATCCAGGGATTGCAGCAGTCGCCGCCTGCATACAGGCGGACGTCGCCAACCCGCAGACGCTCCTTCAGATCGCGAACCGTGAGCACATCGACGTCACCGTCGTTGGTCCCGAGCTTCCTCTGAGTCGAGGCATCGTCGACGTCTTCAACGCCGCGGGGCGTCCGATCGTCGGACCAACCCGAGCGGCCGCGCGCTTGGAATCGAGCAAGTCGTTTGCGAAGGGTTTCATGGCGCGGCACGGGGTGCCGACCGCCAAGTTCTTCGTGTGCGAATCGCCCGCAGACGCCTTGGCGATCATTCATCGCGGCGATTTCGGCTACCCGATCGTGCTCAAGGCCGATGGGCTCGCTGCCGGCAAAGGCGTGGTGATCGCTGAAGATCGCGAGACGGCCGAGGCCACGGTGCGATCGATGATGGTCGATCGGCGATTCGGCGACGCGGGCGATCGCGTCGTGCTCGAGGAGTTTCTCGTCGGGCAGGAAGCGTCGTATTTCGTGCTGGCCGACGGCCGCCAGTTCGTCACACTTGGATCGGCGCAAGATCACAAACGCATCTTCGACGACGACAAGGGTCCGAATACAGGCGGCATGGGCGCGTTCTCACCGAGCCCCCTTGTCACCGCCGATGTCGACCGGCGCGTGTGCGATGAGATCGTCCGTCCGGTGCTCGCCGGCATGGAACGGGAAGGGTCCCCGTATCGAGGTTTCCTCTACGTTGGTCTCATGTTGACGGCCGATGGTCCGAAGGTCGTCGAATTCAACGTGCGATTCGGCGATCCCGAGGCCCAGGTCGTGCTGCCGATGCTCGATGAAGATCTCTCGTGGCTACTGGGTGAGTCGGCCACCGGCGCATTGCCCTCGCGCGCCGCGCGGTTTCGCAATGAGCCGCATGTTGGCGTGGTGATCGCAGCCGGCGGGTACCCCGACACTCCCGAAGCAGGCCAGACGATTACCGGACTCGACGAAGCGGCAGCCGTTCCCAGAGCGCTGGTCTTTCATGCGGGCACGTCGAAGCGCGACAACGATCTCGTCACGGCGGGTGGCCGTGTGCTGACGGTAGTGGGTCGCGGGAGCTCGTACGAAAAAGCCATCGAGGTCGCCTATGAGGCTGCCTCTCGCATTCACTTCGACGGAATGCAGTACCGCCGCGATATCGGCCGCAAGGCCGTGACCTCTGGTCTGCGATGAAGTACGCGGTTGTCACGTTTGGGTGCCGCGTGAATCAGGCGGACTCAATCGCGATTGAAGGCCAGTTGCGGGGCCGAGGTGCGGTGAGTGTTCCTCTCGACGCCGCGGATCTCGTCATCGTCAACACCTGTTCAGTGACGGCGAGCGCCGATCAGGGCGCGCGTCAGACGATCAGACGGATCGCGAGAGACAACCCTGACGCACGCATTGTCGTGACCGGCTGCTATGCCACCCGCCGTCCGGACGAACTTCGCACGCTGCCGAATGTGGTCCGCGTCGTTTCGAATACCGAGAAGGACAACCTGGTCGGTCTCCTCGATGACAGCGGTGACGGACCGTGCGGCCGCGCCGTGGAGCCGGGTATCGCAGGGCGCACGGCGTTGACGCTGCGCGTGCAGACCGGATGCGAGGAGAGATGCAGCTACTGCATCATCCCGCAGACGCGCGGTCCCGGACGCTCGTTACCGCAGTCACTGGTGATCGATCGCATTCACGGCGCGATCGACGCGGGCTACAAAGAAGTGGTCATCACCGGTGTGCACTTGGGATCGTACGGACGCGATCTCGACGATGGCACGTCGCTCGCGATGCTCGTCCGGCGTCTGGCGCAATGGGACAAGAACGTGCTTTTCAGGCTCAGCTCCTTGGAACCGATGGACTGCACCGACGAGATCGTCGATGTCGTCGCGGGTTCAGAACGGCTTGCGCCGCATTTTCACCTGCCGCTGCAACACGGCGCCGACAGCGTCCTCTCGAACATGCGACGGCCCTACACAGCCGCATACTTTCGACGGCTTGTCGATCGCATTCATCGTGTCATGCCCCACGCGGCGATCGGATCCGATCTGATTGTGGGCTTTCCAGGTGAAACGCACGACGAATTCGTTGCGACGGAACGGCTTCTCGCCGACCTTCCTCTTTCCCATCTCCATGTGTTCCCGTACTCCGATCGTCCGGGCACTGCGGCAAGCACCATGAGTGGCAAAGTCGACGGCGTCATCATCCGTGAGCGCGGGAGCCGCCTTCGCGCGATCGGCCGCGAGATGAGCGCGCGCTTTCGACGCGAGCAGCAGGGGACCACGCGCCGCGCGCTCACGGTGGACGATGGTCGATCGGCGGTGACGGATAACTACGTGAAGATCCAGCTCGATCGCGCCTATCCGCGAAACGAGTGGATTTCGGTGACTATCGATTGAAGCGAATCCCAAATTCCAACGCCCCAAGAAATCCGTGAGCGTTTTTAGAAGTTGGAAGTTGGAAGTTGGAAGTTGGAAGTTGGGAGTTGGGAGTTGCTCAGCCGAGCAGCATCGCCATCTGCTGCGCGGCCGTCTTCTTGATCCCACCTTCGACGATCAACTGACCACACGCCGCGCGAATATCCCGCCCGCGGCTCTTCCGAACGGACACAGTGATGTAACGGTCGGCAAGGATCTGCGCGAAGCGATTCACGCGCTCGTCCGATGGGCGTGAATAAGGGATCCCCGGCGCGGGGTTGAGCGGGATGAGATTGACCTTGGCCTTGATGCCCGAGAGCAGCTTCACCAGACGACGCGCGTCCTCGGGCGTGTCGTTGACTTCATCGAGCATCACGTACTCGAATGTGATGCGGCTTCGCTTCTTCAGCGGGAAGCGCCGGCATGCCTCGAGTATCCGTGCAAGTGGATATCGCCGGTTCGGCGGCACCAGGGTGGTGCGCTGTTCGTCGGTCGTTGCGTGCAGTGAGACTGCCAGATTCGGCATCAACGGCTCGCGAGCCAGTCGTTCGAGTCCGGGAATGATGCCGACCGTCGAGAGGGTCACGCGTCGTGGTGAGACCGCGAGCCCATGCTCGCTATGGAGCATGCGCAGCGCCTTCATCGTGTTGTCGTAGTTGTGAAGCGGCTCACCCATGCCCATGAGCACGATATTGAACGGCTCGTTCAGCAAGCCTGTGGCTTCGGCCAGCACCCGCACCTGACCGGCGATTTCCCCCGCGGTCAGATTGCGGACCAGTCCCATCTTCCCAGTCAGGCAGAACCCGCACGACATCGCGCACCCGACCTGAGTCGAGATGCAGAAGGTCATCGACGGCGTGTCGGGAATGAAAACCGATTCGATCCGGCGGCCATCGGCGAGCTCGAGAACGAACTTGCGAGTGCCATCGACTGACTGTTCGTCGCCGACGACCCGAGGTGTGGTGATGACGAACAGCGCCGCCAGCTGGCCGCGCAGCGGCCGGGATAGGTTCGTCATCCGATCGAAATCGGTGACTCCGCACTTATGAATCCAGCGATACACCTGGCGGGCGTGAAAGCGCTCGCAGCCGGCGGACTCGAGTCGCACCTCGAGTTCGGCAGTCTCCAGCTCGGCAAGGTCGCTGCTGTTGGGCGTCACGGCTATCTCTCGCGTTTTCTTGGAGATGCGAGTTCTTCATTCTACCAGAATGCGGGCCGGCCCACCTCGGTGGGCCGCAGATCGTGGGCACCGGGGTGTCATTTCGGCGGGCTTTCGTGCTATGATGATGCAGGTCGCTAATCCCCTGTCTGTCAATGGTTTGCGGCTGAAGCCTGGACTGCCTACTCCAGCGCCAGCTGCTTATCTCAAAACGCACAGTGTCTCAACCGGCCATCGTCCGCGACGTGCTTCCCAACGGTCTCCGACTCCTCACCGAGCGGATGCCCCACGTGCGCTCCGTCAGCATCGGCGTGTGGTTGGCGCGCGGGTCGCGTCACGAGCCCGAAGAGCAGAGCGGCATCGCCCATTTCGTCGAGCACATGCTCTTCAAGGGCACCTCGACACGCAGTGCCGAAGACATCGCCCAGACCGTCGACTCGATCGGCGGGCAGATGGATGCGTTTACCGCGAAGGAGTACGCGAGCTACTACTTCAAGGTGCTCGACGAGCACCTCTCGCTGGCGGTTGATCTCCTCGCCGACATCGTGATGCGTCCGGCGTTCAGCCAGGACGATATCTCGCGCGAAAAGAAGGTCGTCCTCGAAGAGATCAAGATGGTCGAGGACACGCCAGACGATCTCGTGCACGAGCTGTTCACGGAAAACTTCTGGCGCGGGCACGCACTGGGCCGTCCGATTCTCGGGACGCGAGACACGGTGGACGCACTGTCGCGGGACGCGTTACGCGATTACTTCGTCGATACCTACGCGGCCCCCAATCTGATCGTGGCCGCGGTCGGCAACATCGAGCACGAACGCGTGCGCGATCTCGTGATGCGGGCGTTCGAGGGTCTGCCCCTCTCGAGCCGGCCGGTGGCGGAAGAGCCGCCGCGAGTCGTCCCGCACACGCAGGTGCGCAGCAAGGAGCTCGAACAGAGCCATGTGTGCCTGGGCACCACGGGCTATCAACAGGATCACTCCGACCGGTATATCAGCTACGCCTTGAACACGGTGCTCGGCGGGTCGATGAGCTCGCGGTTGTTTCAGAATGTCCGCGAGAAGCGCGGGCTGGCGTACGCCGTCTTCAGCGGGCTGAGCGCCTATCGCGATACCGGAACCATGACGATCTATGCCGGTTGCGCGAACGATGCGGTGAGCGAGCTGATCGATGTCGTCGTGGCCGAACTGCGGCGCCTGAAAGAGGAGCCTATGCCCGAGACGGAGCTGCGCCGGGCCAAGGACCACTTGAAGGGCAGCCTCATGCTGAACCTGGAGAGTACGTCCAGCCGCATGTCGCATCTCGCCCGGCAAGAAATCTACTTCGATCGGCAGTACGGCCTCGACGAAACGCTCGAAGGCGTCGAGCGCGTGTCGGCCGACGACATGCGGCGCGTGGCGCGCGATCTCTTCGCTGACGGTGCGCTGGGGGCCACTGTCCTCGGTGCAGTGAACGGCTTGAAAATTTCACGCGAGCGATTGGCGCTGGGTTGATAAACTCAAAACTCAACACTCAACACTCAAAAAGAAGGGACGGAGGCAGCCCTGGGCGCTCTTTCTTGAGTTTTGCGTTTTGCCGTTTGGGTTGAGGGGACATGATCGGTCGCTACACCCACCCCGAGATGGGTCGCATCTGGAGCGATCAGCGCAAGTACGAAACCTGGCTGCAGGTCGAAATCGCCGCAGCCGAGGCGATGGCCCGCGAGGGCATCGTTCCTCAGGAGGCCGCACGCGACATTCGCGAACGCAGCCGCTTCGATGTCGCGCGCATCGAAGCCATCGAGCAGACCACGCAGCACGACGTCATCGCGTTCACCACCGCCGTGGCCGAGCACGTCGGACCGTCCGCGCGATGGCTCCATTTCGGATTGACCTCGTCTGACGTCATCGACACCGCGCAAGCACTTCAGATGCGCGAAGCCTGCGATCTGATCCTGCGCGGCCTCGAAGAGCTGATGCGGGCGGTGCAGGCGCGAGCCGAAGAGCATCGCCGTACGCCGATGATCGGTCGCACGCATGGCGTGCACGCCGAACCGATGACGTTCGGTCTCAAGCTGGCGCTGTGGTACGCCGAGCTCGGGCGAGACATCGCGCGAATGCGACGTGCGCGCGACGTGATTTCGGTGGGCAAACTGTCGGGCGCGGTCGGCACCTTCGCGCATCTGCCGCCCTCGATCGAGGCCGAGGCGTGCCGCATGCTCGGCTTGCAGCCGGCGCCGGTGGCCTCTCAGGTCATTCAACGCGATCGACACGCCGAGCTGCTGTCTGTGCTGGCGATTACCGCGTCATCGCTCGAGAAGTTCGCGCTCGAGATCCGCGGCTTGCAGAAGACCGAGATCGGCGAAGTCGAGGAGCCGTTCGCAAAAGGGCAAAAGGGATCGTCGGCGATGCCGCACAAGCGGAACCCGATCGGCTGCGAGCAGATCGTTGGTCTGGCGCGGCTGCTCAGGGGACACGTCGTCGCGGCGATGGAGAACAATGCGCTGTGGCACGAGCGCGACATCTCGCACTCGTCGGTCGAGCGCGTCATTCTGCCGGACAGTTTCATCGCGCTCGATCACATGCTGCGCCGGTTCACGCGCATCGTCGCCGGGATGATCGTCTACCCCGAGCGGATGCGCGAGAATCTGGAGCGATCGCGCGGCGTCGTCTTTTCCGGAACGGTGCTCCTCGAGCTCGCGCAGCGCGGGGTCTCGCGCGAGCAGGGCTATGAGTGGGTCCAGCGCAACGCGATGCGGGCGTTTCACGAGCAGCGCGACTTCAAGGCGTTGCTGCAAACCGATTCCGACGTGACCAGCGTGTTGTCGGCCGAGGATATCGAGCGCGCATTCGATTTGAACGCGCAGCTGCGCCACGTCGATCACATCTTCGATCGGGTTTTTCAGGAGGTAACCGTCTGATGCGGACGCGCGTCTTCGTCACCCTCAAGCCGTCGGTGTTCGATCCGCAAGGGACCACGGTCACCGACGCGCTGCACACGCTTGGATACGCCTCCGTCAAGGACGTGCGTCAAGGCAAGTACTTCGAGCTCGAAATCGACGCCAGCAGCTCGGACGAAGCGCGGCGTCTTGCCTCCGAGGCCGCCGACAAGCTGCTGGCCAATCCGGTGATCGAGAGTTATCGCGTGGAGGTCGACGCCCGATGAAATTCGCTGTTGTCGTCTTCCCCGGGTCCAACGGCGATCACGACTCGTACTACGCGGCGAAGCACGTATTCGGCCAGGACGCCGAGTTGGTGTGGCATAAGGACACGAGCCTCGGCGGTGCCGATGTCGTGATTCTCCCCGGCGGGTTCGCGCACGGCGATTACCTGCGCACCGGAGCGATCGCGCGCTTCTCGCCGATCATGCAGGCCGTGAAGGCGTTTGCCGCCGCAGGCGGTCCGGTGATCGGGTTCTGCAACGGATTCCAGGTGCTGCTCGAAGCCGGGCTGCTGCCGGGCGCGATGCTGCGAAACCGCAGCCTGCATTTCCGGTGTGAGCACGTGAACGTCCGCGTCGAACAGACCGACACATCCTTCACGAGCCGTTGTCGCGCAGGACAGGTGCTGCGCATCCCAATCGCGCACGGCGAAGGCAACTACTACGCGGAGCCTGCCGTCATCGATGCGCTCGAACGACATCGGCAGATTGTGTTTCGCTACGTCACTCCTGACGGCGACGTCACCGACGCGGCCAACCCGAACGGCTCGGTCCACAACATCGCCGGCATCACCAACGACACGCGCAACGTGGTTGGCTTGATGCCGCATCCCGAGCGCGCGTGCGAGCTGGCGGTGGGCAGCGCCGATGGTCGCGTGATCTTCGAGTCGGTGATAAATGGGGTCGGAGGTCATTTGTCGAGGACACTCTCGACCACCGTTGCCGGCGCGTCCGTAGGTGTCCTCGACAAATGACCTCCGACCCCATCTCGGATTCCGTCCTCGAGCGGCATGGCCTGACGCGCGAGGAATATCAACGCATTCTCGATGCGCTCGGCCGCACGCCGACCCTCACCGAGCTTGGCATCTTCTCAGTGATGTGGTCGGAGCACTGCAGCTACAAGAGCTCACGCGTGCATCTGAAGACGCTGCCGACGACAGGTCGACGCGTGCTGCAGGGACCTGGCGAAAACGCGGGCGCCGTCGACATCGGCGACGGCCTTGCCGCGGTGTTCAAGATCGAATCGCACAATCATCCGTCGTTCATCGAACCGTACCAAGGCGCCGCGACCGGTGTGGGCGGAATCATCCGCGACATCTTCACCATGGGCGCCCGCCCGATCGCGCTGCTCAATTCGCTGCGTTTCGGTCGTCTCGACGATCCCCTCGTTCGGCGGACGATGGCCGGAGTGGTCGCTGGGATTGGCGGCTACGGCAACAGCATCGGGATTCCCACGGTCGGCGGCGAGATCGGCTTTGACGAGAGCTATGCCGGCAATCCGCTGGTGAACGTGTTTTGCCTGGGCCTCTCACGTGCGGACGAGATCATCAAGGGCACCGCGTCCGGCGAAGGCAATGCGGTGTACTACGTCGGCGCGAAGACCGGTCGCGACGGTATTCACGGCGCGACGATGGCGTCGGCCGAGTTCGACGACAAGTCGGCCGAGAAGCGTCCCGCGGTGCAAGTCGGCGACCCGTTCATGGAGAAGCTGCTGCTCGAAGCGTGCCTCGAGGTCATGAAGACCGACGCGCTCGTCGGCATTCAGGACATGGGCGCCGCCGGTCTGACCTGTTCGACATGTGAGATGGCCTCGCGCGGCGGCGCGGGCATCGAGATCGACGTCTCCCACGTGCCCCAGCGCGAAACCAACATGACGCCGTACGAAATCATGCTCTCCGAGTCGCAGGAGCGCATGCTGCTCGTCGTCAAGAAGGGTCGCGAGGCCGACGTCGAACGCATCTTCGACAAGTGGGACTTGCACGCGGTGCACATCGGCCAGGTGACGACCGATCATCTGATGCGCGTGAAGAACCGCGGCGAGGTTGTCGCCGAGATTCCGACGCGTGCGCTCACCGACGATGCGCCGGTGTATCGGCGGCCGATGGCCGAGCCGTCCTATCTCAAGGAGGCGCAGCGGCTCGATGTGAAAGCACTGGGTGCGCCGCTGGCGGCTCGCGACGCGTTCGTGCGATTGCTGGCATCGCCCGAGATCGCGAGCAAGCGCTGGGTGTACCGGCAGTACGACCACATGGTGCGCACCAACACGCTCGTGCTGCCCGGGATGGGCGCCAGCGTCGTGCGAGTCAAGGACACGTCGCGGGCGCTGGCGATGTCGGTCGATGGCAACGGCCGGTTTGTGTATCTCGATCCCTTCCTCGGCGCGCAGCTCGCCGTCGCCGAAGCCGCGCGCAATGTCGCGTGCGCCGGCGGCCTGCCGATTGGCGCCACCAACTGCCTCAACTTCGGCAACCCGCAGCGACCCGACATCATGTGGCAGTTCGCGCGTGCCGTTGAGGGTATCGGCGCGGCCTGCCGCGCGCTCGACATCCCCATCACGGGCGGCAACGTCAGCCTCTATAACGAGACTGATGGTCGGGGCGTGCTTCCGACTCCGGTGATCGGCGTGGTCGGTCTCATCGAAGATGCCGACAAGGTCGTGCGCCGCGCGTTTCGCCAGGTCGGCGATGTGGTCGTGCTGCTCGGCGACAGCTACGACGAGCTCGGCGGCAGCGAGTACCTCACAATGGCCCACGGCATCACCCGTGGAATCCCGCCGGCGCTGCATCTGCTCGGCGAGGCGGCTCTGCAGCGTGTGCTCGTCGACGGCGCCGCGCAGGGCATCATTCGATCGGCGCACGATTGCGCGGAGGGCGGCGTGGCGATCACGATCGCCGAGTGCTGCTTCGACACGTCGTTTGGCGTCGAGGTCGATCTTGCGAGCGTCGCGGGCGAGAGCGCTGCTCATCGCGAGGTGTCGACGTTGTTCGGCGAGTCGGCGTCGCGCGCGGTCGTGTCAGTGTCGCCGGGCCATGTCGACGAGCTGCTGGCGCTGGCCGCGGCCGCTGGCGTGTCCGCGGCTACCATCGGGATCGTCGGCGGCGATCGGATCAGGATGTCGATCGATGGTCGGCGTGTGTTGGACGAGTCGCGCGCGGCGGCCGAGGAGATCTGGTCGACGGCCCTCGAAGAGTACTTCGAGCGCACGCGTGCTATTGCCTAGCGTCGTACACTGAGAGTGCTCAGCAGCCGGGACCACTGAGGCCTGAGCCGTGAACCCTGGGGCCTGAATGTGATGGACAAGTTCCGCGACGAGTGCGGCGTCTTTGGGATCTTCGGACATCCGGAAGCAGCGAACCTGACCTATCTGGGCTTGTACGCGCTGCAGCATCGCGGTCAGGAAAGCGCGGGCATCGCCTCGGCCGACGGCACCCAGATTCGCGTATCGAAGGCGATGGGCTACGTCAACGAGGTCTTCAACACCGACACGCTGTCGCACCTTCCTGGTTACATCGCGATGGGTCACGTGCGCTACTCGACGGCCGGCGAGAGCCGCCTCGCGAACGCGCAGCCGATCGTCGTCGACAGCATGCACGGGCAACTCGCGGTTGGTCACAACGGCAATCTCGTCAACGCCAGCGAGTTGCGCGATGCGCTGGTCCGGATGGGCGCGATCTTTCAGGCGACGACAGATACAGAAGTGATTGTGCACCTGTTCGCGCGCTCTCGCCGCGACGGGGCTGAGGCGGCGATCGTCGAGGCGCTGTCGCAGGTGCGAGGCGCGTTCTCCTTCGTGATGATGACGAAGGACTCGTTGATCGGCGTGCGCGATCCGCATGGCTTCCGACCGCTCGCGATCGGCAAGCGCGGCGATGCGTGGGTGATCTGCTCGGAAACGTGCGCGATGGATCTCATCGGCGCGACCTACGTGCGCGACGTCGAGCCCGGTGAGATCGTCGTGGCCAGCACGCATGGCCTCAAGTCGATCAAACCGTTTGCCACCGCTCGTCAGGCACAGTGCATCTTCGAGCACGTCTATTTCGCGCGACCGGACAGCTACGTCTTCGGCGAGAGCGTCAACGAGATCCGCACCGAGTTTGGCCGGCGGCTGGCACGCGAGTCCGGTGTCGACGCCGACGTGGTCGTGCCGATTCCCGACTCGGGCGTCTGCGGGGCGATTGGCTACTCCGAAGCCTCGCTGCTGCCGATGCGAATGGGTTTGATTCGCAATCATTACGTCGGGCGCACGTTCATCGAGCCGCAGCAGTCGATTCGTCACTTCGGTGTTCGCGTCAAGCTCAATCCGGTCCGCAGCATTCTCGAAGGCAAGCGGGTCGTGCTGCTGGATGATTCGATCGTTCGAGGTACCACGAGCCGCAAGATCGTTCGCATGGTCCGCGACGCCGGCGCCACCGAGGTGCACATGCGGATCGGCTGTCCGCCGACGATCTCGCCGTGCTTCTACGGCGTCGACACCCCTCGACGATCGGAGCTCATCGCGGCGACCCATTCGATTGAGGAGATACGCAAGTATCTCAACGCCGACACACTGTCGTATCTCAGTCTGGACGGCCTCATCGACTCGGTTCGAGGCGGCCGCACGAGCTACTGCACGTCGTGTTACACCGGGCAGTATCCGGTGGCGTTCCCGCGCGACGAAGAGGCCTATCTTCAGCTCGCGCTCAAGCTCAATACCGAACCGGTGCGCGCCGAGGCCTCGCCGGTGCACATTCACGATTTCGACAAAGATCCCGTCGTCAGCTGACGCTTCGGCACGCGGAGCATGGACTACAAGTCATCGGGGGTCGATATCGATGCCGGCAACGAAACGGTTCGCCGGATCCGCGGCCTGGCGCGATCGACGTTCACATCGGGCGTGCTCTCCGACATCGGGAGCTTCGGCGGTCTGTTTCAGCTCGATACCGGACAGAATCGCCATCCCGTGCTCGTCGCGAGCGCCGACGGCGTCGGCACGAAACTGAAGGTCGCATTCCTCGCCAACCGCCACGATACGGTGGGCGTCGATCTCGTCAACCACTGCGTCAACGACATTCTGGTGCAGGGAGCGGAGCCGCTGTTCTTCCTCGACTACCTCGCGACCGGGCGGCTGTCGCCTGATGTCGCCGAAGCCGTGATCCGAGGAATGGCGGCGGCGTGCCGCGACAATGGGTGTGCGCTGCTTGGCGGCGAGACGGCCGAAATGCCGGGGATGTATGCGGACGGCGAGTACGATCTCGCCGGCTTCATCGTTGGCGTCGTCGATCGCGAGCGGTTGATCAACGGGCGCGCGATTGCGGTCGGCGACGTAGTCGTGGGTGTGCCGTCATCAGGGCTGCATACGAACGGCTACTCGCTCGCGCGGCGGATCGTGTTCGACATGCTTGGTCTGCGCGTCGACAGTCACGTGCCGGAGTTGTCGATGACCGTGGGTCAGGCGATGCTCGCGCCGCATCGATCGTATCTGTCGATCGTGCGCCCGATACTCGACGGCGGTCGCGTGAAGGGCATGGCGCACATCACCGGCGGCGGTATTACGGACAACCTGCCGCGCATTCTGCCGCACGGGACGGCGGCAATCGTCGATGCCGCGGCGTGGCCGGTGCCGCCGCTCTTCCGCTGGCTGCAGACGAGCGGGGGGGTGCCCGCCGAGGACATGATGCGCACGTTCAACATGGGCATCGGTCTCATCATCATCACGACCCGCGATCACGCCGAGCCGCTGATCGAAGAGCTCGCCGCGCGCGGCGGTCGCGACGCGCGCGTGATCGGCGAAATCGTCCCCGGCGAGCCGCCTTCGGTGAGCTATATCAATCTGTGAACCGGTAATTGGGGTCGGAGGTCATTTGTAGAGGACAGTCGCGGGTCAGGTCTTCTGGGCCGGCCCGCTTTGCGCGCGGGGCGCCTTCCAAGCGCGGCTTCCTTCCACTCGTCGTCTCCGAGGGGTTCGGAGGTTCGGACTGCGTTTCGGATCGCGTCGAGTTCGGCCTCAGTTTGCGGCGCGTTTACGAATGCGTTCCAGTCAGCCGGTCGGGCAACAGGCCATTCTTTCAATCTGATTCGCGGTTCGGTAGCGTTTGAAAGACTGGACCACGGCCAATCCTCAGCTCGATCGACGAGCGCTGCTCTGAGCGCATTGCGTTCAACGTATCGACAGACCCAGAGGAAATGACGATCATTGCAGACCGCGACTGCTTTAAAGCGGCCTTGATAGACCGCACCTTGTCCATCGGCGTTGCGGCTGATCTGCCATCGACGCGCGTGTGTGGTCGTCAGCCAGTGCATGAAGCGTGAAAGCGATCCGGGTTTGGTGGGAGATAGCAAAAGATGCCAATGGTTAGGCATCACGCAGTACGCGAAAAGTGCCACCTCGTCGCGTTCGACAGCGGCGGCCAACAGGTGCTCGAACGTAACGTAGTCAGAGGATGTCTTGAAAAGTTGGGCGCGTTTCGCTGCCCTGTTCAAGACATGAAAGACCACACCGGGCGGAAATACTCGTCGGCCTCTTGCCATGAAGACCTGATCGACGCAACTGTGGTGCCGCACGTGGGCTTCTCCCGAATCGCGAGTGTCCTCATTAAATGACCTCCGACCCCAATAAACGCCTCGCCGTACTGATCTCTGGGCGCGGCACCAACCTGCAATCGCTCATCGACGCAGTACGCGATCGGCGACTCGATGCAACGATAGCCGTGGTGATCTCGAATCGCGCGGATGCCGCCGGACTCGAGCGCGCCCGCCGCGCCGGAATCGAGACGCTCGTGCTCAGTCACCGCGACTGGCCGTCGCGCGAGGAGTACGATCGCGCGATTCTGAGCGAATTGCAGATCCGCGACGTCGGCCTGGTCTGCCTTGCCGGGTTCATGCGCGTCTTCAGTCGGGTGATGCTCGACGCATTCCCGAACGCCATCATGAACATCCATCCGTCGCTGCTGCCGTTGTTTCCTGGGCTGCGTCCACACCAGCAAGCCCTCGATCACGGCGTGAAAGTGAGCGGCGTGACGGTGCATCTAGTCACGGCCGATCTCGACGCGGGCCCGATCGTGGTGCAGCGGACCGTTCCGGTCCTCGACGACGACACCGCCGATACGCTCGCGGCGCGGATTCTCGTCGAGGAACACATGGCGTATCCGGAAGCCGTGGCGATGATTCTCGCCGGCGGATGGAGAGTGGAAGGCCGGCGTTTTCTCAAATCGCCGACTGGCGCCGGAGTGTGATGACGGCGACTTCGGGCGGACAGTTGATGCGAATCGGAACGTAAACCGTCCCGATCCCGCGGCTCACGAAGATCGACGTGTTCTCGCGTCGACCCAGCCCTTGCAGAATCGGAAAGCGCGCCCGGGCAATCGCGCCGACGCCCGGCATCACCACCTGACCACCGTGTGTATGTCCCGAGAGCACGGCCGGGACGTCGAGCGCCGCCGCTTCGGTCAGTCGGCGTGGATCGTGCGCGAGGAGCAGCACAAGATCGCCGGCACCCTTGAGGACGCGGGCGATGTCCGTGACCTTGCGTGTCCAGAAGCGAATGCCCGCGAGGTCGACCATCTCGCCGCGGATCTCCACGCGCGTGCGCTGATCCTTCAAGACCACAAACTTGCGGCGCGCGAGGGCGGCCGGCATATCGCGATCATCGTCATGGTTGCCGAGGATCGCGAACACGCCGTTCGGTGCGCTGAGCGGCGAGAGCAGTTCGGCCACCGGTTCGACGTAATCGCGGTCGCCGTAGGTCACGTAGTCGCCGCCCAGCACGATCAGATCGGCGTGTGCCGATTGTGCCAGCGACACCGCTCTCGCCACATCGTCGGCCGGCACCAGGTGGCTGTGATGCACGTCGGTCAGCAACGCGATGCGCACGCCGTCGAGCGCCTCGGGGAGCCCCGACACCGGCAGTACCGCGTCGGTGATTCCGACGCGATGGCGTTCATCGGCGATCCCGTACGTGGCAGCACCAGTGCAGGCGCCGACTGCGCCCGCGAGCGCGCCTTTGAGCACGGCGCGGCGCGTGATGGGCATGAGCTTCCGCTATAGTACGGCGCGATGGACCTGTTCGGCGAGTTGGAGTGGCGCGGCTTGGTCTACGATGCCACCGAGGGCGTGCGCGAAGAACTTGCGCGAGGGCCAATCACCGGTTATGTCGGATTCGACCCGACCGCGGCGAGCCTGCACGTGGGCAACCTGCAGGCGATCATGCCGCTGGCCCGGATGCAGCGCTTCGGCCACTCGCCAATTGCTGTCGTCGGCGGCGGAACGGGACTCATCGGCGATCCGAGCGGCAAGGCGACCGAGCGTCAGCTGCTGACCGCCGAGAAGGTTGAGGAGAATGTCGCCGGCATCCGTCGGCAGCTCGCACGGTTTCTCGATTTCGATGCCGCGGGCAATCCCGCGCGGTTGGTCAACAACGCCGACTGGTTGACGAAGCTCGGCGCGATCGAGTTCATGCGCGACGTCGGCAAGCATTTCACCGTGAATGCGATGCTGGCCAAGGACTCGGTGAAGCGTCGCATCGAAGGAACCGACGGGATCTCCTTCACGGAGTTCAGCTACGCGCTGCTGCAGGCGTACGACTTCCTCGAGTTGTATCGCCGGTTTCGCTGCACGCTGCAGATGGGCGGCAGCGATCAGTGGGGCAACATCACTGCGGGCATGGATCTGATTCGGCGTGTCGAAGGCGCTCGAGCGCACGGGCTCGTGCTGCCGCTGATCATGACCTCGTCTGGCAACAAATTCGGCAAGACCGAATCCGGCGCGGTGTGGCTCGATGCGGAGCTCACGTCGCCGTATGCGTTTTACCAGTTCTGGTTGAACACGGCCGATGGCGACGTTGTGAAGTATTTGAAGTACTTCACGTTTCTCGACCAGGCTCGCATCGTGGATTTGGAGCGCTCGAGCCGTGAGCAGCCCGATCGTCGCGAGGCGCAGCGGGCGCTCGCCGAGGAGGTCACGCGGCTGGTGCACGGAGAGGCCGCGGTGCACGACGCCGAACGGTCGGCGGAGAAGCTGTTCACGGGTGAGATCGACACCATGTCGCCAGCGGAGTTGCGCGAGGTGTTCGGCAGCGTTCCGTCATCCGAAACAGAATTCCGGCCAGATGGATGGCTCATCACCGAGTTCCTGTTGTCGAACGCTGTTGCGGCGTCGAAAGGCGAAGCGGCGCGTTTGATCCGGGGGGGAGGGATCTCGGTCAATGGCCGTCGGGTTTCGGACGAGAAGGGGCGGCTGCGACCTGAGGATGCGATGCACGGCGAGTATTTCGTTGTGCGGAAGGGAAAGCGCGACAACTACCTCGTACGTATCGCGCGGGTGGGTTGACAACTGCGTAACGACTCCGTAGGATCGGTAGGTTCGTCTGAGGGATTCGGTCCTTCCAGTCGCCCCCACACCAAGTTCAGCCTGTGCTGCCCGTTCGGCGGCTCCGGATCTTGACAAGGGCGAGGTCGGGTAGTAACCTTAGAAGGTTCCCCTAAAAACGGTTGGTAACGGCCGCTCGGTGGGGATACGCTGGAGCGGTGGCGGTGCAGAAGCACGCACGGCCACGCGAAAGTGCCTCCGGTTCTTTGAAAACTAGATAGTGCGTGCAAGCACAACAACGGTCTCGACCGACCGCCTGAGGGCCTTACCGCTCGAGGGATTGGCGAGTCGAGATCATGTCTGTTCCCCGCGCCAGTGGGGAATGGACACCCGTCAAGTGTCAGCTTCTCTCGTCGTGAGGCGGGAGAGGCGGTTCTGGTGAAGCCCGTGAGGGGAGAAGCCGGAGTCGCTTGACAAAAACACAGTACGAAACAACGCAAGAGCCAAGTCAACAGGCGATCGCGTTATCGAGTTGCGCTTCTTCGTAGTGTCCGGCTTCGGTTGGATGTTATGAGGGAGACAGCGCGTTTAACATGAGAGTTTGATCCTGGCTCAGAATCAACGCTGGCGGCGTGCCTAACACATGCAAGTCGAACGCGGTTGCTCCCGCAAGGGAGCGACTGAGTGGCGAACGGGTGAGTAACACGTGGGTGACCTACCTTCGAGTGGGGGATAACGTCCCGAAAGGGACGCTAATACCGCATAACATCCTGCCTTTGAACAGGCGGCGATCAAAGCTGGGGCAACCTGGCGCTTGTAGAGGGGCCCGCGTCCGATTAGCTAGTTGGTGAGGTAACGGCTCACCAAGGCGACGATCGGTAGCCGGCCTGAGAGGGCGGACGGCCACACTGGGACTGAGACACGGCCCAGACTCCTAC
>Ga0075425_100002284_pt1 | contig 19171 bp, 20 predicted proteins | sample SoiMethybrSBSTD4_FD_75300 | JGI IMG/M metagenome (GOLD analysis project Ga0075425, IMG submission 75300) | Bulk soil microbial communities from a Populus tree surrounding site in Tennessee, USA - Soil MetaG P. TD hybrid SBSTD4 | ecosystem: Environmental > Terrestrial > Soil > Tree plantation... | reverse complement strand
CCGGTGTAGACGAGGCCGCGGCCCGACGGCGTCGCCTCGACGAGCCCCGGGTAGGCGACGAGGATCCCGCCGACCATCTCGTCGACGCAGGCGAAGGGGTCGTTCAGGAGCTTTCGCACGGCGGCAACCCTACCTTCCGTCCTCACCCAGGCCGAGGGCGGCGAGGACGGCCGGGTCGACGAGCGAGCCGGCGACGAGGTCCGCCTCCAGGTGGGCGGTCGAGACCGACGGCACGCCGATCGTCCGCATGCCCGCGGCCCGCGCCGCCGCAAGGCCGGTGGCGGTGTCCTCGAGCGCCACCGAGGCGGCCGGGTCGGCGCCGAGCCGACGGCAGGCCTCGAGATAGATGTCGGGCGCCGGCTTCGGCCGGGGCACGTCGTCGGCGCTCACGGCGGTCTCGAACCTGTCGCGCACGCCGGCGCCGGCGATGGCGGCCTCGAGCACCGCCCGCGGCGCGTTCGAGGCGACCGCCAGCCGGGACCGGCCCGCCAGCCGGTCGAGCAGCGCGACCGCTCCCGGCATGGGCGCGCAGCCTGTCCGCTCGAGCTCCTGGACGACGAGCGCCACCAGCTCGTCCGTGAGGTCGGTGCCGTGCCCGGGGATGTCCAGGAACCGCTCGTAGATCGGCCCGGCCTCGAGCATCGATCGTCCGACGAGCGCCTGCTTGTGCTCCGGCCCGAACTCGCGCCCGTGGCGGGCGAAGAGGCCGGTCTGGCCCACCGACCACGAGCCCTCGGTGTCGAGCAGGAGCCCGTCGCAGTCGAAGACGATGGCTGCGGGCGGCATGGCGGGGAACGGTACGGGAACGGTTGACATACGGCAGGGCTGAGCCTAACGTCTGACGTCATCCGGTACGTACAACCTGCCCGTTCGCTGTGAGTCGCCTCGGCGAGATCAAGGCGGCCGTGCTCGCGGCCAACCGGGCACTGCCCCGGGACGGGCTCGTCTCCCACACGTGGGGCAACGTCAGCGCGATCGACCGGCCGTCGGGTCTGGTGGCGATCAAGCCGAGCGGAGTGGCCTACGCCGACCTCACCGTCGACTCGCTCGCCGTCCTCTCCCTGAGCGGCGAGCGGGTCGATGGGGGGCTCCAGCCCTCGTCCGACGCCCCGACGCACCTCGCCCTCTACCGGGCGTTCCCCGAGGTCGGCGCCGTCGTCCACACCCACTCCCGCTGGGCGACCGTCTGGGCCCAGGCCGAGCGCCCCATCCCGGTCCTCGGCACCACGCACGCCGACTACTTCGGCGGCGAGATCCCCTGCACGCGCCCGCTCACGCCGGGCGAGATCGAGGGTGCCTACGAGGAGGCGACCGGGGCGGCGATCGTCGAGGCCGTCGCGGATCGCGACCCCGCGCGCGTCCCGGGCGTCCTCGTCGCCCGCCACGGGCCGTTCGCGTGGGGCGAGACGGCGGAGGCCGCCGTCGAGAACGCCCAGGTGCTCGAGGAGGTCGCCGCGCTCGCCCTGCACACGGTGCTGCTCGCGCCGGATGGCGGCTCGATCGACCCAGCCCTGCTCGACCGGCACTTCGAGCGCAAGCGCGGCCCCGGGGCGTACTACGGCCAACCCGACGAGCCGGCGGTCGCTCCAACGATCTAGGTAGAGTCGCCGCCGTGGAGCGCCGGCCTCTGGGAACAAGCGGAGTGGGCGTGTCCCGCATCGGTCTCGGCGGATATGAGCTGGGAGCGCTGGCGGCGGACGTCCCGTCGGCGCGCGCTGCCATCGAGGCCGCGCTGGCGTCGGGCACGAACTGGGTCGACACCGCCGAGGGGTACCACGACACCGCCAACGAGACGGTGATCGGCGAGGCGATCCGCGACCTGCCGGAGCGCCCGCTGATCTCGTCGAAGGCCGACCCTGAGGCCGGCGCGTTCCGGCGTCAGCAACTGCACGCCGCGTGCCGCGCGAGCCTCAGGCGGCTGGGGGTCGACCATCTCGACGTCTACTTGCTTCACTGGCCCGACGAGCCGGACGGCGTGCCGCTCGCCGAGACGTGGGGCGCGATGGGCGAGCTGGTCGAGGACGGGCTGGTACGCGCGATCGGCCTCTCGAACTTCACGGTCGACGAGATCGCCGCCTGCCACGCCGCCCGTCCCGTCGACGTCGTCCAGGACGGGCTCTCGCTGATCGACCACCTCGGGAACCGGGAGGCGTTCGCCTGGTGCGCCGAGAACGGGATCGCCGTCCTGGTGTACGAGCCGCTCGCAAGCGGACTCCTGAGCGGCCGTCCGGTGACGATCCAGGAGCTCCGCCGGACGTGGGCGGACCTCGAGGAGTGGACGTTCTACGATCGGCTGTGCGCTCCCGGGAAGCTCGAGCGAAGCGCGGAGGTGGCTTCGGGAGTCGGGCGCGTCGCGGCCCGGCTCGAGCTGCCGCCGGCCCAGGTGGCGGTCGCCTGGGTGCTGTCCCGGCGCGAGGTCACCGCCGCGATCTGCGGCAGCCGAAACCCCGCTCACGTCACCCAGAACTCCGCGGTCGCCGAGGTGCGCTTGGACGCGGAGGCGATCGCCGAGCTCGACGCGCTCGTGCCTCTCGGCCCGGCGTTCGCCTGACTCAGACCGCGCCCTCGAGCACCGGCAGCACGACCCGCGACGGCCGGCCGGAGTCGTGGAAGACGGTCTGAACCGCGACGACGGCGGCGCTCGCGCCCTCCTTGCCGATCGGGCCGCCGGAGTTGAGGTTCCGGTCCCAGAGCGGGAAGTCGGAGCTCGCGACGTCGACCCGCAGCCGGTAGCCGGCCGGGACCCGGATCCCGACGGGTCCGAGCCGAAGCCGGTACTCGACCACCTCGCCAGGCACCAGCGGCTCGGCCGACTCGTAGCCGTTGCGGTAGCGGGCGCGGACGAGCCCCTCCTGGAGGTTTCGGGAGACGCCGTCGGGGTCGACGGCGCAGAGCCGGGCCACGAAGTCGGTATCGAGCGCCGTCGAGGCGGCGTGCAGCACGACCTCCACGTCGCCCGCCAGCGTCACATCCCCGCCGAGGGGCTCGCTCGTGTAGACGAGCACGGCCTTGGTCGACTCGGCGGCGTCCTGCGGCTCGGGCCCCATCGGGGTGGCAGAGGCGTCGCAGCAGGAGTGCCCGCCTGCGCTCCAGGTGGGGAGGTCGGGGTCGTAGGTGTAGACGTCGGGCGGCTCCGCGCCGGGCGGCTCGGCCGAGAGCGCGCCGTCGCCGTGGCGCGAGTTGGCCCGGCCGCCGGAGCGCAGGTAGAGCTCGCGCGCCCGGGTCTCCGGCGGCGGCCAGTCGGGGAAGTCGCGCCAGCCGTCGTGGAGGATGTAGGTGCTGACGGGAGCGGCCGCGTCCCCCTGGCCCCTCAGATGGCGGTCGAACCAGGCCAGGTGCACGTCGTCCGCGCTTCGGAAGCCGAGGTTCGAGTCGTCCGAGCCCCAGACCGGCGTCCACGGCTCGTGCGTCCACGGCCACACGACCAGCCGCTGCTCGGCGTCGCCCGCGGCCCGCATGCCGGCGTAGTTGTCGACCGTGCCGCGCAGGAAGCCGTCGTACCAGCCGGTGAAGTGGAGCGCGGGGACTCGAAGCCGCGAGTAGTCGGCGTCGATGCTCCAGCGCCTCCAGTAGTTGTCGTGGGTCGGGTGGTCGATCCAGTCGCGGTAGTACGTCGGAAGGCCGGGGTTGGCGTCGAGCGCCGGCAGGTCCTGGAGCGGCAGGTTCCAGTACTGGTCGGTCACGCCGAGGAGCGCCGTTCGCACCTCGCGCAGGGCCGCGTCGTCGCCGTTTCGCCGCGCCGTGTCGTGCGCGAGGAAGAACGCCCAGGTCATCGCCCACCCGAGGAAGATCGCGCCGTGCGAGTAGATCCACCCGTCGTAGGCCTGCGACGAGGTGAAGCCGGGGCAGATGGCGGCCAGGCTCGGCGGCCGGGTCGCCGCAGCCAGGAGCTGCACGAGGCCGGGATACGAGTAGCCGTACATCCCGACCCGGCCGTTCGCCTCCGGCAGGGCGGCCGCCCACTCGATCGTGTCGTGGCCGTCATCGGCCTCGTTCAGGAACGGGACGAAGTCGCCGTCCGATGCCCAGCGGCCGCGGCAGTCCTGCACGACGACCATGTAGCCGTGCGAGGCGAACCACGAGGCGTGGTGATAGCCGCTCTCGCTCTGGGCGTGGGTCTTGCCGTACGGCGTGCGCATGAGGAGCACCGGATACGTCCCCGGCTCCGCGGGCCGGAACACGTCGGCGCGCAGGATCGTGCCGTCGCGGACCGTGCACTCGGCGTCGTGCTCGACCCGGGTGTCCGGCAGGCCCGCCCTCACAGGGCGCCCATGAGGCAGTCGCCGCCGTCCACTCGCAGGACGACGCCGTTCACGTAGGCGGCCTTCGCGAGGAACACGAACGCCTCGGCCACGTCCGCCGGGCCGCCGAGCCGGCCAAGCGGGTTCGCCGCCGCGAACCCGGCGAGCTGCTCGGGGGTGTGCGCCTCGGTCGCCATCGCGGTCTCGATCGTGCCGGGCGAGATGACGTTCACCCGGATGCGGCGCGGGGCCAGCTCGGCGGCGAGCGACCGGGCGAGCCCGATCTGGGCGGTCTTGGTGGCGGCGTAGACGGCGCCGCCGGGATGGGCCTGCATGCCCGAGATGGACGACGTCAGGATCACCGCGCCGCCGTCGCGCACGTGCGGGAGCCCTGCCCGCAGGACGTTCACGACGCCGCGGATGTTGACGTCGATCAGGAGGTCGATCGCCTCGTCGGGCGTGTCCTCGATCGCCCGGTCCGGGCCGACGAAGACGCCCGCGTTCGGGCACAGCACGTCGAGCGCTCCGAACCGCTCCGTCGCCGCGGCCATCATGGCCTCGACCGAGGCCCGATCGCGGACGTCGGCGACGACCGTGAGGAGGCGGTCGGCGGGGATCTGCCCGGCCAGCGCCTCGAGCCGGCCGGCGTCGAGGTCGGCCGCGACGACCGCGTGGCCGTCCGCGGCGAAGGCCCGGGCGGCCTCGCCGCCGATGCCGCCGCCGGCGCCCGTTATCAGGATGATCTGACGTCCGGACATCTTGTATATTCGTATCGAAGCGCGTCTTCGGCTGTCAAGATCGCAAGCAGGGGAGCGACCGCGTGCCCATCCACACCGCGCTCGGCCCGATCGACGCCGGAGATCTCGGCCAGACCAGCATGCACGAGCACGTGCTCGTGGACTCGCGCGTGTGGCTCGAGCCGTCGGATGAGCCGAATGCCCCGCCGCCCACGGCGCCCGTCTCGCTCGAGACGCTCGGGTTCCTGCGCTGGAACCCGCACAGCCTGGCCGACAACCTGATCGTCGACGACCCGGAGGTGTGCGTCCGCGAGCTCTCGCGGGTGGCCGCCGCCGGCGGGTCGGGGATCGTCGACATGACGAACATCGGCCTCGGCAGGCGGCCGGCCGAGCTGCCGGGGATCTCCCGCCGCTCGGGCATCCACATCATGGCCGGGTGCGGCTTCTACGTGCACGACTCCCACCCCGGCTGGGTCGAGACGGCGTCGGACGACGAGCTCGAGGCGGTCATCGTGCGCGACCTGGTCGAGGGCATCGACGGCACGGACGTGCGCGCCGCCCTGATCGGCGAGATCGGGACGTCGAGCCCGGTCACGGCGCGCGAGGAGCGGGTGGTCCGGGCCGCCGGGCGCGCCGGCGCGCGCACCGGGGCGGCCGTCAACATCCACCTCGACGCCCGCGGCGCGCATGCTCTCGAGATCCTGGCGATGCTGACCGGGGAGGGCCAGCCCGCCGACCGGGTGATCTTCAGCCACCTCGACGAGCGGCTCGACCTCGGCTACCACCGCGAGATCGCCGCCGCCGGCGCGGTGCTCGAGTACGACACGTTCGGGCAGGAGTTCTACCTGCCGCATTTCAAGGACCCGACCGACCGCGAGCGTCTCGACGCCCTCGCCGAGCTCCTTCGCGAGGGCCTCGCGCCCCAGATCGTGCTGGGCTGCGACGCCTGGATCAAGGCGGTGGCGACGGCCTACGGCGGCACCGGGATCGAGCATCTGTTCGTGCGGATCGCGCCGGCGCTTCGCTCGCAGTACGGCCTGGGCGCCGACGTCGTCGAGCAGCTCCTGGTCGGCAACCCGCGCCGGCTGCTCGACAGGCCCGCGGTGGGATAGACCGGCCGCCACGATTGCTACGGTCTGACCGGAAGGGGACCTGTACGGACGAGCGAACGAACCAACGCGTGATCCCCGCAGGCGACGAGTCGACCATCGACCGGGCCTCGCCGGTCCCGCTCTACTTCCAGCTCGCCCGGCTCCTGAGCGAGGAGATCGTGAAGGGCCGCCGCGCGCCCGGGGAGCGGCTCGCCTCCGAGCCGGAGATCGGGGCCCGCTTCCGGGTGTCGCGCCCGACGGTGCGGCTCGCGCTCCAGCGGCTCGAGTCGGAGGGCTTGATCGAGCGGATCAAGGGGCGGGGCACCTTCGTCGCCGACGCGCGCGAGCGCTCGTGGCTCCTCCAGGCGCCGGAGGGCTTCTTCCACGAGGAGGTGGAGCGGCTCGGGCTGGCGGTGTCCGACACGGTGCTGCGGGCCGAGGTGGCCCAGCTGCCGCCGTGGGCGGCCGAGGCGCTCGGGCTTCCGGAGGGGAGCCAGGGCGCGATCCTGGAGCGGCTGCGCTACGTCGACGGCCGGGTCGCGCTGCACGTGTCGGACTTCCTGCCCGTCCACCTCGCGACCGCCGCGCTCTCGCTTCGGGAGCGGGGCGGGTCGCTCTACGACCGGATCGAGGAGCGGGCCGGGCTCACGGTCCACGGTGGGCGCCGGACCGTCGAGTCGACGCTGGCGGAGCCGGAGCTCGCCGGCATGCTCGACGTGCGCCCGCGCACGCCGCTGCTGTTCATCCAGTCGGTCGCATGGGCGCGCGACATGCAGCCGTTCCACTGCTTCCAGTCGTGGCTGCGCACCGACCGGATCCGGATCGACGTGCAGGTCGCGCGGTCGTCGGGCCCGGCCGGGAGGCAGGCGGCCGGGCGTGGTTGAGTACGACCCGTTCCTCTTCTACGAGGACCCCTACCCGATCTATCGCGGGCTCCGCGACGAGGCGCCGGTCTACCTGAGCCCCGAGCGGCGCCTGTGGGTGCTGTCGCGGTTCGACGACGTCCAGCGCGCGGGCCGAGACTGGCGCACCTTCTCGAGCGCGGAGGGCGTCGACATCGACGATTCGCGGCTGGGCCCGGGGAGCTTCCTCGACGCCGACCCACCCAGCCACGACGAGCTGCGAAAGCTGCTGCACGCCGACTTCTCGCCCGCCGCCCTGCGGCGGCTCGAGCCGCTGATCGCCGCGAAGGTCGACGCGCTCGTCTCGGCGCTCCTCGAGCGCGGCAGCGTCGATCTCGTCGACGAGCTCGCCCGGCGCCTGCCCGTGTCGGTCGTATGCGACCTGCTCGGCGCGCCGGCGGAGGACCACCCGCAGCTCGAGGCCTGGTACGCCGGGATGCTCCACCGCGAGCCCGGCCGGCCGGAGGTGACCGAGACCGCCGAGCGGGCCACCCGCGAGATGCGCGACTACATCGTCGCCGCGGTGACCGAGCGGATGGTGGCGCCGCGGGACGACCTCTTCAGCACGATCGCCGTCGCGCACAGCGAGGGCCGGCTGACCATGGAGGAGGTGGACGGGATGTGCCGGCTCCTGCTCCTGGCCGGGGTCCACACGACCTCGTCGCTCGTTGCCAACGCACTCATGCTGCTGGAGGACTGTCCGGCCGACCGCCGGGTCCTGGGCGCGGATCCGGCCCGGATCCCGACGGCGATCGAGGAGCTCCTGCGGTTCCTGGCGCCTGTTCAGTCCGGCGCGCGGGTGACGACCGCGGAGGTCGAGCTCCACGGCACCGTGATCCCGCGCGGCGAGCGCGTGCTCCTGCTGTGGGCCTCGGCGAATCGCGACGAGCGCCGCTACCCCGACCCCGACACCCTCGACCTGGGACGCAAGCCGCTTCGCAACGTGGCCTTCGGCGAGGGGATCCACTTCTGCCTCGGCGCGCCGCTCGCGCGGCTCGAGTCGCGGATCGCGTTCGAGGCCCTCTTCACGCGCATTCCGGAATATGAGATCGTGGGCCCCGTCGAGCGGCATTTCACGTTCCTCGAGCGGGGGATCGCTCGTCTCCCCGCCGTGGTGCAGGGCAGCGCTTGACACCCCGGGCGGCGGCGCCTATCGTCGCAAGCCTGTCCGTACAAGAAGACAACGCTGGAGGGGGAGTGGAGGCGTCAGGAAGGATCGATCGCGAGTCGCCCGTGCCGTTCTACTTCCAGCTTGCGGCCATGCTGGAGCACGAGATCACGGCCGGCCGCTGGAAGCCGGGCGGGCAGATCCCGTCCGAGCCCGACCTCTGCACCGCCTACGGCGTCTCGCGCTCGGTGGTGCGCCAGGCCCTCCAGCGGCTCGAGCAGGAGGGGTTCATCGTCCGCCGTAAGGGGCACGGGACGTTCGTCGCCGAGGCCCAGCCGCGATCGTGGCTCCTGCAGTCCGCCGACGGGTTCTTCCAGGACGAGGTCGACCGCCGCGGCCGCCGGGTCGAGTCGCGCATCCTGCGGCTCGAGGTGGCGCCCCTTCCGAAGTGGGCGGCCGACGCGCTCGACGTCTCGGAGGATTCGATGGGCGTCACGATGGAGCGGCTGCGCTGGCTCGACGGCCAGGTCGCGCTGCACGTCTCCGACTACCTGCCCGAGCGGCTGGCCGACACCGTGCTCGGCCTTCGGGAGCACCACAGCGAGTCGCTCTACGAGCGCCTGCGCCGGCTGGAGGGGCTCGAGGTCGCAGGCGGGCGGCGGGCCGTCGAGGCGGCGGCCGCCGGCCCGAAGCTGGCGACGCTGCTCGAGGTCGAGCGCGGCGCGCCCTTGGCGTTCATCGAGTCGGTGCTGTGGGATCGCTCAGGAAGGCCGTTTCACTGCTTCCAGTCGTGGCTTCGCACCGACCGGATCCGCATCGAGATGGAGGTCGCGTCCACCCGGCGCCCGGCCGGCGAGATCCTCCAGGCCTGGCCGGACACCGTCTCGGCTTAAGACGCCGGATCGGCGCCGAGCCGGGCCTCGGCGGCGGCGATCTTCGCCACCTTGCGCGCCGAGGCGCCGCCCTGGAACTCGGCGCCGAGCCAGATCCGCACCAGCGACTCGGCGAGCTCGGGGCCGACGATCCGCGCGCCGAGCGTCATCACCTGCGCGTTGTTCGACTTGCGGGCCCGTTCGGCCGAGTAGGCGTCGTGCACCTGGGCGGCGTACACCCCGGGCACCTTGTTCGCGGCGATCGCCATCCCGATGCCCGTCCCGCAGACGAGGATCGCGCGGCCGTGCTCGCCGCGCGCCACGGCCTCGGCAACCGCGAGCGCGACGTCGGGGTAGTCGGCCTCCTCGCCGGCCGCGCAGCCGTAGTCGGCGACCTCGAGGTTCGCGTCGCGGAGCATCGCCGCGAGCCGGTCCTTCAGGGCGAGGCCGGCGTCGTCGGCGCCGAGGGCGATGGAGCCGCTCACGCCGTCCGCACCGACTCGACGACCGCGCGGAGGCCCGAGACCGCGGCCGCCGCCCGGCCGACGAAGAGGCCGTCGACTCCGGCGGCGAGGAGGCCAGGCACGTCGGCCGGCCGCACGCTCCCGCCGTAGAGGATGCGCACGGCTCCGGCGTGACCCGCCGCCCGCCGGGCGACCTCGGCCGCGACCCGCTCGACGTGGCCGGGATCGGCGGCCGCGTCGGAGTCGATCGCCCACACCGGCTCGTAGGCCACGATCAGGTCGGCCTCGGCCGGGAGCGGCTCGAGCACCGCCGCCACCTGCTCGCCCACCGCAGCGGCGGCCGCGCGGTCGTCGCGCCGCTCCTCGCCCACGCACACGATCGGCTCCAGCCCGCAGCGGACGGCTGCGAGCGCCTTCGACGCCACCATGTCGTCGCTCTCGCGGAAGAGCCGGCGCCGCTCGGCGTGGCCGACCTCGACGAACGTGCAGCCCAGCTCGCGCAGGACGGCCGGCGACACGCAGCCGGTGTAGGCGCCGCGCTCCTCCCAGTGGGCGTCCTGCGCGCCGTAGCGGACGGACGAGCCGGCCAGGAGCTCCTGCGCGGCGGCGAGCACGGGGAACGACGGCAGGACGAACACCTCGACGCCGTCGAACTCGGCCGCGCAGGCGGCCAGGTCGCGCAGGTAGCCGATCGACTCGGCGTAGCCGAGGAACATCTTGAGCCCGGCCCCGACCACGGGCCGGCGGCTCACGCGATCTCCCGCTCGCCGGCCCCGGCGTCGGCGCCGGCGACCATGACCTCGACGCCCGCCTCCTCGAGCGCCAGCGCCAGCGCGCCGTCCGGCGGGGCCGAGGTGACGAAGCGGTCGATCGAGCCGAGATCGGCGAACAGGGCCAGCGACACCTGGTCGAACTTCGAGTGGTCGGCCAGCAGGATGACCTCGGCGGCCGAGGCGATCATCGCCTGCTTCACCGACACCTCCTCGAGCGCCGGGTAGGAGAGCCCATCGACGGCGACGCCCGCCGCGGCGATGAATGCCTGGTCGGCCCGGAGCGTCGAGAGCGTGCGGACGGCGATGTCGCCGACCGTGCCGCGCGTGCTGCGGCGGAAGACGCCGCCGGTGAGGATGATGGTCGCGTCCGGGTTCTCGGCCACCTCGGCGGCGGTCGTGATGGCATTCGTCACGACGCGCAGGTTGCGCTTGTCGACGAGCTCGCGGGCGAACTCCGCAGTCGTCGAGCCCGAGTCGATGACGATCGTGGCGCCGTCGGCGACCAGCGCTGCCGCGTGCCGGGCGATGGCCCGCTTGGCGTCCTGCTCCTCGCCGGCGCGAAGCGCGTACTGCGACTCGACGCCGCGCAGGGCCACCGCGCCGCCGTGCTCACGGCGGACGACGCCCGCCTCGGCGAGCCGCGCCAGGTCGCGCCGGATCGTGACCTCGGTGACGCCGAGCCGGTCGGAGAGGTCGGAGACGCGGATCGAGCCCGATTCGCGCGCCAGGTCGGCGATCGCCCGCAGCCTGTCGGAGCGCAGCATGCGCCGGCGGCGGCCCCGGTGGCCCGTCATCCGATCCATTCACAATCGATCATCTAGCAGTTCCTGACATTCACCGAAAATGATCGTTCGAACGTCTGCCCGATACCGTAGTATAAGCGTCCTGCTGCGATGAGCGTCCGAAAGTCGATCACAAGAGGTCGTCCATGCGATCGTTTGCGAACGGTCCGTGGAACGGCTCGCGTGCCGGTCCGGCTGCTTGACACGGACCGCACGACTCTCTATGGTCGCACTGTCCTGACAGGATTACAGGGCACACCCTCGACGTACGCAGCCGCCGTTCCACAACGGGAGGAGGGAAAGCATGTCTGACGTCCCCGCAGACGAGGTGCTCGTCGCGAAGACGGACCTCCAGGCAGGGGCGCTTCGCCTGCCTGAGGTGCTCATGCAGTCGGTGACGCTGGTCGCGCCCGCGATCGCGACGCTGTTCTCGTTCGGGTTCATCGTCGGGTCGTTCGCGGGGCTCATGGCGCCGTTCGCCTTCGCCATCGTGCTCTTGATCGCGCTCATGCTGGCGATCAACCTGAGCATGCTGGCCCGCCTCTTCCCGTCGGCGGGCGGGTACTTCACGTACATCAGCCGTGCCATCCACCCGCGGGTGGGCCTGTTCGCCGGGTGGCTCTACTTCCTGATCAACCCGCTCGTTCCCGGGGTGATCCTGGTCTACATGGGGACGGTCCTCGACAACGAGCTTCAGGCCAAGTACGACTTCAACTTCCCGTGGTGGCTGTTCGTGATCCTCGGCATCGGCGTGATCATGTTCACGGCGTACCGCGGCATCCAGCTCTCGGGAAAGCTCCTGATCATCCTCGGGAGCCTCGAGATCCTGATCGTCGTGGCGCTCAGCGTCTGGGGCGTCTTCGACCCCGGCCCGGGCGGCTTCAACTTCGAGCCGCTGAACCCGGCCAACCTCGGCGACGTCGGCGCCAACGGGATCTACCTCGGCGTCGTGTTCGGCATCTTCTCGATCACCGGCTGGGAGGGTGCGTGCCCGATCGCCGAGGAGAGCGAGAACCCGCACGACACGGTGCCGAGAGCGCTCATCATCTCGGTCATCGTGACCGGGCTCATCCTGGTCATCTGCACCTGGTTCCTGCTGATCGGCTGGGGCACCGACAAGGTCGGCACGATCGCCACGGCCGCCAACCTCCCGCCGCTGATCCTCGCGGACCGGTTCTGGGGCAGCGCCTACTGGATCGTGCTCATCGCGCTCATCAACTCGACGCTCGCGGTCTGCATCGCCTCGAACCTGGTGGGAACGCGGATGTACTACAAGATGGCGCAAACCGGCGCGCTGCCGGCGTGGTTCGCCAAGGTGCATCCCAAGTACAAGACGCCGATCAACGCCGTCCACGCCCAGTTCGCGGTGATCGTGATCTCGGCCGTCGTCCTCACCAAGTGGTGGGGCAAGGAGAACATCTGGTTCGTGGACGGCGGAATGATCACCTTCGCGCTCGGGACGATCTACATCCTGGGCAACCTGTCGGTCATCACGTACTACCTGCGCGAGAGGCGCGATCAGTTCAACTGGCTGACACACGGCCTCTTCCCGGTGGCGACCTCGATCGCCATGATCGTCCTCTTCTACAAGTCGCTGAACCCGTTCCCGCCCGCCCCGTTCAAGTGGGGCCCGATCGTGGTCGGCGTGTGGGCGGTGCTCGGCATCGCGGTGGTCGCGCTGCTCGCGGTGCTGGGGAAGGAGCAGTGGTTGGCGGCCGCCGGCCGGGCCGCGGACGAGCGGGCCGAGACCCCGGAGGAGCTGGCGCACCGACCGGCGTTCTGATGGCATGACCCAATGACTGCGACGGGCAACGATCTCGAGGGATCTGTCGCGATCGTCACCGGCGGCGGCACCGGCATCGGCCGGGCCGCCGCCGTGTGCTTGGCCGAGCGGGGGGCGACGGTGGTCGCCGCCGGCCGGCGCCCGGAGCCGCTCGCCGAGACCGTGGAAGAGGTGCAGGCCGGCGGTGGGCGTGCGCTCGCCGTCGCCTGCGACCTGTCGCGCCCCGAGACCGCGGCCGAGCTGGTCGAGCGGACGGTCTCGGAGCTCGGCCGGCTCGACGCCCTCGTGAACAACGCCGGCACGTGCCGGTCGCACCCGCTCGCCGACTGGGGCCTCGAGGAGTTCGACGAGCACACGAACGTCAACATCCGCAGCCCGTTCTTCCTGATCCAGGCGGCGGTGCCGTACCTGCGCCGCTCACCGGTCGCGGCCGTCGTCAACATCAGCTCCTCGTCGGGCTCGATGGTGCGCCCCGGCCAGTCGGTCTACGGCATGTCGAAGGCGGCGCTCGAGTACCTCACGAAGTCGCTCGCAGCCGAGCTGGCGGAGGATGGGATCCGGGTGAACTGCATCGCCCCCGGCCCGGTCGACACGCCCATCCACGCAACATGGGCCGACGACCTCGACGAGGCCTACGCGTGGCTGGCCGACCAGGTGCCGCTCGGCCGGATCGCCGAAGCGCCGGAGCTCGGCTGGTGGATCGCCACCCTGATCGCCCCGGGCTCGGCCTGGGTCACCGGCACGGTGATCCCGGTCGACGGCGGGCAGGTGCTCGACCGCCGGTGACCCGCTTCGAGGGAAAGGCCGTGCTCGTCACGGGCGCCGCCCAGGGGATCGGCCGCGCGATCGCCGAGCGCTTCCTGGCCGAGGGCGCGGCGGTCACCATCTTCGACATGGACGCCGACCTCGCGGCCGCGGCCGTCGCCGAGCTCGGCGCCTCGGGGCCGGTGCAGGCTCACGCAGGCGACGTCGCCGCCCGGGCCGACGTGCGCGCCGCCGTCGACGCCTCGCTCTCGACCTTCGGCAGCCTCGACGTCGTCGTCGCGCACGCCGGCATCGCCGACGTCCAGCCGATCCTCGAGATCTCCGACGACCGCTGGCAGCGCGTCCTCGACGTCAACCTGACCGGCGTCTTCCTGTGCATCCAGGAGGGCGGCCGCGCCATCGCCAACGCGGGCAAGGGCGGCGCGATCGTCGTCACCGCGTCCACGAACTCGTTCTGGGTCGAGCAGAACATGGCGCCGTACAACACGTCCAAAGCCGGTGAGGTGGCCCTCATCCGTACGGCGGCGCTCGACCTGGCCGGCTACGGGATCCGCGTGAACGGGGTCGCCCCGGGCGTCGTCCGCACCCGGATCTCCGAGTGGGTGATCGACGACCCGGTGCTCGGGCCGGAGTATCTGAAGAAGATCCCGATCGGGCGCTTCGGCGAGCCCGGCGACGTGGCCGACGCCGTCGCCTTCCTGGCCTCGGCCGACGCCGGCTACATCACCGGCCAGACGCTGATCCTCGACGGCGGCCTCACGCTGGGGCAACCGCTCGAGGCGATGGACATCGCCCTTCCCGGGGCAGACTCATGAGGTTCCAGTCGTCCATGGAGGTACGCCATGCCGGATGACCCCTACCGCGCGGCGATCGGCCGCCGCCGCAACGAGATCGAGACGCCTGCGCTCCTCGTCGACCTCGACGTCGCCCGCCGGAACATCTCCACGATGGCCGGGCACATGCAGCGCGCGGGCAAGCACCTGCGCCCGCACACGAAGACGCACAAGACGCCCCAGATCGCGCGGCTCCAGGTCGAGGCCGGCGCGATCGGCGTCTCGACGGCCACGGCCTGGGAGGCCGTCGTCATGCTCGAGGCGGGGATCGACGACATCCTCGTCGCCAACGAGGTGGTCGGCCCGGGCCGGATCCGAGCGCTGGCCGAAGCTGCCCGCGGTGGTCGCGTCGCCGTGGCGGTCGACAGCCCCGCGAACCTTGACGACCTGTCGGCCGCCGCGGTGGCCGCGGGCTCGACGATCGGCGTCGTCGTGGAGGTCGACGTCGGCATGAACCGGGGCGGGGTGCGCTCCAAGGAGGAGGCGCTCGAGGTCGCCCGCCACGCCGCCGGCCTGCCCGGCATCGAGTGGCGCGGCGCCATGGGCTACGAGGGCCACTGCATGCTCGAGCCCGACCGCGACGTTCGGGTGACGAAGCAGGCGACGGCGATGGAGGGCCTCTTCGAGACCGTCGACCACCTGGCCGCGAACGGCTTCGAGTGCGAGATCGTCTCGGCCGGCGGCACCGGCACCTACGACCTGATCGCCGCCCACCCGCGCGTGACCGAGCTCCAGGCCGGCTCCTACGTCTTCATGGATGCCTTCCACGGCAGCTTGATCCCCGGCTTCGACATCGCGCTCACCGTGCTGGCCACAGTGATGGGCCGCCACGGCGACCGCGTCATCCTGGACGCCGGCCGCAAGGGCGTCGGGATCGACCTACGGCTGCCCGAGGTGGTGGGGATCGAGGCCACCACCGCGTTCGTCGACGAGGAGCACAGCGGGTACGACGTCCCGTCGAGCTCGCCGCTTCGCTACGGCGACACGGTCGAGCTTCTGGCGGGATACGGCCCGACGACGGTCAACCTGTACGGTCACTACCACGTCATCGAGGATGGCGTCGTCGCCGACATCTGGCCGGTGATGGCCCGGTACGGCAGCGACACCGCGGTGGAGAAAGGAGCCCGAGCTCGTGTCTAGCGTCAAGCTCGATACCGGTGGCCTGGCCATCACCCAGGTCGCCGCGGTGGTGCGAGACCTGCGCAGCTCGCTCGAGGCCTACCACAAGGCGCTCGGGTGGGGCCCGTGGAACGTCTACGAGCACAAGCCGCCGATGCTGCACTCCACGGAGCTGCACGGCAAGCCCGCCGAGTTCACGATGCTGGGCGCCGAGTGCCACGCCGGCCCGATCGTCTTCGAGCTGCTCCAGCCGCTGGAGGGCCCGAGCATCTACAAGGAGTGGCTCGACGAGCACGGCGAGGGCCTGCATCACGTCGCCGTGATGGTGCCGACGCATGAGCAGGCCGACCAGACCCGCGCCCACTTCCAGGACCTCGGCGCCGAGGTGCTGATGGGCGGCCGGATCGGCGAGACGATCCAGTTCTACTACCTGGACACCGAGCCGATGCTGAAGGTCATCTTCGAGTCGGGCTCCGGCCACGCCGTCGACCTGAAGCCTGCCTGGACCTATCCTTAACGGTGTCCGAGGACGTCCACGCCATGGGCAGGCGGGCGCTGGCCGAGGTGGGCGGCGTCCTCGACGCCGTGTCGGTGCAGGACGTCGAAGCGATCTGCAGCGAGATCCGCGCGGCGCGGCGGATCGCCTGCTACGGCGTCGGCCGCGAGGGGCTCATGATGAAGGCGCTCTGCATGCGGCTCATGCACCTGGGCCTCGACGCGCACGTGGTGGGCGACATGACGACACCGCCGGTCGCCGCCGGCGACCTGCTCCTGGTGAGCGCGGGGCCGGGCTGGTTCTCGACGGTGGACGCGCTCGTCGGCGTGGCCCGCGACGCCGGCGCCCGCACGCTCGTGGTCACCGCCCAGCCGGACGGCGCGGTGCCGGGGCGGGCCGATGTCGTCGTCCACCTGCCTGCGCAGACGATGGCCGACGACCGCGGCGGAGAGCCCAGCCTGCTGCCGATGGGGAGCCTGTACGAGGCGGCCCAGCTCGTCTTCTTCGACCTCGTCTCGATCATGCTGCGCGAGCGGTCCGGCCAGGCGCCGGACGAGATGCGCGAGCGGCACACGAACCTGGAGTGACGATGGACGTCGGCGTGAACCTCTGCTTTGCGATCAAGCGCTGGCCCGAGCCCGAGCAGTGGGCGCGGATCGTCGCCGACGAGCTCGGCGTCGCGAGCGTCCAGTTCACGATGGACCTGATCGACCCCTGGTGGCCGGCCGATCTGCGGGCGGCGATGGCGGCCCGGGCCCGCTCGGAGGCGGGCGCGCGCGGGATCGCGATCCACAGCGTCCAGATCGGCCTCGCCGGCTACACCTACAACGGCCTCCTGCATCCCGACGCGGCCGCCCGCGGGATCGCCGAGGACTGGTGGCGGCGGTCGATCGACATGGCGACGGAGCTCGGGGCCCGCGCGGTGGGCGGGCCCGTAGGGGCGCTGAGCGTCGCGGATGCCGCCTCGCCGGAGCGGCGGGCGGCGCTCTACGCCGAGGTCGTCGAGCGCCTCGGGCAGCTCGCCGTCCAGGCCGCGGAAGCGGGGCTCGAGGCGCTGCTGGTGGAGCCGACGCCGCTTCCGCGCGAGATCCCCTCGACGGTCGCGGAGGCCCGGCGGCTCGTGGCCGATACGTCCGGCGGCGCGGTGCCGATCCTCTTCGTCCTCGACGTCGGGCACGCGCTCTACCGGCCGCTCTACGGCGAGGACGCCTCGCTCGTCCCATGGCTCTCGGAGCTCAGCGACTCGATCGGCGTCCTGCACCTCCAGAACCACGATTACCGGGCCGACGCGCACTGGGGGTGGCCCGACGCGCGCGGGGCCTACGACCCGGCCGGATTCTTCCGCGAGGTGCGCGACGCGGGGCTCGAGGACGTGCCGGTCTTCATCGAGGTCTTCTCGCCGTTCGAGCAGGCCGACGACGAGATCCTGCCGCTCATCCGAAGCTCGCTCGCAGCCTGTCGCGGATGACGGCGCTCGTCGGGCTCGACGTCGGCACGAGCTCCACGAAGGCGATCGCCGTCGCCCCCGATGGGGCTGTCATCGGCCGGGCGGGCGGCGAGTACGCCGTCAGCACCCCGGCCCCCGGGCACGCCGAGCAGGACCCGGAGCTGTGGTGGTGGGCGGCCCAGGCGGCGCTCGACGAGCTGGACGCCGGGGACGTGGCCGGGATCGGCCTGTCGGGGCAGATGCACGGGCTCGTGCTCCTGGACGAGCGGCTGCGGCCGCTGCGGCCTGCGATCCTCTGGAACGACCAGCGCACGGCGGCCGAGTGCGAGGAGATCGAGCGCGCCGTCGGGCTCGAGCGGCTGATCGAGCTCACCGGAAACCGGGCGCTCACCGGGTTCACCGCGCCCAAGCTGCTGTGGGTGCGCCGGCACGAGCCCGACGTCTACGCCCGGATCGCCCACGTCCTCCTGCCGAAGGACTACGTGCGCCTGCGGCTGACGGGCGAGCTCGGGACGGACGTGTCGGACGCCTCGGGCACGCTGCTCTTCGACGTCGGCGCCCGGGGCTGGAGCGAGCAGGTGCTGGAGCTCCTGGGCCTGCCGGGCGAGTGGTTCCCGCCGGCGCTCGAGTCGGCCGCCGTCTCGGGGTCGACCGCGGCGGGCGTCCCGGTGGCGGCCGGCGGGGGCGATCAGGCCGCGGGCGCGGTCGGCGTCGGGGTCGTCCGGCCGGGATCGGTGTCAGTCGCCCTCGGCACCTCCGGCGTCGTGTTCGGCGTCCTGCCGGAGCTGGCCGCCGACCCGCGCGGGACGGCGCACACGTTCTGCCACGCGGTGCCGGGCACCTGGCACGCGATGGGCGTCATGCTGTCCGCGGCCGGCGCGCTCGAATGGTTGCAGCGCTCGGTCGTCCCCGGCACGCCGATCGAGGCGCTGCTCGATGCCGCCGCCGGCTGGGAGCCGGGATGCGAGGGGCTGCAGTACGCCCCGTACCTCGCGGGAGAGCGGACGCCGCACGCCGACCCGGATGCGCGCGCCGCTTTCGTCGGCCTCGGCCTTCGCCACGACACCGGCGCGCTCGCGCGGGCCGTGCTGGAGGGCGTCGCGTACGGACTTCGCGACTCGCTCGAGCTGCTGCGCGGGCTCGGCCTTCGGCCGGCGTCGGGCCGGCTCGGCGGTGGCGGGAGCCGCAGCGACCTGTGGCGGCGCATCGTCGCGACGGTGCTCGACCTGCCGCTCGAGATCACGGCGACCGACGACGCTGCGGCGTTCGGCGCGGCGCTCCTGGGCGGCGTCGCGGCCGGCACGTTCGCCGACGTCCCCGCCGCGGTCGAGGCGTGCGTCCAGGTGACCGGCCGAGTCGATCCCGATCCAGCCTGGCGCGACGGGTACGCGCGCGGATACACGGAGTTCGGTCGGCTCTACCCGGCGCTGGCCGGGCTGCGCGACACGCGCGCCTGACCCCCCGGGTCAGGCGGGGGAGACCGCCAGCATGATCACATCGTCGGGCATCGGGGCGCCGTTGGCGGTGCGGACGGCCGCCAGGATTGCCTCGAGGTCGCCGTCGCCGAGCGGCGCCGCGCGGCCGTCGAGGATGCCGAGCAGGCGCTCGTAGCCGAACGGCCGCGGGCCGCCGGGGTTGGTGCGGCCCTCGATCAATCCGTCCGTGTAGACGAGGAGCGACCACGGCCGCGGCGGCAGCTCGATGCGCACCTCCCGCCAGCGGGAGGCGGTGTCGACGCCGATCGGTGGCCCCGCCTGG
>Ga0075425_100002282_pt1 | contig 19174 bp, 18 predicted proteins | sample SoiMethybrSBSTD4_FD_75300 | JGI IMG/M metagenome (GOLD analysis project Ga0075425, IMG submission 75300) | Bulk soil microbial communities from a Populus tree surrounding site in Tennessee, USA - Soil MetaG P. TD hybrid SBSTD4 | ecosystem: Environmental > Terrestrial > Soil > Tree plantation... | reverse complement strand
TCGTGGCCACGGACGTCGAGCGCTTCCCGGCCGCCTGCCGGCCCCACAAGCGGCTGCTCGAAGGGCGCAGCATGCTGGTGAAGCGCACCGATCCCGCGCCGGTCGAGTGCATCGTCCGCGGCTATCTCCTCGGCTCCGGCTGGAAGGAATACCAGAAGACCGGCAAGGTGTGCGGCATCCCGCTGCCGGCCGGATTGGTCGAGGCCTCGCGCCTCGACCAGCCGATCTTCACGCCCTCGACCAAGGCGGAGGTCGGCGAACACGACATCAACATCGATTTCGCCAAGATGGTCGATATGGTAGGGAGACAATACGCCGAGCAGCTCCGCGACGCGAGCCTCGCGATCTACACCCGCGCGCGCAAAATGGCGGAAGACAAAGGCATCATCATCGCCGACACGAAGTTCGAGTTCGGCATGCGCGAGGGCAAGCTGATCCTGATCGACGAGGTCCTGACGCCGGACTCCTCGCGCTTCTGGCCCAAGGAAGGCTACCGCCCCGGCAGCTCACCGGAGAGCTTCGACAAGCAGTACGTGCGCGACTACCTGGTGGACAGCCATTGGGACCCGAACAATCCGCCCCAGCTGCCGCAGGAAGTCATCCGCAAGACCCAGGAAAAATACGCCGAGGCGCTCAGGCGCCTCACGTCGAAGAATTAACTTCCGTTCTTTACTTTTTGAATTACTTTCCTGACGAAACGCGCCGCCCGATCGCGGTCGTAATCGTGCGGGATGTGAACGAAGCCGTAATGCGCCTCTTTTCTTCGGCGCTTTAAATACTCCAGCATCACATACATCGAGAAGTTGCAGACGTAGTCGCCGGCGCTGCGCGATTCCTGCGCCTGTTTGCCTAGTCCGCGCAACTTCAACGTCGTCCTGAGCGCCTTCGCCCCGCCGCGGACGATCGCCCTGCCCTTCTCTTCTTTATTGTTGCGCCTCAGATTCACCGCGCGCCGCTCGACCCTGAGCTTCGTTCCCGTCGAGCACTGGCCGAGGCCGAGGATCACATCGGGACGATGCTTCGCGATCGCGGCGGTGAACTGAGTTTTATTGAAGCGGACCGGGAAGACGATCTTCTTAAGATTCGCCGAGCGCGGAAGCTTTCTGACGATACGGTGGGTGATGTTCGATTTGAATTGCTTGTACGGACCGAAGCCGTAGAGAAGGACACGCATCATAAATGTAGGGGCGGGTTTAAAACCCGCCCCTACAAATTTGCTTCTGCATTTCTGCGACGCCGCCTAGTCTTTCCCCGCCGTCTTGAATTCGACCGGCGCGCTTTCCGCCGCCGACGGCTCGACGTAGATCTGCGCCCCGGATTTCTTGAACTGCTCGGACTTCTCTTTCATGCCGGCTTCCAACGCGGCCGCTTCCTCGATGCCCTTCTGCGCGGCATAGTCGCGCACGTCCTGCGTGATCTTCATCGAGCAGAAATGCGGCCCGCACATGGAACAGAAGTGCGCGAGCTTGGCGCCTTCGGCGGGAAGCGTCTCGTCGTGGAAGGCGCGCGCCGTGTCCGGGTCGAGGCTCAAGTTGAACTGATCCTCCCAGCGGAACTCGAAGCGCGCGCGCGAGAGCGCGTCGTCGCGCGCCTGCGCGCCGGGGTGGCCCTTCGCCAGGTCCGCGGCATGCGCCGCGATCTTATAGGCGATCACGCCGTCCTTCACGTCCTTTTTGTCCGGCAGGCCCAAATGCTCCTTCGGCGTCACGTAGCAGAGCATCGCGGTTCCGTACCAGCCGATCATCGCCGCGCCGATCGCGCTCGTGATGTGATCGTAGCCGGGCGCGATGTCGGTCGTGAGCGGCCCGAGGGTGTAGAACGGCGCCTCGTGGCAGAGCTCGAGCTGCTTCGTCATGTTTTCATGAATCAGGTGCATCGGCACGTGGCCCGGCCCTTCGATCATCACCTGCACGTCGTGCTTCCAGGCGATCTTGGTGAGCTCGCCCAGCGTCGCCAGCTCGCCGAACTGCGCTTCGTCGTTGGCGTCGGCGATCGAGCCGGGGCGCAGGCCGTCGCCCAGCGAATACGAGACGTCGTAGGCCTTCATGATCTCGCAGATCTCTTCGAAATGGGTGTAGAGAAAATTTTCCTTGTGATGCGCGAGGCACCATTTGGCGAGGATCGAGCCGCCGCGCGAGACGATGCCGGTCACGCGCTTGGCCGTGAGCGGGATGTAGCGCAGCAAAACGCCCGCGTGGATCGTGAAATAATCCACACCCTGCTCCGCCTGCTCGATCAGCGTATCGCGGTAAATCTCCCAGGTGAGCTCCTCGGCCTTGCCGTTCACCTTCTCCAGCGCCTGATAGATCGGCACGGTGCCGATCGGCACCGGCGAGTTGCGAAGGATCCACTCGCGCGTCTCGTGGATGTTGTCGCCGGTCGAGAGGTCCATCACCGTGTCCGAGCCCCAGCGGATCGCCCAGATCATCTTCTCGACCTCTTCCTCGACAGAGGAGGCGACGGCGGAGTTGCCGATGTTGGCGTTGATCTTGACGAGGAAGTTGCGGCCGATGATCATCGGCTCGCTCTCGGGATGGTTCACGTTCGCGGGGATGATGGCGCGGCCGCGGGCGACCTCGTCGCGCACGAACTCCGACGTCACGAGCTTTGGGATCGACGCGCCGAAGCTGTTGCCGTGCGCGCCGTTGCCGTTCGAAAGCGCCGCCTCGCGGCCGATATTCTCGCGAATCGCGATGTACTCCATCTCGGGCGTGACGACGCCCTTCTTCGCGTAGTGCATCTGCGAGACGTTGCGTCCGGCTTTCGCGCGCAGCACCGGGCGGCGCGAGGCCTCGGGAAAACGCTCCGTGCCGTTGCTGCCGTTGTGGCGGTAATGGCCGGCGATCTCTTCCGTGTCGCCGCGCGAGTTGATCCACTCGGCGCGCAGGGCGGATAGCCCTTTGCGAAGATCGATTTTCGTATTCGGATCGGTGTAGGGGCCGGAGGTGTCGTAGACCGTCACCGGCGGATTCTCCTGCCTATGGCCGTTCGACGCGAAGCCCTCTCGCGTGGGCGAGACGGCGATCTCGCGCATCGCCACGCGCACGTCGGCGCGGCGGCTTCCGATGTAAACCTTGTGCGACGCGGGCAGCGGCGCGGTCGTGATAATCTCCGCGTCGGTCTTTTTGTTTTTTCCGTTCGAACTGGACATGATGACCTCCTTGGAAGCTCGGCCTCGATGTTGATCTGAACCAATAAAAAAACCGCATCCGACTCGCCACCCACCGGTGGCCAGGGAATACGGTTTAAGTTCGTCCCCAAAAAACAGGGACCGTGACTCTCACGCTTCCCTACGCCGGTGTAACCCGGATCAGGTTCAGAGGGTTGCCCGATGACCTCGAGCTCTCAGTCCGTTGCGACGGACACCCCTAGCAGTTGACTCACCCCTAACAAATGGGTCCGGCGGAGTCAAATCCAACCGCGGCGCTAGTCTTGCCGATAGCGGTCGACCGCTTCGTCGTACAGCTCTTCCTTACCCTTCTCTTCCAATTTTCGCGAGCGCTCGGTCAAGACCTTTTTATCTTCGACGAAGTCCTGCCGCGAGAAGCCCAGATTGCCGGGATGAAGCCCGGTGTCCATGCGTATCGCGTCGCATGGGCAGGCTTCGACGCAAAAGCCGCAGTAGATGCAGCGCAGTGTATCGATTTCGTAGCGGACGGGAAACTTCTCCACCGGATTCTCCGGATACTCGCCGGCTTCGATGTAAATGCATTCCGCCGGGCAGGCCGTGGAGCAGAGAAAACAGGCGGTGCAGTGAACGCTGCCGTCGTCTTTGAGCGTAAGGCGATGGCGGCCGCGGAAGGTGTCGGGATAGGCGATGCGCTCTTCCGGATACTGTACCGTGATGGCGGCCGATTTATTTTTTGCCAGGCCGAAAAGGTGCAGCGTATGGATCGCGAGGTTCCGCCAGAAGTGATAGCCCGTGACGAAAAGACCACGGATTATCTCGGGGAAGTAGAGTCTCTCCCAGAGACTCATATGCTCGATTCTCTGCATTGAACGAAGCTGACTTTTGCGGAATTCTTATTAATTTATAATGGATTCCAGCGCCTTGTTCAAGGAAAGTCTCGCCCTACTCGCTGTCGTATTGAAGGATCGAAAAGGCCCGGCAATTGAGCTTTTGCCGCCCTTTTAAAAAGGCGAGCTCGATGACGAACGCGCACTCCACGACCTCCGCTCCGAGACCGCAAACCAGCTCGCAGGCGGCCGAAGCGGTGCCGCCGGTCGCGAGTAGGTCGTCCACGACGAGGACGCGTGCCCCTGGCCTCACGGCGTCGCTATGGATCTCTAGCGAATCGGAGCCGTATTCGAGCTGGTAGCTCGCCCGGCGCGTTTCGTAGGGCAGCTTGCCCGGCTTGCGCACGATGCAGAAGCCCGCGCCCAGGCGGTATGCCAGCGCGGCCCCGATGATGAAACCGCGCGACTCGATGCCGAGGACGGCCTCGATCTTCTGATCGCGGTAGCGTTCGGCGAAAATGTCGATCGTCTTGTGGAACAGCGGGCCGTTACCCAGCAGCGGGGTGATGTCCTTGAAGATGATCCCCTTCTTGGGGAAATCAGGGATGTCGCGGATCGCCCGGCTCAAGTCGGAAAATTTCTCGTCCATCGCATGGAGGTATCATAGAACGATGCGCCTCGGCAAATCACCGCAGTGCAGGTTTGAACCCGCGACGGCATCAGCGGCCCCACACCTGTCGCGCCGTCTCGACAACCAATTCCAATTTTCTCTTCTGATCGTCGGGGGTGATCAGATTGCCGATCACGTCCGAGGCGAAGCCGCACTGCGGGCTCGCCGCTAATTGATCGACCGGGATATAGCGGCTCGCCTCGTCGATGCGCTTCTTGAGATCGTCGATCTTTTCGAGCTGGGGCACCTTCGTGCTCACGAGCCCCAGGACGACGACCTTCCCTTTCGGCACGAAGCGGAGCGGCTCGAAGCTGCCGGCGCGCGGGCTGTCGTATTCGAGCAGGAATCGGTCGTGGTTGAGGCCGTTCAAGAGCTTCTCGGCGATCGGATCGTAAGTCCCCTCGCGGTGCCACATGCTCCGCTGGTTGCCGCGGCAGATGTGAATGCCGAAGGTCACGCCGTCGAAGCCGTGGATCACCTCGTTGTCCGCCTTGATCGAGCGCGCGAAGTTCTCCATCGGGTCTTCGCCGCGCGCACGCATCGCGTCGAGCGAAGGTTTATCGACGTACGCGGTGTAGCCGGGCGCGTCGATTTGAATATAGCCGCAGCCCGCGTCGACGAGGGCTCGAATGATCTCGCGCTGGATGCGCACGACATCCGCCATGAAGTCGTCCATGGTCGGGTAGACCTGCTTGGAGGCTTGATGATCGAAGCGCTGGGAAATCCGGTCGGGGCCGATGAGCGTGACCTTCGCGGGTTTTTTCGCGACGGCTTTCACGAAGCGATACTCCTCGAGCGGCAGGTTCTCCGCCAGGCGAATCTTCTCCACAACCGGCCGGCGCTGCGACACTGCCGTCGCCTTCTTCTCGCCGGCGGAAAACTCCCAGCGCCGGAGCGGCGCCGCGCCTTCGACGCGCGCTTCGTAAAATTTGATATCGGCCTTCTCGGCGTCGAAGCCGGCGACCGACGCGCCGAAGCTGTCCTGGAAGTTGAGCCGGCGCATCTCGCCGTCGGTGATCACATCGAGGCCGGCGGACTCCTGCAGCGCGACCGCTTCGCGGACCGCGCGCTCCTCGGCGGTCCGCAGCTCTTCCGGGCCGGTCTTGCCCTCGTCGGCGCGCTCGCGCGCGCTTTTGAGATAGTCCGGACGCAGCAGGCTGCCGACGACGTCGGTACGGATTTTTTTGAGATCGCTCATAGCTGAGAGTTAGGCGAGGAACGCGGCAATGTCAACGATCGAGGCGTTTACACACCCGCACCTCAATCCTCTTCTTCAGGCATGGGCCACGGCGAGGGATGAATAGAATTTACCGGACCGCCGCCGAGCAGCAGTGCTCGGTGTTGTCAGGCTCGAATCTTTGGGCGCGGAGGTAATTCAGCGGATTTTCCGCGACGTTGTCTTTGCGGATCTCGAAGTGGAGATGCGGCGCGGTCGCGCGCCCGGTGCTGCCGACCTCGGCGATGGTATCGCCCAGGTTGACGGTGTCCCCTTCCTTCACCTTGTTCTTCCGATTATGCGCGTAGACCGACATGAGGTTGCCGCCGTGGCGCACGATGACGAGGTTGCCGTAGCCGCGGAGCTGGTCGCTGTAGATCACCTCCCCGCTCTCCACGACGCGCACCGGCGTGCCTTCGGCGGCGGCGATATCGATGCCGTCGTGGAAGGCGTCGCCGCGCCCGCCGAAGGCCGAAGTGACGGTGCCGGCGATCGGCCAATCGAGCGTCCCGTTCCCCGGCGTGGGAAAATTCAGCGTCGAGCGCGGCTTCAACGACACGGACGCGGGCGTGATGATCTCGACCGGCAGCTGGCGCGGCGCGCCGGGAATGAATATTTTCTGGCCGACGCTGATCTGGTTGGGATCATCGATGCGGTTGATGCGCGCCAGCTCCTGGTAGGCGAGATCGTAGGCCTTGCCGATGCGGTAGAGGTTCTCGCCGCGCTTGACGACGTGATAGATGCCGGGCCCTGAAGGTGCCGCTGGAGAAGGCTTAAAAACGGAGCAGGAAGAAATAAATAAAAATAAAAATAGAAAAGAGAAGACAGCGGCGGTGGGCGTCAGTCGGCCCAACCGTATTTCCCCCACAGCTTGACGAAACGGCACTCGCCCAGATTTTCTTCGTCGAAGCCCGATTCGGTCCGCCGGATACGCTTCAGCACCTGCGACTCCTCGTTGCCGAGCGGAATCACCAGCCGGCCGCCGACGCCGAGCTGATCCAGGAGCGGCTTGGGGATGCCCGGCGCGCCGGCGGTGACGATTATGGCGTCGTACGGCGCGTGATCGGACCAGCCGATCGTGCCGTCGCCAACGTGCAGTGCCACGTTATAGTAGTCGAGCTCGTCGAGCACGGCACGGGCGCGGGCCGACAGCGGCCGGATTTTTTCGATCGAAAATACCTGCGCCGCGATCAGGCCGAGGACGGCGGTCTGATAACCCGAGCCGGTGCCGACCTCCAGCACCTTCTCGTTGCCCTTCAGCTCCAGCGCCTCGGTCATGAGGCCGACCATGTACGGCTGGGAGATCGTCTGCTTCTCGCCGATCGGCAGCGGCCCGTCGTCATAGGCGCGGCTCGCGAGCGCCGACTCGACGAAGAATTCCCGCGGGACCTTGCGCATGGCATCGGCGACGCGCGCATCCTTGACGCCGCGACCGATGACCTGGTCCTGGATCATTTTTTCCCGGGCGCGGATGTGGGTGGACGGGCTTCGCTCCGAAGGCATGAATGTGTTTGGAGAAAATGGTCGGGGCGACCGGATTTGAACCGGTGACCTCACGCACCCCAAGCGTGCGCGCTACCAGACTGCGCCACGCCCCGATCGCGATTGAGTTTGATAGGTCTTTTTAACACTTCGAGGGGGGAGAAAGCAATTGAGTCGGTGAGTCTACGTCGACGACAAAGATGGCTTTCCTTAGTGATCAGGGGATATGCCCTTAATCACCTGTTCGATTTCGTCCGTCGATGAAATACCCTTATCAATTGCCAGAAACGAAATCAGGGTCAATGGCAGTCGTGCTTTACCGGCTGCGAAGACTTTGTGGTGCCCATCAAGCAAATAATGAGCTAAACACGCGTGTGACGAGATAGGCGGATCACCCGTGTAAACGGCCTTCTCTTTTGTCACTCACTTCCCCTGCGGCAGCGGCAACTGCAACAGCAATCCTCCGCTGGTGCCTTCGACCATGGGGCGCCGGCCGTCCCACTTGTCGATCGCTTTTTGGGTGATCTCCAGACTGCGCCATTTCAGCAGGACGTCGGACAAGGATTTGGTGAGAATTTCATTGGATCTCGCCTCGCCTTCCGCCGCGGCGACGCGTTTCTTCGCCTCCGCCTGGGCCTGCCGAAGCTCGTTCTCGGCGCGGATCGCGTCCTGCGTGGCGCGGATTTTCGCGTTCAGGGCCTCGACGACACCCTGCGGCAGGCGCGGCGCGCCGATGAAGCCGAACTGCTCGATATGCACGCCGAAAACTCCGACTTCCTTGTTGATCCGGTCGCGAATCAATTTCAGGAATTCTTCCTTCTTAGGCCCGTAGATGTCGTCGACGGCGTACTGCGAGCCCACCTCGTTGAAATGATCGCGCGCAACGTTGCGCAGGAAACCGTGAGTGAACGTCCCCAGGTCGTCGCTCCGGAACTTCACGTAAAAGTGCGGCACCATTTTCGAGTCGAGCTGATAGGAGAGCGAGATGTCGCCGGCGATGATCAAGCCCTCTTTCGAGTTGAAGGTGATCTCCTCGTTGACGTTCCGCCCCTCGTGCACGCTCTGCGTCCAGACGGCGGTCTGCACGTACACGGGGTAATGAAAGACTTTCGTCGTGATGCGGTTGAAAAAAACCACTCCGGTCACGAGCGGGAAATCTTCGACGCCGCGTTGATGGCCGAAGTAATTGACCTTGATGCCGACCTCGCCGGGGCCGATGACCGTGTAGCCAATGATGCTGAAGATAATGATGAGCGCGAGCGCCGCGACGGCGGCTTTCAGCATGCCTTTAAAATCCATGCCTTCCCTCCTGATCGGATTAAATGTCAACCATCGGCCAGCCGTTGCCATAGATACACGCTACGGTGCGATCGACGAAGCAGGTTAGCGACAGCCTATAACTCAGGTAGGCGAAAGCAGTCAAGCGCTGAACGATGAAGAGCTAGGACAGCATCTTCTTCAGCGCTTCGATGTCTTTTTTGACTTTGGCGAGGGCGTTTTTATAGGCGGCGTCGGGTAGCGAGAGCCTAAGCTGCTTGCGTTCTTCTTTTTTGTTCTCTTTGAGCTTCTTGCGCGCGCCTTCGATCGTGAAGTTTTCGCTGTAAAGCAGCCGCTTGATTTCCAGCAAAAGCTCGACGTCGCGCTTCTTATACAGGCGATGGCGCGACGGCGCCTTGCCCGGCTTCAGGAGATCGAACTCGGTCTCCCAGAAGCGGAGCACGTAGGGCTTGACGCCCAGGATTTTGCTCACCTCTCCGATCTTGAAGTAAAGCTTGTCGGGAATCCGGAGAGCCATGGGCAGACGATGCTACGTGGACGAGGCGCCCGTGTTGAGGCTCTTTTTTAAAATCTGGCTGGGTTTGAACGTGAGGACCTTGCGCCCGGCGATGATGATCTCATCGCCGGTCTGCGGGTTGCGTCCCTTGCGCGGACGCTTGGTGTTGACGACGAAATTGCCGAAGCCGGAGACTTTGACCTTCTCGCCCTTTTCCAGGCAGCCCTTGATGATCTCGAACGTGGCTTCCACCACGTCGGTCGCGTCTTTCTTCGAGAAGCCCACCTTCTCGTAGATGCGGGCGATGATTTCAGCCTTGGTCATCTTCCGACCTCTCCTTCCGGGCCGCTCGCTCAATGCGTTATTTCAGCCCCTCAACTGCGCGCCGAACGTCTCGCCGAGCCGCGCCACCAGTTCGCCGTGAAGTGCCTGAACCTCCGCGTCCGTCAGAGTGCGGTCGTCCGCTCGATACGAAATCGAGTAAGCGAGGCTCTTTTTGCCTTCTGGAATCGACGCGCCGCGGTATTGGTCGAACACCTCCACGTCTTCAATGAGGGCGTTCCTGAGATCTTTGATCCAGTCGATAATCCGTTGAGCCGGGAAGTTTTCGTCGACGATCATCGCTAGGTCCCGCTCGACGGACGGAAATCTCGGAAGGGAACGAACCGTTAACTTAGGCGAAAGATACTGAAGCAGTTTTTCAAAGTCAAGTTCCAATACCAGGCAGCGCGGCAGCGAAAGCTCCTCGGCCACACCGGGATGGAGCTCGCCGATATAGCCGAGATTGGCGCCGGCCGCCTCGAGCCGGGCGGCGCGGCCGGGATGCAGGAACGGGGGCGGGTTCGCCGCGCTCCAGCCCCACTCGGCGCCGCCGCGCTCCAGGATGCCCTCGACCAGCCCCTTGGCGTCGAGGAAGCCGAACGGCGCCTCCTCGGCGCGCAGCCCCAGACGGCTCCTTCTGCCGTAGAGCAAGGCAGCCAGATGCTGGCGCTCGGTTGGGTTGTTTTCGCCGTCGAGAAAAAAAACCTTATTGAGGGCAAATGCCGCGAAGCCTTCGGCGCGCTGCGCGAGATTGACTTTCAGATCTTCGAGCAGGCCGGGAACGAGGCTGAGACGCATCTCGGCGCTCTCCTGCACGAGAGGGTTCAATACAGGAACGGGTTTCCGACCGGCGAGCAGGCCCGGAAAGCGTTGATTCAGCTCGGCCGAGGTAAACGGCAGATGGATCGCCTCGACCAAGCCTTCCCCGACAAGATAGGAGCGGATGCCGCGCTCGGCGCGGAGCCGCGCGTCGGGCTTGCCGCCGAGCCGCGCCCGCGGCAGCGTCGAGGGAATCTTGTCGTAGCCGTGGAGGCGGGCCAGCTCTTCGACGAGATCCGCCTCGCGCGTGAGGTCGCTCCGGTAGCTCGGCGGCGTGATCTTGAATGCGGTTTTGCCCGCCTGCACCTTGCAGCCGAGCGCTTTGAAGCTCTTCTCAATCTCCGCCGGCTTGATCTCGATGCCGATAAGCTCCGCGACACGCTCCTGCCTGAGCGCGATCGCCGCCGGCTCGGCCGGCCGCGGATAGCGGTCGATCACGCCCCCGAGCGGCCGGCCGCCGGCAACCTCGCCCAGGAGAGCGAGCGCGCGCTCGAGCGCCGCGACCGTCCCGTCGGGGTCGACGCCGCGCTCGAAGCGATGCGAGGCCTCACTGTGAAGGCCGAGACGCTTGGCCGCGCGGCGGATCGTCGCCGGGTCGAAATGCGCGCTCTCCAGCAGCACCGCGCGGGTGCCCGAGTGAACCTCCGAATTGCGCCCGCCCATGATGCCGGCAAGCGCGACCGGCACATCGCCGTCGCAGATGAGCAGATCGTCGGGAGCGAGCCTGCGCTCGATTACGTCCAGGGTTTCGAACGTGGCCGTGTCTTTCGCCTGGCGCACCACGATGCGCTTGGCGGCGAGCCGGTCGAGATCGAAGGCATGCAGCGGCTGGCCGGTCTCGACCATGACGTAGTTGGTTATGTCGACGACGTTGTTGATCGCACGGATACCCGCCGCCTCGAGGCGAAACCGCAGCCATTCGGGGGAAGGCCCGAGCTCGATCGCTTCAACGGCCTGAGCCGAATAGCGGCGGCACGAGCGCGGGCTTTGAATCTCGACCTTGACGGGCGACGGGGTGCTGGATTTTTGCGCGGGCGATTTGCGCGCCGGCGGGTTCAACCGTCCCGCCTTCAGAGCCGCTACCTCGCGCGCGATGCCGATGACGCCGAGACAGTCGCCGCGGTTCGGCGTGACGCCGAGCTCGAAGATCCAGTCCTCGCTGCCGTCCGGCGCGCGCGCCGGCGCGAGCGATTCGACCTCGAGGCCGGCCATCGTAAGCGTCTCGGCGAGCTTTTCGGGAGCGTCGCGCAGATCGACGAACTTCTTCAGCCAGTTGAGCGTGAGCTTCATGGTCAAAAAGAGGGAAACTGGCGCAGAAAGCGCAGATCGTTCTGGAAGAAGAGGCGAATGTCTTCGACGCCGTATTTGAGCATGGCGATTCTTTCGACCCCCATGCCGAAGGCGAAGCCGGAAAACTTCTCGGGATCGTAGCCGACGAAGCGAAAAACCTGCGGGTCGATCATGCCGGAGCCCAGAATCTCCAGCCAGCCGGTGCCCTTGCAGACGCGGCACGGCTGCGAATCGCGCAGCGCGCCCTTGCCGTCGCAGATGACGCAGCCGATGTCGACTTCGGCGCTCGGCTCGGTGAATGGGAAAAAGCTCGGGCGAAAGCGCACGCGCGACTCGGCGCTGAAGATCTGGCGCAAGAGATGCGTGAGGACGCCCTTCAGGTCCGTGAAGGCGATGCCGCGATCGACCATGAAGCCCTCGACCTGATGGAACATCGGCGAGTGCGTCGCGTCGTCGTCGTGGCGATAGACCGCGCCGGGAACGATGATCTGGAGCGGCGGCTTGCGGCTCTCCATGACGCGTATCTGCACCGGCGACGTGTGCGTGCGAAGCAGCCGCTCGGCGCCGACGAAGAAGGTATCCTGCATGTCGCGCGCCGGGTGGTCCTTGGGCATGTTGAGCGCTTCGAAGTTGTGGTAGTCGTCCTCGATGTCGGGGCCGCGGGCGATCTCGAAGCCCATGCCGTGAAACACGTCGATGATCTCGTCCATCACGAGCGTCAGCGGGTGAACGCGTCCGCGCTCGCGCCGGCTGCCGGGAAGCGTGATGTCGATGCGCTCTTCGGCGAGCGCCTTGACCCGTTTGTCCGCCTTGAGCGATTGAAGACAGGCGTCGATGCGCTCCTCGATGAAGCCGCGCAGCCGGTTGAGCTCTTCGCCGCGCTGGGGACGCTCCTCCGGCGCGATGTCCTTGAGGCCGCGGAGGAGCCCCGTGACCATGCCCTTTCTTCCGAGATACTCGACGCGCAGCTGTTCGATCTCGGCCTCGGAGGACGATCGCCCAAGACGCTCGGCGATCTCCTCTTGGAGGCGATCCAGCGATTCGTTCATGGGAGCGGGCAGAATTTAAGTCGTCAGATGGGACTTGGCGAGCTCGGCAATGCGGCCGAAAGCGGGCGCGTCGGCGACAGCGATGTCGGCGAGAATTTTCCGGTCCAACTCGACTCCGGCCTGCTTGAGGCCGCGGATCAGCTGGCTGTACGACAGCCCGGAGAGCCGCGCGCCGGCGTTGATGCGCGTGATCCACAGCGTGCGGAACTCGCGCCGCCGCACCCGGCGGTCCCGATAGGCGAACGCGAGGCCGCGCTCGACCGTCTCGCGCGCCATGCGATACAATTTCCGGCGTCCGCCGACGTACCCCTTCGCCAGCTTCATGATCTTTTTCCGCCGGCGCCTGGTCTTGCTTCCCCCTTTGGCTCTTGGCACTTCTTTGCTCCTTCCAATTTAGTGCTGTGTGCTGAGTGCTGTGTGCTGAGCGCGAGACGAAAGATTGGCCTGCTCAGTCCTCAGCGCTCAGACCTCAGCACCTACAAGTACGGTATCAGCTTGCGAATGTTTTTTTGTTCGTTCTGAGACACCAGGGCGCTCTGGCGCAGCGCGCGTTTGCGCTTCTTGCTCTTGGACGAGAGTAGGTGGCCTTTGAAGCCCTTGCTGCGCTTGACCTTGCCGCTCCCGGTGACGCGAAATCTTTTCATCGCGCCGCGATTGCTTTTGATTTTCGGCATTTTCTTTCCCTTCTTACGCCTGTTGCTTCGGCACGAGCAGCATGGCCATGTTTCTTCCTTCGAGCCGCGGCGCGATGTCGAGCTTCGCGATGTCCTGCACTTCGCCGACCACGGTATTGAGCATCTGCCTTCCCAGTTCCGGATGCGTAATCTCTCGGCCGCGAAAGAACACCGAGACCTTGACCCTCTGCCCGCGCTCGATGAAACGGCGGATGTTCTTGACCTTGTAAACCAGGTCATGGCGGTCGGTGCGCGATCCCATCTTGACCTCTTTGATGGATACGAAGGTCTTCTTTCCGCCGCCCTGCGATTTCTTTTTTTGCTGGTAGCGGAACTTGCCGTAATCCATCATGCGGCAAACCGGCGGCTGGGCCTCCGCGGCCACTTCCACCAAATCGACGCCCAGGCTCTCGACCGCCTTGAGCGCCTCGTACAGCGGCATGACGCCCAGCTGGCTGCCGTCGACCCCGATCACCCGCACCTCGCGGGCACGAATCTGATGATTGATTCTCGCCTCTCTAGCTATAAGCCACCTCCTGCATCCCTGTGTTTCGAGCTGCGGGTTTCGGGTTCCGACTTCAACCCGGGACGGCAAACCTGTAACCCGGAACTATTGTATCGCTTGCGCGACCTCCGTTCTTAACATTTCCATGAATTCTTTTACAGAGGCGGGCTTGAGATTTTCCCCGCCGCGCCGGCGCGGAGCGACAGTCGATTCCTTGACCTCGCGGTCGCCGATGACGAGGGCATAGGGGACCTTTTCGAGCTGCGCCTCGCGAATCTTGTAGCCCAGCTTCTCGTTGCGTTCGTCGAGCTCGACGCGCCAGCCTCCCGCCATAAGCTCGTCGAACACGCCGCGCGCGTAGTCCTTCTGCGCATCGGTCACAGTGAGGATTTTGGCCTGCACCGGCGCAAGCCAGAGCGGAAACGCCCCGCCGCAGTGCTCGATCAAGATGCCCATGAAGCGCTCGATCGAGCCTAAAAGCGCCCGATGGATCATGACCGGCCTCTTTTCCGTGCCCTCCGGCGCGACATAGGCCAGGTCGAAGCGCTCCGGCATCGAGAAATCGAGCTGGATAGTAGCGAGCTGCCACCCGCGGCGCAGCGCGTCGAAGACCTCGAAGTCGATCTTCGGGCCGTAAAACGCGCCGTCGCCGGGATTGATTTTATACTGTATGCCCTCGCGCTTGAGCGACTGCGCGAGCGCCTCCTCGGCGCGCTCCCAGACGTCCAGGCTGCCCATGTATTTTTCCGGCCGGGTCGAGAGCTTGACCTGCATGTCGTTGAATTCGAAAGTGCGGTAGACCTCGCGCAGCATCTTGAGCAGCGCGGTCATCTCCGCCTCGATCTGATCCGGCGCGCAGAAGATGTGCGCGTCGTCCTGCGCGAACGAGCGCACGCGCGTGAGTCCGGCGGTGACGCCGGATTTCTCATATCGATGGAGCCGGCCGAAGTCCGCGTAGCGCAGCGGCAGGTCGCGATACGAGCGCTTCTTCGAGGCGTAGATATAGGTATGCCCGGGGCAATTCATCGGCTTGACGCCGAACTCGCGCTCGTCGATATGGGTGAAATACATGCTGTCGCGAAAATGGTCGTAATGGCCGGAGCGGCGCCACAGCTCGACGTCGAAGATCTGCGGCGTCACGACTTCTTGATAACCATAGCGCACGTAAAGCCCGCGCATATAATTTATGAGACCGTTATAAACCGCGGCGCCTTTCGGATGAAAAAAGGGACTAGCCGGCGCGATCGGATGGAAGCTGAAGAGATCGAGCTCGCGTCCGAGGCGGCGATGATCGCGGTTCTTCGCCTCCTCCAAGAGCTTTAAATACTCCTTGAGCGCGCTCTCCGTTGGCCACGACGTGCCGTAGATCCGCTGCAGCATCTCGTTCTTTTCGTCGCCGCGCCAATAGGCGCCGGCGACGCCGGTGAGCTTGAAGGCGCGGATGACGCCGGTCGACGGCACGTGCGGGCCGCGGCAGAGATCGACCCATTCGCCCTGCCGATAAAGCGAGACGCTCTCTTCCGGGATGTCTCTTAAAATCTCGACCTTGTAATTCTCGCCCATGCGGCGGAAAAGCTCGATCGCGTCCTTGCGCGGCATCTCTTCGCGCGTGACTTTCAGGTCTTTGGCCGCAATCTCACGCATCCGCTTTTCGATCGCTTCGAGCTCCTCAGGGGCGAACGCCTTGTCGCGCTTGAAATCGTAGTAAAAACCGTGCTCGATCGTGGGGCCGATCGTGACTTGGGTGCCGGGATAGAGGCTTTGCACCGCCTGCGCCATGAGATGGGCGGTCGAGTGGCGGAGAATGTCCGTGCCCTCGTCGCTGTCGAGGCGGACCCATTCGAGCGCGCAGTCGCGCTCCAGCGCACGCTCGAGATCGACCGCGGCGCCGTCTATTTTGGCGGCGACCACCTTGCCGTTGACACCGAGCGAAGTCGCGAGCTCATGAATCTTGGAGCCGGCGCCGACTTCCGCCGTTTTTCCGTCCGGCAATTTAATGTGAATGCTTCCCATCAGTAATGCCAATTCGTCTCGAGCTGAATGGTAGGCACGGGCGGGATTGAACCGCCGACCTCTTCCGTGTCAAGGAAGCGCTCTCCCACTGAGCTACGTGCCTATAAAAACGTCAAAGGATGAAGGCGGGAGCCGAAAGATCGTCGCCTCCTCCCGTTCTTCACCCTTTTTATGCCTTGCGAAGTTGTCGCGCAAACGTCTGATTTTTCTATCAATTTCCAGCGCGAGTGTCAACCAATCGAGAGACGGTTTTGGAGCCAGAGCAGGCCACGATAGAGATATTGAACGCCCGAGACGACCGTGGTCGCCGCCGTAATGAAGATCAAAACGTCGTCCGCCCAAGGCGTCAAAATCTGCGCATTCGCCTGCATTACCAGCACGACAGCGATGGTGAGAAGTTGAAAAGCCGTGCTGAGCTTTCCTATCAGGGTCGGCTGGACTTCGATCCGTTCAGCGACCAGAAACGAAATAAAGACGAATCCGGCGAGAATCACAACGTCCCGGCTCACGACCAACACAACCAGCCAGAGCGGCAGCGCGCCCATCATGCCGAGCATGATGAACGAGCTCGTCAGCAGGAGCTTGTCAGCGATCGGATCGAGGTGCGCGCCGAGTGATGTCTTTTGGTTCATCTTGCGCGCGAGAAAACCGTCGAGCGCGTCGGTGAGGCCGCCGATAACGAAGACAACGAGCGCATCGACATAGAGATGCGACGCAAGCAGCACGAGAAAAAATGGGATCGCGACGATACGAACGAGGGTCAGAAAGTTGGGCAGGTTCAGCATACATCCGGTAGAGACCGAAACAGAGAACCGGGCGTCCGTGAATGAGCGCGCCGCGCTTTCATCGCTCCGTCTCTGTCTCTCCATCTCTGTCTTCTTCCAGCCATTTTTTCATCTGCCCCGCGAGCTTCGGGCTCGACAGCGCCGTGACGCGTATCTTGTCCTCCTCGTATTTTTCTTCGAGGATACGCCCCCGGCGTTTGAGCAGCGACAACAGCGCGCCCTGGGACGGTGCGAAAGTAAACACGCGCCGCTCCTTGCCCTCATCGAGTACGCCCGCGATCGCTTCGAGCAGACCGTCGAGCCCTTTTCCCATCAGCGCTGAAGTCGGACAAACCGCGCGGGCGGCGTTGCGGCTGGCTGGACCGTAGAGCGCGTCCGGCGCGGCGTCGATTTTGTTTAACACGAGGATATGCGGCGTGTCGCCCGCGCCGATGTCACGGAGGACCGCTTCGACGACCAAGGTCTGCTCTTCGTGCAGCGGGTGCGTCACGTCGACGACGTGCAAAAGAAGATCGGCGGTGCGCACCTCTTCGAGCGTGCTTTTGAACGCCTCGATGAGCGAATGGGGAATCTTGTTGATGAAGCCGACCGTGTCCGCCAGCATGATGCTCTCGCCGCTCGGCAGACGCAGCGATCGGATCGTGGGGTCGAGCGTGGCGAAGAGCTGATCTTCAGCGGTCACGCCGGCGTGCGTGAGCGCGTTCATCAGCGTCGACTTTCCGGAATTGGTGTAGCCGACCAATGCGACAGTGGCATACGGCACCTCGAGCCGCTCGCGTCGCTGGATCGTGCGGGTCTTCTCGACCGTCGCGAGCCGTTGCTTCAGTTTTCCGATGCGCTCCCGGATGCGCCGGCGGTCGACTTCGAGCTGGGTCTCGCCGGGTCCGCGGGTACCGATACCGCCGCCGAGACGCGAAAGGTGGGTCCACTGGCGTGTCAGGCGCGGGCGCATGTATTCGAGCTGGGCGAGCTCGACCTGAAGTTTGCCTTCGTTGCTTCGCGCGCGCTGCGCGAAAATATCGAGAATCAGCTGGCTCCGGTCGATGACGCGGAGCTGAAAAGCCGCCTCCAGATTCCTCTGCTGCGCCGGCGTCAGGTCTTCGTCGAAGATGACCAGATCAGGCTTCGTCTCTTTGACGTAGCTTCCGATCTCCTCGACCTTTCCCTGACCGATCAATGTCGCGGGCGAGATTTTCCGCAGCGGCTGGGAAAATCTGCCGATGACTTCGGCGCCGGCGCTTTCGGCCAATTTTTGCAGTTCGTCCAGATCGTCGTCGAGCGGGGTATGCGATTGGCGCAACGGAAGCTCCACCCCGACGAGGAGAACGCGTTCGCGAAAGCCGCGGAGCTGGGGATAAAAGCGCTTCAAGACGGTCCGGGCGAGACGGTGACGCGATCGCCGAAGAGCCGCTCCATGGTCTGGATCAGCTCGGGATTGCTGGACACGCGGAGATCGTCCGCCTCGATGATGGCTTCGCTTTGGTCCGCGGCAAAAAGGTGCAGCGAAACGGGAGAGCTTCCGGGGTAGCGCCGCAGCATATCGTGCAGCTGCGTCAGCTCGTCCGCCGTAAAGCTCGCGCCCCGGATGTAGACATGCACGCGGCCGCCGTTGGCGGTCTTTTTAAGCGGCGGCAGCTGGCGCGCGGCTTGTTCGAGCGGAGTGACATCGTTGGCGATGATTTGCACCCGCTCCTCGCCGATATCCATTTTTCCGCTGACGAGGATTGGATCGTCGGAGGCCAGCGTCTCGTTGCAGCGCTTGTACGTCTCCGGCCAAACGATCACTTCGATGAAACCGCTCTTGTCCTCGAGCTGAAAGCTGGCGTAGCGATCCCCTTTTTTGGTGTTCTTCAGCCGCATCGCCGTGACGACCCCGCCCACTTTCACCTCGCCCGAAACGGGCCTCTCTTTGAGTGCCGCGATCGATCCCGAGGTAATGCGGGTGAGGCGGCCTTCATATTTATCGAGCGGATGGCCGGTGATATAAAAACCCAGAGACTCCTTCTCGTAAGTGAGCTTCTGCTGCGGCGACCATTCCTCGGCATCGGGATAGACGTCGTGGAATCCGTTCACTCCGTTAAAACCGGACGGGCCGCCGAGGCCGAACAGGTCGATCTGATTACTCTCCTTGTTTTTCTGGTGCGCCTGGCCTACGCGCATGGCTTCGTCGAGCGCCGCGAGCATTCGCGCGCGCGAGCTGCCGGTCGAATCGAAGGCGCCGCATTTGATCAGGCTTTCCAGGACGCGCCGGTTGACGGCCGTTAGATCCACCCGCCGGGAGAAGTCGAAAATCGACTTGAACGCGCCCTCGGCGGAGCGGCTCTGGAGAATCACCTCGACCGCCTTTTCGCCGACATTTTTCACCGCCGCCAGGCCGAAGCGGATCTTCTCGCCGATCGGCGTGAAATCCGCCTGACTTTCATTGATGTCGGGCGGCAGGACTTCGAGGTTTTTATCGCGGCACTCCGCCAAGTTTTTGATCACCTTGTCGGTGTCGCCCATCTCCGAGGTCAATAAAGCCGACATGAACTCGACCGGATGGTGCGTTTTCAGATAGGCGGTCTGATAAGAGACCAGCGCGTAGGCCGCGGAATGGGACTTGTTGAAGCCGTAGCGGGC
>Ga0075425_100002277_pt1 | contig 19201 bp, 20 predicted proteins | sample SoiMethybrSBSTD4_FD_75300 | JGI IMG/M metagenome (GOLD analysis project Ga0075425, IMG submission 75300) | Bulk soil microbial communities from a Populus tree surrounding site in Tennessee, USA - Soil MetaG P. TD hybrid SBSTD4 | ecosystem: Environmental > Terrestrial > Soil > Tree plantation... | reverse complement strand
CCGCAGTGGAGTGTCCATGTCTATCGCTTCGAGCCCGCGCCGCCGCCGCCGACGACGACTGCCGCGACGACCACCGCCGCGACGACCACCGCCGCGACGACCACCGCCGCGACGACCACCGTCGCGACGACCACCGTCGCGACGACCACCGTCGCGACGACGACGACGTCGACGACGACGACGTCGACCACTGCCCCTCCGCCGCCGCCTCCGCCTTCGCCGCCGCCGGCCACGACGACAGTGCAGGCGCCTCCGCCCCCGCCGCCGTTACCGCCTCCACCTTCGTCGGCGGTGCCCGCGACCGTGAGCGGCGTGCCGAACCTCGCCGTCACGCTCGCCCCGAGCACGACGGCTGCGCAGACGAACGCGCTGTTCGACGTCTCGGCGCTCGTGCGCAACACCGGCACGGCCGCGGCGCTCGGCGCGCATCTCGACCTCGCGCTGCCGGCGGGTCTCGCGCTCGTCGGGGCGCCGTCGCTCGAGCGCGGCTCGGGGTGCACGGGCTCGCAACAGATCGACTGCAACCTCGCCGACGTCCCGAACGGCGCCGAGACGCGCGTCGTCTTCCGGCTGCGGTCGACGGAGCCCGGGCACCAGACGATCACCGCCACGGTGTTCGCGGACCGTGACGCGGATCCGACCGACTCAGCCGTCTCGACCGCGGTCGACGTCGTCGCTCCCGCCACGCAGCCCGCCGTTACGCCGGCGACGCACCACGTCGGGCACACGTTCTCCGGCACCGCGCGGGCCGACCGCATGACCGGGACGGCCGCGAACGACGTCCTCTACGGGCTCGGCGGAGCGGACCTGCTGCTCGGAGGCAAGGGGAACGACGTCCTCTACGGCGGTCGCGGCAACGACGTCCTCGACGGCGGCCCGGGTAACGACCGGCTGTTCGGCGGCGCCGGCAACGACACGCTACGGGCGCGCGACGGCAGGCGCGACCTCGTCGACTGCGGGCCTGGTCGCGACCGAGCGGTCGTCGACCGGATCGACCGCGTCAGCGGCTGCGAGCTCGTCCGTCGTTCGCCGGGCTAGTTCGGTTGCCTAGTCGCCGTAGACGAGCGTCTCGACCGTCTCGCGCACGAGGACCTCGAGCTGACCGCGCTCGCCCGGCACGGCTGCGGCGAGCTGCGCCTCGAGCTCGTTGACCGCCTGCCGACCGCCGGGCGCGAGCTCGTCGGTGCCGATCTCGCGCACCTTGCGCAACAGCTCGTCGTTCCCGAGCTGGCGGGTGAGCCAATGGCTCAGGTGCTTGACGAGCAGGTCGTCGGCGCGCTGGGAGGCGTCAGGGCTCGTGGACATAGGCTTCGAGGAGCACGTCTTCACCAACCGGCTTGGCCGCCAACCGGGTCAACGCGCGCGGAGAGGGTAGCGCAGCCACCGCGGTCGGGCCGGCACCGCCGACCACGGGCGCGACGAAGAGGAGGACCTTGTCGACGAGATCCTCCGCCAGGAACGCGGTCGCGAGCGTCGGTCCGCCTTCCAGGAGCAGCGACTGGACACCCTCCGCGGCGAGGGCGTGGAGCTCGTCGAGCAGCGGCCCCGCTCGGCGCTCGAGGTCGAGCCCGTCGGGGAGCGGCCCGTGCGCGAAGACGAGCCGCCGCGGCTGCCCGTGGGGGGTCTCGACCTCGCGCGCGTCGAGCCGCGGTCGGTCGGCCCGGGCGGTGCCCCCGCCCACCGCGACAGCGTCGACCTCCGCGCGCAGCTCGTGCACGGCCCGCCGGCTCTGCTCGCTGCTCACCCAGCGTCGGCCGGGAACAACGACGCGCCCGTCGATCGTCACTGCCGCCTTGTAGACGACGAACGGGCGCCGCTTCGTCACCCACGTGCGCCAGGCCTCGTTCAAGGCCCGTGCCTCGAACCAGTCGACGAACTCGACGTCGACGCCGGCCGCGCGCAGGCGGTCCTCACCGCCTTGCGCCTCGGGGTTCGGGTCACGCGCGGCGAAGACGACGCGCTCCACGCCCGCGGCGACGATCGCGTCGGAGCACGGCGGGGTCGTTCCGTGGTGCGCGCACGGCTCGAGCGTCACGTACAGCGTTGCGCCACGCGCTCGGTCGTCGGCGGCGGCGAGCGCGACGACCTCGGCGTGCCGGCCGTCGTGCTCGGTGACGCCTTCGCCGACGATCTCGCCGTCGCGAACGACGACGGCGCCCACGGTCGGTTTCGGGTGCGCGCGCCCGTGCGCAGCGCGCGCGAGGTCGAGCGCGCGGGAGATCGTCACGCGGCGGCTTCGACGAGACTGCGGTAGGCGCGCGGCAGGTCCTCGCGCCCGAAGATCGCCGACGCCGCGACGAACAACGTGGCGCCGCGGGCGCGGAGCTCGCTGATGTTCTCAGGGCCGACGCCGCCGTCGACCTGAATCGGCTTCTCGGCCGGCAGCAGCTCCCGGAGCCGTCCCACACGCTCGAACGTCTCCTCGCGAAACGGCTGGCCGGAGTAACCCGGGTGGATACCCATGCACAGAACGAAGTCGACTCCGTCGGCGGCTGCGGCGGCATTCTCGGGAGTCGTCTCGGGATTGAACGCGAGACCCGCCAGCAGCCCGTGCTCGCGCGCCTCGCCGGCGACCGCAGCCGCGTCGGCGACCGCTTCGAGATGGAACGTGACGCTGTCGCCGCCCGCCTCCGCGACAGCCTCGAAGTGCTTCGCCGGCTCGTCGACCATCATGTGCACGTCGATCATCCCTTCGAAGCTGTGGATGAGCGGTGCGATCGACTGCAGCACGATCGGCCCCATCGTGATCGGCTCGATGAAGTGCCCGTCGCCGATGTCGAAGTGGAAGACGCGGCAGTCCGCCCGCAGGAGGGTCTCCAGCTGCTCGCCGAGCCGCGCGAAGTCGGCGCCGTAGATCGACGGCTCGATCTCGACAGTTCGCACGCGGTCACTCCACGGCACGGGCGGCATCCTACGGCTTGCGCAGACGCGCGATGAAGAAGCCCGAGGTCCGGTCGCGATGCGGCAGCGTCAGCAGGAACTCCGGACGCGTCGGATGCGCGTACTGCGGCCACTCGTCGGTGAGCGGGAGCACCTCGAGACCGGATGCGTCGACGACCGCCTCGTTCTCGTCGGCGTTGAGCGTGCAGACGGCGTAGACGATCGTCCCGCCGGGCTCCGTCCGCTCGGCGGCCGCAGCGAGCAGCTCGCGCTGCAACTCGGGAAGCGGGCGTGCACGCCAGCGTAGGTCGGGACGGCGCGCGAGCACGCCGAGACCGGAGCACGGCGCGTCGACGAGAGCGCGCTGGAAGCCGCGCTCGTCGAGCTCGCGCACGTCGGCGTTGACGACATGGACGTTCGCGCCGACGTTTGCGGCGAGCGCCTGCGCCCTGCCCGGATGCACCTCGACGGCGGTCACGCTCCCGCGCAGGATGGACGTCTTCCCGCCGGGAGCCGCGCATGCGTCGAGCACGCGGTCCCCGTCCTGCGAGCCGACGACCAGCGCCGCGAGCTGCGAGGCGCGGCTCATCGGGCGCATGCGAGATATATCAACCGTATCCACCTGATATGCACCTGGTACATCAGTTGGATATCCGACCGGCTCGTCGGCGCGCACCTCGAGCGCCGGCGGCTCGTTCTGCGCGCGCATCAACGCAAGCGCCGTCTCGGCGCCGAAGTCGCGCGTCCACGTCTCTGCGATCCAGTCGGGGTACGACTCCTTCACCGGCCCCGCCGGCAGCGACGCCACGAGCCCGTTGAGCCCGTGCGCGAGCCGCCGCATGACCGCGTTCGTGAACGGGACCGCGCGCTCCAGACGAGCTGCACGAACCAGCTCGACGGCGTCGTCGACGACTGCATGCTCGGCCTGATCCGTGAATGCGAGCTGGTACGCACCCAGTCGAAGCGCCGCTTTGACCGGCGCGTCGAGCTTGCGCACAGGGCGCTTGCCGAGTTGCTCGATGCCGAAGTCGAGCGTGCGCGCACGTTGCACCGTCCCGTACGCGAGACGCTGCGCAAGCGCGCGGTCGCGCGCGTCGAGGCCGGACACGGCGGACTCGAGGGCGCGGTCTGCGTAGGCGTCTTCCTCGAAGACGCGCCGCACGACGTCGTACGCCGCGCGACGGGCGGGCGCGATCACCTGACGCCGCGCAGGAACTCGTCGTAGCTCATCTGGTTGCGGCCGTCCGGCTGCACGACCTCCGGCACGAACGCCCCGTTCGCGAGATGTGCCTTCCAGATCGTCATCCGCCTGCCGTGCAGCACCCCACGTGCACCGATGTGCGGCGACAGCGCGCGCACCCGTCGCCACGAGTCGACGGGGTCGTCGAGGTTCAGCTCGCGGTCGGCGGCGGTGATCTTCTCCGCGTAGGTTGCACCGTCCTCGGGCTGCGGCTCGAACGCCGGCGCCTCCATCACCTCGCCGAGCAGGCGCGCCGCGACCTCGGCGGAGCGTGCGAAGACCTGCCCGGCGTCGAGCGCGTCGACGGCGAACGACTCCTGCGCCGCGAGCGGCCCCGCGTCGAGCTCCGCGACCGTCTGATGGATGGTGACGCCGGTCTGCTCGTCGCCGGCGAGGATCGCGCGCTCCACCGGCGCGGCGCCGCGCCAGCGCGGCAGCAGCGAAGGATGCACGTTGAGCCAGAGCGAGCGCTCGAGGAGCCGCGTCGGGATGTAGAGGCCGTAGGCGCACACGACGACCCGGTCGACGTCACCCGGCAGCTCGGGGCGCTCGGGCTGGTGGACCGGGATGCCGAGCTGCTCCGCGACGAGCTTCGCAGGCGGCGGCCCGACTCGCCGGCCGCGTCCCTGCCGCGCGTCCGGCCGCGTCAGGAGCCACGCCACCTCGTGGTGCTCCGCGAGCCGCTCGAGCACGTCGGCGCCCAGCGGGGCGGTCGCCGCGACGCCGAGCCGCATCAACGGAGGACGGCGCGCGGCCGCAGCGTCGCGAGCGCCTCCTTGCGGTGCTCGTCGTCGGTGCGGTCGATGATCAGCACGCCGTCGAGGTGATCGAGCTCGTGCTGCACGACGCGCGAGCCGTATTCGTCGAGCTCGAGGCGGACGTCCTCGCCGTTCGGATCTTTCCCCTCCAGCACGATCCGCGTCGAGCGCTCGACCGGCACCTTGACGCCCTGCAGCGACAGGCACCCCTCATCGTCCAGCACAGTCTCCTCGCCGCGTTCGACGACCACCGGGTTCACGATCGCGCGGGGCCCGTCGTCGTCGGGCTCGAACACGAAGAGCCGCCGGAGAACGCCCACCTGCGTTGCCGCCAGTCCCACCCCCTGCGCCTCGTGCATCAGGATGATCATGCGCTCGACGAGGCGCCTCAGGTCGTCGTCGAAGTCCTCGATCTCGTGTGCGATCAGCCGCAGCGCAGGGTCGCCGTACTGGCGGATCTGCGCCAGCGCGAGCCTGCGTCGCGCTTCGGCTTCGGCCTTCTCGCGCGCGTCCGCGTCGGGCTCGACCGCTTCCGCGGGCCCGTGCCCGTGGTCGTGCGGATGCTCGTCGTCGGCCACAGCCGGGCCAGTGTAATCGGGCTAGGGGAACTGGGAGAGGATCCAGTCCAGGTCGAGCGGGTCGCGCCGGTACGAGCGGCCGCCGACCTTCACATAGTCGCGGGTGCGCGGGTCCATCGGCAGCCGCGCCTCGACCGGGTACCAGCGGTTGTGGCGCTCGATGAGGTCGTTGACGTCGCCGAAGTCCCAGCGTTCGGCGAGACGGCGCCACCCCTCGGGATCGTCGCGATGCTCCTCGTAGGCTTCCGCGAGCCGCGCTCGGTGCCGCTCGGTCTCGTCGTCGATGCGACGCGCACGCTGCATGTAGGGCAGCGGCCCGCCGAGCGACGGCAGGTACGTGTGCGCCTGCACGCCGAAGCGCCTGATGCGCCGCGGCAGCGGCTTCCCGGCGAGCGGATTGTCCTCGTGCTCGCGGGCGAGACCCGCCCGTTCCGCGGCCGACGGCGGCGTCACGTCGCGGACCCCCCACTCGCCGATGATGTCCTCGGGTCGGCGGCTCTTCACTCCGGCATGGTGCCGAACGCGGTGGTCAGAGCGACTGGGGATCGACGTCGACGACGGCGGCCAGGCCCGCCTTCCGCATCGCCGGCGCGGCGGCGGAGAGCAGGCGGGCCGCCTGCGAGGCGATCCGCCGCGGCCGGTCCGTCTTCGCGACAAGCTGCGCGCGATGCCTGCCGCGCAGGCGCAGCAGCGCAGCCGGGCCGAGCAGGTCGGCTCCCGTGATCCCGGCCTTCAGCTCCTCGAGAGCGCGCACGACAGGCTCGAGCTCGGGGCCGCTGACGACGATGCGGACGAGGTGCGCGTACGGCGGGTAGCCGAGCGCCTGCCGACGGTCGAGCTCCTCGGCGAGGAATCGCGCGACGTCGTGCCGCGCCGCGTGCGCGATCGGGCGCGCGTCCGGCTGGAACGTCTGGACGAGCACGCGGCCGGGTGCGTCCCGGCCGCTGCGGCCTGCGAGCTGCGTGATCAGCTGGAACGTGCGCTCCTCGGCGCGGAAGTCCGGCAGCGCGAGCCCTGTGTCGGCGTCGACGACAGCCGCGAGCTGGACTCCGCTGAAGTGGTGGCCCTTCGCGACCATCTGCGTCCCGAGAAGGACGGCGCTCTCGGCGGCGCGGAAGCGGCTCAGCGCCGCCGCGAGCTGCTCGGGCTTCCCGATCGCGTCGGCATCGAGCCGGATCAGCTCGAGCTCGGGCAGCTCGCGCTCGAGCTCGCGTTCGAGCTTCTGCGTCCCCGCACCGAGCCGCGCAAGGTCGGGGGAGCCGCAGGCGGGGCAATTCGCAGGCGACGCCGTCCTGTGGCCGCAGTGGTGGCAGCGGAGAAGCGCATCGCCGTGGAGGACGAGCGCGACGTCGCAGTTCGGGCACCGGATGGTGGTGCCGCAGGCGCGGCAGTGCAGCGCCGGCGCGACGCCGCGGCGGTTCAGGAGCAGGATCGCCTTGCCGCCTTCGTCGGCGACCGAGCGCAGCTCGGCGAGGAGCGGAGCAGAGAGCGGGTACCCGGCCTCGCGCCGCAGGTCGACGATGCGCACCGGCGGCAGCTCGGCTCCGAGGCGCCCGCCCAGGTCGAGGCGCTCGAGCGCCGCCCAGCTCTCCGGACGGGGCGTTGCCGACCCGAACACCGCGACGGCCGCCTCGAGCGCCGCCCGCTTCGCCGCGACGGTTCGTGCGTCGTAGCGAGGGTCCGCGTCCTGCTTGTACGACGAATCGTGCTCCTCGTCGACGACGATCAGCCCGAGCCCGCGCATCGGCGCGAAGATCGCGGAGCGGGCGCCGACGACGATGCGCGCCTCGCCGCTCGCAATACGCTCCCGCTCGTCGCGGCGCTCGGCGTCGGTAAGCCCCGAGTGGAGCAGCGCCACCTGCTCGCCGAAGCGGGCCCGGACCCGGCCGACCGTCTGCGGCGCGAGCGCGATCTCCGGCACGAGCACGATCGAGCCGAGCCCGCGCTCGAGCATCGCCGCGATCGCCTGGAGGTAGACCTCGGTCTTTCCCGAGCCGGTCGCGCCGTACAGGAGGAGGTTCCCCGGCTTGCCGCTCGCGATCCGCTCGACCGCTGCGCGCTGGGCCGGCGAGAGGGCGGCCGGCTCCGCCTCGCCGGCGAGCGCCTGGCGGTCGGCCGGCGGCGCTTGCTCCTTGCGGCGCTTCGGCGTCTCCGGAGCGACGAGAGCGAGCGCGCGCGCGGGCGTGGAGCCGTAGTAGTCGGCGAGCCACAGCGCGAGCTCGACGAGCGCAGGCGGCAGCTCGCCGACGACGCCGTCGATCGGCCGCGCCTCGACTCCCGCCGGCGGTGCGTCGACGACGGCGGTGACGATCCCCCGCGCCCGCGAGCGGCCGAACGGGACACGCACGATCGTCCCGACCCCGACCTCGGGCTCGACCTCGTAGGTGAACGCACGCGCGACCGCACGCGCGGTGACGAGCGGATACACCTCGGCGAAGACGGTCACGCAGGCTGCTCTTCTGCCTGCGAGGCCCTGCGGATGCGCTTGAACGAGAGGGTCTGCGCCATGAGCCCGATCGCGACGAGACCCATCAACACGTTCACCGCGACGATCGTGATGTTCGCGCCGACGCTGAATGCGAGGAGGAGCGTGTGCGAGACGCCGCGGCCGCGGAACAGGAACTCGGTGAGCCCCTGCTTGGTGCCGGCGCCGCCGGGCGTGGCCGGGAACAGCGTGGCGAGCGAGTCGACGACCTGCGCAAGCAGTGCATTGTGGATCGACGCCGGGACGCCGAACGCCTTCAGGAAGAAGTAGATCGACGCGAGCCTGAAGACCCACGAGATCGCCTGCGGCACGATCACACTGCGCACGAAACGAGGCCGGTCGCGGAGGATCGCAAAGCCGCGGCGGACGCGCGCGCGAAACTCGTCGACCTTGCGGCGAACCCAGAAGTACGCGATCACGGCGGCGAGCAGGATCACGCCGAGCGCGATCGCGCTGAACTGCTCGTGACGGAGGAAGAACTTCCAGTCGACCGTCGGGATGCGCGAGTAGAGCTGGTGCGTCGGCAGCACGCCGGAGACGAGCGCCCATGCGATGATGAGGCCCGCGACGACGAAGTCGAGGAGCGTCTCGACGATCAGCGTCGGCGTCAGCGTCGCGTAGCTCGCGCCGGGGATCCGGTGCTTGACGAGGTAGAGCTTGACGACGTCGCCACCGCGCGCGGGGACGATCGAGTTCACGCCGACCCCGGCGACGTAGGCGCCGAAGGCAGTGCGGAACTTCAGCTTGCCGTCGGGGTAGGCCGCGTCGACGATCGCGCGCCAGGCGCCGGCGCGGAACATCAGCTTGATGACGTGACAGGCGATCGCGTAGGCGAGGAACTGCCACTGCACCGCCGCAAGGTGGTGGAAGAAGACCCCGACCGCGTGGAAGAAGTGGCCCAAGGAGGGCCAGGGTAGTTCAGGCTCCGGCGGCTACGAGAACCCAGTCGGTCGCGAAACCGAGCAGGAGGCCGAGCAGGAGCATCCAGCCGATCAGCCGCGGGAGCGCGGCGCGCCGGCACACCTCGAGCAGCTGGATCACGACGTACAGAATCGATCCGGCCGCGACCGCGAAGAACATGACCTCGAGCGCCGGGCTCACCCACGCCTGCCCGACGACCGTTCCGACGAAGGTCGGCCCGCCGCCGATCAGCCCCATCAGCCCGAGGAACGCCCAGCTCGGCCGCTCGGGCTCCGTCGCCATGGGCCCGATGATCCCGAAGCCCTCGGTCGCGTTGTGGAGGCCGAAGCCGATGATCAGGACGAGCGCGAGGCTGAGCTCGCCGGCGGCCGCCGACTGCCCGATCGCGAGGCCCTCGCCGAAGTTGTGCAGCCCGATGCCGGTGGCGATGAGGAGCGCGAGGCGGCGCCCCGGCGTGAGCGTCTCGATCCAGGAGCGGGCGCGGAACTCGTCGATCGCCGCGGCGCCCGGGCCGACGAGCGGCGTGGCCCGCTTGTTCCTGAGCCAGCCGTCGTAGTAGACGAGGCTCATCATCCCGGCGGCGACGCCGAAGACGAGCAGGCTCGCGTAGCCGATGAACGCGCCCCAGCTGTGCGCCTCGAGGTGTGTCTCCACGGGCTCGACACCGTGCGAGAGGACGTCCCAGAAGAGGAAGATCAGGATCCCGGTGGCGATCGCGTTGAGAGCCGAGCCGACCCGCGGCGGCAGGTTCCGCATCCGGGCCATCGGCAGGCCGAGGTAGATGGTGAACCCTGCGACGGCGCCGAGGACGAGGGTCTGCGTCGTGCTCATGTAAGGCACACCTTACAGCAGTTCGCAGGACCCTGTTCGACCCCCAGAAGGCTAGGATCGCCTGACATGGCTGTCACCCACGGGGTCGACGACTACCTCGAGACGATCTACTTCCTCGCGTTCCCGATCGGCGAGTACCGGCCCGCGCCCGGGTCGTCCCAGACGATCGCGTCCCGCGTCGGCGAGATGCTCGGCGTCTCCCGCGCCTCCGCCGGCGAGATGCTGAAGCGACTCGAGGCGGAAGGGCTCGTCGAGCGCGGCGAGCGCAAGGAGGCGATCCTCACGACGGCCGGCGCGGAACGTGCCCGGAAGGTCGTCCGCAAGCACCGGATCATCGAGCGTCTCCTCACCGACTTCATGGGCTACACCCCGGGCGAGGCCCACGTCCATGCGGACGAGCTCGGCGGGACGTTCAGCGACGAGATGATCGAGCGGATCGAGGAGCGGCTCGGGCATCCGGATCGCTGCCCGCACGGCTGGCCCGTCGACCCCGACGTGGAGCAGGCGGAGAACCGCGAGCTCTTGCCGCTCTCCGACCTCGAGCCGGGCGGGCGCGCGACGATCGTGCGCCTCGCCGAGCACGACGGCGACCTGCTGCACTGGTTCTACGACGAGGGCCTGGTCCCCGGCGCCGCGATCGAGCTGCGTGCCGCGGAGCCGGCCGCCGGCCAGTTCCGCATCGGCGTCGACAGCGGTGAGAAGGCGATCGGCGAGAAGGCCGCCGCCGGGCTCTTCGTCAAGCGCGCCTGAGCACGGGTCGTCCATGGCTGTATCTGAGTCCGCGGACGCGGGCCAGATACAACGAGTTCGCGTCACTCGCGAACCCGGTTCGCGGTGACGGCTGAGGCAGCGTCTCTTCATCGACGTGCCCCGCCGTACGAGCCGAACCAGGTTCAGGCGGGCGCCGCGGCGAGACCGGCTGCGTCGCGGAGCACCGCGGCCTTGTCGGTACGCTCCCACGTGAAGTCGTGGTCGTCGCGGCCGAAGTGCCCGTAGGCGGCCGTCTTCTGGAAGATCGGCCGGCGGAGGTCGAGGTCGCGCAGGATCGCCGCGGGGCGCAGGTCGAAGTGCTCCCGGACGAGCTCCTCGATGCGTGTCGGCGAGAGGCCGGGCGCCTCGGTGCCGAAGGTCTCGACGAGGATCGAGAACGGGTGCGCCACACCGATCGCGTAGGCCACCTGGATCTGGCAGCGAGTCGCGAGTCCCGCGGCGACGACGTTCTTCGCGACGTACCGCGCTGCATACGCGGCCGAGCGGTCGACCTTCGTCGGATCCTTGCCGGAGAAGGCGCCGCCGCCGTGCGGCGCCGCGCCGCCGTACGTGTCGACGATGATCTTGCGCCCGGTGAGACCGGTGTCGCCCATCGGGCCGCCGACGACGAACTTGCCCGTCGGGTTGACGTAGACGAAGCCCGGGTCTTCGAAGCGCTTCTCGTCGTACAGGTCGCGCGGGAGGATCGGCCGGAGCACCTGCTCGATCAGATCCGGCTTGATCATCGTCTCCGCGTCGAGGCCGTCGCGATGCTGCGTCGAGATGAGCACGCGCGCGATCTCCGCCGGCGACTGCCGCCCGTCCGCATCGACGTCGTAGCGGATCGACACCTGCGCCTTCCCGTCGGGCCTGAGATACGGAAGGACGTCCGCCTTGCGCACCTCCGACAACCGTCGGGTGATGCGGTGCGCAAGCATGATCGGCAACGGCATCAGCTCCCGCGTCTCGTCGGTCGCGTAGCCGAACATCATCCCCTGGTCGCCCGCGCCGACCTTGTCGAGCGGGTCGTCGTCACCGGGGTCGTGCTGCACTTCGTACGCGTTGTCCACGCCCTGCGCGATGTCGGGCGACTGCTCGTCGATCGCGACGACGACGCCGCACGTGTCGGCGTCGAAGCCGTACTTGCCGCGCGTGTAGCCGATGCCCTTGATGGTGTCGCGGACGAGCCGCGGGATGTCGATGTACTCGCTGGTCGTCATCTCGCCGGCGACGACCACGAGACCGGTGGTGATCAGCGTCTCGCAGGCGACGCGGCTGTTCGGATCGTTGGCGAGCGCTGCGTCGAGGACGCTGTCGGAGATCTGGTCGGCGATCTTGTCGGGATGGCCTTCAGTGACCGACTCCGACGTGAAGAGGAACGTCCGCTCCGCCATTGGCGCGTCAGGTTAGCGGATCTGCAAGACGGCGACGGACGTCGCGACGTGCGCGCCGCGCGTCCGTCTTGAGCATGAATCGTCACTCCGCCGTCGGCCGCCGCCCCATCAGCGAGGCTGCGAGCTCGTGCAGCGGACGCCCGTCGAGCACCGAGCAGACGCCCTCGGTGATCGGCAGCTCGACGCCTATGCGACGCGAGAGGTCGCGCAGCGCAGGCGCCGTCGTGAGCCCCTCCACGACCTGGCCGATCGCCGCGCGCGCCTCCTCGGGTGTCGCGCCGCGGGCGATCATCTCGCCGGCCCGGCGGTTGCGGCCGGACTGGTGGAAGCACGTCACGATCAGGTCGCCCATGCCCGCGAGCCCCGCGAACGTCTCCTGCTCGGCGCCGCACGCCTCGCCCAGTCGCGCCATCTCGACGAGGCCGCGCGTGATCAGCGCCGCCTTTGCATTGTCGCCGAGCCCGAGCCCGTCGACGCCGCCGGCGGCGAGCGCGATCACGTTCTTCGCCGCGCCGCAGAGCTCCACGCCCGTCAGGTCCATCTGCACGTAGACGCGGAAGATCGGTGAGTTGATCGCCTCCTGCAGGCGCACAGCGAGCGCCTCGTCCTCCGAGGCGATGACGGCCGCGCTCGGCAGGCCCTCGGCGATCTCCTCGGCCATGTTCGGCCCCGAGAGGACGGCGACGCCGCGCCCGCGCACGAGCGTCGAGAGCCGCTCGCCGCCTGCGGGGTCGAGCCCCTTCGTCAGGCTGAGGATCGGCGCGCGTCCGGAGACGTGCTCGAGCACGCCGCGAAACGCGTGGCTCGGCACGGCCAGGACGACGAGGTCGGCTTCGTCATAGGGCGCATCGTCGACCGTGTGCCGGCGCGCGACGAACACGTCGTGCCCACGGTCGCGCAGCACCGCGGCGAACGCGGTGCCCCACGCGCCCGCCCCGACGACGACGATCCGCATTCACCGGCTCCGGAAGTCGATCGCGACCGGCACGCCCTCGAGCTCGAACCGCTCGCGCAGCTGGTTCTCCACCCAATAGCCGTAGTCGCGGGTCACGAGTCCGGGGTCGTTGACGGTGATGCGGAAGCGCGGCGGCCGCGTCGCGACCTGCGCGCCGTAGAGCATGTTGAGCCTGCGCCCGCCCTTCGACGGCGGCTGGCGCACCTCCTTCAGCTCGCCGAGGAAGCGATTGAGCTCCGCGGTCGGGACGCGGCCGGCGTAGCGGTCGTACAGCTCGGCGACCTTGTCGAGGAGCCGCGAGACGCCTCGGCCCGTCTTCGACGAGACGGTGATGAAATCCGGGCGCTGGCGGAGCCGGCGCTGCAGCTCGGGGCGCACCTCCTCGATCGTCACCTCTGAGATGTCCCACTTCGAGAGGACGACGAGCGTCGCCGAGTGGGACTTGCGCGCGACCTCGACCGCGGTGATGTCTCCCTCGACGATGCCCTGGCTCGCGTCGATCAGGACGAGCGCGACATCCGCGCGCTCGGCCGCGTCGAGCGCGCGCAGCTCCGAGTAGTACTCGATCCCCTGTCGCTGCCTGCGCTTGCGACGGAGACCGGCCGTGTCGACGAGCACGAACGTGCGGTCGTCGTGCTCGAGCACGGTGTCGATCGTGTCGCGCGTGGTTCCGGGCACGTCGTCGACGATGGTCCGCTCCGTTCCCACGAGCTTGTTGTAGAGCGAGGACTTGCCGACGTTGGGACGGCCGAGGATCGCCACCCTGATCGCGTCGGGCGGCAGCGACCGGGGTGAGCTGCCCGGCAGCCGCGCGAGAATCTCGTCGAGCAGGTCGCCGGTGTTCGAGCCGTGCAGGCCGGAGACGGGGAACGGGTCGCCGAACCCGAACCGGTGGAACTCGACTGCGAGATGCTCCTGCGACGGGTCGTCGATCTTGTTCGCAAGGACGAGGACGTCCTTCTTCGAGGCCCGCAGGATCTGTGCGAGCTCCTCGTCGCCCGGCGTGATCCCGGCGCGCGCGTCGACGAGGAACAGCACGAGATCGGCTTCGGCGATCGCCGCGCGCGCCTGCTCGGCGATCTGCCGCGTGATCGGGTGCGGGTCGGCGATGTCGACGCCGCCCGTGTCGATGACGAGGAACTGCTTGCCGTTCCACTCCACGACGAGCTCCTTGCGGTCGCGCGTCGTGCCGTACGTCTCGTGCACGACGGCCTGCCGCGACTCCGTCAGCCGGTTGACGAGTGTCGACTTGCCGACGTTCGGGAAGCCGACGATTGCGACAGTGCCGACGAGGTCGGTGGGCTGCAGGTCGTCGTCCGTCACAGCGGCGGAGTCTCGCTCTGCGGGCGGGCGCCCGCGTACACGTCGGCCGCCCAGTCGAAGAGCACGTTGATGCGGCGCTCGATCTCGACCGTCGCCGCCTTGTAGCCGCGCCCGTTCTTCGGCAGCTCGTCGAACCAGACCGGTTCGCCGAAGACGACGTAGCTCGGCTTGAAGTTGCCTGGCTTCCAGAACTGCGTGCCGTAGATCGCCACGGGCACGACGGGCACGTCTGCCTGGATGGCCACCATCGCCGCCCCGGGCTGCGCAGGCCCCGGCCGCCCGGTCGTCTGCCGCGTCCCTTCGACGAAGAGGCCGACGACGCGGCCGGCGCGGGCGGATTCGAGCATCTTCCGCACCGCGACGCGGTCGGACTCGCCTCGCCGAACCGCGATCGCGCCGTGCCACTCGAGGAACCTGCCGACACCGGGGACGCGCATCGCCTCCACCTTCGCGACGAAGTCGATGTTGCGCGGTGAGATCTGTCCGATGACTGGGATGTCGATCCAGTGGAGGTGGTTGATCGCGTACACGAGCCCTCCCGTCCGCGGCACGCGGTCGCGGCCGAACGCACGCGGGCGCATTAGCAGCTTCGTCGGCCAGCCGATGTACCGGCGGCCGAGCGCCCAGGCGAGGCGGGAGTCGGTCACTGCGTCGCGAGCGAGCGCGAGCGGATCAGGGCTTCGATCCGCGTCACCACGTCGTCGACCTCGAGGTCGGTGGTGTCGATCAGCTCGGCGTCCGCGGCGGGCTGCATGCGCGCGCGGTCCGACTCGTCGCGTGTACGCAGGTCGGTGGCGAGCGCGTCGGCGCCGATGTCCGGCCGCTCCGCCTGACGGCGCTCGGCCCGCTTCTTCGGGTCGGCCTGGAGGTAGATCTTCACCTCGGCGTCCGGCGCGACGACGGTCCCGATGTCGCGTCCCTCGATGACCACGTTCCCCTGCGCTGCGAGCTCGCGCTGCCGATCGCGCATGACTTCCCGCACCGGGTGATGACGCGCGACGACGGGAACCATCCGGTCGATCCGCGATTGCCTGATCGCCGAGGTGACGTCGGTGCCGGCGATGAAGACGCGGCCGACGTCGTCGAAGACGACGGCGTTGCGACGCGCCAGCTCGCCGAGCGGCTCGCCGTCGCCGAGAGGCAGGCCCTCCCGGATCGCGAGCCACGTGAGCGCACGGTACATCGCGCCCGTGTCGAGGTAGCGGAAGCCGAGCCGCTCCGCGAGCTTGCGGGCGACGGTGCTCTTGCCGGCGCCTGCCGGTCCGTCGATGGCCACGATCATGGCCTTCTCGTCTTTCGGCCGGAAAGGCTAGGGGGATTGGATGCGAGGGACATCGGTGCGCCGCTTCTTCTAGCCGAACTCGCCCGACCTCTGGGCGAGCTCGGCAAGTAGGTCGAAAAACCCGGGGAAGGATACTGCGACGCACTCGGCGTCCTCGAGCTCGACGCCTTCCCGGGAGACGAGACCCGCGACGCCGCCGAGCATGGCGATGCGGTGATCGCCGCGCGCGTCGATCCGGCCGCCGCGAGGTCGCGCCGGCGTGCCGCGCACGACGAATCCGTCCGGCCTGGCCTCGATACGGACGCCGATCGCGCGGAGGCTGTCGACGACCGTCTCGATGCGGTCCGTCTCCTTCGCGCGCAGCTCTTCCGCGCCGCGGACGATCGTCGTTCCGCGCGCGAACGCGCCGAGCAGCGCGACCAGCGGGAGCTCGTCGACGAGGCGCGGCACCTCCTCCGCCTCCACCGTCGTCGCGACGAGCTGCGTCGAGCGTACCTCGAGGTCGGCGACGGGCTCGCCGCCGACGGTGCGCCGGTTGAAGACGGCGACCCGCGCTCCCATGCGCTCGAGGACGTCCAGCAGGCCCGTGCGCAACGGGTTGACGTTCACGTTCTGGAGGATCAGCTCCGATCCGTTGAGCAGCACCGCGGCGGTGACGAGCGGCGCGGCGGACGAGATGTCGCCCGGGATGTCGAGGTCCAGCGGCGGCAGGCGCTCCACGGGCCAGACGCTCACGCTGCGCACCGTCCGGCGGAGGGGCACGCCGGCGCTCGCCAGCATCCGCTCGGTGTGGTCGCGCGTCGGGTGCGGCTCGACGACCGTCGTCGGCCCGCTCTGCGCGAAGAGCCCGGCCAGCAGGATCGCCGACTTCACCTGCGCGCTCGCCACCGGCAGCTCGTAGGAGATCGGCTGGAGGTCGCGGCCCTCGATGCGAACGGGCGCGTGGCCCTCGGTCGTCTCGATCGCTGCGCCCATCTTCCGGAGCGGCGCCGCTGCACGCTCGTGCGGCCGCATCGTCAGCGACTCGTCGCCGACGAGCTCGAACGCCTCGCCGCGCTGGCCGACGAGGAGCCCACAAAGGAGGCGGAGCACGGTGCCGGCGTTCCCGCAGTCGATCGTCGCGGAGCGCAGGCCGTGGAGCCCGACGCCGAGCACGCGGAGGTCGTCGTCGCCGTTGTCGATCACCTCGGCGCCGAGCGTCCTGGCGGCGTCGATCGCCGACTGCGTGTCCGCGGCGCGGCCGAAGCCGCGGATCCGCGACTCGCCGTCGGCGACAGCTCCGAGGAGCACCGCGCGCTGCGAGCTGCCCTTGTTCCCGGGCACGCCGGCTGCGCCGACGAGCGCCGCGGCAGGCTCAATCCTCATCGAGCACCGCCGAGACGACGACGCTGTACCCCTGGCGCTCGAGCAGCTCGGCGGCGCGTTGCGCCTCGCCTTCGCCGCCGACGAGCACCTGCAGGGTGCCGCCCCGTTCCGGCGACATGTGGTGGAGCTCGAAGTCCTCGATGTTGATCCGTTCCGCCCCCAGGGCCTGTGTGATCGCGGCGAGCACGCCGGGACGGTCGGAGACGTGCACGCGCAGGCGCTGCAGCGCGCCAGGGTCGGGATACTCACGCTCGAGCATCCGGCGCCGGTTGGCCGAGGCCTCGCCGATCCAGCGCGCGATGAAGCCGGCGTCGCCCTGCTGCAGCGCGGCCTCGACCTGCTCGATGCGCCGGCGATGCTCGGCCAGCGCGCCTCGAATTGCCGCGGCGTTGTCGAGGAAGATGTCGACCCAGATGCGCGGGTTCGCACCCGCGATGCGTGTCATATCGCGGAGCGAGCCGCCGGCATGCGCGAGCGGCTCGTGTCCCTCGACGCGCGCCTCCCCCGTCTGATTCGCGACGACGTTCGCAAGGACGTGCGGGACGTGGCTCGTCATCGCGACGAGGCGGTCGTGCGCGTCCGCGTCGATCGCCACCGGCGTCGCGCCGATGTCCGAGACGAACCCGTGGACGAGGCGGTGGCGATCGGCGTCGGTGTGCGTCCCGGGAGTCAGAAACCACGTCGCGCCGTCGAACAGCGAGGCGCTCGCGTTCTCGGCGCCCCGTGACTCGGAGCCGCAGATCGGGTGCCCGCCGACGAACCGCGGAGACCCCGCGGCGGCGGCCACGGCGCTCGCCTTCGTCGAGCCGACGTCGGTCACCGTCGCCTCGGTCGTCGCCTGGAGCGCAGCCGCGACCTGCGCCGGGAGCTGCGCGATCGGAGCCGCAACGACCACTAGCTCGGCGCCCGCGACGGCGTCCTCGAGCGACGGCGCAGCGTCGAGCGCACCGCGCTGCACGGCCGCCGCGAGCGCGGCCGGGTCGGGGTCCCAGCCGGTGACGGCGTCGCCGCGCTCGCGCGCAGCGAGCGCCACCGACGCGCCCATGAGCCCCGTTCCGATCACGCCGAGCTGCACGGGCCCACTCTAGGGACTGGGTTTCACTCGGGAACCTGGTTCGCGCGCGTGGTCGACCAGGCGTCTGCGCGCGATCGACACCGGCACGGTCGACCCCGAACCAGGTTCCGGCGAACCAGGTTCCTCTAGCGAGGCGCCTGGCGCATGAGCTCGGCGAGGCGGAACGCCAGGTCGAGAGACTGCCGCGCGTTGAGGCGCGGGTCGAGCAGCGTCTGGTACCGCGACTTGAGGTGTTCCTCGAGGACGTCGTCCGCGCCGCCGAGGCACTCGGTGACGTCCTCGCCCGTGAACTCGAGGTGCACGCCGCCGGGCCACACGCCGACCTCCCAGCAGGCGGTGAAGAAGCCTTCGAGCTCGTCCATGATCGCGTCGAAGCGGCGCGTCTTCACGCCGTCCGCAGTCCGGATCCCGTTGCCGTGCATCGGGTCCGACGCCCAGAGCACCGGGTGGCCCTCGTCCTTGATCGCGCGCAGGAGCGGGGGCAGCAGCTCACGCACGTGCTCTGCGCCCATGCGCGCGTAGAACGTGAGCCGTCCGGGGATGCGAAGCGGGTTGAGACGCTCGGCGAGCTCGATGATGTCCGCGGCTGTCGCGCCCGGGCCGATCTTCACGCCGAGCGGGTTGTGCACGCCCGAGAAGAACTCGACGTGCGCGCCGTCCGGCTGGCGGGTGCGCTCGCCGATCCAGAGCAGGTGCGCGGAGCAGTCGTACCAGTCGCCGGTCAGCGAGTCCTTGCGCGTGAGGCCCTCCTCGTAGTCGAGGAGGAGCCCCTCGTGGCTCGTGTAGACGTCGACCTCGTGCAGGCGCCGCTCCGCCTTCAGGTCGATCCCGCACGCCGCCATGAACGCGAGCGCGCGCTCGATCTCGTTCGCGAGGATGTCGTAGCGACGCCCCTCGGGCGAAGAAGCGACGAAATCCTTGTTCCAGAGATGCACCTGCGTCAGGTCCGCGTAGCCGCCCTTCGTGAACGCGCGCAGCAGGTTGAGCGTCGCGGCAGATTGGTTGTAGCCCTCGACCATCCGGCGCGGGTCGGGCACGCGCGCTTCGGCCGTGCGCGCGTCGTCGTGGACCATGTGGCCGCGGAAGCTCGGTATCTCCGTGTCGCCGATGCGCTCGAACGGCTCGGAGCGCGGCTTCGTGAACTGTCCCGCGATGCGGCCGACCTTCACCACGGGCAGCGTCGCGCCGTAGGTCAGCACGGCGGACATCTGCAGCATGATCTTCAGCTTCTCGCGGATGCGCATCGTCGAGAGCTCGTTGAACGACTCGACGCAGTCGCCGGCCTGGAGCAGGAACGCGCGACCCTCGATCGCCCGCGCGAGATTCTCCCGGAGGTCGCGCGCCTCGCCGGCGAAGACGAGCGG
>Ga0075425_100002275_pt1 | contig 19210 bp, 19 predicted proteins | sample SoiMethybrSBSTD4_FD_75300 | JGI IMG/M metagenome (GOLD analysis project Ga0075425, IMG submission 75300) | Bulk soil microbial communities from a Populus tree surrounding site in Tennessee, USA - Soil MetaG P. TD hybrid SBSTD4 | ecosystem: Environmental > Terrestrial > Soil > Tree plantation... | reverse complement strand
TATCAACTCCCCGTCGCCGGTGCAGCGTAGAATGACCGGCAGTGATCGAGGGCGCCAAGTTCCTCTCGGCCGATCAGTTCCTGCTCACGACGCTGATCGTCAAGCTCGCCGTGATGGCGGTGCTGGCGACAATGCTCGCGCGGTACCACCGGTTCAGGCACATCCTGATCTTCGAGCGGCGCGGCTGGCTCGACCGACTCGTATTCACGCTCGCGCTCGGCATTCCGCTGATGGCGGGGGTCACCGCACGGCTGCTGCTCAACTACAAAGCAGCGGACTTGTCGCTTGAAGGTGCGTTCCTCGCGGGACTGATCGCGGGCCCATACGCCGGCGCCCTCGTCGGCGTGCTCGTCGGCGTACCTGCCTCAATCGCGGGCGAGCTTATCGCGCTTCCCTTCGCGGTCGGATGCGGCTTCGCCGGTGGCGGCCTGCGCGAGGCATGCCCCAAGGAAGCGATCTGGCAGTTCACGCCGTTCGTGTTCATCGATCTCCACAAGCATGTGTGGGTGATGGTGCGAAAGCTCGGCGTCAGCTGGCAGTTGTGGCTGCTGCTCGCACCGATCGCGTTGGAGCTGCTGCGGCAGGCGCTCGGCGCGCGCTTCGGCGTCAATCGCCTCTTCTACCCTGGCGCGGATCTCGGAACCCCGTCGCCGCTGATGACGATGCTCATCATCCTGGCAACGGTGCTGGCGGTGGCCACGCCAATCAAGATCTGGAACAGCGCGCGCATCGAGCATCGGGTGCAGGAACAGGAGAAGCTGCTCCTCGCGGCAAAGATTGAAGCGCTCAAGAGCCAGATCAACCCGCATTTCCTCTTCAACACACTGACCTCTATCTCGTCGCTCATCCGATCGCAGCCCGAAACCGCGCGGACCTTGATCAACAAGCTGTCGGGGCTGCTGCGACGCCTGTTGCGCAGTCACGAGCATTTCGTGACGCTGCGCGAGGAACTGGAGTCGGTTGACGAATATCTCGATATTGAGGTTGTGCGGTTCGGACCCAAGCTGCGCGTGCGCAAGGAGGTTGCGCCGGACACGGTGGACGTCGTCGTGCCCAGCATGATCCTGCAGCCCCTCGTCGAAAACTCGATCAAACATGGACTTTCCCGCAAGGTCGGCGCAGGCACCATCACCATCCGCAGCTGGCGCGATCATGCGCGCGTCATGATCGAGGTCGAAGACGACGGCATGGGGTTCTTGCTCGAACGACTCGAGCAGCCGATGGCAAGCGGCATCGGTCTCGCCAATGTCCGCGAACGGCTCCGTGTCATTTACGGCGCGACATATCAACTGACGCTGACGAGCGAGCCGGGGAAAGGCACGAAGGCGCGGATAGAGATTCCGGAGCTGATGGCGGCGGAGCAGATTACTGCATGACTCGGGCGGTGGCTGGCAGCTCGTGGGTGGTGGCGTGCGCGTAGTGGTCGTTGACGACGAACAGCTCGCGCGCGAGGAGCTCTGCTACCAGCTTGGGCAGGTTGGTGTGCCGGACGTCGTCGAGGTCGTGGCGCAGGCGGGTAACGGTCCCGAGGCGATCGCAGCGGTGGAGCGTCACGAGCCGGACCTGGTGTTTCTCGATATCCAGATGCCAGGCCTGAGCGGATTCGAGGTCGCCCGGCGTCTGCTCGAACGAGACGAGGAGTCGCCGGCCTTGATTTTCGTCACGGCCTTCGACCAGCACGCAATCGAGGCCTTCGAGGTGAACGCGGTCGATTACCTGCTCAAGCCAGTTGACACGGTGCGGCTCGAGCAGGCTATCCAGCGCGCCCGAAAACGGTTGAGCTCCGAGCGTCCAGCGGGGTCCCCCCCACTAAACGACCAGCTGGAACGAATCGTAAAAATGATGTCCGGTCGGCAGGCACGGCGGGATCAGGTGGCTGTCAAGGTGGGCGAACGATTCCTGCTGGTGCAGGCTGACGACATCATCTATGCCTCGCTGGCCGACGAGTCGATTAACATAGTAACGGGTCAGGTGACCGGCAGCTCGAACTACCGGACGCTGGACGACTTGCAGGCACGCCTCGACCCTGAGGTGTTCTGGCGGGTCCACCGGTCGCACCTGGTCAACATCAACAAAATCAAGGAGATAGTCCCCTGGTTCAGCCGGAATTACATCCTCAGGATGAAGGACGCGAAGAGCACGGAAATCCCGGTGAGCCGCTCCCAAACCAAGCGGCTGCGGGAGTACCTGAAGCTCTAATCGAGCCGCCGCCGCTGGCGCCGCCCTCGTACGAGGTGGCGATGGCAGGCACCACTGCTCCGGACCTGCGGCTGTCGGTCGACGATCGCAGCACGCGCATGATCCAGCAGTTCGGCGTCTGGCGCGACGAGTTGGTCGCGTGGTTCAAGACGCTGTTCTCCGCCGCGATTTACGCGACGCTGATCGTGACCTTCGGCTTCCAGGTGGCTCGCGTCGAAGGCCTGAGCATGGCACCGACGCTGGAAGATCAGGATCGTCTCATCGTCAACAAATTCATATACCGAGTCAGCGCGCCCCGACGCGGCGACATCGTGATGCTCTACTACCCGCTCAATCCGGATAAGTCATTCGTGAAGCGCGTGATTGCCGAGGAAGGCGACACGGTGCGTATCGTTGATGGCCGCGTCTACGTCAACGACGTGCCGATGGACGACCGCTTCGTCGCACCCGAATTCCGGAGCCATGACGACTTCGGCCCGACGGTCGTGCCCGAGGGCTATTACTTCGTCATGGGCGACCATCGGAACAACAGCTCCGACAGCCGCCACTGGGGCTTCGTGCCGAAGAAGTACATCATCGGCAAAGTGCAGCTGCGGTGGTGGCCGATTCCGACCGCGCACGTGTTCTGAACGATCGGCACCGGTCGGTCGTCCGCGTCCTCTGGCGCGTCCTCGTTCTCAACCTCCTTGTTGCATTCGCAAAGATCGCTCTCGGGTACTTCTCGGGAGCGGTCTCGATTCTCTCCGACGGCTTTCATTCGCTCGCTGACGCATCCTCGAACGTAGTGGCGCTCGTCGGCGTCTCGGCCGCGCAACGGCCGGCGGACGAAAACCATCCGTACGGTCATCGCAAGTACGAAACGATGGCGTCCGTCGGCATTCTCATGTTCATGCTGTTCGTGCTCGTCGAGGTGGCGCAGCATGCGTTCGCGCATCTACGCATGCCGAGCATGCCCGCCGCCGTGCCGCTTGGGATTACGACGATGCTCGTCACGCTCGCTATCAACGTCATCGTCGTGCGCTACGAGTCGAGCGAAGGACGCCGGCTGCGCAGCGAGGTGCTGGGCGCGGACGCGAAGCATACGAAGAGCGACGTGTGGACGACGACGGCGGTGCTGGTGGCGCTGGCAGGCGTGTGGCTTGGCTATCCGATCCTCGATCCGCTGGCGGGTTTGATCGTCACTCTGTTCATCGGCTACGCGTGCTGGCAGATCGCGCGCGAAGCGTCGGGCGTGCTGGCGGATCAAATAGTGCTGCCGGAGGAAGACATCCGCGCAGTGGTGGAGTCGGTGTCCGGCGTCGTCGGGACCGAGAAGATCCGCACGCGCGGCTCCGCAGACAGTGTCTTCGTCGATCTGCATCTGTGGATCGACGGTCGAACGCCGCTCGGGGAAGCCCATGCGCTGTCACATGTCGTTAAGGACAAGCTGATGGCGCGATTCCCCGAAATTGTTGACGTCGTGATTCACATCGAACCGCCGCATGGGGCGGCATGAAGGCTGCCCCCACGACCGTGCGTCGAGGCCGGGTTCAGCCGTCCTTCCGGGCATTGGGATTGCTGCGTTCGCGCGTATGGCGAATGGGGATTTTGTTCAAGACTCGGTCGGCAGCCTGATCCGCGGCATCCTCAACGACCTTCGCACGCTCATCCGCGAAGAAATCGCGCTCGCGCGCGTGGAAATCCGCGAGCAGGCAGGGCGGGCGAAAGCGGCGGCGCTGAGCTTCGGCATCGCCGCAGCGGCGTTGGCCTTCGGCGGCATTTTCCTGTTGATTGCAATTGCGCTCGGCATTGCGAATCTGATCGGCTGGCCCGCGTGGACCGGCTTCCTCATCGTGGCGCTCCTGCTGTGCATTGGCGGGTTCGTTACGCTGGCGTCGGGGCGCAAGCAAATGGCAGGTGTGCACGCCGTACCTGAGGAAACCGTTACGACGTTGAAGGAGAACTCGGAATGGATAGCGAAGCGGCTGTCATCCGTTCGGAAATGAGCCAGACCAAGGCGGAGCTCGACTACAAGATCAGTCAGCTCCAGCGCAAGGTCCATGACGCGACCCCGCGGTCGGTTGTCAGCCGTTTCATGCCCGAGCGCGCGCTCGACTATGCACTTGGCAGCGTACTGACGCTGGTCGGGGCGAGGATGGCGTGGGGCCGGCTGCGCGCGCGGCGCCACCGCCGTGAGCGGCTAATAGCCAGCCTGCAGATCAACCACGTTTAGCAGGTCGACGCCGCGTTCGTATCGGGTCAGGTTCTCCGAGAACAGATCGACGACCGCATCGAAATGACCGGTGCGGAAGCCGGAGTTGTGTGGCGTGACGATGACGTTCGGCAACGACCAGAAAGGGCTGTCGGGCGCCAGCGGCTCGTTTGCGAACACGTCGAGCGCCGCTCCGCCAAGGCGCCCTGATTCGAGTGCGGCCGCGAGCGCGACTTCATCGATCAACTGGCCTCGCGCAACGTTGATGACGATCGCGCCGGGCTTCATCATCTCGATTGCGCCAGCATCCATCAGCCGCTGTGTCTCGGTCGTGAACGGTGCTGCGATGACGACGATATCCACGGCAGCCAGCATACGATTCCGATCCGCGGGTCCGACCACCTCGTCGAATCCGGGGGGCAGGGCGTGCGAAGGATTGCGCCGCACCCCAATCACCCGCATCCGAAACGCCTTCGCTCGCGTGGCGATGGCCTCGCCAATCGTGCCCGTCCCGATGATGCCGATCGTGCGGCCGCCAAGCAGCCATGGCGACGCTTCACCCGTCAGCGCGTTCGGCCGCCACGCCCGCTCCTGCTGATCACGCAGCGTCTCGGGCAGCTTGCGCGCAAGCGCGAGGAGACATGCCATCACATGCTCCGCGATCGGGACAGACTGAACGCCGCGCGAGTTGGTGACCGTGATGCGGCGCGCCGCGAGATCCGGGAGCGGAAAATGCCCGACAGCATGTCCTGAACAGTGCAGCCAGCGGAGGCGTGGCGCACGCGCGACCGCCTCCCTGCTGAGCGCGAGGGCGAATGCGACGTCGGCATCCGCAACGAGCTCGACGTCCGCATCGCGCGTTGTCGAATGAAGAAAAGTGATATGTGGAAACCGGGTCCGAAGCTGATCGACGTGGGATGGCGGGATGGTCCACGCATCAACCCGATGGTGGACGGCAACCAGGACTTTCAACTTACTTTTCCACTTGTCTACTTTTCCACTTTTCCACTTCTTCGTACGTAGTGCCCCGACTTGCCGCCCTTCTTTTCGACCAGGCAGATGCCGCCGATCACCATTTCCTTGTCCACCGCCTTGACCATGTCGTAGATGGTGAGCGCCGCGATGGTCACGGCGGTAAGCGCTTCCATCTCGACGCCTGTCTGCGCCGTGGTGCGGACGCGCGCCTCGATGCCGTAACCCTGGCTGGTCGGTGTCAAATCGATGCTGACGTGGGTGAGCGGCAGCGGATGGCAGAGCGGGATCAGATTCGACGTCTGCTTTGCCGCGAGGATGCCGGCAAGGCGTGCGGCCTGCAATGGATCCCCTTTCGCAACTTCGCCACGGCGAATCAGCGTGAGTGCCGCCGCGCTCATCGTGATTGATCCTCGGGCGACCGCCTCGCGCGCAGTGGCCGGCTTGGCGCCGACGTCCACCATCTTCACGCGACCGCGCTCGTCGACATGCGACAGCTTTTTAGCCAACGTTCTCTCCCTGTGCGAGATAGAACGACAGGCTCTCGAGTGAAACGGTAAAGTCCACGCTCTTCAGCTTCACGTCGTCCGGTACATGCAACGCACCCGGCGAAAAGTTGAGGATTCCCTTCATGCCGGCCGCCACCACCTGATCGACAACGGCCTGTGCATGCGGCGCGGGCACGGCGATGACCGCGATGTCGAGCCGCTCGCGGCGGGCGATGCGCCGCAAATCCTTGATGGCGTAGATCGGCACGCCGCCGCGCGACTCATGACCGACCTTGTCGGGTGCGGCGTCGAAGAGCGCGGCAATCTCGAAACCTTCCTGGCGAAACCCGGGGTAATCCGCAAGCGCGAGACCGAGATTGCCCGCGCCCATGATGGCGACGCGCAGCCGCCGATCGAGTCCCAGAATCTGCCGGAGATGACGCCGCAGCTCTTTGACGTAATAGCCGACGCCGCGCACCCCGAACTCACCGAAGTAGGCGAGGTCTTTGCGAATCTGCGCGGCGTTGAGATGAAACTGCTCGGCAAGTCCCTGCGATGAAATGGTCTGGACGCCGGCGGTGTCGAGCTCGTTCAGACAGCGGAGATAGATCGAGAGGCGATTGGTCGTGAGTTCGGAGACCTGATCGGGGGTTTGCCTCCGCTTGTTCGGCCGATTCACAAGGTTCAATGCTACCATCACGCGCCATGGCACATCCGAGCGTGCAGCCACCGCGGACGACTCCTCGTCCCGCGTTTCAGCCGTACATCAGCGCGTCGCAATCGCCAGCGGAGTTCACCGCGCGCGCCATCATTCTCGGCTCGCTCTTCGGCCTGCTGTTCGGCGCATCAACTGTGTATCTCGGCCTGCGGGCGGGCCTTACCGTGAGTGCCTCGATTCCGATCGCCGTGCTCGCGATTTCGGTCCTCAAGAAGCTTGGCGGCTCGACGATTCTCGAAAACAACATCGTGCAGACGATCGGTTCTGCCGGCGAATCGATCGCCGGCGGCGTCGTGTTCACGATTCCAGCGCTGATCTTCCTGACCCCCGATGGCCCGCGCTACTTCAATTACGTGCAGATCACGATGCTGACGTTCGCGGGCGGCATCCTCGGCGTGCTGATGATGGTGCCGCTGCGCCGGGCGTTGATCGTCAAGGAACACGGAGTGCTTCCCTATCCGGAAGGCACGGCTTGCGCGGAGGTTCTTGTCGCGGGCGAACGCGGCGGCAAGCTGGCGACGCTGGTGTTCGGGGGTGTCGGCGTCGGCGCGCTCTGGAAATCGCTCTCGTGGATCTTCAACATTTTCCGGACGGACATGGGTTATTCCATGTCGCGCCAAAGCCAGTTCCCCAACGCGACGCTGAACGTGGATGTCTCACCGGAGTACCTCGGCGTCGGCTACGTGATTGGGCCGCGCATTGCCGGAACGATGTTCGCCGGAGGCGTGCTGTCGTGGCTGGTGCTGTTGCCGCTGCTGTCGATCCTGGGGCGATATATCAACGTTCCGTTCCCGCCAATTCATCCCAACTACGCGAACAACCCCGCGACGGGCCAGCCGTTCCTGATTTCCGAAATGAACGCGGCACAGCTGTGGAGCGCTTACATCAGATACATCGGCGCGGGCGCGGTGCTCGCCTCTGGTTTGATCACTCTTGGCCGCACGATACCGACGATCGTCTCGTCAGCGCGCGAAGGGATGCGCGACTTCGCGTCCGCCGGTGACGGCGGCTCGCGGATCCGTACCGAGCGTGACGTGCCAATGACAGTCGTCATCGGCGGATCGCTGCTGCTTGCCGTGTTCCTCGCGGCGGTCCCGAACCTGCCAACCTACGGCAATCCGCTGGCCGCGATTCTGATTCTCATCTTCGGCTTCTTCTTCGCGACGGTCTCCTCGCGCATCACCGGCCTGATCGGCACCTCGTCGAATCCGATTTCCGGCATGACCATCGCGACGCTGATCCTGACTTGCCTTCTGTTCGTCGCGCTTGGCTGGACTGGAGACATGTATTCGCCGATCGCTATCGGCGTCGGCGCGATCGTCTGCATCGCGGCCGCGAATGCCGGCAACACGTCACAGGATCTGAAGACGGGTTTCCTCGTCGGCGCCACGCCGCTGTATCAGCAGATTGGCCTCGTGATCGGCGTAATTGCGTCTGCGTCCGTGATTGGCTTGACGCTGCTGTACCTGCACAACAATCTCGGCGGCATCGGTTCCCAGAACCTGGCGGCGCCGCAGGCAACGTTGATGTCGACAATCATCAGAGGGCTGCTCAATCAAAACTTGCCATGGGGACTCGTTCTGATCGGTGTGTTCCTGTCGATCGCGCTCGAATTGTGCGGTGTGCGCTCGCTCTCATTCGCGGTTGGTTCCTACCTGCCGATTGCGACGACCGCGCCGATTTTCGCGGGTGGCCTTGTGCGTGCGTGGGTCGAGCACCGCACGGGACAAGCTGAAGAGTCGGAACTGAGTGCGGGCACGCTGTTCAGCTCGGGCCTGATCGCCGGCGGCTCGCTGGCGGGCATCCTGTTCGCCATTCTCGTGGGAACCGGCACGATTGCGCCGCTGCAGGCGATCGGCAATGTCGTTCCGTTCCTTCACTCGGATGGAGTATCAGGCCAAGTCGCGACCGTCCTTCTCTTCCTGGCGCTCGCCATCGTCACCGGCCGGACCGCAATGCGCAAAGTAGAATGAGAGGGTGGGGCCTCTAACCACGAAGGTCGTTCGTGTTGTCTGCGCGGCCCTCGTCGTTGCCACTGTGGCCTCGGGTCAGACATCGGGACGCCGGCTCGCCACGATCGACGCCATCCGGCGGTTTTCCGGCTACTTCCATTTACAGACCGTAGTGCTCCGAGGCGAGCTCGTCGAAGTTGCGGCAGGACGCGCGGGGAACGGGACGACGCGTCCGGGCGGCGGCGCGGTGGACGTGTCGAGCACCGGTCAGCGACTCGCATTGCGCGGCGGCGAGAGCGAGATGCAAGTCATGCTCGATGGCGTGAATCCCATTGAAGGACCCGTGGAAATCCGCGCGACCGTTCTGGACATTGGCCGCCTTACGCCTTCCGATCCACGCCTCAATCGATACGAGAACAAACCGGATCCCGACCACTGGCCGCAGCCCGGCGAGGAGCTCGTACTCAACGTCACAGGCGCGGCGAAGGCTGACCCGGAATCGACGCCGACGCTTCGTTCGATCGCGCTCGAACCGTGGAAGTACGAAGGCCAAACGCTGTCGCTGACCGGCCAGTTCGGTGGGCGCAATCTGTTCGGCGACGTTCCTGCGGCGCCGGCGAAAGACAAGTACGACTTCGTCCTGCGCAGCAGCGAAGGCGCGGTGTGGGTCACCGGCATGCGGCCGAAAGGCAAAGGGTTCGACTTGAACGTCGATGCTCGCGTCGATACGAGCCAGTGGCTGCAGGTCACCGGAGCGATTCGGCGCGATCGCGGCCTGGTACTGCTCGAGGCAAAAACGATGGTGACGGCGCAGGCACCCGCCGCGCGTCCTGTCGTCGCCGAAGCGCCACCACCGCCGCAGGAACCGGGCGAGATCGTTTTCAGCTCGCCGACCGACGGTGAAACGAACGTGGCGGCGTCAGCGCCGATACGCGTGCAGTTCTCGCGCGGCATCGATCCGATGACGCTGAACGGGCATTTCAAATTCGCTTACATCGGCGGCGCGCCGCCCGAAGGCACGATTGACGCGCAGGCGAACTACGACGTCGGGTCACATGCCGTGGTGCTTCGTCTATCAAGACCCCTGGAAGCGTTCCGCACGGTGAAGCTGGAGCTGATCGACGGTGTGAAGACGTTTGACGGCGCGCCCGTGAAGCCGTGGAGCGTCACTTTTTCGGTAGGCGCTAACTGACTCCCGACTCTCCAGGTAACAGCTTCCAAAAATTCTTGGCAGTTGAAGGCTGGCCGTTTTCAGTTCGTCAAGGTACCAATTGGAAAGCGGTGACGCGCTTCACGTCTCCTAGCGTGACCTCGATCGCGTAGTCCCCCGGCGCCAGCGGCGCCAGCACTGCCTCGGCCACAATCCACCTGAAAGGATCCTCGGTATCCTGCCGCTCTGTGATCGTGACCGGCACCTGATTCGGTTTGCCGGCGCGGTCCAGCATCCGCGCGGACGCAGTGCCCGGCGCCGCGGTCGGAATCTCCACGCGAATGCGGTCGCTATGCTGAAAACGCGGATCGGCCGTGACCACGTACTGCGGGCCTGTTGACGACCCGCGCCGCCAGAGCAGGCTGTCGCCGAGCGCGGGCAGCGTCTTCGGGATCGTCACGCGCGCCGTATCGGCAACCGGCAGACCGTCCTGATTGTTGGGACGCAACCTGACGCGAACCGCGTACTCGCCCGGCGCTAAACCACCGCTATCCGGTGCGCGCATGCTGAAGGATGCGGCGGTTGGAGCCACGTCCACGCTCCTGGCCAGCACCTCTTGACCGTCGGCGCCGACAATGGTGATGTCGGCGACGCCGCCCGCGGTCCACGCGACTTCACGACGCAGGCGGTAGTCCAGCTCCCCTGTGACCCAGACGATCGCCTCGGGGGTGTCAGCCGTCCGCGCAAGCGCAGTTCTGATTCTGAAGTTCGCGCGCGCGCTTGTTGCCGCAACGGATGCAAACGTCGGATCGACCGCCGTCGACGTTCCTGGCCCAAGCACGTCATCGACGTTGGCGCCGCGATACCCACGTCGGGTCCTGATGACGACGCCGGGACGTGACGAGCGGATGGTAACGGACCGGAACTTCCCGTCAAGGCGGTTGTTCGTCGACCGATAGGTGACCACGTCGTAGGCGTTCATGTCCGCCGCGATGCGGGCGAGCGCCCCTTCAAGCGCACCGCTCGTCATCATGGCCAGGCCGTCGGTGTTCGCGGCCAGCTGCCGCATGGCGTCCATGCGCGACGCCGGATCCTGCTCCTCGTTGTTAATGACCGCTGGCGGCTTGCCCGTCGGCGTCTGCTCCGCCGCAAGGGCTCGCGCATAAATCGTGTAGAACGCGGTGAGCGCCCGGTTCGCCGCATCCGCAATGCGATCGAGCCGCAGCGTATCGTCGAGGGCGGCCAGCGTCATTCGGTCGGCTTCGCATTCCGTGCGCGAAGCGCCACTCGCGTCGCGGTCACCGTCGTTGCCGCTCGTTGTTGCGCCGCCTGTGCCACCGCCAGGGAAACCCCCGGCGCCCGGGAATCCGCCGCGGCCGCGACGACCGCCGCCGCCGAAGCCGCCAAAGCCACCCGGCCGCGCCGAGGAGATGTTCCCACCGAGCCGCGCGCTCGGACCGAACAGGCGCCAACCGTCGGTCAACGTGATGACGGCGGTGCGCGTGTCGCGCGTCTCCAGGAAATCGATCAGGCGCGACAGCGCGTCCAACGTCGCCTGCTCGCGATGTCGCTCTTGCATCTCGCTGGCGACGTCGCGGTACTGGTTGGCCGGAAAGCACTGCGCGTAGCGATCCTCTTTGGGATCGCGCGAGCCAACGCGCGCCCGCTCCCAGAACGTCTCGTCCTGCATGAGCGCGGGGATGACCGCTGCCTTGGGTTGAAACCGGATATCCGCCGGCGCAATGTCGGGCGTCATCACGCCAACCACATCGTCATCGTCAAGCAGTCGATCGAGGAAGTGCACGAGCGCCACACGCACGTCGCGCGCGCCTTCAAAGCGCATGTGCGGGGTGTCGAGGAAGACGACGAACGAGCGCGCCGGGCTGGTTGCGTGGGTAAACGATTCAATGGTCTGGGGTACGCCGTCTTCGACGACGGCGAGATCGGCGGCAGCCAGGTCGGTCACAGGGCGACCGTCACTGCTTGCGTGAATGTCGAGGCGGATCTGGGCCGTCTGCTGCTGCGCCCGCGGCGCAGCGACGAGAAGGACGAGCGCAAGCAGCGCAAGGCAGTTACGAACACGCATGTACGCGCTCTGCAGGGCTGGCGTAGGCCAGTCTACGTCCAGACCGGACCTTGATCCAATAAGCGTCGAATGGCGCCGCGAACCTGTTCAATGAGAAGGTCACGATCGTCAACCGTCATACCCCGTGTGGCCACCGGTTCACCAATTCTGACGCTGACATGCACGGGACGGACGACGGCGCTGCCCTTCCGCATGGCGGCGCGGCCCCCCTGGACGGCAACGGGCACGATCGGCACCTGCGCCTGGATGGCCATGATGAAGCCCCCCTTCTTGAACGGCAGCAGTTCGCCGGTCCGGCTGCGCGTCCCCTCCGGAAAGATGAGAAACGAGTTGCCGGCGCGCAATGAGTCCGCGCCGCGGCCGATCGACTCCATGGCCCGCTCCCGGTTCTGACGCTCGATCGGCACGAACCCGCCGACGTCGAATGCAGCGCCCATGATCGGGAACTTGTGAAGCTCGGCTTTGTAGAGGATGTGGAGGCAAGGGTGAAGTGTGCGGAACAGGACGGGCGGGTCGACATTGCTCTCGTGATTCGAACAGAAGACGACCGCCCCCGTCGGCACGTTCTCGAGACCGGCGACGCGATATCGAATGCCCGCAAGCGAGAGCGCCAGCTGCACGCCGAAGTGGCCGAGCGCGAACAGACCGCGCTTCCACTTGAACACCATGGCGAACAGGATTCCCACCGGTCCGGCGATGGCAATATAGAGGATGCAGGCAATGTAAGTGATGAACGATCTGACCGCGGCAATCATCGCGACAGTACAAAAAAATTCCCGGGCGGAAGGTCCCGCCCGGGTGGCGAAGAAGGTGGAAACAACGTGCGACGAGAGACTACGACGCGCGGGCGGCGGCGCGACGGGGCGCTGCCACGACCGGAACCGGCTTGACCGTTTTGGCAATTTTGGCACGCGATGCGGTACGCGCCATGTTTTTCGCCTTGACCACGAAGCACCGCTCGAGCGCCTGGTCGACCCGTTCCTCGACCGAGTTCGGCTTCTCGCGAATGACCTCTGAGATCTCGGAGATGATCAGCGCCTTGGCGCGATCGAGCATCCGCTTCTCGCGGAACGACAGGCTCTTGGACTTGCTCAGGAACGTCAGGCTTTTGAGCACGTCGGCCATGTCGTAGATCGAGCCGGTGCGCATCTTGTCGGAATTGTCCTTGAAGCGTCCTTTCCAGTTCTGATGGTTGTCGATCTTGCCGTCACTCAGCAGGCCGAACAGGCGATCGACCTCGTCGTCCGTAATGGCTTTGCGAAGGCCGACGCCATCGACGTTGGCGACTGGCACCAGCACCGTCGTGTCGTTCGACACGATGCGCAGGTGAAAGAACCCGCAGGTAGTTCCAAGAATGGTTTTCTCTTCGATGCGTTCTACGATACCGAGCCCATGGTTCGGGTAGATGACCTTGTCGCCGACCTGGAATGTCACGTTTCCCCCGTAGCAGGAAGTAGGGTGGAAGGACCGGCCTTTCGACCGGGAACTGCACCCACGAGTATAGCCCACATGACCAAGCATCATCAATCAAAAACGCCAGAAAAGTGGGCGTTTTAGGCAGTTCAGCGGTCGAAATTGACGATTCGCTGCAGCGCTGCCGGGGAGTGCAGGGGCGGGTCTTCAGGCCGCTCGAGCCCGGCCCACGTACCGAGCATGGTCAATAAAGTTTTTGTCCTACAGGGTTTACGCGCGGGATGAAGCGAGTCCTAGAATCTCCCCTACGAGTTGCGGATAGGTGCGGCCGGACTTTCGTGCCGCCATTGCGAACTCGGCGCGCGAGCTCAGCCATGGGTTGGGATTGACCTCGATCACCTGCACCCGGCCATCCGGCTGTAACCGCATGTCAACGCGCCCGTAGTCGCGCAGTTCCAGTGCCTGATACGCGGCGATCGCCGTCTGATGCAGCGACGCGGTGGTCTCCTCGCTCAAGTCCGTCGCGATCGCGGACTTGGTATCGCGATACGCCTTTGTGCCTTTCCCCCATTTCACTTCCGCCGATGCGATGCGCGGCGTGCCATCCGGCAGCTTCGACAGATCCAGTTCCACCACCGGTAAGGCTTCGGGTTTGTCGTTGCCGATGACGCCGACATACATTTCGCGGCCATCGACGTACTCCTCAATCAGCACCGGCGAGTCGAAGTTCGCATGCAGCCAGTCCATGCGCTCCATCAGCTCGCGTATAGAGTTGACGACCGCGCTGAACTCGATGCCAATCGATCCGTCCTCGCGCGCCGGCTTGACGATGACGGGGAACTGAAGGTCGTGGGAAAAATCGAGGCGGCCTCGGTAGCACTTCGCAAAGGTCGGCGTGTGGATGCCGTGGAACGCGAAGATCTTCTTCGCAATCGCCTTGTCCTGCGCGAGCATCAGGCCGTGCGTGCCCGAGCCTGTGTACTTCTTGCCAATGAGCTCGAGATAGCCGGCGATTTTGAAGTCGGCGGTGTCGTCCCCGTTGAATGACTCGCACAGGTTGAACACGAGATCGCAGTCGACGCGCGCCAGGCCCACGAGGCTCTTGACGGTCCCGTCCACCTCGTAGAGAACGGGCTCATGCCCAAGCTTGGTGAGTGCCTCGGCCACCTCCTCTTCAACTTCCTTCTTGTCGAGCGTACGAGTGACGGGCCCCTTTTCGGCCGCGGTCTCCTCACTCTCGTCAACGAGGACGCGATCGTAGATGATGACGACTTTGAGCTTTCCCATCTCTAATGAGGTGTGGGTGGTGGGTGACCACCAACCACCCACGACCTATGTTTCAAACCTCCCGCTCGTCAGAAAATTCATGGCCAGCGTCGTTGCCAATGCGGTGAGCTCCACGAGATACCTGGCCTCCTCGCCGACCTCGCCCCATAGCTTCATGCGCTGGCAGTTGCGGCAGATCGAGTCGATGAGCCCGCGGACGATCGGCCGTCGTACCCCCGTCCAGTAGGTGATCTTCTCGATCAGCTCCGGCGCGTACTTGTTCACAATATCGGCCGCCGGACGCGATTCCTTTCGCTTACGCGTGAGAAAGATCTGTCCGAGGTGCGCGTCGAGGGCGAGATCGATACGCGCCTGGCGCTCCTCCTCGGCCTGCCGGTAGAACTGCTCCACCGAAACATCGATGTCGTCCGGCGTAATGTCTACCTCGCCGGTGTTGACGATCGGCTCCACGTCGGCCACCGCACGCGCCACGCGCTCGACGTAGCGGAGCTTCTGCATCGCTGGCCATCCGTTGTACTTGCGCCGCCAGCCCGATCGAGGCGTCAGCCACACAGCAAAGGTCTCGGCGAAGTCCTCATCGGGGTGCTTCTGGGCGTACCAGCCCTCGATGTGCCTCACGTAATGCCTGCTGAACGGCACTGGCCGGTAGTCGTCGCGGTACGGTCGAAAGAACGGTCCAAAGAGCCGCCGCCATTCCGGTGTTGTGTACAGGCGGTAGGCGTAGTTGAAAACATGGCCCGCCTCGTGCCGCATGTACATCATGATCTGCCGCTCGGTCTCGAGCGCGTCTACCGCCTTTTCAAGCGTGCGCAGCTTGGCATCTGCCAGGTAGAACGGGATGCCAAGCACCGGCTGTTGATCGGGACATCCCCATTCGTCAGTCAAATAGCAGACCGGCCTGAACTTCTTCAGGCCGCGGCGCTCCAGCTCCTTGTACAGCTCGCGAACGTAACCCTCCACGGGCGAGCCTTCCACCTTGAGGCCGAGCTCGCTGACTTTTTTGCCGAGAACGCCGCGGATCTCTGGATCGAGCGATTCGAACTTAACCACGCGTGGCCCGTCTCATGCAATTCCTAACTACATTATGGCCGCCGTTACACTTCGCGACTTGTACGCCGCAGAGCTCCACGACCTGATGAATGCGGAGAAGCAGATCGTTGCCGAGCTGCCGATTATGGCCAGCCGCGCAACATCAGCGCGCCTTCAGCGCGTCCTCGAGGAGCATCATGCGGAAACGAAAGTTCAAATCGAGCGACTGCGCCTCCTGCTGGAGCAGCTGAACGAACCACCCCGCGCGGTCCCGAGCGGCGCGGTGGCCGCGCTGATCGAAGATGGCCGACGCCGTCTCGACGACACGGAGCGCGGCGAGGTCCTCGATGCGGCGCTTGTGGCCGCCGCTCAGCGCATCGAACACCACGAGATGGCGGCTTACGGAACCGCTCGCAGCTACGCCGAAGCGCTCGGCGATTACGATGCAGTGCGCATTCTTCAACAAACGCTCGATGAAGAAGGACATGTGGATCACGTACTGACACGGCTGGCCGAACGCGGCATCAACCAGGCGGCCGGCGACGACCTGCTGGAGGCATCAACCCGCTATCGCTCTCGACTGCGTTTCGTCGGCGCGAAGGACCTCCCCGAGGCACGCGATCGCGACGTCCACCTGCACAACCGCGCGGGCGAACATCTCGGCACGCTGGATGGCTTCGTCGTCGACAGCCAGTCAGGCCGTCCGATTTATTACGTCATCGATTCGCGCGGCTGGTTTGCCGGCCGCCGCTACGTCGTTCCGGTCGGACAGATTGAAGCGGACCAGGCCTCCGCAAGCCTCCGGACGACGCTGACTCGCGCGGAGCTGGCCCGCTACCCGGAATTCAGTCCCAGCGCATTCAGCGCTATGGACGACCACGACGCCGTGCGCTATGAGCGTCGGCTGCATCGGGTGTTCGCGCCCGATTCGAAGCCCTATGACGGCAGGCCGGTCTACGAGAACCTGCCAGCCTACGAGACGCCAACGTGGTTGATGACGGGTGTCTGGATGAGCGATTCGAGCGGTTTTGCGGTCACCCCGCCCCGAGCCGACTCTGACGCCACTTCGGTCCGACCGGTTGAACCGCCGGAAGCGGCGACTGGGGCCTATGAACGGACTGCCGAACCCGAAGGTGAGTTGATGATCGCCCGCGGCGAGCCGGAGCCGCCCGCTCGGACCGACGAGGAGCCGCGACGGCCTGCCGAGCCGCCGCGGAGCGAACAGTACCGGGAACGATAGGTCAGACCGTGACTTGAAGGCCATGCCCCTCCCGTATTAGTCTGCCGCCGGCCCCACGATGAATGCCGGCAACCCCGCCGTCAAGGTTCGGCCTTCACGGTTTCTCTGGAACTACAGAGCCGACGGCAGCCCGGCGGCGCGCCTTGAACGGGTGCTGGCGATCGGCCGGGCGTTTCTGACTGTCAGCGGCCTCATCGCCATTTACATCGACCCGACCGAGCCCGCCCGCCTCGCCGAACTCACATACGCGGTCTTGTTCGGTTACGCGCTTTACAGCATGATCGTCCTGGCGTTCGTGCACCGCGCGACGCGTCTCGGTTCCCGCGACGGGCAGATACTCCACGGCATCGACATCCTCTGGACCGCGCTTCTCACGTTCATCAGCAGCGGTCCGGGAAGTCCATTCTTCCTGTTTTTCCTCTTCGTCCAACTTGCCGCCGCTTATCGTTGGGGCTTCCGGGAAACCCTGCTGACGACGACGATGACGGTCGGGATCTTTCTCGTGGAGACTGGGATTGCCGGTGCGTGGAACCCGACGCTGTTCCCCTGGCAGGATCTCGAAACCAACCGGACGATTCTTCGAGTGGTTTACTTCGTGTTGACTGGATGTCTCATCGGCTATCTCGCCGAACAGGAGAAAGATCTTCGCGCCGAGATCGCCGCGGTTGCGGATGCCGGCCGCCAGCCGCGCGTCGAGTTGGGCCTCGGCGGATCCGTCACGGCTGTCTCACTCGAGCTGCTGCGCATCTTCGACGCCGCCGCGGTGCACGTCGTCATTCAGGATTTCGAGACGCGGCGCACGATGCTGTGGCGCGTGGAGGGGCGCGGCACCAGCGACGAGGCGCGGCGGACGCTGCATGTCGAGCTCGATCCATCGCAACAGGCTGCGTGGCTGTTCGACGATCCGGGCCACGCCTGGCACGCGCGGACGGCGCCCGCTACATCGACGCTTCCCGCGCGAGTCGTCGAGCCCGGCGTCTGGCCGTTGCAGCGCACGACCGTCACGCTCCCGACGGCGCTTAGCGAGACGCGCGAGTTCACAACGGTGACGGCCGGCAACATGGGACTTTGCGAGGAGTGGCGCGGACGCGTGTATCTGTTCGACGCCGCCAATACCGAAAATCTGGAGCGCTCGCTCCATTTTCTCGAGGCGGTGACCGAACACATCACGCCCGCATTGACGAATGTGTTCCTGCTGCGCCGGCTGCGTTCACGCGCGGGCGCGGTGGAGCGGGCGCGCGTTGCGCGCGAGCTGCACGACGGCGCCATACAGGCGCTCTTCGGCATCGAGATGCGAATCGACGCGCTGCGCCGCCGCGCCAAATTCAGGCCGGATGACGTCGCCACGGAGCTCGCCGAAGTCCAAGAGCTGCTGCGAAGCGAGGTTCTGGAACTGCGCGAGCTGATGCAGGCGCTACGTCCGATCGACCTCGAAACGAGCGATCAGCTTCCGGACGTCCTCGCCTCACTGGTCGAGCGGTTCAGGCGCGACACCGGCGTTTCCGCGCGATTCGTGTTCGACGGTGGTCCGGTATCGCTTCCGGCTCCGACCGCACTCGAGCTGGCGCGTATCGTCCAGGAAGCGCTGGTGAACGTGCGCAAGCACAGCCGCGCACGCAACGTCCTCGTCCGACTGACGAACACCGATCAGGCGTGCACGCTGGTCGTCGAAGACGACGGCCAGGGCTTCGATTTCGAGGGGCGACTGTCGGATCGCGAGCTGGAGGAGCGGCGCGTTGGACCGGCCATCATCAAAGAACGGGCGCGCATCGCCGGTGCGCAGCTCGCGGTCGATTCCGCGCCGGGGATCGGCGCACGTCTCGAGCTGACGCTCGAAGCAGGGGTTCATGCCTGATCAGCCGCGCCACGTGCGGATCTCCATTGCAGACGATCACCAGATTTTTCGCGACGGGCTGAAGCGCCTGCTTGAAAGCGAGCCCGGCTTCGAGGTGGTGTCCGAAGCCGCCGACGGGATCGACGCCATCCGCATGTCCCGCGACTCGCAGCCGGACATCCTGCTGCTCGACGTCGCCATGCCGCGTATGGGAGGAGTCGAGGCGCTCGCCTCGCTCGCCAATACAGGCCCGCGCATCATCCTCCTGACGGCCGCCATTCAACCGTCTGATCTATTGAAAGCAATTCAATTCGGCGCGCGCGGCGTGGTGATGAAGGAGTCGGCGACCCGCCTGCTCATCGAAGGCATTCACCGCGTCATGGACGGCAAGTACATCATCGGCGCCGACGTCGCCGACGATCTCGCGCATGCGGTGAAACACGTAACGGCCGAACGGCCTCGGCCCTACAAGCTGACACCACGGGAGATGGAGATTGTCTCGGCAATCGCCGAGGGACAGAGCAACCGGCAGATCGCCGAGCGTCTGAAGATCAGCCTGCAGACGGTGAAGCACCATCTGACGAGCATCTTCGACAAGACCGGTGCCTCGAATCGCCTGGAGCTGGCGCTCCTGGCGATCCGCAAGGGCGT
>Ga0075425_100002274_pt1 | contig 19211 bp, 17 predicted proteins | sample SoiMethybrSBSTD4_FD_75300 | JGI IMG/M metagenome (GOLD analysis project Ga0075425, IMG submission 75300) | Bulk soil microbial communities from a Populus tree surrounding site in Tennessee, USA - Soil MetaG P. TD hybrid SBSTD4 | ecosystem: Environmental > Terrestrial > Soil > Tree plantation... | reverse complement strand
TCGGCCTGTATCGCGCCCGCCAGCCTCCCGACGAGGCGCATCCGCTGGGCCACGCGCGCGAGCGTTTTCTCTGGGCCTTCATGGCGGCGATCGGTTCGTTTCTCATCGGTGGCTGTCTCTCGATCGCGATCGCGGTCTCGAGGCTGAAAACGGTCCACCCGGTCGAGGGCGCGCTCGTGGCATGGATCGTCCTCGGGGTCTCCTTCGTGGCCGACGGTGCGTCGTGGTTACAGGGGCTCAAGCAGGCGCGGCGCCAGGCGAAGGACTACGGGCTCTCGGTGTGGGGCTACATCTCCCGCGCGAGCGATCCCGTCGTGCGAGCGGTCCTCGTCGAGGACAGCGCGGCGCTCACCGGCCTGTTGCTCGCCGCGGGAGGTCTCGCGCTGAGCCGGATTCTGGGCACGAGCGTCCCGGATTCCATCGCGTCGCTTCTCATCGGCGTGCTCCTCGCGGTGACCGCGTTCGCGCTCGCGCGTCCGTTCGCGGATTTCCTCGTCGGGAGGTCCATTCCCGTCGCGCATCTCGAACGGCTCCGGGCGATCTTCGACGAGGACCCGGCGATCGAGCAGGTCCTGTTGCTCCGCGCGATGTACTCGGGACCGGAGGAGGCCATCGTCGTCGCCAGGGCGATTCCGGCGCCGTCGCTGGACATCGGGGAGCTCGGCCGAGCGATGGACGCGCTCGACCGAAAGATCCGCGATGCGCTTCCCTACGTCGCGGACGTGTTCATCGACGTCACGGGGAGCGAGCCCCGCAAGATCGAGCGGAGCTCCGAGCACGAGCGGAAGGGGGATCCGCTCAGCGGTTGAACGGGTACTCCTGGACCCAGTGAAAACCGCGGCTGACCAGCAGGCGCTTGGTGTGGTCCGTCAGTCGGAGCTGCATTCGATACCTGTGGCCGTCCATCTCTCCTTCGAGCACGAGACGCTCCGGAGCCGGCCGTTCGTAGGTGATCGTGGCCTTCCACTTCTTGTCCTCGCCCTTCGTGAGGTCGATCTTGCGCGAGGCGGAGTCGATGGCCGCCCAGAAGCGGTCGAATGAGTCGTCCATGCGCTGAAACGCTACGGCCTGCAGCGACGGGAAGATCACGCGCCGCCAGCGTTCGGCGTCGCTCAAGAGCGGAGGCCGCGAGGCCCCGTCGCTCGCCATCTCCTCGACGTCCCAGATTCCATAGAGGGGCGAGCGGGGAGCACCGCCGCCGTATTCGAACCAGTTCTGGCGCGCGCTGTAGAAGTTGGCGCCGAGGAGATAGAGCGTAAAGACGGCCTGGACGATCAGGGCGGCGCGGTTGGCGCGCTTCGACCGGAAAGGCGGCGGCTGCGTGGAAGGACCGGCGGTCCGGTCGAGCATGAAGAAGTCGACGAGTCGGCGGCCGTCCGGCGCGATCAGGAAGACGGCCATGAGGATCAGGTGAAAGGAGAAGAGCTTGACGGGCACGTCGTACGTCATGTTGAGCGCGAACACCTGGATCGCGTCGGCGAGCGCGATCAGCGCCCCGAGAAGCGTGGTCCGCGGGAGCAGAAGGAGGATCCCGGCCAGCGTCTCAGCGCAGCCGGTGAAGGCCTGGTACGCCGGCGACGCTCCGAGCGAGGCCCAGAGAACTCCCATCGGCGAGAGGTCGCCGTACGGCTCGACGAGGCGGATGAGCGACGGGTACGGCATCTGCAGCGGAACGACCTTGATGACGCCGTAGCTGAGCAAAGTAGATCCCACCGCGAAGCGCAGGAACACCCGGAACCAGCCGTGCAGGAGCACGTAGCTCGGCCGCCGGCGGTCGAGGACCGACCACACGATCGTTCCCGCGATCGCGAGGACCAGGAGACAGAAGACCAGGACCCAGTCGTAGATCTTGTCTCCGCTGCCGCTGCCCCGGATGACAAGCTCGGTGGTCACTCCGAAGACGTGCTTCGCGACCCATGTCACCGCCGTCGAGAGCGGCGGCAGCATGGCGACGTCGGGCAGGTCGACGCCGGGAACGAAGAAGAGGGTCGTCAGCATCTGCGTGAGGACCACGTAGAGCCCGAAGTAGAGGACGGAGAACCGGAAGACGATCCTGGTCGGGAGGCTCCAGCGAGCCGAGCGCTCCACCCAGCGCGGCTCGTCCGGGAGCGTGCTCACGGCGGCGGAGAAGAGGCCACGACGCCGATGTTCGCGACGGTGTCGCCTTTCTTCATCGACGGCACGGCGCAGATGTAGAGCACGATCCCGGCCGCCGGCGAACGCGCCTCGAAGACGGTCCGGCCGAAGGGGTCCGTGACGTATCCGAGCCGGCTGCCCTGCTCGACGAAGGAACCGCGCCGCACCGTCGGAAAGAAGAGGCCCGCCTCCTCGCTCGTCGCGGTCTTTACCGCCTCGATCCAGACCGGCTTCTCGACCGGCGAGGCGGCGCCCGGGAGCATCTTCAGGTGATGCATCACGGAGAGGCACCCGTCGACGAGCGCCGCGACGTCGTCGGCCTCGACCGTGCCGGCGCGGCCGGCCTCGACCGTGATGGACGGCTTGCCGCGCGTCGCCGCCGTGCTGTCGAGATAACGCGAGGCCGACGGGTCCTTCGGGCGGTCGGTCGAAATGATGATGTGGTCGAGGCCGAAGGCGAGGACCATCCCGCGCGACACCGCGTCCTGCTTCGCGTCTCCCGTCTTCGTCCAGTAGCTGTACGGCCGCAGGTCCTCGTCGAGGTCGCCGCCGTGCAGGTCGATTAAGTAGTCGCACTTCTCGACGACCTCGCGCGTGATCAGGAAGGACGCGCGCTCGGTCTGTGTTCCGTCGGCCTTCCCGGGATAGAAGCGGTTCATACTCTTCCCGTCCACCGGATTCACGTGCGGCACCTTCTGTTCGAAGGACGCGACGTTGACCAACGGCACGAGGATGACCGTGCCCGAGACCTCCGCGGGATCGAGCCTCTGGATCAGCTTCGAGACGGCCACGATCGAGGCGTACTCGGTCCCGTGCGCGCCGGAGACCAGAGCCAGCACCGGCCCCGGCTTCGCCCCGTTGACGACGGCGACGGCGATGCGCGTTGCGGGATCCGCACCCGCCGGAACCTCGATCGCGCCGTAGGCCTTCTGGCCCGGCGCGGCGGAGGCCGTGCCGACTCGAAACGGCGCCCGATCCGCGGCGACAGCTGTTCCGGCCGCCAACGTGGCGGCGAGCAGCGAAGCGATCCGTCGCGCCATGCGCCTTCCTTTCACTTCGCCTTCGCGACGAGCTTCTGGAAGCGCGGGTTGTTGCGCAGGGGATCGAAGTTGGGGTCGATCGTGAGCCAGGCCGGCGACACGAAGTAGGGGATCTTGAGCAGGCGCTCGAGCTCGTCGAGGGCCTTCTCTTGCTGGCCCGACAGAATGTAGATCCGAACCAGCAGGTGTAAGAAGTAACTGATCGTATCGGCGTCCGCCGTCGGGCGTGCGATTTCGACGCCGCGGAGGCCTTCGCGGATCGCCTCGTCGGCCCGGCCGACGTAGGCAAGCGACAGTCCCAGCTCGCTGTGGCGCTGCGCGTCGTTCGGAGTGGCGCGGATCTGATCCTCGAAGCTCTTCCGAGCTTCCTCGGCGTACTTCCGCGCTCCTTCGCGGTCTCCTTTCCACCAGAGGGCCTGTGCGAGCGAGATCGCCCAGTTGCCTCGGTCATCGTTGAACGCGCTGGGCGTCAGTCGCATCAGGATCTCAAGCTGCTCGTCGGTCAGGACCCAGCCGAGATCCCAGAACTGGGCCACATAGGCGACGAGCTCGGTGGGCTGGGTGTTCTTCGAGGACGCCGCGAGCGAGGTGCGGGCGCCTTCAAGATCGCCCTGGCCGAGGTAACTCATCGCGCGGCGTTCGATCAACGACAGATGGTCCGGAGAGAGAGCCAGTCCGGCGTCGGTCGCCTGCCGGGCTTCCGGATAGCGCCGCAAAAACAACAACGTCCTCGCGAGATCGCGATAGACGGCCGTGGATCGCGGATCGAGGCGCTGCGCCTCCTGCAGTTGCACCAGCGCCTTGTCGAACTGGCCGAGCGATCGATCGATCGTCGCCGATTCGCGCATCAGGTCGGCGTTTCCGGGCGCGATGCTTCTCGCCTTCTCGATCTGGACGCGCGCCGCCCGCAGATCGCCCCGAACATCCCGCTCGTATTCGCACATCGCGAAGTACGAGTCGGGGGTGTTCGGCGCGAGTTCCAGCGCTTTCTGCGCGGCCCTGAGAGCGCTTCCGGCGAACTCCGGCGACGGATTCGTCTGAAAATAGACTAGCGAGTTCACTCTCGAGATCCGCGACCACGCCTGGGCGAAGCCCGGATCGAGCGCCACGGCCTGCTCGTAGAAGTCGAGCGCCCGGCGGATCGTTGCGGGATCGTTCTTGCCCAGGGCGCCGGAGACCTGGTCGCCCTTGAGGAACGCCTCGTACGCGGGGAGGCTCTTCGTGGGCCGCTCGGCGAGCTGTTTCTCCTGTGTCGCGCCGAGCGCGACGTCGAGCGCCTGCGCGACTTGGGAGGCGATTTCCGACTGCACCTGAAAGACGTCCGTCACGGCCGTGTCGAACGTCTGCTGCCACTTCGAGGTCGGCGCATCCGGCTGGGATACGTCGACGAGCTCGGGACGGACCTGCACGCGGCTTGCGGTTCCGGTCTTGTTCGATCGCACGGTCGCCGTCAGGAGGTACTGGACGTTGAGCTCCTCGGCGATTTGTTTGGGCGTCTTGTTCGTCTTCTTGTACGGCGTCGAGCTGCCCCGCGCGATGACCTGGATTCCGGGAAGGCTCGTCAGCTTTCCGCGGATTTCGTCCGAGAGGCCGTCGGCGAGGTAGTCGTCCTCCGGCGCGCCCAGGTTCTCGAACGGCAGGACGGCCAGGCGCTTGGCGCCACCAGCCGCGCCGCCTCCCGCGCGAGGACGGCGCAGGAGAGCGAACCCGATGACGCCGGCCGTGACGATCAGCGCGGCGGCAATCCAGAGACTCTTGCGCGACGGGCGTGCGGAAAGCGGCCGGACGCCGGTCGTCGCGGTCGGCTCCGACGCCTCGGACAGCGCGAAAACGACGTCCTTTGCGGACTGGAAGCGATCGTCTGGTTCCTTCTCGAGGCAGTGGCGCACGATGTGATCCAGCGCCGGCGAGATGTTCCGGCCCGAGCCGGTCAGCTCCGGAGGCTCCTCCTTCAGAATCGCGGCGATCGTGTCGCTCGCCGTGTCGCGCTTGAACGCTTTCTTGCCGGACAGGAGCTCGTAGAGCACCGTGCCGAAGGAAAAGATGTCCGACCGATGGTCGACCGGCAGGCCGCGGAGCTGCTCGGGCGACATGTAGCCCATCGTGCCCATCACGGTCCCGGGCTCGGTGTGCCTCGCGTCCGTGGGCGCGCTGGTCTTCGAGTCGGGGGACGCTTCCTCGACACGCTTGGCCAGACCGAAGTCGAGGATCTTGACGTGCCCGTCCTTCGTGACGAAGACGTTGTCGGGCTTCAAGTCCCGGTGGATGATCCCGCGGCCGTGCGCCGCGGAGAGACCGCGCGCGATCTGGACCGCGTATTCGATCGCCTGGCGCTGCGAGACCGGACCCGAGTCGAGCTTGCCGCGCAGCGATTCGCCCTCGAGGAGCTCCGTGACGGCGTACGCGATCCCGTTCTGCCGGCCGAAGTCGAATATCGCGAGGATGTTCGGATGTGAGAGCGCGGCGACCGCCTTGGCCTCGCGCTCGAACCGCGCAAGGGCGTCCGGATCGCCGGCGACGGTCTGCGGCAATACCTTGACGGCGACGTCGCGGTCAAGGCGAGTGTCGCGCGCGCGATACACCTCGCCCATTCCGCCAGTGCCCAGAGGCGTCAGGACCTCGTAGGCGCCGAGTCGCGTTCCTGCGGTCAGTGTCAACGGAGCGATCTCGGGGCGTACTTTAGCAGGTCCTTCTCGTTTTCGGCCGAGGTGGTATCAGGAGGTCTCGGGGGCAGCTGAGGCCAAAAAAAAGAGGGCCCCCTGTCCCGAAGGAGAGAGGGCTCACGGAGACTCGGAGCGCCGGGATCAGGCCGCCGGCACCGAGTTCTGCTGGATCGCCTCGATGTTGACCGTGATTCGGACCTCGTCGCCGAGGAGGAGGCCGCCGTTGTCGAGGGCGGCGTTGAAAACGATCCCGTAGTCTTTTCGATCGAGCTTCGTCTCGAGCTCGAACCCGGCCCGCTCGTTTCCCCACGGATCCCGTGCCGAGCCGAGGAAGGTCACCGGAACGGTCACCTCGCGCGCGACGCCGCGGATCGTGAGTGTGCCGGTCACGTCGTAGCGATCTCCGCCACGGGGCTCGATCCGCGTGCTCACGAAGGTGATCCGGGGATGTTTCGCGACATCGAAGAAGTCCGGCGACTTCAGGTGAGTGTCCCGGTCGACGACGTCCGTGTCCACGGAGGCGGCGTCGATCGAGAACGTGACCGACGACTCTTCGGGCCGTCGCCGATCGACGCGGATCACTCCCTCGAAGTCCTTGAACCGGCCCCGGACCTTCGTCACGAGGTGTCGGACCTGGAAAACGGCCTCGGAGTGGCCCTTGTCGATCGCGTAGATTTCGGGGCGGGGAGCCGGCGCCGGGGATTCGGCGGCACGGGCCGTTGCAGCGGTCGAAGCCATTGGGATGTCTCCTTTGCGGGGGACGCCGGCCCATCCCGGCGTTCCATCACCAGCAAATAGTTGACTAGTTAAGTAATGGATTCAGGGGCGGGACGAACGGCCGGAGCGATGCGCCTGGCGGACGGCGTCGAGGAGTTTGATCAACCGGCCTAAGTCCTTCTCTGAGAGGCGATTCATCGGCTGCCGCGTCTTTCGCATGGCCGCCGTGAGCGCATCGACCCGAGAGAGGCCCTTGTCGGTGATGACGCAGAGGACTTGGCGGCGGTCGCCGGGGGAGCGCTGCCGCGAGATGAGGCCTTTCCGCTCGAGGCGATCGAGGAGACGCGTGATCCCCGGCGCCTGCTCGATCATTCGCGAGGCGATCTCGAGGGTGGGGAGGCCGGCCGGCCGTGAACCTCGAAGGATGCGCAGTACGTTGTACTGCTGGAGGGTGACGCCGGAAGACGCGACGAGCGACTCGCCATGGCGGCGTACGACGTCGGCCGTCAGGAGGAGACCCACGGTTGCCTCCTCGCTTCGGCGGGCAAAGGGTCGTTTCTGTTGGATGTCGGTCGCGACGTCGGTGATGAATGTCGCAGGGTTCCCGACCCTTCGTTTCATGACGCGGTGAGCAAAGCCGGTAGGCTCACTTCAGCATCATCCACAGGTACGAGTACTGGAGCGCGCCGACGCGGGCGGTCTGCTTGTTGACGGCGCCGCTGCCGTGGCCCCCCTCGGTGTTCTCGAAGTAGTAGACCGGGTGTCCCTGGGCTTGGAGCTTGGCCACCATCTTGCGGGCGTGGCCCGGATGCACGCGGTCGTCGCGCGTGTTCGTCCAGTAGAAGGGCGTCGGATACGACGCGTCCTTCTTGACCAGGTGGTAGGGCGACCAGGTCTGGATGAACGCCCATTCCTCGGGCTTGTCGGGATCTCCGTACTCGGCCATCCAGCTTGCGCCGGCGAGAAGGTGGCTGTAACGCTTCATGTCGGCGAGCGGCACCTGAGCGACGACGGCGTGGAAGAGCTCGGGATAGAGCGTGAAGGTCCCGCCGACGAGCAGCCCGCCCTGGGAGCCGCCCATGATCCCCAGGTGGCGAGGCGACGTGATCTTGCGCCCGATCAGGTCGCGCGCGACCGCGGAGAAGTCCTCGAAGTTGTGGATGTGCTGCTCCTTGACCGCGGCCTTGTGCCACGCCGGGCCGAACTCGCCTCCGCCGCGGATGTTGGCGAGCACGTAGACGCCTCCGCGGGCGAGCCATGAGACGCCGAGCGTGGCCTTATACGTCGGGAGCTCCGGCACCTCGAAGCCGCCGTATCCGTAGAGAAGGGTCGGCGAGGTTCCGTCGTCCTTCGTGCCCTTGGGGCGAACCACGAAGTACGGGATCTTCGTGCCGTCTTTAGACGTGGCCTCGAGCTGCTCGGTCGTTATCCCTGTTGCGTCGAAGAACGCGGGCTCGGTTTTGACCTTCGCGGCGGGTCCGCCGTTCTCCGAGAGCCACAGCGAGACCGGCGTCGTGAAGTCCTCGTACGTGAAGAAGTACGTCTCCGAGAAATCGTTCATCGCAGCCAGGTCCGCGGTGCCGAGGCCGGGTGCGGGGATCTCGACCCGCTGCCAGCCGCCGTCCTTCAGCGACATAGCCGTCAGGCGGCTCTTCACGTTGTCGAGCGTCTGGAGCAGCACGCGGGTTTTCGTGCGCTTGACGGCCGCCAGCGAAACGCGGGCGCTCGGCTCGAAGAGCACGTCGAACCTGTTGGCCTTCTTCAGCAGGTCGTCCACCGTCGAAGCCAGGAGCGTCCCTTCGCGGTAGGTCTTTCCGCCCACGTTCCAGTCGCTCCGCAGGGAGAAGAGGAACCGCTCGCGGAAAAAGACCTGCGGGTCGATGTCCTCGGGAATGTCGAGCTTCGTCAAGCGATCGCCGTCGCCGACGATGAAGAGCTCCTGGCGGAAGAACGCCGGGGTGCGAGAGACGACGTCGTAGCGGCCGTCGCTCAGGATCTCGGTCCATCCCGACGCGGCGACGTCTTCGGGCTTGCATTCGAAGATCGTCTGCGCCTCCGAGAGCGGCGTGCCGCGCTTCCAGAGCTTCACGATCCGGGGATATCCGGAGGTCGTCAGGGAGCCGGGGCCGAAGTCGGTGCCGACCCAGAGCGTGTTCTCGTCGCGCCACGCGACCCGCGACTTGGCTTCCGGAAGCGAAAAGCCTCCGGCCACGAACTCCTTCGTCGTCGTGTCGAACTCGCGCGACACGTGGGTGTCCGAGCCGCCCGGCGAAAGGCTGAGCATGCAGCGCATGTTCGCCGGCGGGAGGCACGTCGCGCCGTGCCACACCCACGACTTGCCTTCGGCCTTTGCGAGCGCGTCCACGTCGAGCACCGTCTCCCATTGCGGCGAGGCCGTCCGATACGAGGGCAGAGTTGTGCGCCGCCAGATTCCGCGCTCGTGGGCGTCGTCCTTCCAGAAGTTGTAGACGGTGTCGCCGAGCAGCTCCGGCTCGGGAATCTTGTCCTTCGAGTCGAGGATCTCGAGCGTCTTTTCGTAGATGGGCTTGTATTCCGGCTGAGCTTCGAGCAGGGCCGTCGACTTCGCGTTCTGCTCCTTGACCCAGGCCAGGGCCTTCTCGCCCTGCACGTCCTCGAGCCACTGGAAGGAGTCCTCGTCGCTCGGAGCAGCTCCGAGCATTGCCAGGCCTGCCAGAACGACTGCGCTCATGCGTGAGATCCTCATTGAAAGCCTCCGAAGACCAGCGGATCTTAGGCCATCCGGAGGCGTCGACACGACGAATCCGTGAAAAACCTCAGGATCCAGGCCGCCGTACTGCTGTATAGGTCGCGCTGCCAACCCGTGCGACGAAAATCGAAGTACCTGTGCCCGCTCCTTGCCGCGTGCCTCGCCCTGGCCGCCGCGGGCTGGTGACCGATGCGGTTCAGAAGGGGCTGGTGACCGAGGAGGAGATCAAGAAGGTCGTCGACGTCGAGCCGCTGCGGACGAAGTTCTCGCGCGGGGCCCCGGAGCTCGACGCGAAATACCGGCGCTACGCGAGCCGAATGATCGAGAACGCGTGCCGCGAAGCGCGCGACGGGAAGATCTGGACGGGATCCTGACGCCGATCAGGGCTTCGGGGCGCCGGCCTCCTCCAGCTTCAAGAAGCGGACGGCATTGTTGTAGAAGATGTCGCGCTTCTCGGCTGGCGTGAGAAACGGCGCCGACTCGATTCCCTCGATCGCGAGGCCGATTCCCTCGGGCCAGTACATCTGATCGGAGCCGAACATGATGCGCTTGACGAACCCGGCGCGCATGAGTGCGCCGAGGTAAGCGTGGAACTCGGCGCGCGGAAGGAGCCAGTCGGCGGCGCCCAGATCCGCGTAGACCTGTGGGTACTCGAACAGGATCGCGATGGTCTCCTGCAGATATGGCCAGCCCGCGTGCATGAGGGAGACGCGAAGCTTGGGATGCCGATTGAGCGCATCCTCGATCAGGATCGGGTTGCCGAGGCTGACCCGGAAGTTGCGGCAGCACTCGTCGTAGGAGATTCCCGGAGGGCCAGTCCCCGTGTGCAGCGCCACGGGAATGTCCAGCTCCTCGGCGAGCGCGAGATAAGGCTCGTACCGCGGATCGCTCAGCGTGGCGCCGGCATACTCCGCGGTGACTTCACCGAGGACGCCGAGCTGGTGAGACTGAAAGGCCTTGCGCAGCACTTCCAGCGGCGGCAGCGGCGTGTCGGCCGAGCCGCGGATTCCCGCTCCCGCGATGAACCGGGTCGGGTCTGCCTCGCGCCAGCGGATTGCGGCCGCGAGGCGATCGCCGGAGCCGCCGCTGACGACGCCCTTGACGACGTTCCACCGCTTCATCTCGGCGAGGACTGCCTGGCGATGCTCCTCGCCGTTCTTCACGCCCGGCTTCTTGCCGTTGGCGGGGTTGGCGATGTCGGGAATGGCTTCGCCGGGTGGATAGGCGTGCAGGTGAACGTCGATGATGGGCTCGCGCATCTGCCCGAGAAGGGGAATGGCCAGCGAGAGCAGTCCCGCCGCGACGACGGCATCGAGAAGGCTTCTTCGTTTCATTGGCCGCGCATTCTGGGCCACGAACCCGCCCGCCCGCAATGACCACTTGGAGGAAGACGGTGGGGGCCAATTCGAGAAGGAGCGCCCCCTCACCCCCTGCCCTCTCCCCTCACGGGGGAGAGGATGTCTGTTGGGCAGAGCGTTCCAACTATTTCCCTCTCCCCCCATCGGGGGGAGAGGGCGAGGGAGAGGGGGAACGCTACGGGCTCGAGGCTCTCGTTGCTCCGAGCTCCTTCACGTAGGCGATGAGCGCCGGATAGTCGGCCTCGGGGATGAGGCCGTCCCAGGTCGGCATCTTCGTGCCCGGCTTGAACGACGAGGGGTTCTTGATCCACGCCACGAGCTGCGCGTCGGTCGGATAGTGCTCGACGGCCTGGCGAAGATCGCCGATGCCGACTCCGTTGTCTCCATGGCAGGCGGGACATCCATACCTGTAATAGAGCTTCTTGCCTTCGCTCGCGTCGGCGGCGACCGGCTGCCGGACTGGCCGCGGGACGGCGTGCGCCCGCTTGGGCACGGTCTTGAGATACGCATAGAGCGCCGCCGTGTCTTCGCGCGTCAGCTCGGGCATCGGGACCATCGGGTAGAGGACGACGGTCCGGTCGGGACGAACGCCGTACCGGAGCGCACGGTCGAAATCCTCTTCCGACCAGCGCCCGATCCCCGTTGCCTCGTCGAACGTCAGGTTCGCCGTCGGGACCGTCTCTCCACGCTGATCGAGCAGCGGATTGCCGCCGCCGAAGAAACCCTTCGTCTTCTCGGGCACGAGCTCGTCCATCGTCTTGAAGTCGGCGGAGTGGCAGCCGTAGCACCCGATGCTCGAGGAAAGGTAACGGCCGTAGGCGACCTTGTCCGACGGAGACGGCATCCCGACACGGTCCTTCGGATACGGCAGGGGCTTGAAGACCGTGTGCGAGAGAACCTTGGTCAGGAAGGAGGGTTGCGTGACTCCGGGCGGGTCCACGGTCGACGGCGCGACGAGCGGATCGTCCGAACGCAGGAACGCGACGACCGATTCGAGATCGTCGTCGGACATGAGCGGGAGCTTGGGCATGTAAGGCGGCAGGTACTGTCCGTGGCGGTCCACACCCGTACGCAGCAGGTAGATCAGCTCGCCGTCGGTCCAGGTTCCGATTCCGTGCGTCGGGTCCTTCGTGATGTTCTTGGAGAAGATCGGGCCGAACTGTTTCGGCGCGTCCGCGATCTGCTTACCGGTGAGCTTTCCGGTCGTCGGGTTCTGGTGACAGTTGAAGCACGAGAGGCTCGCGATCTTTCGGCCGCGCGCGACTTTCTCGGGGGTGACTTCGACGCGGCGCTCGACCTTGCCCGGCGGGTATTTGGGGATTCCGGTGATCGCGACGTAGGCAAGGAACGCGCCCACGGCGACGACGATCAGCGCAAGGATGTACCCGACGATCCGAAGCAGTTTTCGCATGCGGGGATTCTAGTTGCGTTTACGCCGTCCTAAGCCGTCATCCCGAGGAGCGCAGCGACGAGGGATCCCGGACTCGTCAGCGATTGAATGCCGAGGCTCAGGGCCTGCCGAGGACGGGATCCCTCGCTATCGCTCGGGATGACGGCGCAAGGGTGGGCGTTGAGCCAAACGCCAGAACTGCGCCTCGTTCAAGAGCGTGATCCGGTGTCCCTTCTCCCGGAGCAGCTTGATCGCGATGAGCTTCCGGCCGGCGTCCTTGCCCGCGGCCTGAAGGGGATTTGGCCGCCCGCGGACGACGACGTTGGTCCTGGCGGACGGCGCGCCGTGGATCTTGGCCCCTGCGCGGCGGGCGGCTCGGATCGCCTCGCTGCGCCTCCTCGTCAGGATGCCGGTGAACGCGAGGTGCGCGCCCTTCAACGTCCGCAGCCTTCCGACCTTCAACTCCGCGGGCGGATGGGTCAGCGCCTCGATCAGCTCGTGGGCGCTCTCGTACCGGTTGCTCCTCGCGCCGATGCAGCGATAGATGATCTCTTTCAGGTGATCGGTGCAGCGGAGCCGGCGTACTTCGCCGGTCGAGATCCGTGCCTTCGCCGTTCCCTTGATGAGCATTCCGACGAGCTGCCCGACCTGATAGACGTCGTCGCGCGCCTGCCACTTCGGCGCCGCGCCGGCGCGGATCTCGCTCGGGGCGCCCCAGGGATTGAGAGTGCGCGCCCGAATGCCGCGCCGGTCGCTCGCGTGCCGCACGATGCCGAAGTCACCGAGCTTCAAGCTGCCGTCCTGACACACGAAGACGTTCATCGGCGTGAGGTCGCGGTGGAGCATCTGCCCGCGATGGAGTCGTCCGAGGACCTGGAGAATCCCCGCGATCTCGCGGCGCACCATCTTCTCCGCCCAGCCCTTTCCGGTGCGCTGGAGAAAGGTCCGCAGGTCGCCGAACTTCGCCCACTCGAGCGCCAGGCAGTAGAGAACGCTACCGTCCTCCCGCGTCATAGGAAACGCGTCGTAGACGCGGATCGCGCGGCCGTGCCCCTCGAGGATGTGGCCGAAGTACGCCTCGCGCAGCCAGCCGTCGATGTGCTCGCTCGCTTTCAGCGCGACCGTCATCGGCACGGCGCGTGAGCGCGTGATCCGTCGGGCGAGGTAGGCCTGGCCGAATCCGCCCTGGCCGAGAAGGCTCTCGATCCGATACTGCAGCTTCGTTTCCGGGCTCGTGATGACCTGCTGGGGGAGGAGCAGAGCCTTCCCGCGCGCCCGGCGCGTGGCCGCGGACATCGCGAGAGTCGTGGCCCTGGAGACGGCGGTCGTCGCCATAGCTTTGAACCGGCGTCGAGTCTACTGAGAACTCCCTCCGGGGGAGACGACTTGGCGGAGGCTACGGCGTCGCGGCCGCGGGAACGGCTGCGAGGACCGGCACGGGCGCCACGACGCCGGGACCCTTCAGGTTCAGCGCTTTCCGCAACGCCTCGACGTCCGCCTTCATGACGTAGTCGTCCAGGTTTCTCCACAGCGCGCTGTGGTGGTAGCCGCCCTGGTTCATCTCCAGGACGGCCTTTTCCTTGGTCCAGCCCTGGACGACGACGCGATAGAGGGCGACGAGCGCGCCCGTGCGATCTGCGCCGTGCTGGCAGTGGATCATGAGCGGGCGGTTGGCGGGATCGGCCATGATGCGCAGGGCCTCGAGGACGCGGTCGTCGCGAAGACCCCAGGCGTGCATGGGGACGTGGAAGAGCTTGACCGAATCCTTGGCGACGAGGGCGTCGTCGCCGGCGCCGCCCGCGACGTCGAGGATCGCCTTGACCCCCAGGCCGCACAGTTCCTTGAAGCCCGCGGCGCTGGGTTGCGCGCCGCGATAGAGGCCGTCCTCGATTCTGTACAGGTTCTTGACGCAGGTGCCGTCGACGGCGGTCGCCCACTCGGCCGGACGCTCCGCCGGCCCGGCCGCGCTCGCTGCGGCGGCGGACAGGAAGAGGACGAGGGTCGGGGCGACCAGGCGCTTCATTCCGATGCCGAAACGCGCGCCGGCCCTCGATTCTTCCGACCTTTTACGGGCTAGGCCACCGTTACCGGCTAGGCCACCGCGGTCATCTGTTTCAGCATCTGTTCGAGGGCGGCCTGATCCATCCCCACGAAGGGGCGGGCATCGGGCGCCGAGGCTAGCGATCCAAGCAGGCGGTCGATCATTCGGCCCGGCGCGGCCGGCAGGTGGCTGCTTAGAACCATCTTCGGCGCCATCTCGCGGATCGAGTCGAGCTCTCTGGCGAATGCGCCTCGGTCCACCTTGTGCAGCCACGGCGCGTCGACCGTTGCCCAGGCGATCTGCCCCTCACGCAGGTCCTTCTCGGAGAGCTCGGCGGCGCTTTGCGGAACGTCCGAGAGGAGCGCGCCGAAACAGTCGGAGCTGAAGAGCGTGCCCGACTTCTCATCGTAGAAGCCGGTCGTCGACGGGTTGTCGTACGCGGGCGGTTTGACGGCCGTGAGCGTGCGCCCGCCGAGCGTGACCTTCTCGCCGGGGTTGACGAAGTTGACCCGGTCCATCGGCAGCGGAGAAGAGGTCAGGCTCATGATCCCGACGCCGAGAAACGTCGTGACCACGCGAATCCGCGGGTTCTCGGCCAGAAGCTTCTGGAGGCTGCCGGTGTGGTCGAAGTCGGTGTGCGTGAGCCAGATCCACCGCAAATCCGCCGGATCGATGACCGACCGCAGTTCGCGCATGAAGTCCTGGCTCTCCACCATGGTTCCGGTGTCGACCAGGATCGGCTCGGAATCCTTGATGACGAACGCGTTGATCGGCACGAACCCGTGGCCCGGGATCGGGAAGTTCGACGTGAGGACTTCGATGTCCGAAGCGGCCCTGTACGACTTGACCATGCCATCTCCTCGGCGGATGCGGTCCGGCTGCGGGAGGCGGACCCGGTTTTTCGTCTCAGTTCACGGGGAGGATGTGTAACGAGCGGCCCGGCCGTTACACATAAGATTTGAATGGATGGACGTGGAGCTGAAGGACGCCGATCTGGTCCTGCGAATCGGCTCCGGAAGCGACTCCGAGGCCGAGACCAAGCTCTTCCACCGGATGGCGCCCCGCATCCGGCTCTACGGTCTACGCCACCTGAGGGACGCCCACGCCGCCGAGGACCTCGCACAGCAGGTCGTTCTCAGGACTCTCGAGGCCCTGCGGGCCGGCCGACTTCGCGAGCCGGAGAAGCTCGCCTCCTTCGTGTTGGGCATGTGCCGGATGACAGTGCTCGACCTGCGCCGGGGCGCCCGGAGGAGGCAGCAACTGATGGAACGGTTCGGCGGGGATCTACCGGCCGCCGCGCCCTCGTCCTCGCCGTCGGTCGACCATGAACGGCTTTCCGTTTGCGTTCAGGGGCTCAAGGAGCGGGAGCGAACGGTCGTGGTCATGACGTTCTACGACGAGCGGACGGGCTCAGACCTGGCCGGTTTCCTGGGAATCTCGGAGGCCAACGTCCGGGTGATCCGTCACCGGGCGATTCGCCAGCTCCGCGAGTGCATGGGGATTGCGGGATGAGCTGCGCCGACCCGATCGATGCCATAGTCTTGGCGGACTACTGGCTCGGCGCGCTGGAGGGCCGCGAGGAGGAAGCCGCCGAGGAGCATCTCTTCGGTTGCGACTTCTGCGGGGACCGTCTGCGCGAGGTGATCGCGCTGGCCGAAGGCGTTCGCCGGCTCGCGCGCGAGGGCTCTCTCCGGATGGTCGTCGGCGACGCCTTTCTCCGCCGCGCGGCGGAGGAGGGCCTGAAGATTCGCCAGTACGCGCCCCCGCGGGGAGGCAGCGTGCAGTGTACGGTGCGTGCCGAAGACGATCTTCTGGTCGCCCGGCTGGCCGCGGATCTCAGAGACGCGTCGCGCGTGGATCTATCCCTGTGCGATGACCAAGGCATCGAGCAGCAGCGGTTGCAGGACATTCCCGTTGGCCCCGGGTCGGACGGCGTCACGCTCCAGGAGTCGATTACCTTCGCCAAGGCAGCGCCTTCGAGCACGAAGATCATGCGTCTGATCGCGCTCGATTCCGCCGGCCGCGAGCGGACGCTCGGCGAGTACACGTTCCACCACACCCGAACGCTGCCCTAGGACTCAGCCGGGCCCTCGGAACCCTTCCGCGTCCGGGATGCGTATCTCGCCTTGAAGGCCGATGACCGTCGGCCTGGTCCGTATCGGTGTTCCAGGAGGATCGATCATGGGCAAGCTGCAAGGCAAGGTGGCGTTGGTGACGGGGGCGGCGAAGGGAATCGGCGCGGAGATCGCAAGGGAGCTCGCGGCCGAGGGAGCGGCGGTCGTCGTGAACTACGCGACGAGTCAGGCGGACGCCGACCGCGTCGTCGGCGAGATCGCCGAGAAGGGCGGCAAGGCGGTCGCCGTTCAGGCGGACGTATCGAAGGCGGGCGACGTGGAACGCCTGTTCGCCGAAGTGAAGAAGTCGTACGGTTCGCTCGACGTTCTGGTCAACAACGCCGGCGTCTACGAGTTCGCCCCGTTGGCGGATGTAACGCAGGAACACTTTGAACGGCAATTCGGCATCAACGTTCTCGGATTGATCCTGGCCACGCGAGAGGCCGCGAAGCTCTTCGGCGACAACGGTGGCAGCGTGATCAACATCGGGTCCCTCGCGAGCCGGCTGACGCCGCCGGAGAGCGTGGTCTACTCGGCGACGAAGTCAGCCGTGGACGCGGTGACACACGTGCTGTCGAAGGAACTCGGGCCGAAAAAGATCCGGGTGAACTCGATCAATCCAGGCCTGGTCGAAACCGAAGGGTTTCACACCGGCGGGTTCTACGGAAGCGACTTCGAGAAGAACGGCGTCGCGCGGACGCCGCTCGGTCGCCTGGGTCAGCCGCGGGACATCGCGCCGCTTGCGGTTTTTCTCGCGTCTCCCGAATCGCAGTGGCTCACCGGGCAGATCCTGCTGGCCACCGGCGGCCTGCAATGAAGCCAGACGTCGCCGAGCCCGCCTAAGACGCTCGTACGCTCTCCTTCTGCGGCCTCGCGCCCCAGATCAAGAGCCACAGGATGATCGTCAGCTCGAGGGGGGTCATGAATCTCGTGACGCCTCCGATGGCCTCGGCGTACTGCGGCAAAGCCAACCGGCTCAGGGAATCCGCGACGTTGCCGACACCCGCGATAATCAGGAGGATGCCGAGAATGCGCGGGATGAAGCGGGACCGGATCACGCAGACGCCGAACGGAAAGAGCCAGAGGCCCCAGAAGATCATCGCGACGAAGATCGTCTGGACGTGCAGCTCGAGCGCGAAATAGGCGAGCGCATCGCGCTGCGGCCGGCTGAAGGCCGACAGGAATCCGCCCCGGCCTCCGGCGCCCGCGAAGAAGAGCGCGGCGACCTCGTGGACGACGCCGACGAGCGTGATCGGGATCGAGAGCAGGATCAGCACCAGCATCGCGACGGCGTGCCCCTCGGAGACCGGCCGGAACAGCCGGAAGAGGACCAGCGCCACGAACACGAAAAGGGTCATGCCGACCATCTCGGCTGCGATGCCGGCGCGGAGGAGGCCGTCGGCGGTCCGGATCCGCTCGGCCGTCGCCGCAGGGTCGCCTTCTACGACCAGCTTTCCGGGGACGTAGATAAACGCGAACGCGCCCGGGATGCTGCTCAACAGGTAGAGAGTGCCTGCGAGCCGGGCGTTCCTGCGGTTCGAGTCCATTCCTGACTCTTGATACGGAGCGGCCGGGCTCGTGTTCCGGGGGGCTCGCCGATCAGGATGGACCCAGAAACCGCTTCGCGGCCCGGACCGTGAGCCATCCCAAGATTAGCAGCACGACGAGCTGCGTGATCGCGAAGGGGGGTTCCTTGCCGTTCGGGGCCAGGGCATGGAGGGCCGGAATCTTCAGGAAAGCCTGGACGATCAGGACGAAGATGTTCAGCCATTCCGCGGCCATCGCGGTGTAGACGTACACGCGGCGCCAGCCGCCCGCCATGTGCTTGCCGTAGAGCGCGACGAGCGCGATCGCGAGGAGGAGCAGCGACAGGAATCCGACCTTGTGCGACGGAAGCAGGTGATCGAAGGAAAAGGGGAAGCCGAAGCCGGTCACGCTGGTCAGGATCGTCGTCCACAGGAAGATCGCGTTCCACCGGGGGAGCCAGCGGTTGCCCAGCATTCCGAAGAGAACGACCAGTCCCGTGGCGATGCCGATCAGGCTGATGACGACGTGAACCGCGGTGTAGGTCGCGACGGACATGCCCAGGATCATCGGTGTGCCTCCTCTTAGTTGGGCCGATCCTATGTCCAATTCCCTCTACCCCTTGAGGGACAGGGTCAAGGTGAGGGGGACCCCCAACAATCTCGCGATGCTCTATAGCCGCCGACGGCTCCTGCAGATGGGAGGAACTGCGGCGGCTTCTTCATCGAGCCGCCGACCTACCTGCGCGCCCTCGATCCACGGCGGTCGGTGACGCCTAGTCCGTGAACATACCGGGCCGGAGCGCGTAGGAACAAAGGACAGGAGCCTTCCATCGCGAGGAGGACCACCCATGACGCTCAGGACCAACGCCAGACTCGCCGGGATCGCATTCCTCCTCTACATCGTCGCCGCCATGAGCGGTTTCGTAATTTCCGGTCGCGCCTCCGCCGGCGATACCCCGGCGGCGAAGCTCGCAAGCGTCGCGGCGCACGCTGGTCCGATGCGCCTCTCGTTCCTCCTCATATTGATCGGCTGCTTCTGCGCTCTCGTCCTCGCCGTGACGCTCTGGGCCATCACGCGCGACGTGGATCCGGACCTCGCTCTGCTCGCGGCGGTCTGCCGCGTCACCGAGGGCGTGACCGGCGCGGTGACCCTGGACGCCGCTGCCGAACGCATCTGGCTAGCGACTCATGCCGGAACCCTAGATGCCGTGACGAGGGAAACGCTCGCCGCAACGCGCTTCGGCATCCCCGACATCATGGGTGTCGGCGCGACGTTCTTCGCTGTCGGGAGCACGATCTTCGCGTGGCTCCTCCTGCGAGGGCGCATCGTCCCGGTTTCGCTCGCCTGGATCGGCATCGTCGGCTCGCTCGCGGCGGTCGTGGTCCTTCCGCTGCGTCAGACCGGCGCGATCAGCGGTCCGCTCACGGAGCTCATATGGCCCCCGCTGCTCGTGTTCGAGGTCTGGCTGGGGATCTGGCTCATCGTCAAGGGAGCGGC
>Ga0075425_100002273_pt1 | contig 19211 bp, 12 predicted proteins | sample SoiMethybrSBSTD4_FD_75300 | JGI IMG/M metagenome (GOLD analysis project Ga0075425, IMG submission 75300) | Bulk soil microbial communities from a Populus tree surrounding site in Tennessee, USA - Soil MetaG P. TD hybrid SBSTD4 | ecosystem: Environmental > Terrestrial > Soil > Tree plantation... | reverse complement strand
GCGTCGCTTCCGCCCGGCCGGGCGATCTGGGTCGAGCTCGAACAAGCCAAGTCCGACCCCGGTGCCTCGGTGACCGTGCACTTCTCGCGCGACGAAGGTAGCGTCGTCTCGTCCGAGCTTGCGAGGACAGAGCATCATCCCGTGGTCGTGTCGCCGAACGCGCAGGTTGTATCGATTCTCGAGGAGACGCTCGGTCGCTGAGGATCTGCCGCGTCGCCCGAGAAGCGTGCTAAATCGCATCTCGTGCGTGCACGTCCTTTCGGCCAGTTGGGCTTCTCGACCTCCGAGCTCGCGCTCGGAACGTGGGGTCTGTCGGGCGAAGCCTATGGTGCCATCGAGCCGGAGGAGCGCGACCGCGTGATCGATCGGGCACTCGATCTCGGCATCACGATGTTCGAAACCGCCGACAGTTACGGACAAGGCGCCGTCGAGAAATCTCTCGGAGAGCGTCTGGCCGGAAAGCCGAACACGTACGTCGTCACCAAGATCGGCACGTTCCGCCCTCCGTCTCCCGAACAGGCATCACCCGATGCGCCGCGGGGTATCTACAAGCGTTTCGACGCCGCGTACCTGCGCGAGTCGGTGGAGCGTTCGCGTGAACGCCTGCGCCGCGAAAAGATCGACGCCGTGCTGCTTCACAACCCGAGCCCCACCACGATGTCGCATGGCGAAGCTGCCGCGGTCATGAAGGAGCTCAAGCAGGCCGGGGCTATCGGCGCATGGGGGGTGAGCGCCGGGGACAACTACGTCGCCAGGACGGCTCTCGCTCACGGCGCTGAGATCGTCGAGCTGCCCTACAACGTCTTCTTCTCGCGGGAGCTGCACGACCTCGCCGGCGATCTGACACGAGCTCAGGCCGCGGTGCTGGCGCGGTCGGTCCTTTCGTACGGCATTTTGGCCGGTGACCTCCTGCCGTCGCACATGTTCGCCGATGACGACCACCGGATCTTTCGATGGACGCGTCCGGAGTTCGAGACCCGCCTGCGCCAGCTCGACGCGGTGCGGCCACTGGTCAGCGGCGACGTGCTCACCTTGCGCGCGGCCGCGGTTCGCTTCGTGCTCGCCAACGAAATGGTTTCTTCGGCGGTTCTCGGACCGAAGAGCGTGACGCAGCTCGAACAGCTCGTTCGCGAGGCGGGCACCGAGCCGCCCTACCTCTCCACCGAGGCCCTCACGCGGCTCGCGAACGACCTGGCGCGCGCAGGAGTCGTCACGTGAACCGAGCCGAAGAACTGGAGACGATGTTGCGCGTCGCGCGCGAAGCTTCGGCGATCATCGAACGAGTCTACGCAACTGACTTCGCCGTCGACTTCAAGGGGCCTGCCGATCCGGTCACCGAGGCCGATCGGCAGGCCAACGCCCTCATCTGCACGCGTTTGGCCGAGGCGTTCGGCCCGATCCCGATCGTCGCCGAGGAAAGCGACGAGAGCGCCTTCGCCGGGTGGGTCGGTGCCCGGCGCGTCTTCTTCGTCGATCCTCTCGACGGCACGCTCGAGTTCGTCGCCAGAAACGGCGATTTCGTCGTGATGATCGGATTGGTCGAGGCGGGCCGACCGGTGGCAGGCGTCGTAGTGGCGCCCGCGCTCGGGACCGCTTGGGTCGGCGCCGATTCAGTGGGTGCGTTCGAGATCGCGCAAAATGGAGACAAAAAGCCGGTTCGCGTGAGCGATACCGTCGAGCTCTCGAGCGCGCGCGCCGTCGTTTCGCGATCCCATCAGTCCGACCGGCTCTTGCGAATCATCGCGCATCTCGGGATCGACAAAGTCGTTGCGCGCGGCAGCGCCGGGCTCAAGGCGGCCGAGGTCGCGGCGGGTCACGCAGACGTGTACTTTCAACCGGGCCGCGCGGGTCAGAGGTGGGACACCTGCGCGCCGGAAGCCATTCTGTGCGCCGCAGGCGGGCTCGCGACCGATGCGTCGGGCAACCCGATCGACTACCTTGGCCCCGAGCTCCCGAACAAGCATGGTTTTCTCGCGTCGAACGGTAAGCTTCACGACAAGGTGCTCGAGCTGCTGAAAAGCCTTCCCGTCGGGTAGACTTCGAGCGTGAGAGACAGCGCCGAAGTCGTGATTGTCGGGGCCGGGATCATGGGCTTGTCCATCGCGTACAACCTCGCTCGCCACCACGGCGTTCGCGACGTCACCATCGTTGACCGCTCTTACGTGTGCGGCGGCGCGAGCGGCCGCAACGGCGGCGGTGTTCGCGCGCAGTGGTCGAGCGAGGCGAACGTCAGACTCATGCAGGAGAGCATTCGCATCTGCCGCGACTTCGCGCGGGAGATGAAGATCAACGTGTGGTTTCGGCAAGGCGGCTACCTGTTTCTCGCTCGCACCGAAGATCGGCGCCGCATGCTCGAAGCGAGCGTCAAAGTGCAGAACGATTGCGGGCTCATGACCCGGATGCTCTCGCCGCGCGAGGCCAAGGAAATCGTGCCCGAGCTCGACGAAAGCGGCATCGTCGCTGCGAGCTTCAACCCCGACGACGGCGTGGTGTTTCCGTGGCCCTTTCTCTGGGGGTACGCCGAAGGAGCCAAAAAGCTCGGGGTTGAGGTGGCGACGTTCACCGATGTCGTCGGCTTCGAGACCAGCGGTCGCCGGATCGACGCCGTCGTCACGAGCCACGGCAAAGTACGAACGCACCAGGTCGTGAACGCCGCGGGGGCGTGGAGTCCCGAGGTCGCGCGCATGCTCGGCGTCGAGCTTCCGAACCGGCCCCATCGTCACGAAATCTGTTCGAGCGAGCCGCTCAAGCCATGGCTCTCGCCGCTCGTGGCCGACCTCACCAACGGCCTTTACTTTTCGCAGTCCACCCGAGGCGAGATTGTCGGCGGCATCTCCAGCGACGAGGTGCCCGAGGGGATCGACCAGCGCTCGTCGCATCGCTTCCTGGCGCTCTACGCGCGCGCCCTGACGCGCACGTGTCCCGTGCTCGGTTCGGTGAAGATCCTGCGGCAGTGGGCCGGGTGCTACGACATCACGCCCGATCAGAATCCGATCGTGGGGCAGGTCGACGAAGTGGATGACTTCTTTCAAGTTTCTGGCTTCATGGGCCACGGCTTCATGATGGCTCCCGTGATCGGCAAACTGATGGCCCAGTACATCACCGAAAAAACGGACCTCCCGATGTTCGACCGCTGGAATCTGCGCCGCTTCAAGGAAGGTCGCCTGCTCAGCGAAGCCATGATCATCGGCTAAGCCGTGCGCACCCACATCGTAACCAGAGAACGCGCGTTTGACACAGTGGTGAGGAAAGGCGTAACTTTCCGCAGGGCCTTGGGTTTTTGGCTCCGTTGGCGTGAACCAGAGCTCGCTCGTCACGCGAGCGTGTCCCACTTCTTCGCGTTACCCCACCCCTGGGGAGGTGCCTCCATGATGCGAACTGCCCGAACGATTGCTCCGCTCATCCGTGTCCTGTTGTTCACCACGGCGAGCGCCCTGGCTGCTTCGACTGCGGCCGTCGGTATGGTGGGGTGCCAAGACGAAAATGCCCCTGAAACCCACGTCAAAAAACTGAGTGATCCGATCCAGCGTCCGGCTGCCATCAAGAGGCTCATTCAGTTCTTCGAAGACGCGATGACCCGCGCCAACAAGGACCGAAACGACGCGAACGTCAAAGCGCTGCTCGACAAGATCATCGATCCGCTCACCAAGACGTATGTGAGCGGCGATCTCGACGAACGAACGCGCATCGAGCTCATCAAGTTCTTGGCCGACTCGCGCGACACACGCGCCAAGAGCGCATGGATCAAGGCGTGCGCCGGATTCGCGGAGGGCAAGGGGGCCTCCGAGGACGATGTCCGGTGGGCCGCACCCGCGATTGGCGCGACCAAGCTCGAGGAAGGCGCGTCGGCGCTCGGCCAAGCCTTCGTCAAGCTCGAAGCGGGCACCCAGAAAGGGTCGCAGGCTTACAAGAACGTGCACGATGCCATGATCCAGCTCGCGAGCCCGAGCTGGAAGGGGCTCATCGTCGAGCGGCTGAACCGCCGGATCGACAAGCCCGCTGGCGCCGGCGACAGCGGCAAGGTCACCGCCTACCAGAACGAGCTCTTTTGGCAGACGACGTCGGCCGAAATTGCGGGCGAGCTCCGTGACCCGTCGGCCGTCAAGCCACTCTTCAAGGTCGTGATGACGCCGAACAAGGCCGACGTCGCCGGCACCGCATCGGTAGCGCTCATCAAGATCGGCAAGGACGCCGTGCCGACCCTGATCAATGCCCTCGCGGGCAAGGATGCCGAGCTCGTCGACTATGCGAAGGCGAACTCCGGTGGGAATCCGGAGGAAGCCAAATCGTACGTGCGGGCGGCGGCGGTCGTCCTCGGTGCGATCGGTCGGCCCGACGCCACCGGTCCGATGTTGCAGGCGCTCGAGTCGGCCGACGCCGACGTCACGCGGGCGATCGTTGCGCGCGAGCTGACCAAACTTCCGTCGAAGCCCGAAGTCGTCAAGGCATTCCAGACCGCGTTCGACAAGGTGAGCCCGACCGCTCTCATGCCTCCTGCCGGACAAAATGCGCGCGCCCAGCTCATGGAAGCTGCGGCGCACTTCTACGATCCGCAGCTTGTCCCGTGGCTTCTCAAGCAGATCAAAGAGGCCAAGGGGGGCGAGAACGAGAGAGACGTCGTTCAGCTCGCCGCGCTGGTGACCGCCATCAAGCTCATGAACAAGGGGCAGGCGCCCGACGTGAAAGCCGCCGTCGACAAGGAGGGCACGCCGATCGAAAAGGACGCCTTCAAGCAGTCCGCCGACGTGGTCAACGGCTGCGGCGACAACGTCGGATGTTACCTCGCGAAAGTCCAGGAACCGGCGGCACAAGCAGAGAAGACCCAGTTCATCGGGATCAAGGCGGCGTACATGCTCTCGATTCTGGGCAACGCCGGCACGAGCATGGAGATCGTGAAGCAGCTTCCGAAGGTGAAGAACGCCGCCGTTCGCTTCTCCGCCGTCCAGGCGATCGACCACTTGACGCAGAAAGAGCCGGCTCCCGTTGCCGATGCCCTCCAGAAGATCGTCGACGAGAACAAGGCCAAGGACGATCGCAACATGATGCAGGCCGATGCGCCCGTGAAAGAGATCGTCTACCGGCTGCGCGCTCGCTAGACTCCGGTCGATGCTCCGGCTTTTCGTCCGAACAGGAACGGGCCAAGGTAAGTCGTTCGAGGCGCAAGGGGGGGTCGTTCGCATCGGTCGCGCACCGACGAACGATCTCGTCGTCGACGACACCCACGTCTCCGCGGAGCACGTGCGCGTCTACACCGGGCCCGCGGCGCCGACGCTCGAGGATCTCGGTTCGACCAACGGCACTTCGCTCGTGCGTCGGGGCGTTCGAACGACCCTCGGCGAAAATGGCGGGCTCAAAGCGGTGCTCGAGGACGGCGATGTGGTCGAGCTCGGCACGGGCGACGCCGTCACTCAGATCGACGTGAAAGTGCAAGACGATGGCGACGAACCGCGTGTCGTCGCCGTTCGCAAGATCGACGATCTCGGGCGCATCACGGCCGGTGTCGAGGAGAACCCCCGCAGCTTGTCCGCCCTTTACCGCGCCCAGAAGCGTGTCGGGGCATCGACGGATCTCGGCGAGACCCTCGTCGCTGTCTCCGACGCGGTTCTGTCGCTCGTACCCCGCGCCACCCACGTCACCGTCGTGCTGCGAGACGTCGACGACGTCGAGGGGTCCTACGTACCGGTCGCGACGCGCGTTCGCGCGCCGGGTGGGCAGGGCGCCGCTCCATCGGGGCCCGTCCCACTCACCCGAAGCGTCTTTCGCAAGGTCGTGGACGGGCGCGCCGCCGTGCTTGCCGCCGATGCGCCTCGCGACGTCGGTCAGAGCGAGTCGCTCATGGGCGCGTCGATCCGCAGCACGATCGGCGTCCCCTTGTGGAAGGGGGACGACATCCTAGGCGTCCTTCAGGTCGACAACCGCGACGCGCCGGCGATGTTGAACCAGGACGACGTCGAGGTCCTGACGGTGCTCGCGGCCAACGCGTCTCTGGCGATCGCGGGCGCGCGGCTCATCCAGCGCCTTTCCACGGCGGAAGAGCGGCTCAACAAGGAGAACGCATTTCTGAAGAGCCGCGAGGAAAAGCGCCAGAGCGCGGCGCGTCCGATCCTCGGGCAGAGCCAGTCGATGATGACCTTGCTCGCGCAGCTGGACAAGGTGGCCGAGACGCGCGTCACCGTGCTCATCGAGGGGGAGACCGGCACCGGCAAGGAGCTCATTGCTTCGGCGCTTCATTATCGTTCGAAGCGGCGCGACAAGCTTTTCGTCACCCAAAATTGCGCGGCCGTGCCCGAGAACCTGCTCGAGAGCGAGCTTTTCGGCCACAAGCGAGGCGCGTTCACCGGAGCGACCGACGAGAAGAAGGGTCTGTTCGAAATCGCCGACGGCGGAACGCTTTTCCTCGACGAGGTGACCGAGATGCCACTCTCGCTCCAGTCCAAGCTCCTGCGTGTCTTGCAGGAGGGGGAAGTCCGGCCGGTCGGAGCGACGCAAGCCAAGCACGTCAACGTGCGCATCGTCGCGGCATCGAACCGTAACCTCGAAAAGGAAGTGGCTGCGGGGCGCTTCCGCGAGGACCTGTATTACCGGCTCAAGGTCTTTCCGCTGCGCGTCCCCCCGCTGCGCGAGCGCCGCGACGACATCCCCATTCTCGCCAATGCGTTCCTCAAGCGGTACGCGAGCGAGTTCGGAAGGTCCGCCCACGGCTTTGCCCAGCAGGCGCTCGAGCTTTTGATGGCCTACGACTGGCCGGGCAACGTGCGCGAGCTGCAGAACGAAGTTCAGCGCGTGGTCATCGACGTCGAAGAAGGAGCCATCGTCACCAAGGAGCTCTTGTCGTTGCGAATCCGTCAAGTCGAGGGAGTCATCGACCGGGCGGGCACTTCCAAGGGAACCTTGCGCGAGATGATGGACTCGGTCGAGAAGTACCTTCTCATCGAGGCCCTCCGCGAGCACAACCACAACAAGACGAGTGCGGCCAAGACGCTCGGCATCACCCGCGAGGGGCTGCACAAGAAGCTACGGCAATTCGGGATCGGCTAAGCCCCACCACGGCGCTCGGAATGTCGTCGTTTCGGCAACCGGTTGAATTCCCAAGGATCGGCGTGACTCGTCCCTGCGCTTGGAACAGAAATGTGCAGCAATGCTGCGCCCCTGACACGATTATCTGAGCTGGAAATATCGAAAGCGGCCCCCTATGATACGTCGACTGCGATGTGTTTCAATGTGTGCCGTCGTGCCGTCGGTAAGAGGCGTGGACTGAAAATGAAAAGAATCATCGTTACTTGGGTCACCGTTTTCGCATCCCTTCTCGTCGCGAGTTTGGCTTTTGCCGCTTCTGGAAAACAGAGCATTGCCATCCTCGTCGAGGGTGCGGATGCCGATGTGGTTCGGCGCGAAATCACCGAATCCATTCCGCAGGGCATCCCCGTCCAGGACGGTGCCGAGCTCTCGGCGGCGATCACCAGCCAGGGGGTGCGAGGTTCATTGGGCGATGCGCTCGCCAATCCCAAGACACGCAAGCAAACGCTGGCCGCGGTACGCAAGGCACTGAAGCAGGTCGGCCTGGCGGCTGCGCTCTCGGGTCGGTCCAAGAAGGTCGGCAGGGGGCGAGAAATAAGGGTCGTTCTCATCGTGCGGGCGCAGGCCGAGCCCGTGATCGAGGAGAACATCGCCGTCGCGAAGGGGGAGAAGGCGAGTGTCCAGCTCACTCCACTTTTGGCGGTGCCCCTCCAGGACCTCGCTGGTTCGCCGCCACCTCAGCAAGAGCCCGAAGCCGCGGCACCGCCCGCCGAAAAGCCCACCAAGGTGTCCAAGAAAGAAGCAAGCAAGGAGAAAGAAGCAAGCAAAGACGTAAACAAAGACGACGAAGACGAGCCCCTCCCTCCCACCGAACAAGACGCCGTCCAGAAGAAGCGCGGCCCGGTAACCTTCAACAATGCCATGGTGGTCGCCGAGGCCGGCGTCGACGTGGCGACGCGCAGGTTGAGCTACTCCTCGGTCGTCATCGGGCAGGAGCTTCGAGCCTACCTTCAGCCGGGAATCGCCGCGTGGGCGGTGGGCATCCAGTTCTATCCGGCCGCTACACAGAACGTTCCGATCGCCAAAGACATCGGTCTGGTGGCGCGCTTTTCCGACTCGCTCGTGTTCGAGGCGAAGACGAGCGACGGGACTCAATCGGCCAAAGGCAAGTGGACACGCTATGCCTTTGGCGTGCGCGGGCGGCTGCTGGCGGGCGACAAGCCCGGGAGTCCGCTCCTCGGTCTCGAGGGTACTTACGGCGACTCGAAGTACCAATTTTCAGGTACCGACCTCGTCGTCGCCGATCTGCCCGAGGTCGACTACAAGTTCATTCGCGCGGCGGCCGACGCGCGCATCCCGTTTGGGCGGGCGGCGGTCTTCGTCGGCGCCGGCTACATGAACGTGATGTCGACCGGAGCGTTCGGCTCGAAGTTCCCGCATGCGACCGTTGCCGGGGTCGACGGGAGGGTCGGAGCCGGCTATGCCTTCATGCCGTGGCTCGAGGCGCGAGCCTCGGTCACCTATACCCGTGTCTTCTCGAGCATCCACCCAACGGTCGAGGACTCGCAGGCGGGCTTCCCCATTGCTGGCGGCGCGCTCGACCAGTACTTCGTCGGCAGCGCGGGCGTCTCGGCGGTCTTTTAGGCGGCCATTCACATGAAAGGAAACGTCCTCTTGCTTTCAACGCACCTCGTTTTTGCGCTCTCGCTCGCCGTTGCCGGCTGCGCGGGCACGCTCACCGCGGATGAGCAGGAACAGCTTTTCCAAGCGCACGCCGGGACGGGTGGCGGAACGGGGTCCGGGATCGAAATGTGCGTCACCACCTCGATGAAGACGTGCCAGACCATGGGATGCCATGCTCCGATCATGGGCAGCACGACGGTGTCGGCCGGTCTGAACCTCGAAAACAGCACCATCATCGACAACTTCAAGACGCTCGTCGGCAAGGGCAACGCGGGCGATCCGACGGCCGTGATGCCCTGCGCCCCGATGATGTACAAGCTCATCGATCCGGCCGATGCGATGAACAGCCTCATCTATACCAAGATCACCACGGTTCCTTGCGGAACCAAGATGCCGCAGATTGGGCTGTTCAGCGATGCGGATCGGGCGTGTGTTCTGAATTGGATCAACAGCGCGATCATGTTGAGCCAGGCACCCTAGGGTCTGCTCACGCGGTGAGGCTTCGCAGGTCACGTGCGTTTTTTTGCACAACTCCCAAATGGGGTTTTCGCGGCATGTCTCGCTCTCGGGTGCGGCGGCCAACTGCTTGACCCGGGCGCTACCGCCGCCGGTTCGGGCGGAACGAATGCGGGCAACGGTGGCAGCTCAGGCATGGCGGGCGCCGGCGGAACGGGCGCCGTACCGCCGCCCGTCGACATGTGCGTCCTCACGTCGATGAAGGTTTGTCAGAACTCCGGCTGTCACGGCGGCACGGTGCTCGCGGCGGGACTCAGCCTCGAAGACAACGTCTTGATCCGCGACTACGGCAAGCTGGTCGACGCCCCGAACCACGGCGATGCGCCCGCCGGCTGCATGGCCGGGCAATTCAAGCTCATCGACTCTTCCAATGCCGCCAACAGCCTCATCTACACCAAGTTGTCCGACCTCGGTTCGAACCCGCCTTGCGCCATGCGTATGCCGATCATCGGCAACTTTGCCCCCTCCGATAAGGCGTGCGTCTTACGCTGGATCGACAGCGTCCTCGTGGCGAGTGGCTTCGGACCGCCCGGCGGCGGTTGAGCCTTTCGCCATTGATCTACTGAATGCCGTATTCCTTGAGCCGTCGGTAGAACGTGCGGCGCGGGAGGCCGAGCATCGTCGCGGCCTTGACGCGGTTCCAGTTGCACGTTTGCAGGGCGCCGACGATTCTTTCTTTTTCGCCCGCCCTGGGGCCTTTGGTCTCGCGGTTGGGGCGACGGCGCGAGCTCGTCGAACCTTTGCTGGCGCCCGGCGCGCGGCGCGAGCTCGGTACGGGGGCGCGCGGCGCGGATTGCGACGTACGACCCGCGGACAGCGGAGCCGCACGCGTCGACGGCGGAGGGCGGACGCCATCGGGGGCGGGCGCGGACCGCCGGCCCCCCTCGGGCAGATCGAAATCGTCGGTGAAGAGCTCGGGCCGCTCGCTCAGCACCCATGCGTTGAGCAGTACGTTCTCGAGCTGACGGACGTTGCCCGGCCAGGAGTAAGTCGCGAGCTTGCGCAGGGCATCGCGCGTGACGGTCTTCTTGTCGCGGCGAAAACGGGCCGCGAAGATCTTCAAGAAGTGATCGATCAGCACCGGCACGTCGTCGAGACGCTCGCGCAGGGGCGGTAGGTGCACCTCGACGACGTGGAGTCGATAGTAGAGATCTTCGCGAAAGACTTTCGCCTCGACCATCGCCCCGAGATCGCGGTTGGTCGCGGCGATGAGCCGAACGTCGACTGGCTGTTCCTTGTTGCCTCCGACCGGGCGGATGACTTTCTCCTGCAAAACACGCAAGAGCCCCGCCTGCATCTTCTTCGGCATCTCGCCGATCTCGTCGAGGAGCAGCGTGCCGCCGTCGGCCTCGCGGAAAAGTCCTTTGTGCTCGCGGTCGGCGCCGGTGAACGCGCCGCGCACGTGTCCGAAAAGCTCGCTCTCGAGCAGGTGCTCGGGGATGGCGCCGCAATTGATGCCCGTGAACGCCGCCTTGCTCCGGCGCCCGGCGTTGTGAATCGCGCGCGCCACGATCTCCTTGCCCGTGCCGCTCTCGCCAGTGATGAGCAGCGGCACGTCGGTGTCTTTGATTCGGTCGATGAGCGCATAGACCTTGCGCATCGATGCGCTCGTGCCGACGAGCCCCTGGTAGCCGAAGTGGCCGCGCAACACGGCGCGGGTCGTTCGCAAATCGCGACGCGCCTCGTCGAGTTGCGCCGTTCTGTGCCCCAGGAGCTCTTCCAGCTTGGCTCGCGCGCGGGTGAGCTCCCCATTCGTCACCTCGAGCTCGGCCGCGCGACCGGCGCTCTCGGTGACGAGCCGTGCGTTCTCGATGGCGATCGCCACCTGATCGGCGAACGCCGAGAGGGTGGGGAGCTCCCCGACGAACTCCGTGCCGGGTCGCAGCCTGGTCTCGACGTAGAGGGCGCCGATGGCTTTGCCGCTCGGCGCCGAGATCGGCACGCACGCCACCGACTGGAGCATCAGCTGGTGCACGGAGAGGTAGCCCGCCATTCGATCGTCGTCTCTCGCGCTCTGAGAGACGACCGGCTGCCCGGTGCTGATAACTTGCTCGGCGATGCTCTTCGAGAAACGGGCATGTGGATCGTCGCCGGCGCGATCGCGCGATGCGTAGACCGTCAGCTCACCACTCTCTGCCGAGAGAATGACGAACCCTCGCTCGGCTCGAAGGAGCGCGATGGCGTGATCGGTCACCCGCTCGAGAAGGCGGCCGAGGTCGTGCTCGGCTGCGAGCTCGCGGTTGATCGCGAGGATGCGGCCGAGCCGGTCATCCGGCGGCGCCTGGGTAGGGGCAGATTGGCCGCGGCGCGAATGCGCCAAGCTCGCCGAGATCGGCGACGAGCTCTGATGGCCCGTTCCGAGGGCACGGAGCTGGCGTCGCCGCGCGTCATCCCAGTACACTTCGCGCAGATCGCGAGGCAGGCGAACCGCGATCTCCTCGAGCACGGCGAGCGCTTCCTCGGTGTCGCGGCGCGCCAAGAGCGGCTGTCCCAAGTCGGCCAAAAGCCGAGCTCGAGCTTCGAGCGTGCGCCAGATCCATTCCTTCTGGCCCTCGGCGCGGGCAGCGCCGAGCGCTTCCTCGAACGCGCGCCGCGCCCCAACCTCGTCGCTTCGCAAAACCGCGATCGACGCGCGCGCCAGAGCCATCATCGCCTTGTGAGCGGGCGCGTCGGCGAGCTCTTTTTGGGCTTTCTCCACCTCGGCCGCGAGCGATCCAACGTCGGCGCTCGGCTCGCGCGCCGCGCAGAGCACTCGTTCGAGGCGGGCTTCGGCCGCGTCGGTCCCTCGCCCGAGCTCGTCGTACGCCGTTGAACAAGCCTGATACAGGCGAACCGCTTCGGGGGTGTCGCGGGTGCGCGCGGCGAGGTCGGCCTCGAGCCCGAGGAGCTGGGCTTGCGCGACGGGCGGCAGGCTCGCGCGTTGCTCGGCGAGCGACTCGATGCTTGCCCGAGCTCGTGCGTAGCGTCCGAGGTAAAGGTCGAGGTTGGCGAGGTTGAGCAGCGCCTGCTGCATGGTCGATCTTCGTCCGGCGCGCCGTCCCATGTCGACGGCGGCCTCGAGGTGGGAGATCGCTTGTGCAAAGTCGCCTTGGCTTTGCGTGAGCGCGGCGAGGTTGAGCCGGATTGTCGCCACCGAGCCCGCTTCGCCGGCCGCTTCAGCCGCCTGAAGAGCAGATTCGTAAGCAGTCTTGGCCTCCGACAAGAGCTCGCTTCGCTGCAGGGCGAGCGCGAGCGATGCGAGCGTGAGACCCTCGACGCGTCGATCGCGCGATGACTTCGCGAGGTCCACGGCTTGCTCGAGCGATTGGCGCGCGACGTCGTGTCGCCCGGTGTAGCTTTCGGCGAGCCCGCGCACCGCGAGCGCGTCGGCCTCGAGCGCCTGCTCGCCTCCACCCTCGAGCGCGACCGCCGCCGCCTGTTCGGCCCGCGCGTAGTCGCCGACGCGAAGGCATGCCCGCGCGGAGTAGAGAAACCAAGTGCGGCCGAGCTTGGTCTTCTTCGAGGCGTTCGCGAGCCTGCTCGACTCCTCGAGCTCGGCCTGCGCGGCTTTCGGGTCCCCCCGTCCGAGAGCGAGCCGCGCGCGCGCGATCGAGGCGGCAAGACTCTTGTCGTCCCCCAGCTCGCTGATGAGGAGCGCTGCGTCCTCGTAGCGCCCCTGGTCGAGCAGCCCTTCGCACCGCGAAAGAGCAGATTCGGGAATGATGCTGTTGACGGTCACTCCCTCTTTGGCCTCGAGGATGCGGCCGAGGTCCGACGGTACGACGATGGTCTGTCCCTCGAGCCGTCGGACCATCGCGCGCAGCTTTCCGGGTCGCCGTTTCGAACGCGTCATCATTTCCGCGATGACCGCGTCGGAGAGCGACGGGATGGCGCGCCGCAAGAGCTCGGTGATCGACGGCTCGTCGAGAGGGGGAATGGGAAAAACTTCCACGTGGGTGGCGAGGGGCACGAGCCGCGCCTTGGATGCCGCGAGAACCAGCTTGGCGTCGGCCTTGCGCGCTGCGGCCAGCCTGCCGACCGTTTGTTGGTCGAGCTGTTCCGAGTCGTCGACCAGGATGATGACCTCGTCGAGTTTTTTCTTGGCAAGCTCGATGTCGAGCGCACCGGCGACGTCGGCGGTGATCGCCGGTTCGATCCAGGCAACCGCTCGTCCCGTCACGCCGAGCGACCACGCGAGACGCCTCAAGAGCGCCGTCTTGCCCGACCCGACCGGCCCCTCGAGCGCGAGCACCCCTTTTTCGGGTAGCGCTTCGATGCGTGTCAAGAGCTCGACGGCGACGGTGTCGATGCCGACGATGGGCCATGAGGCGTCGGCGCCGGGCAGGCGCTCGCGCGGCGCAAGCTTGGCCGCGCGTCGCAACTCCATGGCGAGCTCGTCGGCGCTCGGGAAACGCGCCGACGGTTTCGGGGCCATCGCACGGCTCGCCACTTTCTCGAGCGCGGCGACCTCGGGCTTTGGGATGCGGCTTCCGAGCCGCTCGAGGAGCTCGTCGATCGTCGCGCCAAGCGCGAAGATCTCGGCGCGCACGTTGAGCTTCGCGCCGGACATGAGCTCCGGAGCGGCGTACCGCGGCGTCAGACCCTGGGGCGCTGCTCCCCCTTCTTTCCAGGGAGCAGCCAGCCCGAAGTCGACGAGCGTCGCCTCGCCGCCGGTCCCGACGATGATGTTGGCCGGCTTGACGTCACCGTGAAGGAGCGACGCGCGGTGCAAGACGGTCAGTTGGTCGGCCGCGAGCGCAATGGCTTCGAGGCATTTGATCGGATCGGCACCGTCCTCGTAGAGCTCGAGCAAGCTTCGCCCCTCGACGAGCTCGCGCACGAGAAACGGCCGGGCCGTGCGCGGCAACCGTCCGAACCGGAGCACGCGCGGAGCACCGAGCCCCTCGAGCCCCGACAGCGCAACTGCCTCGCGCACGAGCGCCTCGACCTCGCGATGCGTTGCCTCATCCCCGAGTGCCTTCAGCGCGACCGTGCGCCCGGTCAATCGGTCGCGAACGGCCCAGACCTCGCCCCCGCCTCCTTTTCCGAGGGGGGAGACAGGCTCGTAACGCGGAGGAAGCTGGATGTCGGGCACGACGAAAGGTAGCTACAGCCCGTAGTTTGCCGCGATCCCGAAGAAAGGGCCATTGAGCAGGTTCCAGCCGACGTCGACGCGCATCATGAACTGCTTCACGGGCTTGAAGCGAAAACCCGTCTGCACCGACAGCCACGGGAATACGATCGGCTTCGAGCCGCCGTTCGCCCAGCTCGGCTCGGTGTAATTGCCGTAATGTGTGTTGGAGCCGTCGCAGGTCATGCCGTTTGCACCGGGTCCGGGTCCCGTCCCAGCGGCGTTGGCCGGGCACGGCACCCAGGTATTGGGGTCGCTGGTCAAGCCTCCGCCCGGCGGCGGCTGTGCCTGCACGCGGTGGATGTCGCCAAAAATGGCGGCGATCCCGAACCCCGCTCCGTAGAGGAACGAGAACTTCGGGCTGACCTCGCCCGTCCAGAGAAAGTCACTCATCAGGTAGAGCGCCTTGATGTCGGTGTCGACGATCTCCCACGCGTCATTTCCGTCGCTCTTGGCTTTGAAAGGCGTCGGGTCCATCGCGTAGCTCGCGTACATCGCCGACAGCACGTACTCGAATCCGTTTTTCCGAATCGTGAACTCCGGCCCGAACGCCGGCACGCCGACCGTCCTGCCGCCCGAGCCGAAGAGGCCCATGTAAAACTGCGGGAGAATGATGTACCGGAACCGCGCCCCGACGAATCGGTACGTGGTGTTCGCTTTTTCGAAAGGCGAATTCGGATCGTCCATGCCGGGCGCGACGTCTTTACTCGCCACCCCCGCGATCTTGGTGCTCGAATCCGTTGTGCCGCTCTCGGCGAAAGCTGGCACAGTGAACGCGGAGCCAGCGAGCCAACATGTAAGAATAGTCAATTGTTTCATCGACTTAGCCTCATGGTCCCAGAGTGAGACAGCCGGACGGATGTGTGCCAGGCTACTCCGAATCCGAACATCTTGGGAAGGCCGATGAACGAACGGCGAGAAAGGCGCTAGCGCGCGGCACTCTTGCGCTTCAAGTCGGCGATCTCGTCCTCGAGCGCGCGGAGGGTGCGCCGAAGGTCTTTCACCTCGTCGGCGGTCGCGAGCGACATGCGCTTGGCGAACTTCTCGGCGTGCTCTTTGGTGAAGCCGTCGATTTTTCCGGGCACGCTGATCGCGGCCATCATCGCCTTCATGAACTGCTCGTTTTGCATCATCTTGACGACTCGTGGGTCGCCGAGCAGTTTCATCCCCTGCTCCATCAACGATTTTTTCAGGCTCATCGAGAAGTCCTTGCAGCGCCTTTTGGCGTGCATCTTATGGAGGGTTGATCAGTCTTTGGCGTCGCCGCGGGCGAAGATGCTCGCCACGTAATTGAGCACGTCGGTCGCCGAGACCTCGTTATACCCGAAATACTTGATGAGCCGGCTCTTGATGATGTCGATCTTCTCTTGCGTCTCCTTGTCGACGACGGCGGAGACCAACGTCTTCAGCTTGATGGAGTCTTTCTGGTCCTCGAAAAGCTTGAGCTCGAGGGCGCGGCGCAGGCGGTCGTTCGTGTGCCACTCGAACTTCTTGCCTTCGACGGCCAGCGCGCCGATGTAATTCATGATCTCGCGCCGGAAGTCGTCTTTCCGGTTGTCGGGGATCTCGATCTTCTCCTCGATCGAGCGCATGAGCCTCTCGTCCGGCTCGTCGTCCTGCCCGGTGTAACGGTTCTTGACCTTCTCTTTTAGTGTGTAGGCCTTGATGTTGTCGATGTAGTTGCCGGCGAGCTTGTGGATGGCCTCCTCGTCGGCGCTGATCGCGCGCTGGACCTCGTTTTTCACCATCTCCTCGTACTCGCGTTTCACGATGCCGATGACTTCGGCGTACCTCTTCTTCTGCTCGTCGCTCGTGATCAGCGAGTGGTGGCGGAGACCTTTTTCGAGCTCGTTCATCACCATGAACGGGTTGATGGTCCCCTCGCCGACGTCGTTCACGAGCGCGTTCGAGATCTTGTCCTGTACGTACCTCGGGCTGATCCCCTCCATGCCCTCGCGCTTGGCCTCCTTGCGGAGCTCCTTCACCGTATCCTGCGTGTAGCCAGGCAGCACCTTGCCGTCGTAGAGCTTCATCTTCTGCAAGATGGAGAGGTTGTGCTTTTTCGGGTCCTCGAGGCGGGTCAGGACGGCCCACATGGCGGCGACCTCGAGCGTGTGCGGCGCGATGTGCTTGCCGCGGACTTTGTGGCCGTTGAAATCCTTCTGGTAGATGCGGATCTCTTCGTTCAACTTCGTGATGTAGGGGATGTCGATCTTGATCGTGCGATCGCGCAGTGCCTCCATGAATTCGTTGTTCAAGAGCTTCTTGTACTCGGCCTCGTTGGTGTGGCCGATGATGACCTCGTCGATGTCGGTCTGCGCGAACTTCTTGGGCTTGATCTTGTGCTCTTGCGAGGCGCCGAGAAGGTCGTAGAGGAATGCCACGTCGAGTTTCAGCACTTCGACGAACTCGACGATGCCGCGGTTGGCGATGTTGAATTCGCCGTCGAAGTTGAAGGCGCGCGGGTCGGAATCCGAGCCATACTCGGCGATCTTGCGGTAGTTGATGTCGCCGGTCAGCTCCGTCGAGTCCTGATTTTTCTCGTCCTTCGGCTGGAACGTGCCGATGCCGACCCGATCTTTTTCGGACAAGACGAGGCGCCTCACGTGCACGTGTTTGACGAGCTTGGACCAGTCGCCCTTGTAGTGATCCATGAGCCCCTTGAAAATGAAACGACATGCAGGATCGAGATCGCCGTCGACCCGTACCTTGAACTGCTCGTTCGAAAGCCCGAGCTCGCCGATGACCTTGTCGCGCCACTGAAGCGGGATCATGCGAAGGGGCTCTTCGTGCATCGGGCACGCCTCGTCGTGGTCGGTCTGCCCGAGCCCGACGTCTTTCAGGTTGCGCCACTCGAACGTGTAGAGCGCGCCGTCCGGAGTTCGCGAGTAGTGCTCGAGCCCCTTCTTCAAGAGGCGAGCGATGGTCGACTTGGAGGATCCGACGGGCCCGTGCAGTAGAATGACGCGCTTTTCCGGGCCGTAGCCCTCGGCGGCCGCCTTCAAGACGTGGACCAGTCGCATCAGCGGGATGTCGAGGCCGTAAATGGCGTCCTGGCCTCCGTCGATCTCGTCTTTGAAGAAGTTGTAGCGGACCAGCTTCTTCTTGTTGTCGATGTACTCCTCGGTGCCGTAGCTGATGATCATGTCGTAGACGCGCTGGAACGCGTTACGAGTCACCTGCGGGCGGTCGCGCACGATTTGCAGGTAATCCTCGAAAGTCCCCTCCCACGCGAGGTCGCGGTAGAGAGCGAAATCCTGGAGCGCGGCGATCTTCTCTACCATGCTGCTCATGGGCATCTCCGCCATCGGGTCTTCCTTTCCTACGGGTCGCCTGGGTCAACGTTCAGAATACCAGGTTAGCGGCGCATGTCGCCCGGCCGGTGGTGCCGACCCGCCGGCGCCCGAGCCTCCGCTGCTATCGGTCCAGGCCGTCCGAAGGCGGGTGCGACCCTGGTACCGTCCGTGACATGCACACATGCTAACTTTACTTAATAATTGGGCTAATTAACGCATGAAGTGAAAGACATTCTCGCTCGCCGTGCTTGGGCTATGAACGCTCGTCATGGCCGACGAGGGCGAGAAGGCTACGCTGTGGGGAACGTCCATGGATCCCCGATCCCCGTATTCCGCGGAGTCTCCCTCCTCTCCTGCTTCCAGTGGAGACGCGCAGATGGGGACGCCCGCCGGGCAAAACCTGTCGGCCGCGGCTGCGCCGCCCGCCGGTGCATCCTCTGCCGCTCCTTCGCCCCTGATACTCGGCGCTGCCTCGGTCGCAGCGTTGCCCTCGGGTATGGCGGCCGTTTCAACTTCGGGCGTGGGTGGAGCGCCGGCATCCACACCCCAGCCCGCGTCCAGTCCGGCCGCTATGGCATCGGCCGTCCCGCAGACGTCATCTCCGCCGCCCTCCGGGCAGTCCGTCGCGGTGACGGTGCCCGCGCTCGATGCGCCCTCGCTCTACGTGAACCGCGAGCTCTCGTGGCTCGAGTTCAATGCCCGCGTGCTCGCGGAAGCGGACGATCCTTCGGTGCCGCTCTACGAGCGGATCAAGTTTCTGTCCATCGTGACGGCAAACCTCGACGAATTCTTCATGGTTCGGGTGGCAGGTCTCAAGCAGCAACTCTCGGGCGAGGTCGAAGAAGTTCCGCCCGACGGGATGGTGCTGCAGGAGCAGCTTGCGGCGATCAGCGCTCGCGCGCACACCCTGGTGGACGCGCAGTACCGCTGCTGGAATGACAACCTCGTTCCCGCGCTGGCTCGCGAGGGGGTGATGCTCGTCAAGCCAGCCGACTTGGCGCCCGAAGATCTCGCCGCTCTCGACGCCAGCTTCAAGACCGAGATCTTTCCGGTTCTGACGCCGATCGCGATCGATCCCGGTCATCCGTTCCCGCACCTGCGCAACAAGAGCCTCAACCTCGGCGTCATGTTCGCGCGCGACAACGTGCTCGAGCCGGGGTTCGGCGTCGTTCAGGTGCCCTCGATGCTTCCCCGCGTCATCCCGGTGAAATACGCGGGCGCGCGTAGCGCCTTCGTTCTGCTCGAGGACCTCATCGCTCGCCACGTCCACGAGATTTTCCCGGTGTTGAAGCTCCGCGGGACGTACGCCTTCCGCGTCACGCGCAACTGGGACCTCGAGATCGACGAAGAAGAGGCAGAAGATCTTCTGCAGACCATCCAGCAAGAGCTAAGAAGGCGCGATCGCGGCAACGCGGTCCGGCTCGAGATCAGCGGTGAGGTGATCCAGGGGTCGCTCGCTCGTCTCTGCAAAGCCTTGAAGCTCGACGCGGCAGAGGATGTCTACCAGGTGAACGGGCCGCTCAACTTGGCCGATCTCGGCCGCGTCGTTCCCCGCGACGAGCGGCGCGAGCTCCGCGACGAGCCCTTTT
>Ga0075425_100002272_pt1 | contig 19214 bp, 15 predicted proteins | sample SoiMethybrSBSTD4_FD_75300 | JGI IMG/M metagenome (GOLD analysis project Ga0075425, IMG submission 75300) | Bulk soil microbial communities from a Populus tree surrounding site in Tennessee, USA - Soil MetaG P. TD hybrid SBSTD4 | ecosystem: Environmental > Terrestrial > Soil > Tree plantation... | reverse complement strand
GAACCAGGGTATTGGCGACACGATTCGCGTGTCGCTGACGCCGCGGCCTGGCGGCGATCGGCGTGAGTAAGTGTACGCCGCATGTGAGCTGCTGCAGGCACTTGGACTTCGTTCGTTCGCGCCCAGCGTGACGGCCTGTCCCGGATGCGGCCGTACCACCAGCTCCACATTCCAGGAACTCGCCGAGCGAACGCAGGAATATATCCGGCAGCGAATGCCGGAATGGAAGGGCACCTACGACGGGGTCGAAACCATGACGCTGGCCGTGATGGGGTGCGTCGTCAATGGACCCGGCGAGTCAAAGGCGGCCAACATCGGCATCAGCTTGCCCGGCACTGGTGAGGCGCCAAACTGCCCCGTGTTCATCGACGGCAAACATCACACGACCCTTCGCGGTAATTACGACGAACTCGCGATTGCGTTTCGCGCGCTGGTGGATGAATACGTGGCGACGAAATATAAGAGACGGTAAGCATTCTTTACTTTGCGCTGGGGCCCCACCCCCAGCGCGTGGCCAGCGCTCGCTCCGATCGCTCGCGCCGTTTGGATCGCAACGCCGTTCTACTTAGTCAAGGCTGCGACGCGTCGCGACCATGCCGTCAGCAATGCAACGCCGCAGATGATCAGACCGGTCGACAGGCCCCACCACAATCCGACTACGCCAAGACCCATCACGAAGCAGAGCGTATAACCCAGGGGTAATCCGATGAACCAATGGCCGGCGAGGTTCCACAGCATCGGCGTGCGGGTATCGCCGAGTCCACGCAGCACTCCGGTCGACACTCCCTGAACTCCATCGAAGAGCTGAAAAATCGCACCCACAAAGAGCAGTGAGACACCGATAGACAACACCGCAGGTTCCGACGTGAACGCGCCGATGAGCGTGCGTGGAATGAGCAGGAATACGGCCGCTGCGCACGACATGAAGGCCACCCCAAACAGGATGGCCGTCCAGCCGGATCTGGCCGCGCCTTCGTAGTCGCGACGGCCGATCGCATGACCAACACGCACTGCTCCCGCGGAAGCGATGCCGAGCGGCACCATGAAGGTCAATGCCACGAAGTTGACGGCAATCTGATGGGCCGCGAGGGCGGCCGGCGCCAGCCGCCCGGCGAGGGCCGTTGCAGCCGCAAACACACCGACCTCGAGCGTCACCTGGCTGGCCGCAGGTAGGCCGAGCGCCAGCAACCGTCGCATCGGTTCGAGGTTCAAACCACGCCGGGATGCGATCAACGGATCATTGCGCTGGAGCCGCGGCAATCGTGACGCGACGAGCGATCGCTCGCGGTACACGATCACGCCGAGCAGGACACCAGCCATCACCACGCGTGCAACCACCGTCCCCCACGCCGATCCGCGGACGCCGAGAGCGGGCGCGCCCCAGTGCCCGAAAATCAACAGCCAGTTGACGAACGCGTTCAGGATGTTGGCGAGAACGAGCGCGATCATCACCGGCCGCACGACGCCCATGCCTTGCAGATAACGCCGGAACGATGCGTACAGCAGGAGGGGAGGAATGCTCCACGCCAGCACGTCGAGATAGGGTTGCGTCAGCGCCAGCACCGCCGGATGAAGTCCCCAACGCCCGAGCGCGGAGGACAACGCGAGGACGAGGATCGTAACGGGAATCGAAAGCAGCAGACTGAGTGTGACGCCGTAGGCAAGCCAACGATGACACTCGTCGATCCGCCCGGCTCCGAACGCATGCGAGACCAGCGTATCGAGGCCGAGCAGCAAGCCCATGGCAAAGATGCAGACGCCCATGAAGAGCGAACTGCCGATCCCGACGGCGCCGATCGCTTCAGGGCCGATGCGGCCGACCATCAGCGTATCGACGAGTCCCATCGTCATCCAGCCCAGCTCGGCCATGACCACCGGCACAGCCAGCGTGAGCATCGGACGGAATTCCTGACGGAGATCTCGGAAGCGGGAAAGGCCTATCGGCGACGGCGCTGTGTGGCGTTCCATTTCTCGACCACGCGGCGCAATTCCTTGAGAGGTTCCTCACTGTCGTCGACCTGCAGGCGCAGGACGACATCGTTGTTCAACCAGACGCCGCCGTTCTTCTTCACGATAATCATCGCCGCAGACTGCATACCGCGCTTGTCGCCGCCTGCGGTCTGTCCCGCATCGAGGGCGGCCATCAGCCGCATCGAGAGGTGGCCCTCGGTCTTCTCAAACGCATCGACCATTCCGGCGACCACTCCTTCTCCAGCCAGGATGTTTCCCTGGGCGGTGCAGTACTTCCCGCCCTTGTTTCCGGCCCACGATGTCGCCTTCGGTCCGGTATACGCGTCGTAATTTCCCTTCGCATCCATCACCGCAAACTGGCGTCCGGCTTTCGTCCAGTCGGACGGCCTCGGGTCTGGATCGCTGTCGAGAAGAGCCTTGATGATGGCGGGTGGCGTCATTCCGGCGCGGAGCAGCGCTAATGCCTTTGGTCCATAACTGACGTCGACGATTGCCTGCGTCGCGGCGACACCCACGTCGGCATCGGCCCACAGCACGCCGTTCCCAACCGAGAACACGCGCGATTGAACTGCACCACCAACTTCACCGCTTGCCGGGTCGAATCCGAGTATGGAAAACGTGGCGACTGGAGGGTATGGAAGACTCTGTGGATGCGTCGACTGCGGATGAAGAGTGACGACCGTGACAAGGAGAAAGACTGCCGCAACTGCAAGCCGTTTCCGCATGCGACCTTCCTACCTTTTACGTTTCAACCTTTCCTCTTCCCTTTTGCCTTTTGCCTTTTCCCTTTTGGCTTTCCCTTTACCTCCACGGCATTAACCGCTCGATCCACTGAATGCGCGTCAGGTCGTTGTAGATGACCGTGACCATCAGCATCAGCAGCAGCACGAAGCCCGCGAGCAGCATCTTTTCCTTCACCTTGATGCTGAAATCGCGCCGGGACACGCCTTCGAGCGCCAGGATGGCGATGTGGCCTCCGTCGAGCACGGGGATGGGCATGAGGTTGAGAAGCCCGAGGTTCAGACTGATCATCGCCATGAGGCTGAAGAGCGGGATCAGTCCCTGTTCGGCCGCCATGCCCGACAGATCCGCGATGGCAACCGGACCCATCAGTTGCTTGACCGACGTGTGGCGCGTGAACAGGCCGCCAAGTGTCTGGACGATCAGCTTCGCCCACGTCCAGTTCTGGTCCACGCTCATCTTCAACGCCTGGATCGGAGTCGGCTCAATCGTTCGCGTTTCCGGCTCCAGGATCGCGCCGATCATCACAATATCGCCGATCTTCCTCGGCGTCACTGCCACCTGAAGCGTCTGCCCGTCGCGCTTCATCTCGAGCGAAATAGGTTTCCCCTCGTGCGCTCGAATCAGCTCGATGAGTTCGTTTCTCGTCACGTCGCGGCGACCGTCGGCAGCCATCACGAGGTCGCCAGGACGAAGGCCGGCTTCATGTGCCGGCGCGTCGCGCTGCAGCGATATCACCTGCGGATGCGCGAACGCCTCGATCCCAAGGCCGGCCAAAATGATCACGTCGTACTTGCCCTGCCCTACAGGTACGAACGTCAGATCGACTCGCTTGCCTTGCCGATCGACCTGTAATGCAACCTGTCGCTTCGATTTTGTCGAAAGCGCGTTGGCAAAATCTTCCCAGGTGGGGGTGGGTTCCCCATCGACGGCGACGATCTGATCGCCGCGCTGAAGGCCCGCGGCTTTGAGCGCCGACGAGTCGCTGACCGTTGCCACGATCGCCGGCTGCTGGACGAAGATAGGCGCAGGCGCGCCCTGATACAGCACCGCGGCCATCACGACGACGGCGAGGACCAGGTTCATCACCGGACCCATGATGAGCACCTGGAACCGCTGCCATTTCGATTTCGAGAGAAACTCGTCCGAGGCCCCGGTTCGCGCATCGTCGGGGTTCTCGCCCGCCATCTTCACGTAGCCGCCGAGTGGGATCGCGCTGATGCAGTACTCCGTGTCTCCGCGACGGAAGGCAATGAGCTTAGGGCCGAACCCAAGCGAGAACGTCAGAACCCGCACGCCGATCCGGCGGGCCATGAGAAAGTGCCCGAGCTCGTGCACGAAGATGAGCACGCCGAGCACGAACACGAAGGCGAGGATACTTGTCACTGAAAAGGCCCCTGAACGCAGAATGAAACGAGTGAACGGATACGACGGCTAAACTCTTGATTTTACCGTACCTGCGGCCGCTTCCGCGAACTCGCGAGCCCAGCGATCGACGGCGCGCACATCGGCCAGGCCGTGAATGGCCGCCGGACCTCCGGTCTCGTACGCGTCCATCGCGCGGCCAATCAGCTCGGGAATCGCCGTCAGTCCAATGCGCCGGTCCAGGAAGGCCGATACCGCGACTTCGTTGGCCGCATTGAGCACGATCGGCAGCCCGGGATTCCCTCTGAGAGCGCGAAATGCCAGGCCGAGGCACGGAAATCGAGCGGTGTCAGGCGCAGCAAAGTCGAGTCGTCCGGCACGCGCGAGATCGAGAGGCGGAAGCGGCGCACTCCAGCGAGCCGGATACGAGAACGCGTACTGAATCGGCAGGCGCATGTCGGTCACCCCGAGCTGCGCGATGATCGATCCATCAATGAGCTCGACCATCGAATGGACGATCGACTGCGGGTGGACCAGCACCTCGATCCGATCCGGCGCGACATCGAACAGCCAGCGCGCTTCAATCACTTCAAGCCCTTTGTTCATCAGCGTCGCAGAGTCGATCGTAATCTTCGGCCCCATCGTCCAGGTCGGATGCCGCAGCGCCTCTTCCGGCGTGACCCGCTCAATTTCGTGAAGAGGGGTGTCGCGAAATGGCCCGCCTGACGCGGTCAGGATGAGGCGCCGGACGTCGGCTGACGATCGGGCATGGAGACACTGATGAATCGCGTTGTGCTCGCTGTCGACCGGAAGCACGGCGACGCCGTGCCGCCGCGCCGCTTCCATGACGATCGCTCCCGCCATCACCAGGATTTCTTTGTTGGCGAGGGCAATCGTCTTCCCGGCTTCAATGGCGGCAAGAACGGCATCGAGCGCCGCGGTGCCAGAGGACGCGAAGAGGACAACGTCTGCCGCAGGATGCGTGGCGACGGCGATGAGGCCCTCCGGGCCGCTCAATGCATGCGGCGGATCAACGCCGCCACGGCGACGGAGTTCGGCGCGCGCATCCGCCAATGCCCGCGGCGTCGACATCGCGACCGTGTCGGGACCAAACTGCGAGACTTGCTCAACCAGGCGCGCGATGTTTTCACCGGCCGCCATCGCGACCACGCGAAGCCGATCGGAATGCGCGGCGACGACGGCCAGCGCGCTCTGACCGATCGATCCAGTCGAACCGAGAATCGCGATCCGTCTAATCTCTGGCGTGCTCGACATCGTCAAAAGCGCAGATAGCGAACGAAGACGTAGTACACCGGCGCGGCAAACAGCCAACTATCGATTCGATCGAGGACGCCGCCGTGGCCCGGAATGATCGAACCGGAATCCTTCACACCCGCGCTGCGCTTCAGGAGCGACTCGAAGAGATCGCCGGCGATTCCCAGCGCCGAAATGCTCGCGCCGACGAGAACAAGGAGCAGAATCGGTGCGGCCGGGAAGACGAGCCACGCGCCTATGGTGAACGCCAGCGTCCCGAAGAGGATCCCGCCGATTGCCCCTTCGAGTGTTTTCTTCGGACTGATCGCCGGTGCCAGCGGACGCTTTCCGAAGGCGCGACCTGTGTAGTACTGCGCCGAGTCGCTGATGACGATCACCGCCATGATGAGAAGGACGGCTTCGCGTCCGGCCGTCGCTCGCACCGCGGCAAGCGCACCGAGCGGCAGTCCAATATAGATGGCCGGAAAAATTGCCGCGGCACAATCACGGAGCACCTCCGGGCCAAGCCTGGCGGTGCCGACTGCGGTCGCCGCAATGGTGATCAGCGCCGTCATCAGAATCACATCGACGATCGTCCAGCCGCTGCCGAGCGCCGCACACGCGCCGAGGACGGCCGCTCCAGGAACCGCATGCGGAACCGCGACCCCGAGCGCCGACGCGAGCGCCACGTATTCCGCAAACGCGAGTGCGGCCGCTATCAACGCCAGCACCAGCGTACCGATCGGCGGTAAGAACCAGACGGCACCCACCACGATCGGCAGCAGCACGAGCGCGCTCACGACGCGGGCCATGTTTACCGCGCCTCGTAGGCGGGGTCTGAAGACCCCGCCCTACAATCGCTGCAATGCCGATGATCTGTCCGACGGTGATTCGGCCGCGATTTGGCGGTAGGTGCCTTCTGATTCTTCACCGGCCGGCCACCGCCGGCTGTTTGATGCCGCCGTAACGACGATCGCGCTTCTGATACGCGAGAATGGCCTCGAGAAGGTGCTGTTTGCGGAAGTCGGGCCACAACGTGTCGGTCACCCAGATTTCAGCGTACGCAATCTGCCAGAGGAGGAAGTTGCTGACGCGCATCTCGCCACTGGTCCTGATCAGGAGATCGGGATCCGGCTGACCGGCGGTGTACAACAGATCGCCAAAACGCTGCTCGTCCAGATCCGCTGCACTGATGCCGGAGGCAATTGCGCGGCGCGCCGCCTCGACGATCTCCGCGCGCCCGCCGTAGTTCAGCGCGATGTTGAAGAGCATGCCGCTATTTCGTGAGGTCTGCTCTTCGGCCATTTTCAGTTCGCCCTGAACATCCGGTGACAGTTCGTCTTCGCGACCGATCACATTGAAACGGATGTTGTTTTTGAGCAGCGTGTTCAATTCGAGCCGAAGGTATCGCTTCAACAGCGACATCAACGTCGACACTTCTGTGACCGGACGTTTCCAGTTCTCGACCGAGAACGCGTAGAGGGTCAGGACCTTGATGCCAAGCCGCGCCGAGGATTCCACGATGTCGCGAACCGAGTCGATGCCGGCCCGGTGGCCTTCGACCCGCGGCAGGTGACGCTGCGCCGCCCATCGGCCATTCCCGTCCATGATGACCGCGATATGTTGCGGCAGCCGCGCGAAGTTCACCTGTCGTGCGAGCGCCTCTTCAGGCGAACCGGCCTCGATAACGGAGAGAATGTCCTGAAGCGACATGGCTGGTGGCCGAAATTAAACCTTGATAATACAGTGTGTTACGGCTGCTCACAAGTGGGGTTCAATACGTTTGAATATTCGACGCGAACGAGAAACAGACCGTGCGCCGGCGCCGTCGTGCCGCCCTGCGAACGATCCCGATCCGCCAGAATCTTGACCATCCTGTCCGACATCCAGCGCCCGCCGCCGATCTCCACGAGCGTGCCGACAATGTTGCGCACCATGTGGCGCAGGAATCCGTCGCCTCGGAGCTGGATCCGGAGCGGCACATCATGTCCCCGTCCGTCGTGCCACTCGATTGCGTGAATCGTCCGCTCGCTCGATGCGACTTCCGATCTCGCGCCTTGAAATGCGGCGAAGTCGTGCGTCCCGACGAGATGCGCGGATGCGCGTTTCATCGCATCGGTGTCGAGGCGATTCGGTACGTGCCAGACGTGGCGAACGAGAAACGGAGAGACGATCGGCGCGTTCACGATTCGGTATTCGTAGGTCTTCCCGACCGCGCTGAACCGGGCATGGAACTCAGCCGGCGCATCCTCGATCGAGAGCACACGAACATCTGTCGGCAGCACGGCGTTCAGCGCGCGCGCCACAACGGCTGGTTCGTGCGCCGCTGGAAATGAAACGCTGGCCACCTGCCCCAGCGCATGAACGCCAGCGTCGGTGCGGCCGGCACCATGCACCGTGATGCGTGTTCCAGCGATCGGTTCGAATGCATCTTCCAGAAGCCCTTGGATTGATGTCCCCGTGGCCTGACGCTGCCAGCCAACGTAGTTGGTGCCGTCGTACTGCACCGTGAGCTTGAGATTACGCATACCGACCATCAACAGCAGAAACAGGAGAAACGAGAGTCGCGTTTCTCCTGTTTTACGTACGGCTCTATACCCGGGAGCCTGGTTTGATAACAGGCACGCCCTTCGCGCAGAGCGGACACGACTCGGGATCGTAGGTGGGCACATTCATCTGAATGAGGCTGAAGAGCGGCACGGGGACGTTGGCGGAGTCACCTCCCCGGTCGACCAGTGCCGCCGCGCCCGACACAGTCGCGCCGGCGGCGTTCGCGACATCGATCGTCTCGCGCGTGGATCCTCCGGTCGTGACCACGTCTTCAACGACGACGACGCGATCGGCGGGCGACAACGTGAAGCCGCGCCGGAGTGTGAGCTTGCCATCCACACGCTCGGCAAACATGGCGCGAATGCCCAGCGCGCGGCCGACTTCCTGACCGATCACAATCCCGCCGAGTGCCGGTGAAAGAATGGCGGTCCCCTGAAGGTGGGAGAGTTGCGTGCCGAGCGCTTCTCCGAGAGCGCTGGCGAACTCCGGATACTGCAGCACGAGGGCGCTTTGAAAATACCGATCGCTATGAAGTCCGGACGTGAGCCGGAAGTGTCCTTCCAGCAGCGCGCCGGACTTCCGGAACATATCGAGAACGGCCTCGGCGTCCACTACGACGTCGCCTTTCCGCTGTGCGCGGTTCTCAGGGTGTCTTCGAACAGCTTGAGGATGCGCTTGTATTCGTCCGCCCAGGACGATGCCTCTGTGAAGCTGTGATTCTCGACCGGGTACGGGGCAACCGTCCAGTTGTCTTTCCGCAACTCGATCAGCCGCTGCACGAGGCGAACTGAATCCTGAAAGTGGACGTTCGTGTCGACCATGCCGTGACAAATCAGGAGCGCGCCCTTCAGTCCCTCGGCAAAATAGATCGGCGAGCTCTTGCGGTAGGCTTCGACGTCCTTTTGCGGCACGTTGAGGATATTCGACGTGTAGCCATGGTTGTAGTGCGCCCAGTCGGTCACCGGCCGCAGCGCCGCACCCGCCGCGAAGACATCGGGGGTCGTAAACATCGCCATCAGCGTAATGAACCCGCCGTAGCTTCCGCCGTAAACGCCGATACGTTTCGGATTCACCTGCTCCTTCGCCGTCAGGTATTTCGCGCCGTCGACGACGTCCTCGAGATCCTTGCCTCCCATGTGACGGTAGATCGCGGTGCGCCAGTCGCGGCCGTAGCCGGAACTCGCGCGATAGTCGACGTCGAGGACGACATAACCGCGCGACGCGAGGAGATTGTGGAACATGTATTCACGGAAATAGCTCGCCCAGTATTTGTGCGCGTTCTGTGCGTAGCCGGCGCCGTGAACGAACACGACACCAGGGCGCGCCGGGTCGCGTTTGGCGCCAATCATTTCCGGCGTGAAGAGCCGTGCATAGACCGGGACGCCGTCGCGGGCAGCAAACGTGATCACTTTCGGATCGATCCAACTGAACGACCGCCATTCAGGAGTTGGTGTGACGGTGACCTGCTTCGCCGGCGCTCCTGGCCTGTTCGGCATCATGAAGACTTCCGGCGGCTTATTGCTGTAGGAGTAGATGAGACCGAGCGAGGAATCGTCGGGTGAGACCTCTGCCTGGTTCGATCCGACCATGGATGTGATCTTCGTGCGTTGGCCGCCATCAACCGGAAGCGAGTACAAGTGCCGCTCGCCAGGATGCGCTTCGGTGGTCGTCAGGTAGAACAGGCGGCCGTCCTGTGACAGATCAGCGGAACTGATCTCCCACTTGCCTTCTGTCAACTGTTTGGCTTTCGCGTTCTCGACGGAGAGATCGAGCGTGTAGAGATGCATCCACCCGTCGCGCTCGGACAAGAACCATACGCGTTTGTTATCCGGCAGGAATTGCAGCGTGGCCGAACCGAAACCACCGCCAGCTTCGCGAATCCATGCATCGTCGTGCAACGCATCGATGACGCGGGTCTTTCCGGTCTCTGAATCAATGGTGACAAACCATCGATCTTTGTTGTCGGCAGAGCTCGCTGAGGCGACGGCGTACTTGCCGTCGGCTGATATGACGGGCGTGCTCCAACGAATTTCGCGTTCCGCTTTCGGTCCGGGGGCGGTCTGACCACCACGGCCTGCAGTTCCGGCTTCTGGCGCGATCTGAGGACCGTGCCCCGCAGATGGTGCATCCGCAGGCTTCTCAGTGTCTGTGACCGGCGGCGCGAAACTGCCGTCCACCCACACGGATTTGGCTGTTTGTAAATTCAACACCGCAAGCAGACGCCGATCCTGCGTGTCGCCGACATTGGATCTCCCGGGGATGTCTTCGGTGTAACCCGTTTCGGTCACGTAATTGGGTACGATCGTGTTCTTTGCCCCGGCCGGACGTTCCGCAACGACGATAAAGACGTGAATGTCGTCTGGCGACAAAATGAGATCGTTGGCAGATTGCCGATCCTGAAGCTCAAAGGCCGGCAGCTTGTCCTTCTTCGTCTTCTCCTCATCCTTCTTCTTCTGTTCTTTCTGGGTGCGAAGGTACTCGATGAGCTTCTCTTCTTCCCCGCGCAGGAACTTCTGACTGTCGGTGAGCCGGGGATCCGCTTTCTTCGGACCGACGTCGGTCAATTGCGTCACGATTCCGGTGGACGTCGAATCAACCGGAACAATGAAGAGGTTCCCGTCGCGCACGTATGTGAGATGCGTATCGTTTCGCACCCAGCGCGGGTTCGATTCAGCACCGGTCGTGCGCGTGATTTGTCGTCGGGTTCCGCGGGCACTGTCAACCAGAACGACGTCCCCACCGTCTACAAACAGGATGCGTCGATGCGCTTTGTCCCATCGCCCGTTCGCTGCGGGGGCGGACTTGGTTTCCTCGTCGGATAGCTTGCGGAGATTACCGCCATCGCGATCGGCCACATAGGTGGACGGTTCGGTCTCCCCTGGTTTGCGCCACTCGAAGAACAGCTTCTGAGAATCGGCCGACCAACGGAGGCCCGTCGGCGGGTAGCCGACCAGATCCGGACCTCGCATGATGCTGTCGACGGTCAGCTCGAAGCGGCCGCTCGGCGGGCGAGTTCCCGGGTCCGTGTTTGTCCGGGTTAATCCGTGTTCGTCCCTGGCCCGCGCCTGTCCATGGTCCTGTGCCGGAATACCGGCAATCGACGGGCCTGCGAAGAGCGCTGTCGCGAGCGCGAAAACGTGTCGTTTCATCAAATGCGTCCCTGGAAAGCGATGAACCGGCAAGAAGCGGCGGGTTGTCGGCCAGTAGTATACATTTCGGAAACAACCACTCCCGGAGGTCCGTCATACCGTTTTCGTGGGTCCGTGTTCTTCCATGTGTTCCGTGGCCTGACGATCCGCTCCGTTTCTTGCTATTTCCTGCAGCATCGGGTTCTGAGGTTTTGTCATTGGAGAGTCCTGCAATGCGTTTCGAGCAACAAATATCGGCTTGTTTGAAGTTTGTGGCCGCCTGTGCCGCCGTTCTCTTACTGTCCGGTTCCGGGAGGGTCGTGTTCGCATCCGGACAGGCGCCCGCGGCACCTGCCCCGTCGCCGCAGCAGGCGGCGCCACCGGCGCCGGCTCAGCAGGGCGCCACACCGGTTCCCGGGCCGGAGCTGCAATTGAGCGCAGACGAAGCGGTCAAGCTGGCGCTGGAGAACAACCTGGGTATCCGCGCCCAGCGGCTGAGTCCTCAGGCGCAGGCGCTTGCCGTCGCGCAAACACGTGCGGCATTCGCGCCGGTTGTCTTCGGCGGATCGACGAAGAACAGCAACAGCAGTCCACCGCAGAATTTTCTGGCGGGCAACGATTTCACGACGAACGCCGGATTCCGGAGCAGCGCGGGCGTCTTTCAGCAATTGAAATGGTTCGGTGGACGATATCAGGCGTCCCTGGACGGTGCCCGAAACACGACGAGCGATCCGACTGACGTGTTCAACCCGCGCCTGTCTTCGAATTTCAACTTCAATTTCACCCAGCCGCTGCTGCGCGATTTCATGATCGATTCCACGCGGCAGCAGCTCCTCATCGGTCAGAAACAGCAGGAGATCGTCGACCTGCAGTTGCAGCAGCAGGTCACGCAGACGTCACGCACCGTTCGGAATGCGTACTACGATCTGGTTGGTGCAATTGGACAGCTGAAAGTTTCGCAACAGTCGCTGGATCTGGCGAAGGAGTCGCTCAAGAACAACGAGCGGCGCGCTGAAGTCGGCACGATTCCTCAAATCGACATCGTCGAATCGCAGGCCGAAGTGTCGCGCAACGAAGAATCAGTGATCATCAGTGAATCGCAGGTGAAGTCGTTCGAGGACGCGCTGCGCACATTGATCATGAATCCACAACAGCCTGATTTCTGGGCCGTCCACATCGTGCCTTCGGAAGAGCCCGCGCTGACGCCCCGGGCGCTGGATTTGGATGGCGCGATTCAGAACGCGCTCAACCAGCGCACGGACGTGGCGCAGTCACACCGTGAAATGGATCAGACGGACATCACGATGAGGTTCGCGCGCAATCAGAAACTGCCGGCGCTCAACGCAATCGTGAACTACGGCCTCGCCGGCGTGGGCGGAACCCGTACGCTCTACGACTCCTCCGGCGGATTTCCCGTGCGAACCGGAGTGGCGGAGCGCAGCTTCAGCGATGCGCTGCGGGACATCTTCGGAAACGACTTCAAGACTTGGAGCGTGCAGTTTCAGGTGAGCTACCCGATCGGCACGAGCGCCGCCGACGCAGGATACGCGCAAGCCAAGGTGCAGCGGGAGCAGCAGGCGACGACGCTTCGTCAACTCGAATTGCAGGTGACGCAGCAGGTCCGCGAGGCCGCACGCCAGGTCGACACGTCGTTGAAGCGGGTGGAAGCGACGCGAAAAGCGCGGGAATTCAGCACGAGGCGCTACGAAGCGGAACAGAAGCGGATCGCGGTCGGACTCTCGACGACGTTCCAGCTAAACCAGGCGCAGCGCGACCTCTCGAGTGCACAGCTCTCCGAGCTGAACGCGATCATCGCTTACAACCGCTCGCTCATCGCGTTTGAAGCGGTTCAGTCGGTCCCACCGGGACGATAAAGGCAAAAGGGAAAAGGGAAAAGGGATACACTGCGGCGCGTGAAACTGACCGTGACGGTCATCACGCGCGATGAGGCGGCGAACATCGCCGCCGCCCTTCAATCGGTCGCCTGGGCCGACGAGATCATCGTCGTCGACTCACAAAGCCGTGACGACACGGTCGCGATCGCTCGAAAGCTGGCCACCCGCGTCGAAGTTCGCGAGTGGCCAGGCTACAGCGCCCAAAAGAACTACGCCGCCAGCATCGCGTCGAACGATTGGATCCTCTCGCTCGACGCCGACGAACGCGTCACGGCTGAACTCGCAGCGGAAATCCAGGAGCTCCTACGGAAGGGGCCGACAGAATCCGGCTATCGGATTCCTCGCGTCGCGTGGTATCTGGGGCGATGGATCCGATCCACGGACTGGTATCCCGACTATCAGCTTCGTCTCTACGATCGCCGCGCGGCCCGGTGGAATGGCCGGCGCGTCCACGAATCGGTCGAAGCTGAGCGCCCGCCAGGAGTGCTCCGCCACGAACTTCAGCACTACGCTTACCGCGACATCTCGCATCATCTCGCGACGATTGACACATACACGACCCTCGCAGCGGAGCAATGGCTGTCCGAGGGACGTCGCACCAGCACGCTCGAGATGTTCTTCCATCCGCGATTCGCATTCATCCGGAATTACGTGCTCAAAGCCGGATTCAGCGACGGCGCTGTCGGCCTGCTCGTATCAAGGATGAATGCGTTCTACGTGTTCCTGAAACTCGCGAAGTTGTGGGAGCTTCAAGCAACCAGCAGCCAGCAGCCGGCAGCCAACCGCAAAACGTGATGTTCTCGTTGCACATCGACACGGCGCGCACGTGGCGAGGCGGACAGAACCAGGTATTGACGACGCTGATGGGACTGCGTGCGGCCGGACATCGGACGCTGCTGGTCGCGCATTCCGAAGGCGAACTGCGGCAGCGTGCCGCTGAAGGGCTCGACCTCGTGCCGCTCGCGCCAAGGACGGAGATGGATCTCACCGCGGCATGGCGTTTATCGCGACTTCTCAAACAACTGAAACCGGATGTCATCCATGCGCACGACCCGCATGGCGTGGCGATGGCCGCTCTGGCGCTTTCGATGAGCACGCAGCTCGCAAAACCGCCGCTCGTGGCATCGCGTCGCGTTGATTTTCATCTGCGAGGAAATTCTCTCTCACGCTGGAAGTATCGCCAGGTCGACTGCTTCATCTGCGCGTCAGAGGCAATCCGCCAGATCCTCCTTGGCGACGGCGTTCCGGAATCGCGCGCCGTCACCGTGCATGAAGGAATCGATATCGAACGGGTGGAGCGGGCGGAAGCCGCAAACCTTCACGGAGAGTTCTGGCTTCCGCGTCACGCGCCGATCGTCGGCAACGTCGCCGCACTAGTTCCGCACAAGGGGCAGCGTCACCTCATCGATGCCGCCAGGGCAGTCGTGCTTCAAGTGCCCGATGCGCGATTCATCATTGCCGGTGAAGGCGACCTGCGGCCGTCGCTCGAGCGGCAAATCAAGGACTACCATCTCGAGAAACACGTCCTGCTCGCGGGCTTCAGACCCGACGTGCTCTCGCTGCACAAGGCGTTCGACATCTTCGTGATGAGCTCCGTGACCGAAGGGCTGGGCACGTCATTGTTGGACGCGATGGCGGCGGGAAAAGCGATCGTCGCGACCCGCGCCGGTGGCATACCGGAAGTCGTCGCAGATGGAGAAACAGGAGTTCTGGTTCCGACCCGCGATCACGACGCGATGGCCGGAGCAATTGTTCGGCTGCTCAAAGACGAGACCCTGCGACGGCAGATGGGTGACGCCGGCCGCGCTCGCGCGCGCGCTCTGTTCAGCGCGGAGCGCATGGTCCACGGCACGCTAAAGGTCTATGAGGGGGTGGCGCTGCGGCCGCACAACGAGGACTAACGTCAATGTTCAATGTTCAATGTCAGCGAACGGCCACTAACCCGGATTTACACCCCGATCTCCCTCTCGGACATTCATCAAACGTCACTGCTGCCCCGTTCTGCGAAAACGTGACGCCTCGCACGATCTGCGATGTCGGAGTGCCGTCGGGTTCGATCAGGTTCACCCGGTTGATCGGCTTGCGCGCCATTCCATCGAAAATGCGCAGCTGGTAACCATTGACCACGAACCCGACCCGGTAGCCATCCGCCGCCCACGCGATCTCGTCACAGTGCTCAGTGCGAGGAGTCAGTTCAGCGACTTTCACGACGTCTGCCCTCGTGTTCCCGAGCCAGAGCGTCTCACACCAGCCTGTGGCGCATTTCTGTTTTTTCACCAGAGCAATCTTCTGCGCGTTCGACGGGCTGGCCGCGATCAATTCCTGCACCGCGCCGACGCGCTTGCCGAACGAGTACGCCGCGACGACCGCCACCAGCAGCACCGCCGTCGTTACGCCCGTGTTGGAACGCGTGGATGACACAGTCCTCGAAGCGGGCATTGTGAATCTCCTTGTTTTCGACCGAACCCGCAGGCGTTCATCATGCCGACGTGGCAGAGAGCAAAGTCAAAGCTCACCGGGTCGCTCGGGTTCAACGCCCGCAGCGACGCGGTGATGTCGCTGGCCATCCGCCATCCGGGGCTCGTGTATCGTGTGAGTCGAAGGCACCGCCCGAGCCGGATCACATGGGTATCGAGCGGCACGATGAGTTTCGATGGCGGGACGCTTTTCCAGACGCCCAGATCGATCTGATCATGGCGCACCATCCAGCGCAGAAAAAGATTGAGGCGTTTGCACGCACTGCCGGTTGACGGACGGGGAAAGAAGTAGCACACCCCGGGCCGCCTCGGTCGACGGCCGTACGCCCGCCGCATGTCCAGCGCCAGCGCCCGTTTCGAGAAGCTATCGAGAGCCGCGCCGACGTCCTCGTCGGCGCCATTCAGGCCCTCGACAAAGAATCCCTCGATCGAACCCGACCGATCGATCATCTGTCTCAGCATCCAGACCAGGGCGACGAGATCGTCGCCACGGATCCATCGGTGCACCATCGACCGCATTGCGCGCGGTGCCGCTTCAGGCTCAAAGGCGCGGACGAAGTCGGCTGGCCTCGCGCCCAGTGACTGGAAGAGAGCACCGATGGAATTGAGCACGCTCGCCACGCGGCCAAATGCCAGGGCCGCCGCGCAGAAGCCGGCGATTTCGCGATCGGCAGGATCGGCGAACGGCCTCACCGTCTGAATGGGATCGCTGGCTGAATCCTCGCGGTTGTAGTCGTGGTAGAGCGCATCGAGCCGGCGGGCGAGCTCGGCGTCATGAGTGGCGCGTCGCATCGGACGCGACGATGATAGCTGACGACGGTGGAAATGCTGAATTCTGAGTGCTGATTGGCCGAATGCTGACTGAACGTAAGACCCGTCAATCAGCATTCAGCAATCAAAATTCAGCACTTTCAGTTGATTCGAATCGCCAACGCCCGCGTGTTGTTCGTCTCGGCAGTCTCGGGCACCGCATTGTCCGCATCGCTGACCGCGATGATGTAATACAGTCCCGCCGCAGTGCCAGCCGGAATCGTGACCGATGCTGGTCCGGCGTGCGTGGCATTCGGACCGAGCGCAATCACGGGGCGATTTCCAATCTCCTGATCCGACGCGTCGAACGTGAAGTTCGATGACAGATAGAACCGTGTCAGCGAGGCACCAGAGGCGCCGCCGCCGGTATTCTTCACGGTGTCGCTGACCTGAATCGTGGCGCCTGCGACGGCCGAGGCCGGTACGGTCAGCGCGAACTCGGTGAGATCAGGCCCGACCCGCGTCGTCCCGTACGACACGTTGTTGGTTTCAGCGGATTCCGCAACCACGTTCGGATCGTCCGCGCTCACCAGGATGAAGTACTGTCCCAGCTCCGTGTCCGCCGGAATGGTGAACGTCGTGCTGCCCGAGTTGGTCTGCCCTGGTTGAAGCGTCGGCACGTTGCGGCTGCCCAGAAGCTTATCGCCCGCATCCAGCGAGAAGTTCGTCGACAGATAGAACGACGTCGTCGAGTTTCCGGCCATGTTGCTGCCCTGGTTCTTCACCGTGTCGGTCACCGTCAGCGGGAATCCCGCGCCGGCGGCGGTCGGGATCGACGCCGCCGATTCGATCAGATCAGGACCAACCTTGAATGCCGTGCTGAACTTGACGTTGTTCGTTTCCGAAGTCTCCGTCACCACTCCCGGACCGTCGGCTTTCGCGACGATGTAGTACGTGCCGGCCACGGTGTTTGACGGAATGGTGATCGTCGTCGATCCTGACTCACTCAGTCCGGCCGCGAGCGTCCCCACCGATCGGCTGGTCAGCAGCGTGTCGGCACTGTCGAGGAGAACGTTTGCCGACAGGTAGAACGACGTCGAGGACGCCGCCGCACCGCCACCGCCCTGGTTCTTCGTCGTTTCGCCGACGCTGATCGAGCCACCAGCCGCGGCGGTCGCGGGCACAGTGAGCGTCGTCACCGCCAGGTCCGGGCCGATCGGTATGATGGATCCCATTTTCACGTTGTTGTTTTCGTTCGACTCCGCCACCGTGAGATTGCCGTCGGCCTTGGCGATCAGATAGTAGTTGCCGACCGCGGTATTGGATGGAACGGTAAACGTGCTGGCGGCAGAGTCCGTCGCGCCAGGCGCCAACGATCCGATGGCGCGCGTGCCAAGTGGAATATCGCTGGCATCGATCAGGGTATTCGTCGACAAATAGAACGCCGTGACCGACGTGTCAGATGGGCCGGTTCCCTGGTTCTTCGTCGCGTCGTTCACGGTCATTGGCAAGCCCGCGCCAGCTGATGCCGGTCCCGTCAGCGTCGTGACCACGAGATCGGATGGCGAATCGTTACTGACGATCGTGACGACGGCACCGGCAGATCCAATGACGTAGGCAGGATCCGGTGCAATGCTTGCGGACACGCTTTCATTTGACTCCACTGCCAGATCGTCAATCGGGATCACCGGTACGACGGTTGCTGCCGACCCTGGATCAATGGTGACGATTCCTGAGAGCGCGTTGTAGTCGCTGCCAGGCGTTGCCGTGCCGCCGACGACGTAGTGAACCGTCAGCGCGTCGGTCGTGTCGCCGGTTCGTGCGAACGTAAATGCGCCTGGGACCGTCCCCGCTTCTGTCGCCGTTGCCGTCGATGCGGTCACCGTCACGGCCGGTGCGTTCGACGGCGGTGTCGACGAGCTGCAGTTCGGCAGCGAAAACGCTCCGATGCGGGTCTGCCAGCCGGCGTCGCTGGTGACGGCGTAGTACTGCTGCGTATACCAGAAGGTGCAGTCATCGACCGGATCGACCAGCATCGAACTGTAGTCACCCCATCGTCCGCTCGTGTTCGTCTGGGAGCCGGTGCCGACCATCATGTCGGTTTCACCGAGGGTCATGAGGTTGGGAGGATCGGTGGCAAGACGGCCGGTGTACCGAATCGAGGGGAACGTCGATGGACCCGTCACGCTGAATCCAAGCGCCAGGTTGCCGGCTGAATCGAGCGCGACACTGCCCATCCACCGATGATTCGAATCAGGCGCGTAGGTGCCCTGCTGATAGATCGACGGCGATGAACCCGGATTCCGGATTTCGTACCAGCGCAAGCCTGCGTGATCGGTGCCGTCGACGTCGACCGTGTGAGTCACGACCATGGATTCATGGTCGCCGAAATTTCGATACTGCAGTCGATACAGCAGACGATCGGACATCGCGTCGACCATCGTCGTCGTGCCGGGCTGCGGGAGACAGTTCCGCGCGCCGCCGCACATGTCAGAGTCGAAGGGAGCCGTAGGCAGCACCGCGGTACGCGTGAACGAGGATTGCGACGGTGTCGTCCAGTCGGCGTGGAACTGCCAGAGCTGGAGCTGATCCGAAGGCGCATAGCCCCAGGCGTCGTCATCCATCTCGACAAAGTACGCCGGTGAGCCGGCTGGCGGCGCGGGGCCATCGAGATCCGCCGGAAGCATGCCGCCGAGATTCATGTCGGTCGAGGCGAGGTCGTAATAGATGGCGGCGGCCGGCTGGCCTGCGAGCATCTTGGCGCGATCGAACGCGACGACGCCCTGCCCTGCATACTGCAGCGAGAGCGCCGTGTATTGATTGATCGACATGTAGTAGCCGTCGGGCCACACAGCCAATTTGGGATAGTCGTTCAACTTGTCGAATGAATACTGGTACCGATAGTAGGCGCCGAGCGGATCGGGCGTCGCCGACACCGCGATGCATTCATAGAAAGGACCGAATAAGAGAATGCCGAAAAAGTTGTTCGGAACCGCGAGCTGGCTCATCACCCAGCGATCGGCCATGTGGTCGTAGCGAACGATCGGATCGCCATCGTTGCGCGTTTCGCACGGTCCGCCGAA
>Ga0075425_100002270_pt1 | contig 19215 bp, 12 predicted proteins | sample SoiMethybrSBSTD4_FD_75300 | JGI IMG/M metagenome (GOLD analysis project Ga0075425, IMG submission 75300) | Bulk soil microbial communities from a Populus tree surrounding site in Tennessee, USA - Soil MetaG P. TD hybrid SBSTD4 | ecosystem: Environmental > Terrestrial > Soil > Tree plantation... | reverse complement strand
GAGCGCCGGGGACGAACTCGGCGCTTCCGCCCGACTGTCAGTGGAGAAGTCTCTAGGCGGTAGAGGATCCCTCTTCCTTCAGCGAGAGCACCTGATCGCCGGCCTTGACGGTGGAGGCTCGGCCAGCGCTCGCGGAGCTGCACCGCAACGGGGGCGATGAGCGCTTTGCGCTGTTCGTCCTCGCGAACTATCGCTGGCGGCGTGTCGTAGTGCTTGGACCACTCAAAGAGCGCGATGTGCTCATCGAACAGATCAATGAGCTGTTAGGCAATCAGAGCGCCTGGTTTCGTGACGTGCAGCAGAGTGGCGGGAACAGCTGGAAGGCCGCGGAAGAGGAGCTCCGGCGCGCGAAGGCGCGTCTTCTATCGATGCGACCCTATGATCTGAGCGCGTTTGAATCGGCCCACACCGACTCTATGAGCGCGGGCGCACGGTGGGAAAGCGATCACTTGTACACATGTCTATGGGTTCTCGATTGGCATCTCAAACAGGTACCTGGGGTAAGACGAGTCAGGCGCCGCCTCTTGACGGATCTCCTTCGCTCGTTTGCATTCCTCGACGGTTCGTCGACCCCGGGACTGGTGGTCATACAGCGTTTGCGGCGAAACCCGCGCGTCCATAAGGAAAACCGGATCAGCCGGAACCTGACGCTGGCATTTCTCGTTCGGATGTATCACGACACACACAGTGCCGCGGGGGAAGGTTGCGGAGTGCTGTGCGACGCATGGTCGGAGGTTCTCTCTTTCAAGCCCCCCACGAAGGCGCAGCGTTTGACCGAGAAGGCATTGTCGCTTGAGCAAAGGGGCCGACATGCCCAGGCGGCGCGTAGTTACGAAGTCGCGCTGAAGGAGGCCGAGATGGTCTTCGGGAGGGATCACTTCTATCTGGCGTGGATTCTTGCGAGGTATTGGCTTGCTCTTCGGCACGCTGGGCAGCACGCGAAGGCAGGGAAGATCAAACCGCGAGCGGACAGGATGTGGGCAAAGTACGGAGTTGGACACTTGTCTGAGTGAGACGAGACTAAATGACAGTGCGCTGGAGCGGGCGCTTCGAGATCACTGCTAAGGTGTTATTGGGGTGCAATCCCCGGCGAAAGCAGACCTCGACACTAGTGCGTCGAGGTCGCGGAAGGGAAAGTAAGGTCGCCCCGCGGATCGACTTCGGTGGTTGCAGGGGCCCGCAACGACCTGCAGGCGAACAGGCCGTTGGAATTCCGCGTCGAGGTCCCGCTGTCGGCACAGGGTACGGCGACGCGCTCGTCATCTCCCACGGCGAAGGCGGCGTCCCGGCCGAGTCATAGCGCATCCGAGAAGCGTCCTCGGTGCTGGCCGATGAATGAAGAGACGGCGTTGATCGGGATCGAGTTCACCACCTTTTCCCTCATCGGGCGCCGCGTAGCGCACGGGAATGTTCGGGATCGCCATCGCGACCAGCGAGATGGCCGTCGGGTCGCGCTGCATCCACGTGGCCCCACGGGTCGGCGCCGTCATCACCCAGGCCAGCAGGGCTTCACCACGCCGCTTACCACTGGCCGGGCTTCAGCCCGCCCTGGGCGGAAGTACGATGATCTCGTGGTCGACAACCTGAGCTGCATCGGCATCTCGGTCGAGCTGAAGCCCGAGGAGTTCGGGAAGTGGGTCACCACGACATCCCTGGGGAAGTTCGAGAAGCTGGCGATCGCGCCCGTCACGCCCTTCACCGAGATCGACGATTGGCTCTACGGAATCCACTACCCCGAGCTGCCGACCAACCGGAGTCACATCGCCGACGCCGAGCTGAACAAGCTCCTGGTGGCTCAGCGGCGTGAGAAGGACCCGACGCACCGACATGAGATCGTCGACGCCATCCAGCGGTACCTCGTCGACAAAGCGTATTATGTCTCTCTGCCATGGCAGCCGCAGTACATCGCGCATCAGCCGGCCGTGAAAGGTTTCCGCCACCACGACGGCTACGGCCTGGGCTATCGGCTGATGTGCACGTGGCTGGAACGCTAGGTAAATTACGGCGTGCAGACGACGTCGTCCACGATGGCCATCTCGATGAGGGCCGGGAGCTCATTTCCGCCTTGCACCACGTGCGTGTGAAGCCGAGGGCCACGCCGCGTTTTAGAGTGCTGCCATACCATCGACTATGCTTCTTCCTCGCCCTTGTCGTGCTTGGCCGCGCGCCGGCCGTAGAGGCTTCTCAGGATGTTCTCGGGATCGTCGCTGACATGAAGGCCGCCTACGCGAGCGTCCAAGACTACACAGCGCACTTTGTCAAACGCGAGCGGATCAAGGACAAGCTTCGTGATGCTGAGGACATCCAGCTGAAGTTCAGAGAACCAGGGCAGATTTACATGCGCTGGATGGGACCCGCCGTCCCAGGCCGGGAAATCCTGTTCGTAAAGGGACGTGACCAAGACCGCGCTCTGATTCACGAGCCCAAATTCCCCAGCTCCTTGATCACGATTCTCACGCGGCCAGACAGCCCGCTGGTCCTTCAGGAGAGCCGTTACCCGATCACGGATGTAGGGCTGGGCCGACTGATCGACCTTCTCGCAACCCACACGCATCGCGCTCTCACCCGTGGCGAGCTCACGACGAGAGAGGTCCCTGCGGTTGACCCGTCGGTGTCAGCCAAAGCGGAACAGCGGCTCGAGCTGATCACACCAAGGGCGGCAACTGGTTATCTTGCGAATCGGGCAGTTGTAACAATCGACCTCGCGACGCGTCTGCCGGTTGCGGTGGAGCTCTTCGGCGCGAGCGACGAGCTTCTGGCGAGCTACACGTACAAAGACCTCATCGTGAATCCGGGTCTCACCGACCGCGACTTCGACCCGACCAACCCCCAATACATCTTTCCCACGAGGCGACTCCCCGTCTGAGACGCGGCGCGGAGCACTAAGACCGGCCCAGCCGGTTTGGCTTGCAACGCTCTCGGTACCAGCGCACCGTGCGGCGAAGCGCCTCTTCCAGGCTCACTTTCGGCTCGTACTTGAGCACTCGCCGCGCCTTGGCGATGGAGAAGTGATAGTCGCGGCCGCCGTTGCAGACGCGATAGCGCGTCAAGAGCGGCGAATTCGCTGTCCCCACGACCTGGTATGCGCCCTCCATCACAGCTGCCAGCGGGTAGGCCAGCCAAAACGGAATCGAGAGCCTCGGCCGCTTGACCCCCAGTTCGTCTGCCAGCTTTTCCGTGAACGTGCGCCAGTCGATGTCCAGGCCGTCGGTCACCAAGAACGCCTCGCCCGCCGCCGACGGCTCGAAGCACGCTAACGCGATCGCATCGGCCAGATTCTCGACGTACGCCGGGCAGGTCCACGAGCGTCCGCCGCCGACGTATCCAGACGTGCCCTGCTCGAGCGCCTGCGCGTACTTGTCGATGAACGTGTGATCCCGCGGCCCGAACACGTTGCCCGGGCGGATGGCCGTCACCTCCAAGCCCGAGGCGAAGACGTCGCGCTCGGCTTGCCTCTTCGACTCGCAGTAGGCAAAGGAGGTCTCGGGCATGGGCGACGACTCGTCCTGGGTGCGCGCCCCCGGAAACCCGTGCAGCGCCGCTGTGCTGATGTGCACGAACCGCCTGACCCCCGCCACCCTGGCCGCCTCGATGACGTTCCGCGTCCCGTTCACGTTGACCGAACGACACGCTCCGCGCGGGTCCCAATCCGACACGAATCCCGCAACATGCACCGCAACCTCGACTCCCCGCATCGGCCCGTCCAGCGACGCCCGGTCCGTGATGTCGCCGCGTGCCAGCTCGACGTCGACGCCCTTGAGGAACGTCAGATCGCTCGACGCCCGCACCAGCCCGCGCACCTTCCGTCCGTCGCGGAGCAAGTGCTCGACCACGTGGCTGCCGATGAATCCGTTCGCACCCGTGACCAGGATCACGCCAGTCCCAGGATGAACAGGTCGGTCAGGACGCCGATCGACGCGTGCACGGCCCACCCGTACCAGATCGAGCGCGTGCGCAGCGCGAGCCAGCCAAAGAGTAGGCCGATTGGAATCGAGCCCAGGATCTCGCCTTCGGGCTTGCCGATGTGAAGGAGTGAGGAGACCACCGTCTGGATCACAATCGCGTTCGTGGCGCCGAGCTCACTCTTCAGGCCAAACAGCAGAAACCCTCGGAAATAAAACTCCCACGCAGTGTAAAACACCGCCACATAGGCCAGCTCGTACCAGATCACGAGATCGCGGCGCGTGTAGAGCGCCTGGCACATCGGGTACTCCGCGCGCACGTCGGCCATACCCGACGCGATATAGGTGACGGGCAGCACCATGATCGAAATGAGCAGGAGGAGGAGCGTTGCGCCGAATCTGGCGTCGCCCGCGCCCAAGCCGAGCTCTGCTAGTCGCACGCCGCTCGCGAGCGCATAGAGCGCGGGCAGGATTCCGACGATTGCGAAGAAGAAGATGAATTGAAAATAACACCCTTCCAGCGGCCCGAGGCGATCCTTCACGACGCCGTGGTAGCGCCAGAGCGCCAGCAACACCGGCGCGCTCAGAAGCACGACCGGGGTCTTCACGCCGCCGCCCCGAAATGCGCCGCGAAGCGCGGCCGGATCCGCGCGTACACGCGCTTCGCCAGGCCGTAGTTGAGCGCCGCGATCGCAAATCCGACCATCACGTCGACGGCATAGTGATGCCGGCAATAGACGAGCGAGACTGTGGTCCCGATCGCCGGCGCTATGAGGCAGTAGCACATCCAGCGGTTGTGGCGGAACGCGAATATCAGCGTGGTGAGCAGGATGGCGGCGTGCAGGCTCGGAAACGCATCCAGCTTGTTCGGCTCCAGCGCGTCGATGAGGCCCCGAATCGGCTCCGTCAGCGCGAGGCCTGGCAGCGGCGCGGGATGCGCCGCCACCAGGTGAAAGCGCGGACCTTCGGCGGGGAACACAAAGTACAGGACGTATGAGACGTAGTAGCAGGTCAGATAGACAAAATAGGCTTCTTCGATCTCCGTGATCATGGACCGCGCGTACATCCAGCCGAGCAGAATCAGGGGCATCGGAAAGTAGAACAGGTAGCAGCAGTACAGGATCTCGGTCAGCCACGGCGCTGCCCAGCGTGTCGCCCATTCGGTCGGGTTGACACCCAAGAGTGCGACATCCATCCGCGCCAGAACGTCATCCGCTCGCCAGGGGTTGAGATAGGGCACCACCATGAACAGGGTCTCGAACACCGCGAACAGATATCCGACCGGCAGGATGAACATGGCCAGCCGCCGGTCGTGCCAGCGGAAGGTCAAGAGCAGCCACAGCAGCAGCGCCGGATAGACGATGGCCAGCGGAACCGCGTACGGCGTCGCGGATAATATCGCGAACGCCGACACGAGGCCTAGAAACGAGAGGTTCAGGCCGTCGATCACGCTGACCCGCATCGACTTATTCGGCGATGACGGCAACACCGGCGGCCGGGTAGAGATCACGACGATCCGCCGCGACACTCGGAGAGCCTCCCCGCCCTCCCATGACGGGGGCAGCCCACACCGTGAAGGCAGCAGCCCAAGTCACCGAAGGGCCTTCTCATAGATCCGGTACGTCTTGTAGTGGACGCCGACCATCGAATCGGCGATCCCCTTCATCGATTCGTTGTCCTCCAGTATCCACGAGAGCTCCCCACGAACCATTCCGTGACGGCGACGCCATTCGACACGATGTTGCGAGATCAATAGCAGCGCCATGAACGCCCCGGGCGGACGGTTCTGATATCTCTTCCGAACGCCCAATAGTGGGACGCGTACGCAGGGGAATCTGCGCCGTAGGACGCGCCAGGCCAGCTTCGCCCAACCGAAGGGGGCGAGGCGGCCGTGCAGGTCGGCAATCAGCTCGTTGAAATCGGGCAGGACGAGCATGAAGGCAGCGGGCTCGCCGTCCCAATAGGCAATCTTCCCGCAGTGTTCACAGAGCAAAGGGCTGAGATCGGCTCGCATCTTGGAAATCTCAGCCTCCGTAAAGGGCACGTACCCCCAATTGTTGGACCAGGCGTCGTTGAAAATATCCCTGATGATCTGGAAATCGTCGCTCATTGACTTCCGGCAGAAATTCCGCACCTGAAGGCGATGGCGGGCTTCCGCCCTGCGCACGATGCGAAGGACATTCTCGGGAAGCTCGGCAACCACATCCAGATCGTAAGCCCACAGGTCCTTGGCTTTGCGATAGCCGAGCCCTTCGATCCGCGCCGCGTAGTACGGCCGGGCGTGACTCATCATGATCCGGGGGCGGTCTTCAAATCCGTCGACCAGCAATCCGCATTCCTCGTTGATGGAGAGGTTGAAGGGACCGCGGACGCGCACCATGCCACGATCTTGGAGCCAGGCTTCGGCCGTCTCGAACAGCGCCCTGAATATCCCGGGGTCATCGGGTGCCTCCACGAAACCGAAATGACCGGTCCCCTGTCCATGACCGTGCTGGGCCAGCTCGTCGATCTGCGCGCTGATACGACCAACCGGCTCGCCATTGCGATAGGCGATCCAGTAGTCAGCCACGGCATGCTCGAAGTAGGGGTTTTTGTTCTTGGCCAGCAGCTTGAGCCGCTCGAACATCAGTGGAGCGACCCACGCGGGATCATCGCGGTACAAAGGCGCGGGGAGCCCGACGAAGGTCTTGAGGGCCTTCCGGTTCGTGACCCGTTCTATACGAATGGGCGCCGATTCGAACATACCCATCCGAGTTGTCGGGGGACCGGGATTCGCATTCGGCGCGCTGACGAGGCGGCTCTTGTCGGATGCCCTACGCGGAGATCTGCGCCAGCCGGTGTAACTCTTCCGAGACCGCCTCTATGGTCTGACGAATCTGCTCCGAGGTGTGGGTGCAGCAGATGAAGAATCGCAGGCGCGCGGCGCGCTCGGGGATCGCCGGATGAATGATCGGCGGCACGTTGATGCCGCGCTCGAACAGTGCATTGGAGAGCATGACGCTCTTGAGCGAGCTCCCGACGATCACGGGAATCACTGAATAGCCGGCACTGCTTCCCGTATCCAGGCCGGCCTGCCGCGCGAGATCCAGAAACAACTTGCCCGCTTCGTGGAGCCGAGCGACACGCTCGGGCTCGGCCTTCAGCTGCTGCAGGGCCGCCAGAGCGGCGGCAGCCACCGGCGGGGCCATGCCCACGCTGTAGAGGAAGCCGGGGGCGGAGAACTTCAGGTATTCCACGAGGGCCGGTTCTCCGGCGACATACCCTCCGCAGCTCGCCAGGGTCTTGCTGAGCGTTCCCATCCAGATGTCCACGGCACGGGGATCGACACCGAATTGCTCTCCGATGCCGAAGCCGTGCGCGCCCAGTACCCCAATGGAGTGTGCTTCGTCCACCATCAGGAATGTGCCGTGGCGGCGCTTGACCTCGATGAAGCGGTCGAGATTCGGAAAGTCGCCGTCCATGCTATAGATTCCTTCGATGACGATGATGGCGCGCTCGTGCCTCGAGCGTTCCCGGCGCAGGATGCCGTCGAGCGCCTGCCAGTCGTTGTGAGGAAATGAAATGCGGCGCGCTCCCGAGAGCAAGGTCCCCTGGAGCACGCTGTTGTGGATGCCGGCGTCGTGCAGAATCAGATCCTTTCCCCCGAACAGATGCCCCAGCGTCGTGACATTGGTCGCCCATCCGCTCACGAACACAGCGCACTCCTCCACGCCATGCATCTCGGCGAGCGCTCGCTCAAGGTCGCGCTGGTAGGGGCGCTCGCCAGAGACCGGCCGGCTAGCTGAGGCCGACGTGCCATAGCGGTCCACAGCCTCCTTGGCTGCCCTCGAGACAGCCTCGTGGCCGCAGAGATCGAGATAGTTGTAGCTCGCGAAGTTGACGTATTCGCGATCGCCAATGAGGGCCGTGTTGCGGGCCACACGTTGGTGGAGCCTGAAGTAGGGAAGGTCGACACCGAGGTGCACGGCCGCCGCCCTCTGAAGGTGAAGCTCCTGGTACCCCGGAAGCTGATCGAAGCGAAGGTAGGCTGGCGGGACAGTGCTGCCGGCCGGCTCCGACACGGCCGTTGGCGCACCTTCATCAGCGGGAGCCGCCCATTCCGAAGGACGTGTGGCCCGACGGTCGATCATCTGCTTGATGAGCTTCCCCTTGGCCTCGGGCGATAGCCCAAACAGGTGCTTGCTGGGCTCCGGCTCCGTCATGGCCTCTCAAGCTCCCTCGGAGAGGTGCTGTAAGAACTCGGCGACGTCCTTCGGGCTGGGGTTCTCGCCATGGCGAGAGACCAACGTGTTCAGGGCTTCCCGTTGGTCGTCGCGGTCTGGCGGCTCGGCTCCCTCTCCGCTCCCGCAGAGTTGGGTGACGATGCGGCCGGCTATCTGCGCGAGAGTCGCTCCCCCCGTCACGGCGGTGGGAGGAACGCTGATCCCGAAGCGGCTCTCAATCGCCGTCACTAGCTCGACCGCCATCAGTGAATCCATGCCCAGATCGTAGATCGTCGCATTGCTGGCGATTTTCTGGACCGGCATCCGCAGCACATTGGCGATCTGCTCGAAGAGCAGCTCGGTCACCGTCTGGAGCACCTCGTCACTCGATAGATCGGCGATCAGCGCGTGGATATCGGCATCCACCGCCCCATCACCGACGTCCTCGCCGGCTCGACCGCCGAGAGCCCTGAACGTCGGCGACTGCATCACCGGCATCGTCTTCTGCAGTCGCCGCCAGTCGAGATCGGCTACCGCCACTCCGGTGCGATCGGCCTTGAGCAGCTCTTCCAGTTGGTTCAATGCTTGCGCCGAGCTCAGCAACTGGCCGCCGATGCGCCCCACCAGCACGTCCCGAACTCTCTCGTTTCGAGCCAGAAACCCGACATCGCCTATCGGACCCCATCCCACGGCGAGCGCCGGCAGGCCGAGGCGGCGGCGGCACTCCGCCAGGTTCTCTAGGTACATGTTGGCCGCGACGTAATTCCCCTGACCCGGGTTCCCCAAGGTAGTGGTCGCCGACGAGTACAGGACAAAGAAGTCGAGAGGCAGGTCGCGGGTCAATTCGTGCAAGTTCCAGGCGCCAAGCATCTTGGAGGCCAGAACCCGCTGCAGGCTGTCCCGTCCCAGGTTGCGCACCAACGCATCTTCAAGGACCACAGCCGCATGGATGACCCCTTTGAGGGGTGGAAGGTCCTTGGCAATTTGCTGGAATACCTTGTGCAACTCATCGAAACGGGCGACATCGGCGGGACACACAAGGACTCGGGCACCGGCCGTCTCGAGTTCCGCCACCCCGGCCTGAGCTTCCGGGGACGCCGCGCCGCGGCGGCCCACCAGGACGAGATGGCGCGCGTCCTTGGCCAAGAGCCAGCGCGCTGTTGCCAGCCCGAAGCCACCCAGGCCGCCGGAGATCAGGTAACTGGCGTCGGGATCCAGTTTGAATTCGCCGACGGGCGGAGCAACCGCCTGGATCGCGTCCATCGGATTGTCGTAGGACACGACGACCTTTCCAATCTGGAGGGACTGCTGCATGTATCGAAAAGCCTCGGCGACCCGCGTGCTGGGAAATGTACGGTGTGGCAAGGGGCGGAAAGCGCCGTGGTCGAAGAGCTCCATCATTTCTCGGAAGATTCGACGGGCCAGATCACCCCGCTTCTTCATCAGCTGGTCGGCGTCGATCCCGAAATATGTAATGTTGTTCCGGAAGGGGCGCAATCCGATCCTGGCGTTTTCGTAGTAGTCTCGCTTGCCGAGCTCCAGGAAGCGTCCGAACGGCTTCAGCGCCGCCAGATTCTTCGACACCGCCTCACCAGAGAGAGAGTTCAGGACGACGTCCACACCGGAGCCGCCCGTAATGCCCAGAATGTCGTCCGCAAAGGCGAGGCTCCGGGAATCCAGGACGTGGTCGACGCCGAGAAGGCGCAGAAAGTCCCGTTTCTCCTCGGACCCGGCAGTGGCGAAGATCTCAGCCCCGCAGAACCTCGCGTACTGGATTGCCGCCATCCCGACCCCGCCGGCGGCGCCGTGGATGAGCAGCTTCTCACCGCGTTTCAGCCCGGCCAAGTGGTTCAGCGCGTAGTACACCGTGAAGAAGACGGCCGGAATGGTGGCCGCTTCCTCGTAGGTCCAGCCCTGCGGCATGGCCGCGACGGCCGTAGTCTGAGTGGTCACATGGGAAGCGAAGCAAGCCCTGCCGAAGCACACTACCGCCCTGCCCACCGCGAAGTCCGTGACATCGGGACCCACCCGGATCACGTCCCCGGCGCACTCGATACCGAGCGTAGCCCCTGCAAAGCCGTTCTCCACGGCCTCGTCCGACAGCATGCCCATGGCATACATCAAGTCACGGAAATTGAGGCCGGTCGCCCGTACGCGGATCTCGATCTCGCCGCTCTGCGGCGGCTCGCGCGGTTCCGCGTACCACCGCAGGTTGTTGAGAGACCCCGGATTGGCGAAGTCCAGGCGAGCCCGTCCGGACGGCTCGGTCTGCGTCAGGACCTCCGGAGCATCCAACTCGATCCGATCGAGGCGCATCCCGTACCGGGCGTCGGCGGTCACCAGCACCTCGGTTTCCTCGTCGGGCTCCCGCAACTCCGCAATGACGAACTGCCCCGCGAGGCTTGACTGGCCTTCCGCGTAAAGGTCGATCAACCGGCACTGAAGCTCCGGGTGCTCGTTCATGAGGACCCGTCCCAGGCCCCAAAGCGGGGCCTGGGACGGGATCAGGGAATCCGCGCGGAGCGCCGCGGAAGCCGAAACGGCAGCGGCACCGGCCGTCACCAGCCACAATCGCGGCGCTGTGTCTCCCTCTCCACGGCAGAGAGACTGGGCCAGGTGCACCGCCGTGGAGCAGCGACGGTCCTGTACGACACACAGGTCGGTGGCGGCGGTGTCCGGAGAGAGTGACAGTCCCATGAGGTGAACAATCTCGGTCACATGCCTGTCTTCTTCCCGAAGGATGCCGAGCAAGCGCTCGAAGTCTTCAGCGCATTCCGGCGCCACCACGACTTCGTCCTCGCTAGGTCGGCTAAAGTGTTTGCCTGCGGTCACCCGAAAGGGTCGGTGCCCGTCAGCGCGCAGCTTCTCGACCACATAGTCGGCGATGGCCGCTGAATCTCCGTCCTGGTCGGAGAGGATCAAGTAGTCCTGGCTCGCCGCCGGCGCCGTATCGACGGCGTCAGCGGGCGCCTCAGAATTCCGTGCGACCAGTAGATACGTACTGGCGGGGACGTCCGGGGCAGGCTCGGACCACGGGATGGCGTCAACGAAACCGTGATGCAGAACTGCAACACGCCACTCCTCCACAGTGCGCAGTCGGGACAACGGGCGGCGGATCTCACTGGTGCGCCGCCACCACTCAGGTTGAATGCCGAAGACCAGATCAGACTGGCGTTCGGGCGGGCGCTCCAGCAGCAACAGCAACCCACCCCGACCGAGCAGCCAACGGATATTGTCCAGCGCGCGGCCCACATTGTCCGAACTGTGCAACATGTGCGAGGTGATGATGACGTCAAAACTGTTCGCCGCCCATCCCTGCTCGGCAAGATCCCTGTCGATATCGAGCTCCGTCACACGATGGCTCCCGAGGTGGGCGAGCTCCGCCTGACCCCGCATACGCACGGCCGCATCAGGGCTCGCGAACACATAGTGGCATCGGTCCTTTGGCACGACAGAGAGCGCGTCGGCAGCGAGGTTCACGCCACCTCCACTCAACTCGAGGATCCGCAGTCGCCGTCTCTTCGGCCACTCTCTGGCGATCTCACGAAGCGCCTCCTTCGCAGCGAGATTGGCGATGTGCCAGGTCGGGGAAGCGTCGCACAAGTTGGCGGTGATGCTGACGCCACCCTTGGACATCAATGAAGGGGGAGGCTCGCCGCCACGCAGCACCGCGGCCAGGTGCAGTCCAGCACGCCCGATGAGGGTTGCCTCGTGCAGATAACTGGGAAAGTCGGCGAGGAGCAGCCGCCAGATCTCCTCCGGACTTGGCAGCTCCGCAGCCTCGGTCAGGCTCCACTCAGATTCCGTGCGCGTGAGGAGGCGATCCTCTTCGAGGATTCCGACCAGCCGCGACATCAAAGCCGCGTGGCGAGAGTCGATGGTCCCCGCCGCCATCAAGGAGCTTAAGGTGAAATGGTTCCGGCTACCCACCAATCCGCGGATGGTCCGGTACGCGAAGGCTGCAACCAACGCGTCGAACAGTGGCAACACCTGGTTGTAGAAGTCCGAACGATGAGGCTGCTCACTGATCGTTTGCTCCAAGCGGGAGACCACGTCAGCGGGGCGCGGCAGGGAGTCGCCTATGCTGTCATCGCCGTGTGATCTCAGGACGGGCCGAAAGGCGTACCGTGCCGGTACTCCGGCGCCCTCGCGAGTCAGCCGAGCACGGCGGAAGCGAAAATCTTCCAGCTCCGCGACTGTGTCGCCGGCCTCATCGAGAACCTGAAAGCGCGCGACCACGGATCGCGCACTCCTCTTCTCGATCACGAGACGGCAGTACACCGCGGCGCCCCCGGGACGATGATAGATGACCCGCCCGATGTGAAACGGCAGAAAGCAGATCGGCTCTCGGGAATCGATCGGCCAGGCGGCGAGCCCGACCAGCGCCTGCAGGCAAGAATCCAGCAAGCACGGGTGCAGCCGATAGCGGCTCGCCTCGGCCGCGACCGACGCGGGCAACCGAATGACCGCGAACGCCTCGTCACCGCTCGACCACATCTCCTCCAAGGCGGCAAACGCCGGTCCATAGCTCAGGCCGACCGCGTTCGTGCGGCGGTAGTGTTCCTCACGGGGAATCCATTCGGAGCGGGCGCCCATGGCACGCCGCACGTCCACCCGTGGTGGGATCGACCGCGTGGAGGAGCTGCGCAGCCGCCCGACCACGTTGAGGATCCATGTTTGATCGCTCAGCCGCGGCCGGCTGCGAATAGTGAAGGAGCCGTCGTCGCTGAGCGTGAACCGGACGGTCTTCGAGGCATTGCCCTCGAACACCAACGGCGCCCGGCTTTCGAAGGACTCAAGCTCGCAGCTCGTTCCTTCCGACTGACCCGCCGCCGCCAACGCGATTTCGATGAATCCTGCCGCGGGAAACATGACCGCGCCATCGACCACGTGATCGGCGAGATACGGGACCCGGTCCACGTCCAGGTGATTCTCCCACACTCCCTCGTTCTGACTCAGGCGGTAGCCCAGCAGTGGATGGTCCAACGGCTGCCCGAGTGCCCCGAGGGACTCGGTGGTTCGGTGATGCCAGTGCGATTCCCGCTGCCATGGGTAAAGCGGCACGCAGACATACCGGCTGCGGCGGCGAAACACCTTCTTGAAATCGAGGGAACAGCCGAGCACGTGGCTGGTACCGAGCACCCGCCACAGGCTCAGCTCGTCCTCCGCATCGCGTTTGAGCGTGGCAAAGGAACTGCCGGTTGACTTGGCGGCACGGAGGTTCTCCCGCATGTAGCTCTGCAGGATCGGGTGCGGCCCGACCTCGAGAAAGACGCTGAAGTCCTGGTCGAGGAGGGTCGCCACCGCCATGTCGAATCGCACGGGGGAGCGGACGTTTTCCCACCAGTACTCGGCACCCAGCGCTCTCCCTTCGAGCATTGAACCGGTGACCGTCGACACGAAGGGCCGCGAGAGCGGGGCGGGCTCGAGCCCCGCCAGCCCCTGCACCAGGGATTCTCGTACTCGATCCATAGTCCGACTGTGGAAGGCGTAGTCGAGGTCGAGAATCCGGCAGAACACGCCGCGTTTGTCGAGCCGGGCGTTCACCTGCTCCAGTGCGGGCAGGGATCCGCTGAGGGTCACGGAGGCTGGGCTGTTGACCGCTCCTATCTCTATCTCCCCGTCATAACCGGAGATCTCGGCCTGCGCCTCGGCCAGGCCAAGACCGATGGCCGTCATGCGACCGTGTCCACGCGTGAGCCCCTGAGCGGCACTGCGCTCGTGAATGACGCGCACGGCTTGCTCGAGGTCGAAGGCGCCAGCAGCGTAGGCCGCGGCCACTTCGCCGACGCTGTGGCCCAGCACCGCATCCACGCACAGGCCGCGCGCGATCAAGGTCTCGAACAGGCCGACCTGCAACGCGAACAGCAGCGGCTGCGCGATCTCCGTCAACGACAATCGACTGGGACTCGCCGCCAGCTCTTTCATGACCGAGAATCCCGCGAGCGGACGCAACAGCTCGTCCACTTTCTGCACATGCCGGCGGAACGCCCGGTCGGTCGCGAGCAGCCGCCGTCCCATCCCCGGCCACTGCGAGCCATTGCCGGAGAAGACGAGAGCGAGCTTGGCGGGGCGGGCAACGGTCCGGCCACTGACTACCCCGTCGGCGTGTCCGGCGGTGGTGAACGCCTCCAGCCGCTGGGCGAGCTCGACGGCGTCGCGTCCGAAGACCGCAAGTCGATACTCGTGCTGCTGTCGCCGCGTCGCGGCGGCATGAGCCACGTCGTACGCCAGAGGCGTGTCGAAGCGCGACAGAAGTGCGCGATAGCGTTCGGCCATGTCCTTCAATGCTGGCTCGCTGCGCGCCGAAAGGAACAGGGGCACAATTTCGCGCCGAGAGCTCGAGGAGCTGGGCCCGTCGGCGTGAGGATATTCCTGCACGATCACGTGGGCGTTGGCGCCGCCGAACCCGAAGGAGTTGACTCCCATCACAGCACGCGCGCCGTTGTCCGGGAGCGGCGTGTATTCAGTGACGACCCGCAAATGGAGGCTGTCAAAGAGGATGTTCGGGTTCGGTCTCACGAAATGCAAGGAGGGAGGAATGCCCCGGTGCTCGAGCGCCAAAACAACCTTCACCAGCCCCACCATGCCGGCGGCCGACTCGAGGTGCCCCACATTCGTCTTCGCCGAGCCGATCGGCAAGGGGTTCGCCGCCCCTCTGGCCACCCCGAGCGCATGGCCGATGGCGGACGCTTCCTGCGGATCCCCGGCCGCCGTCCCGGTGCCGTGGGCTTCCAGATAGCACACGCTCTCTGGGGCGACTTCGGCTTGCTCATACACCGACCGCAGCAATCCTTCCTGCGCTTCGATCCTGGGCATGGAGAGCCCTTTGCTGCGTCCATCGGCGTTCACGCCAGAACCGAGGATCACCGCGTGAATGGGGTCGCCGTCCGCTTCGGCTTTTCGAAGAGGCTTGAGAAACAGCAGCGCGCCACCCTCGGCGCGCACGTAGCCCTTGCCGTCCGCGTCAAACGCGCGACAACGTCCATCGGGTGCCAGCATGGACGCCTTCGAGAACCCGATGAAAGGAAACGGGCTGAGGAGCAGGTTCACTCCGCCCGCCAACGCCATCGAGAACTCCCCGTGCCACAAGCCCTGGCAGGCATGATGGATCGCCACCAACGAGGACGAGCAGGCAGTGTCGATCGACACGCTGGGTCCCTGGAGATCCAGGACGTAGGAGATACGATTGGCAGCGATGCTGAGCGTTGCCCCGCTCATAAAATAGGCGTCAGCCGAACTGGGATCGTCCACCCGGCGATGGCCCCAGTCCATGCTCGAGATGCCGATGTAGACCGCGCAGTTCGAGCCGGCGAGCCGCTCCGCCACCTGCCCGCCGTCTTCGAGCGCCTCCCAGGCGAGTTCCAGCAAGAGGCGCTGCTGCGGGTCCATCTGGGATGCCTCTCGCGGCGAGATACCGAAGAAGTGGGCGTCGAAATGCTCTACATCGTTGAGGACGCCGGCCGCGAACGTGTAGCTCTTGCCGGGTGCGGTACGGTTGCGGTGAAAGTAGTAGTCTGTTCCCCAGCGATCGGCGCTGATCTCACTCACGACGTCACGGCCCTGCCTGAGAATTTCCCAGAACTCGGCCGGAGTGTCGGCTCCAGGAAACCGACATGCCATGCCCACGATGGCGATACCGTCTCTGCTTCGCAATTGCTGTGTACCTCCCAGCGCATCTGCCGGGTTGCTGGCGGGTTCCCAGATTCTGGCAGATTCTCAGATCGATGTCGATACGGTCATCAGCGCACTAACGGAGTTGACCAAGGACGGGTTACCCCGCAAGCGACAAGGCCGCGTGGGTGGCCGTTCCTGTCGAGTGGATCGCTCGGGCCCGGAACGTCCCATTGTGGTAACGTCGTACGCCTAGCGCTGCGGTGTGATTTCATCAACTGAGTGAAGCCGAAGGAGCTGTCGACGTCCTCGCCTCAATTCTCCGATGACTTCCGGAGCCAATTCCGTCAGCTCTTGCTCTGGCGGCGTGACGTCCGGAGGTTTCGCCACGACCCGGTCAATCCCCAGCTCGTCTCTCGGTTATTGCATATGGCGTGCCTCGCACCTTCTGTCGGCAACAGCCAGCCTTGGCGTTTCGTCACCGTGGATGACTCTCACCGCCGAGCGCAGATCCTTGAGACGTTTCGTCGCTGTAACGATGACGCCCTGGCGGCGTACTCGGGCGAACGTGCCCTGCGCTACACGGGGCTCAAGCTCTCTGGCTTGGTCGAGGCTCCATGTCACATCGCGGTCTTTGTTGATGAAGCCACGTCGGCAGGACACAAGCTCGGACGGCGCACCATGCCAGAGACTCTTCACTACTCAGCGGTCGCGGCGATCCAGGTCCTGTGGCTTGCGGCGCGGGCCCACGGCCTGGGCGTGGGGTGGGTGTCCATTCTCGATCCGGCGGAAGTCGTCAAGGCACTCGAGGTCCCGTCCACATGGTCACTAGTTGCGTACCTGTGCGTCGGCTACCCGGAAGAAGAACACCTCGACCCCGAGCTTGAGCGTCACGGCTGGCAACTACGCGCAGATGCATCCGCGTGTATTTTGCGACGCTGATCCGTTTTCGCGCGGCGTCTAAGCCCCTCGTTCGTTTGCTTGCGTGGATCCTCGGCCGGATTGACGTACTCGATGCCACCGGGTCAAATGAACTGAATCTGGACGACTGCTCCTTCGCCCTCCGGACCGGGACGAAATGCTTCTATCAGCGGGGAACGAGACCTTCTCAGGTAGTCGTGATCAACGCTGCATATCTTGAACAGCATGTCCTGTTTGTTCGAGCGCGGAGGCCGCCCGCGAGCGCCGCCATGACCTGCCTGCGGCCAAACTGGCTTGGGCGGTTGGACGGAGCAGTCGCGGCCCGGCTCGGCATGGTCCCTCCCTTGAGGCTCCACAAACCGGCCGGAAGTCTAGCAGACGCAAGACAACGGTACTCGCCAGATTGACCGCTTACGGAGATTGTAGCCACAGTCGCTGCGACTTCTGACGGCTCCGCCCGATAAGGGAGGAGAAGACGCATGAGCCTAGACATCAAACCGGCCGAGGAGCTGGTGGACCGGGAGCTGGAGGCCCGTTGGGCCGCGCGGCGTCGGGGCCCGCAGGCCGAGGTGCTTCGGTGGGTTCTCCACACCTTCGCGGAGCGCGGCGGACCTGTACCGGTGGCCGAGGTCGAGGCAGCCTTTCCCGAGCGGCTCGTCGCGACGGTTCGCGACGAGCTGGCGAAGCTCGACCGGGCGGACCTGATCCTGATGGCCAGGTCCGAGATTCGCCTCGCGTATCCTTTCTCCGCAACGCCGACCGCATTCCAGGTCATCCTCCCGAACGGCCAGGAGCGTTTTGCGTGCTGCGCTACCGACGCGCTGGGGATCGCCGCGATGCTGGCCGTCCGCATCCTGATCCGCTCGGCGTGTCATCACTGCGGGCAGCCACTCGAGCTGGCGGCCGACTCGACGGGGCCGCTCGGCGCCGAAGAGATCATGGTCTGGGTTGGGAAGCGCGGAGAGGGAGAGCGGCGCGCCTGTACGGGCGTCTGAACGACCCTCAACTTCTTCCGGTCGGAAGAGCACCTTAGGGCATGGCGAACGGCGAATCCCGATTCCCCTGGCGCGGGGACGACTGCGGCTGAGGCATTCAAGCTCGGCGCACGGATCTTCGGCGGGCTTCTCTAAGGAGGCAAACGATGAGCTGCCGACGTGTGACAGTTTACTGATCCTCGATCTGACAGTCCTGCCGCGCGACGAAAAAGCTTCTCTTGACCGCTTCGGCGCCGCCTCCCTCCGTCGAGCCGCTGCCTCGCCCACGGGTGATTGTCGCAGCCGGCGGTGCAGGCTTCCTGTATAGTGAGGCCCTCTCCTTCCTGCCGGTTTCCAACTGTTTCGCTGACGCGACCAGACGAGGGCCTTGCCATCGTTCGAGCGCGCCGCTGTTTGAGAAGGGACGGATACGATGGCGTCTGCTCAAGCGTTCCCGCCCGCAGTGCCGGTCAGCGATAAGCGATGCCCCAACCGCGTCGAGGTTGATCCGGCCGAGCAGCTTATTTCTGCGGCCAAGGTCCGGGAATGGCTCAATCACCTGCGATCCCATGGCTGGACCAACGAGGACCTGAGCGTAGCCTGGCTCGTGCGGGCCCGGCAAGGCCTCGAGCGCTAGCCGCCAGACGAGGTACAGCACGTCCTGGCTCGGCACGGGAAACGGACTAGGGCTCGCCAAAGAGCGCCATGGTCGCCGCCCTACTGGCCAGCATGGCACCTTCGAGGCGCTTCCGACTGACCGTCAGTCGGGTCACGCGCGGTTCCCTGCCGGTCGGCGCAATGACCGCGATCTCGATGCCGTTGGGCGCAGCGACCTGGCCGAAGGCAATCGCGCGCGCCTCGTTGTAGCGCCGCGAGCGCACGTTGAAGAAGGCATGCACGAAGCAGGGATCCCACCCTCGCAGCCAACGCTCGAGGACAAAGCGCTCCACACCCTGGAAGGGCCGAGCCACAAAGCCCATGGGCCGGGTGAGAAGTACGAGAATGTGAGTACAGCCGCTGTTTATCGCATTGGTCACTGGAATCGGGTCGGTAATGCCGCCGTCCACATATGGTACCCCCTCCAGCAGCACGCTCGAATTGTAGAGCGGGACGATGGCAGCCGTCGCCTTGAGCAGAGCGAGCAGGGGCGGACTCTCCTTCTTGACGTCGACGACCCTCCCAGTTCCGTCCGCCGCGTTGGTGATCGACACGAAGAGGCGCGACCGTGACTGCATCACGCGCTCGACCGGAAGGGACTTGATGCGCGTCATCACCTCATCAATGAGGAAATCCACATCCAGGATCTTGCCGCGGCGCAAGGGGTTGATGAAGCGTAAGGATGTCAGATCTTCGAGATAGATCCGGCCACCAAATGCCGCCTTGCCGGCGAGAAAATAACACGCGTTGATCGCGCCTGCCGATTCGCCGTAGACCTCGTCGAACACCGAGGTCAACCCGACGTGTTCCAAGGCGATCAATGCACCACCGGAGACGACGCCCCGCATGCCTCCGCCCTCGACGACGAGCCCGAGCTTCGTGTTGAGCCCCCAAAGCGCGCGGCCTTCCTTGAGGAGACGGAGACGCCGCTCGATCTCCTTGACG
>Ga0075425_100002266_pt1 | contig 19222 bp, 21 predicted proteins | sample SoiMethybrSBSTD4_FD_75300 | JGI IMG/M metagenome (GOLD analysis project Ga0075425, IMG submission 75300) | Bulk soil microbial communities from a Populus tree surrounding site in Tennessee, USA - Soil MetaG P. TD hybrid SBSTD4 | ecosystem: Environmental > Terrestrial > Soil > Tree plantation... | reverse complement strand
TTAGTGCTTTGGAACTCTTGGCGAGCTAATGCCGACCGGAGTGACGTTGGATCTTGCAGCGGTCCATTCAGACGTGCAATCCACTTTCCGCCGTTTACACCGTACGAAAATACCGCCACGTGGAAGCTGTCGGCGAAAGCGCCTTGCTTCCAGGCAATGAAACCCGCACTTTGAGAGATTCCCGCAAACATTAATTGTCGCGAGGGGACTCCTGGAATAATTAGGTCCCCACTTAACGTATCTCCGGGATTATTCATGTCAAACGGCAGGTGCACCACGTTTTCCCAAGACTGCTTTATCGACGCGGGGACCTGCTGAACACGACGCACGATCTGAAAATTTTGGGCGAGCAGACTTTGCACCTCAGAGTCGGTCAAAGTTCTTGATGCGGCGCCCAGGGGAGGCTCGTTAAACGGAGAGACGTTGAAGTATCTGGTGTATGCGAGCGAGATGAAGCCGACGTATAGAACCGAACCAGCTGCAATCCCCCATATCTGTTTCCGCTTATTTCCCACTAAGCTCTTTCTTCACCGCCTCGCTCACCACTTTTCCATCCACGCGCATGCCTTGCGATGCGAAACTCGCCATGGCGTTTTTCATCACCGTGCCCATATCTTTCATCGTCGGGGATCCCATTTCCGCGATGACGGATCTCACTCCGGCGGCAATCTCGGCTTCGCCAGCGGCCTTCGGCAAATAAGCTTCGATCAGCACGATCTCGGCGGCTTCTTTGTCGGCCATCTCCTGGCGGCCGCCCTTGGTGAATTGCTCGACCGAATCCTTGCGCTGCTTGATGAGCGTGCTCAACACCTGCTGCGATTCTTTTTCGTCGAGTTCCGCCATTTTCTCGATCTTGCGGTTCATGAGCGCGCTTTTGACCATGCGCAAAGTCGAGAGCCGGGCTTCGTCGCGCGCCTTCATGGCGGCAGTGATGTCTTTTTGAATCTGGTCAACTAGAGACATGCAGGGAAGTATAGCAATCTCTTGCGCACTGCCGAGCGTTCGCACCGCCGAGGGTTGCTCGGCCGGACGGGCGGGGGCGCCCGTCCCCACATGGCCTGTGCCGGTTCTATCGCTTTTCCCGATTTTCCTCATCGCCGATACCGATCCACGCCATCCCGCATTCCGCGATAAAATACAAGGTACTTTCCGCGTCTCTGAATTCATTTCCAAAGGACTACTACCATGCTGCTAAAGAACCGTCTGTTTACGCCTGGACCCACTCCGCTTCTTCCCGCTGCACAAAACGCCATGGCGGCTTTTACCGCGCACCATCGTACTGCAGACTTCAAAACGCTTTTCACCCGAGTGCTGGCCGACATGAAGGATTTCATCGGGACCTCCAATGACGTGCTGGTGCTTGCGTCGTCCGGTACCGGGGTGATGGAAGGTTCGGTTGCGAACCTGACGTCGCCTGGCGACCGAGTGCTTGTGCTCACGGCTGGAAAATTTGGTGAGCGCTGGCGCGATCTGGCGAAGGCTTACGGCTGCAACATTGATCTGATCGAGAAACCTTATGGCGAGACCTTTTCGTTGGACGAAATCCGCGCCAAGCTTACCCCCGAGACTCGCGTCGTCTACGTGCAGGCGACCGAAAGCTCCACCGGCGCGCGGCACGACGTGAAGGGAATTGCCAAGCTGGTCCGCAACAACGGCGACGAGACTCTGCTCGTGGTTGATGCGATCACCGGCTTGGGCACAACGCACTTTGACGTAGATGGCTGGGGAATCGACGTGATCATCGGAGGGTCGCAGAAGGCACTGATGATCCCCCCGGGACTCGCTTATTGCGCTGTGAGCGACCGCGCTTGGAAGCGTATGGAGAGCACTAAGAATCCGCGCTATTACTTCGACTTCCGCAAGGAGCGGAAATCAGCAGCAAAGGGAGAAACTGCCTTTACGCCGGCAACGTCGCTGTTTGCCGCTCTTGGCGCAGCGCTGGATTTTATCCGGCAAATGGGCAAAGGCGACCTCGCCGCTGGCCGCAAAGCTCTGGTCGATAATGCCGAACTCGCCGCTGAGATGACCCGCGCGGGCGTAAAGGCGCTAGGCCTCAAGCTGTTCACTTCGGCTCCGGGCGCGGCACTCACGGCGGTAAATTCACCCGCGGGACTTGATTCTGGAAAAATCGTAAAGGAATTTCGCGAATCATTCTCAGCCGTCGTCGCCAATGGCCAGGGGGACATGAAGGGCAAGCTGTTCCGCATCGCGCATATCGGCTATTACGACTACCTGGATACGGTCGGCATTCTTGCCGCGCTCGAGCATGTCTTAGCTACGGTTAGCGATCAGCCCGTTGAGTATGGAAGCGCTGTCCGCGCCGCACAGGAGGTATTCGCGCGGTCAAAAGGCAGGGAGGTAGCGGAAGTTGTCGGAGCAAGGAACTGACCGGCGACACGGCTTCTTGCCGCCGGGCTGCAGACTAGTCGATCGTGAAGGTTGCTGGCTGCGACGGGGCGGCGTTGGTACCGCCGCCATATAGGCCACCACTCACGGCAGGGTTAGTAACAATAACTTGCACCATGCCGGCGGTTGCGATGGCAGCCTGCGGAATCGTGGCCGTGACCAGGGTGGAATCAGTCCGCATCGTGGTCATTTTTGTTCCGTTGAAAGTTACGAAAGCGCCTGAGTTAAAACTGGTGCCGTTTACCATCAACTGGAAGTCGGCTCCACCGTGGGCTGTATGGCTGGGGTTGAGCGCTGTAATTGTTGGCGTTGTGCCGGAGGTAGCCGGCATATTGGAGTGTGACCCGTAGCCGCATCCGATGCCGACAATGCAAAGCATCAAAACTGTGAGTAACTTCATAATCTCTCTCCTGATTCTATGGAATCTGAGATTGAGTGTAGGAAAGTCGAAGCCCGTAAGTGTCTGAAAACTGTAACTTTCTTGTAAAGGAATCATTGACATGAAAATCGTAGTGGCGGAGAAAATGTCGGCTTCGGCAGTAAATTTGCTGCGCGAGCCGGGCTGGACGGTGGTTACTCCCGATCAGATCAATGGCAATCTGGTCCAGGAGCTCGAAACGGCCGACGCCCTGCTTGTGCGGTCGGCGGTTCAGGTGAATGGCGAGCTGCTGGCCAACGCCAGCAAGCTGCGCGTGATTGGCCGGGCCGGAGTCGGCGTCGACAATATCGAACTGGAACCCGCCACCCGCAAGGGCATTGCGGTGATGAATACCCCGGGGGCGAATGCCGTCGCGGTCGCCGAACATACCATCGGCCTGATGCTTTCTATGGCGCGTTTTATTCCGCGCGCCAATGAACTTATGCATGCCGGCAAGTGGGAGAAGAAGTCGCTTCAGGGGACGGAGCTTCGCGGCAAGACGCTGGGAATCATCGGCCTGGGAAAAATCGGCCTGGAGGTCGTGAAGCGGGCGCGCCCGTTTGGCATGGAGATCGTGGCGCACGATCCCTTCGTTTCCGCGGCGATTGCGAAAGATAATGGCATTCGCCTGGCATCACTCGATGAGGTCTATGCCGCATCAGACTATTTAAGCCTGCATGTTGGGCTGACTCCGCAGACCCAGAACATGATCAACGCGGAATCACTCAAGAAAATGAAGAAAGGCGTGCGGTTAGTGAATTGCGCGCGCGGCGAGCTCATTGATGAGGCGGCGTTGGCGGCGGCGCTGAAAGAAGGGCAGGTCGCGGCGGCGGCGCTCGACGTTTTTGTGAATGAGCCGTTGAAGGACTCACCCCTGCAGAAATTGGAAAATGCAGTGCTCACTCCGCACATCGCGGGATCGACAAACGAGGCACAGGAAGCCGTGGGACACCAGATCGCGTTGCAGGTAAAGGAATACTTGAAGCACGGAGTCATCCAGAACGCGGTGAACGTGCCCTCGGTTTCGCACGATGAGTACGTGAAGCTGAAGCCCTACATCACGCTGGCTGAACGCCTGGGTTCGTTCCTGGCGCAGATCAGCGGCAGTTCGGTGGAAGAGATTGCACTCAGCTACACGGGACACATCACCGAATGGAAGACGGAGCTTATTCGCAATGCCGCAATCAAGGGCATTCTGAACGTGCATGTCGAGGAGAAAGCCAATTTGGTTAACGCCGCCAGCCTGGCTTCCGAACGTGGGCTTACGATTAGCGAGGAACGCAAGCCGAAGGCGTCAACCGGTGGCGCCGGAAGCGTGTTGAAGATTTCGATCACTACGCCGAACGAAAGGCACGTGGTCAAGGGCGCTGTTCTGCGCGAGAACACACCCCGGTTGCTTCATGTGGATGGGATAGACATTGAAGCTCCGCTCGAGCAGAACTTGATCTACATGCGCAACCAGGACGTGCCGGGTGTGATCGGCAAGGTGGGTACGATTCTCGGCAAGCACGGGATCAATATCGCCAATTTCTCTCTGGGACGCCGTGTAGAAACCCATGGCGGCACGGCCCATGAAGCTATCGCGGTGGTGCACGTAGATGGCGGTGTGCCAGAAGCGGTGGTTAGCGAATTACGTGATGTGCCCGCAGTGCAGCAGGCGAAGGCTGTACGGTTGGATTGATATCATCAAGGAGCTGAATGGGTAAGACAGGGCTGGTCATCACCGTACTTCTGCTGGCGGGCATCGTTTCCGCACAGGAACAAAGACGTTTCGACTTCACCATCAGCGGCGCCGGCGTTTTCAGTAAAAAAACGACTTCGTCGAGTGGCAGCATCAGCGACACGCCAACCAAATCGGTCGCCTATACTGGCACATTCCGGTATCACTTCACGCCGAAGCACGCGCTCGAAGTAAATATTGGCCACACCAGCAATTCGCAGATTTTTTCTGTGGGAACGGAACCATTCCGGGTGGTCACCGGAATTACCGAATACACCGGCGATTACGTGTTCAGTCCTTTTTCAAGAGGAAAGCTACAACCCTTTCTGCTCGCGGGCGCCGGAGCCCTGCGCTTCAATCCTGGCAACACCTACATCAATACTTTCCCAGCATCGTTTGGAGCCGCGCAGCAGACTTCCCTAGCTTTGGTTTACGGCGTCGGTGCTGACTATCATCTGTGGCGGATCGTGGCCCTGCGCTTACAGTATCGCGGCCTGTTTTACAAACAACCGGATTTCCACTTGCCAACCCTGTTCTTTACTGGGGCGAGGGGCCATTTGGCCGAACCTGCTGCGGGAATTGTTGTCAGGTTCTGATCAGGACTCGAGTGCAGCTTTGCGCAGCTTGCGCGTCTCCGCCAGCAGCGCCATGGAATGCATGAGATTCTGCAGGGTCACGATCCCGACGAGTCGCTGGTCATCGACTACGGGGAGAATACTCAAATTGCGCGCGCTTAATCGCCGAAAAGCCGCCGCCAGGGTTTCCGACTTCGGGGCCACGTCAAAGATGCGGTTCATCACTGCCTGGACATAGCCGTTGCCTTCGTTGCGCAGGGCTTGCAGGATCTTCTGCTTTGACACGACTCCAACCATGTCTGCTCCGCGAATGACAGGAAAATCATCCTGCAGACAGTGAACTGCTTTCTCCAGTGCATCTTCCAATGTGTCGGCTGGCGAGAGTGTGGCGAAGTCGGTGAGCATTATGTCCTGCAGACGCACACTGTCGAGCACCGACTGGAACACTGCAGAGCGGTCCTCCATCTGGGCGGCTATGAACAGGAATGCGCCCATCGCCAGGAACCAGGGATTCCACCAACCCGCCAGCATGAATGCAATCGCGAAGCCCCGGCCGATGCTGACAGCGCGGCGGGTGGCACTAATGGGATCCATTGTGCGGCTGAAAATCGCGCGCAGCACGCGACCGCCATCCAGGGGATAAGCCGGCAGCAAATTAAAGATCGCTAGCCACAGGTTTACCCAGACCAGGCTATGCAGAAGATTGTTGGAGCTAACGTAAGGGTCGGCCCAGATTCGAGCTTGCGGCATGGCGTAAGTGATGCACATCGCGGAAATGCCCGCGATGAAAAAGTTCACCAAAGGGCCGACAATGGCGATTCTGGTGTCCCGCTTCCAGTTCTGCGGCAACGCGGGTTGCGACTCATCAAAAATCGTGACGCCGCCAATGGGCAGAAGCAGTATGGCTTTGGGAGGAATCCCCGAACGCCTGGCCACCAGTGCATGGCCCAGCTCGTGCAGAATCACCGACCCAAAGATAATGCCCACGAGCGCCATGCCCCGGGCAGGGTTGATGTCAGAGAACGCACCTCGCTGACCGAGTCCGGCGAAAAACACAAACGGGAACGAGAGGTGGATTCGGATTTCGACCCCAAATATGTGGCCGGCAGGAATAGACCAGGTGCGCATTGTTGTCTCTAATCTTATACGTTTAACTGGCCGACTGGGGCGTGAGCATGGCCTTGCGTGCGGTTAGAATCTTGCATTCTCGGCCAACTGGTCTCGTCACCTATGAGAGTCATTGCTGGAAAATTCCGCAGCAGGCAGTTGGGTTCGCTTCGTGGACTGGATATCCGTCCAACGTCGGACCGTCTGCGCGAGACTCTTTTCAACGTACTTACAGCAGGGAACCCGGATGCGCTCGCAGGATCGGTATGGTTGGATTTGTTTGCTGGAACTGGTGCGGTTGGAATTGAGGCTCTCAGTCGTGGCGCGGAGAAGGTCTACTTTGTCGAGACCTCCCGGCGAGCGGTAGAACTGATCAAGCGGAACCTGCAATCGATGGACATCAGCAATGGATTTGAGATCTTGCAGGAGGAGGTACTGCGCGAAATCCCTAAATTGGAGCGGCAGCAGGTCAGGCCGAGCTTTATTTTTCTTGATCCGCCGTACAGTTCGCAGAACTTATATCGAGAGGCGTTGGAGCGACTAGCAAACTCGGTTTCGAGTGAGGATGCCCTCGTGATTGTGGAACATGACAAGAAGTTCGACCCGGGCGCGGTTTTCGGCGCTCTGCGCAGGATAAGGAAGCTTGAGCAGGGCGATGCAGGCTTGAGTTTTTACCGCCACGAGCGATGAAAATATCGCGTTCCGCTCAGGCATTACATCAGCAATTCGGTGGTGCGCTGAACGATCGGATGCTGCATTTCCTGCAGCTCATTCTTTACACGATTTAATCCATAGACGCACTGCTCGAAGTTTGCTGACAGGCGCTCGAACAGCGGAGCGACTTTGGTGTATTCGAAGGCATCGAATTTCGAAACAATGTAATAACTTTCTTTTCCGGCCTTCATCCAGTCGATAAAGCTTTCCAGCCGATGCCGGCGCAGACGGAGATGATTGATGCTCTCCGGGAACATCCCGGTAAAGAACAGGGTGTAGTCGCCGATGTGCTTGCGCACCTGACGCTCGCGATCGAACGATGGCGCGGGGCCAAATACCGGGTTCGACTCCACCAACAGATCGCCCACGTCGGTGAGCGCCTTTCCGGCCGCGTCGTGAATCTTGAAGAGTTGCTCCACGTCGCAAAATTCAGTGAGCAAGTGCGCAACGTAGCCGATCAATTCCTGGTCGCGAAGACCGATTTCCTCTGCGTAGTGCCGTCCAACCATCTCTATAAAAAGCTTCTGTAGAGGATGATCATCGGGAATCATGTGCCCTCCCCTGCTGTCGTATGTATCGACCATGAGGCGTTTCTTATCTCAGCTAGCGGCAGAATACAAGTGACTTTCGTAAGTCGTGTTTGTAATCACGCCTGATACTTAGAAACCCCAAAGTTGACCAAGGGTTTCCGCGCATTTATTTCTGGCACTGATCTAAGCTGATTGCTAGCGATTCCTTGATGGATTGTCCGAGGCGAAGTAAGGAAGTCCCTGTAATACAGCGCACTGTCGAGTTCGCGTGAAGTTCCCGAGTCTTCCGTGGACGTTGGTCGGCTTTCAAACTTTCAGAGTACAATTTGGCCCAAGACAAACCCGCAAGGATTCTGTCTTTGCGCTTCCCCCAGTATCTCTTGCAGCAGGTTTAAGGAACCTTTTTTTCTGACGAGTGTCAGCAGTGAGGAGAGGTGTATGAGATCCAGGTCCGTACTCGCACAGACTGCGATAGTCTGGCTAGCGCTAGTTTGTCTTGCCCAGCAGCCGCCCCCTTCCAAAGACGACAATCAGCCAGGACAGGAAAATCCGGTGGTGACATTTCAGAGCGCCACCCGGTTGGTGATGCTTGATGTTGTGGTAACGGACAGGCAAGGCAAGCCAGTGCGAAATCTCTCACGAGACGACTTTACTGTGCTTGAAGACGGCGCCGAACAGACCATCGCGTCGTTCGAGCCACCGGACCAGCATGCTCCAGCACCGGTCGAAGGAGTTGGCCAGCCCGACATGGCTCCTAAGAGCACGAATGCGGTGCCGGCGCTCACTTCTTCAGCCTTGACCATCCTGGTCGTGGATGAATTGGACACGAAGGTGATGGACCAGGCTTATGCGCGTGCTGAAGTTCAGAAATTTCTGGCTGCGCATGGCCCGCATTTGTCAGAGCCGACGGCCCTCATGGCTTTGGAAAATAAGCAGCTTGAGCTTTTGCACGATTACACCAGCGACGCAAATGTCCTATCCGATGCGCTCCACCGGCATCGCCCGGAACTGCCGTTTCGTTTGTTGAGCGGTGAAGGCCTGACGGGGGCGTCTGAACGACTAGCGTCTGCTTTGGAGGCGTTACGAGAGATCGCTGCGGCGAATTCACATTTCGGAGGGCGCAAGAATGTGATTTGGATCGGCCCGGGATTTCCTTCCCTAAATTATCTGCGCGCACAGCCTAGCGACAAAGCCAAATTATTAGGGTATGTGCGGGAAACCTCAAACCTGATGTGGCAGGGCCGGCTGGCGGTCTATACGGTGGATCCCAGAGGACTTGAAGTAGTGCACGAGAACATCGGCGCCAATCTCACAGATGGCAGCTTTTTCGCGCCGCCCGAGCCGACTACTGCTGATTTGGTATTCGAACAGGTGGCTCCTCAAACTGGTGGCCGAATGTTCCACGGATTGAATGACCTTGATGCGCAGATTGCCAGCAGTGTGGACGATGGCGATTCGTTCTACGCGCTCTCTTATTATCCTTCCAACCGACTGTGGAGCGGGAAATTCCGACGCATCAAAGTTGCAACGCGAAATCCGGGGCTGAAGGCCCGAACCCGTAACGGCTATTACTCAGTTCCCGACCTTCCCCCCACTTTCAAAGACCTCGACCGCCTGCTTTCGCGCGCCGTCATCAACCCTCTGTCTTATCATTCATTGACCATTACCGCCCACGCTACGGTTTCGGGCTCGCCCACGCGAGCTGCGCGCGTGACCGTGGACCTTGATCCCACAGGACTGAACTGGCGGCAGGTCGAGTCGAACAAGCATCGCTGCGAAGTGACGGTGGTTTCGGCGGGTTTCTCCGCGAAAGGCAGAGTGGTCGCGCAAAGCGTGAAAGAGTTGGAAGTAGTTGTGGATGAGAAAAAATATGCTGCGCTGGTCAAAGATGGCATGGTGATGAAGCTCGCGATGCAGCTTCCGCCGGAGGCAGTGCGGATGCGAGTGGTGGCACGGGATTCTACGAATGGCAATATGGGAACTGCAGATCTTACACCCGAGGGCGAACAGTTCCATTAAGTATCTGGCAAGTAATGCGAGCAAGGAATAAGGGATAAGGAATGATGATGAGTGATCGACGAAACATCTCCAGCGGCGCTCCCTGGGAACCGATTGTCGGTTACTCGCGGGCCGTGCGGATTGGCTCATGCGTGTACGTTTCCGGGACCACCGCAACCGGTCCTGATGGACAGATTGTCGGAAAGGGCGATGCTTACCTGCAAGCCGTACAGACTTTAAAGAACATTGCCTCTGCGCTGGAGAAAGCCGGCGCAAGCCTCAAGGATGTGGTGCGCACCCGAATGTACGTGACCAACATCGCCGACTGGGAAAAAGTTGGCAAAGCGCACAGCGAAATATTCGGTAACATTCGGCCGGCAACTTCCATGGTCGAGATCAGCGGGCTGATATCGCCAGATATGCTGGTAGAAATTGAAGCGGACGCCGTTGTGACCGAATCCTGATCGCGAGAGAAGAGAAAATGAAAACGCTGACCAAGCCGGTGGTTGCCATTGTCCTTCTGCTCAGTTCATCTGCGGGTGTGCTCGCCCAACGCACCGTAGTTCGGGCCGGCAAGCTGCTGGATGTCAAAACTGGGAAAATCCAAACCGATCAAGCCATCGTGATCGAAGGCGACAAGATTGTGAGCATTGGGCCAGCCTCGGCAATTAAGTTCTCGTCCGCCGATCACAGCATTAATCTTCCGAACGCTACGGTTTTGCCGGGGCTAATTGACGCGCACACCCACCTCACGTTCAATCCGAGTTTTGGCTATGAAAGTCTGGCAATTTCCGTACCGCGCGAAGCGCTTATCGGAGCACACAATGCGCGCGTCACTTTGGAAGCCGGAATCACTACGGTCCGTAACGTGGGCGCCAGCGGATTTACCGACGTCGCGTTGCGCGATGCCATCAATGCCGGCGATGTTCCCGGCCCTCGCATGCTGGTCAGCGGGCCTCCACTCGGCATCACCGGAGGCCATTGCGACAATGACCTGCTGCCGTTTCAATATCACGCCACGGCTGACGGAGTGGCGGACGGCGTCGAGCAAGTGCAGCACAAGGTTCGCGAAACCATCAAGTATGGCGCCGATCTGATTAAAGTCTGTGCGACTGGCGGCGTGCTCTCGAAGGGCGATGATCCTAACGCCTCGCAATACACATTGGAAGAGATGAAAGCCATCGTCGCCGACGCTCATCGCCTGGGCAGAAAAGTCGCCGCGCATGCGCACGGTGCGCAGGGCGTGATTTGGGCGTCGGAAGCGGGTGTGGATTCGGTCGAGCATGGGCATCTGATGAATGATGCCGCCATCGCTACGCTGAAAAAGAATGGCACCTACCTGGTTCCTACTCTCTACCTTGTCGATTGGCACCGCGAGCACGCTGCTGAAGCCAACCTTCCCGATTTCGCGAGGAAAAAGATGGAAATGGTTTCGCAAACAAGCAAGGCGAATGCCAAAAAGGCATTTGACGCAGGCGTCAAAATCGGCATGGGTACCGACGCTGCCGTCTATCCGCACGGATTGAACGCTCACGAACTTGCCGTCTATGTGAGCCTCGGCATGACGCCGTTGCAGGCAATTCAAACTGCAACCATCAATGACGCTGACCTGCTCGGCTGGTCAGACAAAGTCGGAACACTTGAACCCGGCAAATGGGCCGACATTATCGCCGTCGATGCCGACCCGTTGCAGGACATTACCACCCTCCAACACGTGAAATTCGTGATGAAGGGTGGGGACGTGATAAAGAACGAATATGGGAAGTAGCATCAACCTCGCGGATCAAACGCGCCACAGCGGAATAACACTTTTCCAACGATGCTCATAATTTGTTCCTGCATAATTTGATTCTCCAGTCTCAGCAAATCGAAGTCGCTGCGTTAAGCACGATTCCCGGGCCGGCGTTCGACCGCACGCGGTAGATTCGATAAGCGTCAACCGTGACAATAACCGCGCACGCAACTATTGCTAACGGAAACATTTTTGCCGACCACCAGTTGATGGCCTGAGCGATCTGTGCGGTCTTTTCCGGAGCCACGTTCACCACGCTGATGGCGGCGATGATGTTGGCCTTCATCAGCCAGCAGAACAGAACCGATCCGACGCAGTCGCAAACCAGGCGTATGCTGGCGCGGACCCACGTCCAGTACGGGCGGAAGAGATTGATGGCAGATGCGATAGTGTTGGCAATCGCTACCGCCAGAAAACTCCAGAAGAAATACCGCCATACCGGCGAGAGCGTGATGGTAAGGCCGGAGAAGTGCAGGACCGTCTGATACCACATTCCTCCGATCAGCCAAATGCAGAACACCAGGTTTGCCACCACCTCAACAATGGAGTTGGCGCGCGAGATCCGGTTGGGGTCGCGGACAGGCGGCAGCTTGCGCGGGTCCCACTCCTCCAAAAACCGGGACTTGGTTTGCACCCTCTCCAATACCGCAAATACGGTCGTGATTCCTCCGATCATGAAAAACGCCATGGGCCAGAAGGTGGTCCAAAACGCGGCCACCGACGTGATCAGGCTCTGGCCGGAATGCGCGGCGCGAGAGACCTCGATTCCGATCCACACCAGAATCCACGGCACCATATAGAACGCCGCCACGATCTTCAGCACAAACACGTAAATGGGAAACAGCACCGGGCCGATCAGCGATTCCTGCGGCAGAAAGCGGTTCGCCACCAGTACCGGGCGTCCATGTTGCTTGAGCAATGCCGCGATCTCGGAGTCATTCAGCTTGCGCCCCAGCTCGGTTTCCCGGTCTTCAATGTGTGAGCGCAGGTCTTCCGACAGCTCAGCAATAATGTCTGCCTTCTGTTTCTTCGGCAGCCAGAATTTGACAGCCTGCAAATAGCGATCAACGAGATCCATGATCTGACTCCTTCAATATTTCTTCGAGCGATTGCCCAATGACTTGCCACTCAGCCAGCAGTTGTTTCAGCACCACTTTGCCGTCGCGCGAGATCTTGTAGAAACGTTTGTTGCGTTTGTCTTCTTCGCGCCACTCGCTGACCAGTAACCCCTGGCTTTCAAGCCGGCGAAGCAGGGGATATAGGGTGCCCTCATCGATATCCATGCCGTACTGGGCCAGCGCCTTCCGCAGGGTGTATCCATAATGTTCGGCGCGGAGCTGGACTAAAACTGCCAGGACCAGCGATCCGCGGCGCAGTTCCAACCGGAGGTTCTCAACCAGCGCGTCATTCTGGCTACCATGTGTCATATAGTGTACGGTACACACTATGCATCACACAGTATAAATTGTCAAGAGAAATTTTTGCAAAAGTTGGGGGGCAATAGAAAAAGCCGGCGCAAGGCCGGCTTCTCGGGGAAGAGCGAAGTCTTACTTCTTAGGGGCGATCGCGTCTTTCGCGGCTTTGGCGACGCGGAACTTCACCACGGTCTTGGCCTTGATCTGAATCGGCTCGCCGGTCTGCGGATTGCGTCCTACGCGGGCTTTGCGGTGGGCTTTCACCAGTCGTCCAATGCCAGGGACGACGAACACGCCGCTCTTCTTGGTCTCTTTGATGGCGGTGTCGGCCAGGTGCTCAAGGAATGCCGCTGCGGTCTTATTGTTGACTTCGAGTTTCTCCGCCAGATGGCGGACGAGTTGTGTTTTGGTCAAACCTGATGCCATGAAGCCTCCTCTTTCGCGAGTAAGTTTTAACGGATTGCGCAGCTATCTTAATACTCAGGCCTGTGGAAAAACAGCAAAAATCACCAGAGTTTATGCGGGTTTGACCTAGTTAGGTACCAGAAACAGCCACAAAAGACGCAGGTTTGGGAGATTTGAGACGTTGGCAGTCACGCGAGTACAGGGTGAATGCAGGCTCTCGGCTCTTTGCCGCCGCAGGCGGTTAGTCGCAACATGCCATAATGAATTCGGAGCCCTATTTTTGTCCTGCGCGATTTGCGAAAAGCGTAAAGAGAAGCGCTTCTGTCCAGCAGTTCACGGGCGCATCTGTCCGCAATGCTGCGGCGAGCAGCGCGAGGTCACGCTCGATTGCCCCAGCGACTGCACATATCTGCTCCAGGCCCGCGAGCACGAGAGACCGCGCCCGTTTGAGCAGTTGGACCAGGAATCGTTGTTTCCCAAGATCGAAATTGCTGATCAGTTCTTGTACGAGCAGGAGCAGTTAATTCTTGGGCTGAGCTACTCGCTCGCCAGAGGCGCGCGTTCAGCACATGACATCCGCGACACAGATTTGATCAGTGCATTGACAACGCTGGCCAAGAGTTATGAAACGCTTGCCAGTTCCGGGCTGCATTATGAGATCCCAGTCGCCAGTTTGACCCACCAGGCGATTGCCTCTGAGCTCCAGAAAATGATCAAGGAATACCGCGAGGCGGAGCGGAAACATCTGGGTTTCACCAAGCTGCGTGATTCCGATGTCCTGCGAGGTTTGGTTTTTCTACTTAGGATGGCGCTGACTCGAACCTCTGGACGGCCCAGGTCGCGAGCCTTTGTCGACTTCCTGTTCCGTCAATTTCCCGAGAACGAAGCTACCATCGCTGCAAGCGATGAAGGTAGCCGGATCATCGTGCCCTAAGGCTATTCCGCCGCGAACTTCTTCACCGTCTGACCAGCTGGCAACGCCTCCCGCAGTTCACGGATCGTCCGCTTGAAAATAGGATGCCGTGCGTCGGGCGCGATTTCTGCCAACGGCTCAAGCACAAACCTGCGCTCATGCATTCTAGGATGGGGAATGGTAAGCGACGGGATCTCGATTATTGAGCTGCCGAACAGAAGGATGTCTATGTCGATGGTGCGGGGGGCTTTCTGCTGCTTGCGCTGTCGTCCCATGTCCTGCTCTAGCGAAAGGATTGCCGTGATTAATTGCCGGGGCATTTTTTCGGTGTCCAGCTTAACGGCGCAGTTCAGGAACCACGGCTGCAACACCACGTCGATCGGTTCCGTCTCGTAAAACGACGATATGGCTATGGGATTGCCGACCCCGCGCAGTCTTTCGATTGCATTGCGGAGGTTGGCATCGCGGTCGCCCAAATTCGACCCCAGCGAGAGATACACGACTTTGTGCATGCCAGCTCAATTCTGCCGCGCAGCCGCGAATCTTTCCAGAGGTAACTCGGATTCGCAGCGGAACCCAGCTTGCAACTTGCCGGTCACGGGCCTGGCACGCGATGCTCTGATGAAACTATGCTGCCTATTGAACTCAGAATTGACCGTGCCGAAAGGCTGCTTCGCATGATCGAAGACGACGCACCCTTGCTAGCTGCACGAGTGGCCCCACTCTCGGCAGAGCACCAGAAGTCAGCAAAGTCGTATGCGCAACGGCTGGCAGAGCGGACACGGGCCGAGATAAAAGAACTGGTTGAAGAGAAGAACATGCGAGGGATATTCGAACAGAACCCTGCCGCTGCCGACTAGCCAGGCTCCATGTGCTCTCGTTGAAGACCTAGAATCTGTGGCTTTCCCGGCGCAACTTGAAGCGCGCCAGCAGGTCTGAGAAGACAATCCCAATAATCAGCATCCAGATCAAATGCCTTTTCGCGACTGGATCGCCGACAGCCAAACCCGAGGGCTCAAACAGGAACCCCGCAAAAAGCAGCGCGGCAGCAACCGTGCCGAGTACCCCGGCAGCGCGCCCGAATCCTAAAGCCACCAAGGCAATAATGAGCAGGAAGGGAATCGGTAAGAACGATTTAATCGAACTCGCGGAAAAGAGCGGTATCAAGCAGGCCGCGACTACACTGCAGCATATCGTTCCCAGCGAGCAGGAGCCCCATTGTTTCATTAGGCCGTGGTGAGTCGACGAATTCAGAAGCGATTCTGCGGCCATCTCGGCGTGAGTTGATCTCGGCTTTGCCCAACCGGTTGCAAATTCCACGGCCTGGCAAAAATGCATGAAGCAATGGCCGGCAAAACCCACGAACGGATCGGCAAAAGGAGCGATTTGCGCAAGCGGGGTCGGCTCAGCGTTGGTTGGGACACGGGCATCGATTGATGCGCTCGCAACTTCTCTCCTGCGGAGACGCTCGGGCGCGGGAACTTGACTGGCAGATCGCACGGGCGCAAGAGGCACAACGTTTGTTGCCTGAGCTGGCGCCTCAGGAATATTTGCTAACGCGTTCGCTCCCCCAGAGTTGGTCGCTTTGGGGGCTATGTGTCCGATCCCCATTTTGAGCATTACTTCCCGAGCCGGTTTCCTTCGATGAGGTTTATTCGTTCTGAGATGCCCGGCAACGCTGGAATGAGCTGGCAGCACGGGAATCCGGCCGCGCGTTCTCGGTTAAGAAACTTGGGTCTTGGTTCGCCTTAACTGCACCAGCGAATATATGGCAGCGGCCAGCAGCAATGGCGAAGAGTAAAAACCGGGCGCAGGGCGGGCAAACCGCACCGTACTTACGGTATGCCCCAGGATCGTTCCCAGTGTGTGGCCCGCGGCGTTCAGGATGCCAGCGACGATGGCAACAAAGTAGAAGATCGACCGAATCCACCGCGCATTGCGGAAAGCAAACGGAGACAGGAGGGCAAGTAGAAGGATTCCCGCGGTCAGGGCCGTGAGCCACTCCTGGAAAGTGAAAGTCGGCATGGGCCAGAAGCCAAGCTTGGCGCGCATGGCGAGCACGGTTGGATTGTAGACGTTCAGGAAACCGGTGAGCGCCTCATCGGCCACATGGATAGCGAGCGCCAGCCACATCAAAACCCAGGCCAAGCCGAGCCTGGAAGCGGAAGGCTTCCGAATGAGCATCGGAGCGGAGGCGGCAGTCATGGAGTTCTGCTGGCAACGATTATGCACCCTCGGTCAACGGTCTGCGCGCAGGCATTAGAATAGAAACTCGTGCAGTTCACTGAACACTTCGACATTGTCGTGGTCGGAGCCGGACATGCCGGCTGCGAGGCAGCCGTGGCATGCGCCCGCATGGGTCTGAAAACCGCGCTGTACACCCTGAATGTTGATTTAATCGCGCAAATGTCCTGCAACCCGGCGGTCGGAGGAATCGCAAAGGGCCATCTTGTCCGTGAGGTCGACGCGCTGGGCGGCATTATGGGCGAGGTGACCGACGCGGTGGGGATCCAGTTCAGGCTGCTCAATACGTCGCGCGGTCCAGCGGTCTGGTCTCCCCGAGCACAGTGCGATAAGCAGGCATACCGCTTGAAGATGCGCGAGGTGCTCGAATCGCAGCCGAACTTAAAGATTAAGCAGGCTGAGGTGGCTGATTTGATTTTGGAGAGCGCCCAGCACTCAGCCCTGAACAATCAGTTAGCTCACAATAATGCCCGTGTGGAGACGGGCGCCATCGCCCGTCTGGCCGAGCAAAGCTCGGCTACAGCTTTCGCCGATCCTTCTCGCCGGGTCCTCGGCATCCAGCTGCGTGACGGACGCACGGTCAGCGCTCAGGCCGTGATCATCACCACCGGCACATTTCTCAATGGCCTTATTCATTGTGGTGAACAGCAATATCCTGCGGGACGCTCAGGCGAGCCGGCTGCGGTTCTTCTCGGCGAAGCTCTGAAGAAGCTTGGCCTCCGCGGATGCCGGCTCAAGACCGGAACTCCACCGCGATTGGATGGCCGAACTATCGACTGGTCGAAGTTTCAGATCCAGCCTGGTGATGCGGACCCGACGCCATTTAGTTTTCGCACCCGTAGGGTTGCACATCACGATAGTCAGGTGCCGTGTTACATCGCCTGGACCACCCAGGAGACTCACCGCATTATCCGCGATAATGTGCATCGCTCGCCCATGTACAGCGGGCAGATCCAATCTATCGGGCCGCGATATTGCCCCTCGATTGAAGACAAGATCGTCAAGTTTCCCGATAAGACCACGCATCAGCTCTTCCTCGAGCCGGAAGGGCTGAATACGCATGAGATTTACGTAAACGGCATGAGCACGTCACTTCCAGTCGAAGTGCAGCTGGCGATTTTGAAGTCAGTGCCGGGCTTGGAAAATGCAGAAATGCTCCGCCCCGGCTATGCCATCGAGTACGACGCAATTGATCCGACCGAACTCGAACGCACGCTGGAGACGAAGAAGATCACCGGGCTCTTTCTCGCAGGCCAGATTAACGGCACCTCCGGGTATGAAGAAGCTGCGTGCCAGGGCCTGATGGCCGGGATCAACGCCGGGCTCAAAGTAAAGAATGAAGCGCCGCTCATTCTCGACCGCACTGAAGCCTATACCGCGATCCTGATTGACGATCTGATTTCGAAAGGCACCAACGAACCCTACCGCATGTTTACTTCGCGAGCAGAATTCCGCCTGCACTTGCGAATTGATAACGCTGATCGACGGCTGACGCCGCATGGGCGCAGAGTCGGATTGATCGACGACCCTGCATGGAACGATTTCCTAGCCAAACAAGACCGCCAGGAAAAACTAACCCGCCTCTTGGAAACAACAAAACTAACCAGCGAAATGGCCGCCGATATCCGTCTTCAATCAGCTCGTGTAGGGGCGGAGCCTGTCCTGAGCTTGTCGAAGGATGCCCTCACCTGCCCCACCACTGCTGATGACAAGACGCCCGTCACCGATGTGTCTCAAGCCCCAAGCCAATCCGCCATCGACCTCTCGCAGGCTATCGGCCAACCCCTATCCCAAGTCCTAAAACGCCCCGAAATAACAATCGAAAGTCTCGTCCCGGCCCTCCATGGCCTCGCGCCGGAACTCTTTTCGGAGGGTTCGGCCAACGGCCAACGACCGTTCTTAGCTCGCCCTGAGCTAAGCGAAGGGACCAATGGCGGCTTTTTCCGCAACCAACTCAAATCCGTAGAGACCGAGATCAAGTACGAAGGCTACCTGCTACAGCAGCAGCGCGCCATCGAGCGGCTGAAGAAAGCTGAGCAGCGCGGCATTCCGGGATGGTTCGACTACCAGTGCGTCAGCGGCCTGTCGCGTGAGATGCAGGAGAAACTGGCCAAAGTCCGTCCACGGACCCTGGGACACGCTTCGCGCATTCCGGGTGTCACCCCGGCTGCAGTGTCGCTGGTGAATGTGTACATCGAGATCCAGGCAAAGCGCCGCGAACAATCAGCTGAGATCCATGCCTGATGACGGTTTACACGTACATGGCAAGCCCACTCGGCGCCCTCTTACTTGTCAGGGATGGCGCCGGATTGCGGCAGATTGTCTTCGCAAAGAACGGCCAGCCTGCTGAGCCGCAGCCAGAGTGGCAGGAGGATTCCGCAGCCTTTCGGGAAGTCACGACCCAGCTCAAATCCTACTTCGCGGCCCAGCTAAAAACCTTTGATCTTCCGCTCGCGCCAGAAGGCACTCCCTTTCAGCAACTTGTATGGGGAGAGCTGCTGAAAATTCCCTATGGCGAAACCATCTCGTATGGCGAGCTTGCGCACCGCATCGGTAATCCCAAAGCCAGCCGCGCGGTCGGGCTGGCCAACGGCTCGAATCCCATACCAATTGTCATTCCGTGCCACCGGGTAATCGGTTCGAACGGGAAACTGACCGGCTACGGTGGCGGACTGCCAATCAAAGAGAAGCTTCTCGCTTTGGAGCATCAGCAACTGAGCTTAATGTGAGTTTTGATCCGCTGGATTAGGGCGGCCGCAATTGCCATAGCAGGAAGTTGGCCTTCTGCCCATACGTCTATGACCTCAGTAACTTAAAGTGCCACGATTAGCGTTACTCCCTGATCTGCCCCTGCAATAATCGTCTCGTAATCAGGAATATCTCTGCCATCCAGAGGATCGAGTGGGCTCAGGTCGAAAATCAGGAATTCAAATCGCCTGGAAAACGGTCACCTACCGTAGCGTGGCCCTCATGGTTCTCGCTGTA
>Ga0075425_100002264_pt1 | contig 19233 bp, 17 predicted proteins | sample SoiMethybrSBSTD4_FD_75300 | JGI IMG/M metagenome (GOLD analysis project Ga0075425, IMG submission 75300) | Bulk soil microbial communities from a Populus tree surrounding site in Tennessee, USA - Soil MetaG P. TD hybrid SBSTD4 | ecosystem: Environmental > Terrestrial > Soil > Tree plantation... | reverse complement strand
CTTAAAGTTTTAGTTATTTTGAACTACCACGACTCACAGTAATTTTATTGACTCGTGGACGGAAGGATGTTGCGTAGAAATTTTGAATACTTTGTTTAAATTTGTTGCTAATGTATGACACTTATTTCCGGGACCATGATTGGTAATAACCTTCCTAAGCTTTGGCTTCAGTCTGCTAACATATGCTAAAAGTTGATTGTAATCGCTGTGATCTGTAAAACCCTTTATTACGTCCACAGAACATTCCAATTGAATATTTCTCTTACCTAAGAGGATACTGCGTTCCCCATTTGCTATATTATAGCTTGGGGAAAGTGGTAATGGATTTCCAACTATAATCAATTTGCTAGTTATATCTGCGGAAATTTCTTTTAGAAGCGTAGCTGCCTTACCACATAGAAGGTCAGCGGATGTCGCTAATACGATACATTTGCTCCAGCTTTCTTGCCTCTTCTCGAGAGGTACAAGTGCATCTGTAAATAGTGGATCCCTCTCCCCTCCAGAAATTCTAAGTTTTAGATATTTTGACAAATATTCTGAATAGATTTCATAAAAGTCAAGGAGGTCGAGTATGCTCTCTTCGACAAAGATCATTTCTGGACTTATCTTGCCCACAGAGTTGAGCATACCCAATGTAATACACAGCTCTTGGGATAAGCCTAAGGAGGGAACAGGAATTAGAATTCTGCCGCCTGATGCGAGAGTAGAATTAATGCTATTGACTAAATTATTTTCTACCTCCTCCCTTAAGGGAAAAATATCATCCCGAGTTCCGTGTGTACTTTCAATGATCAATGTTTCCACTCTGGGAAAGTTCCAGACAGAGTTATCAAGGGCAATTGTTTTGCCAAATTTAAAGTCACTTGTGTATACTAAATTGTGGTCACCATTTCCAATGTGTAAATGCATTGAGGATGATCCTAAGATATGGCCAGAATTTGTAAGCATAAGGCGCACGTCTGGTGATATATCAGTAACAGAGCCTAAATTTACGGGGATCGTGTGAAGAATAACTTCATCTATTTCATTCTTCGAATAAATAGAGTTATTCTTTTGTTCCTGCAGATAGTTTCTTTGCGACGATATCATTAATGGTAAAGTAGGTTCAGTGCAATATATCGGACCTTTATAACCATATTTAAATAATAGTGGCAATGCACCGGAATGTCCTAGGTGACCATGAGAAATTATGACCCCATCTATTTCTTCTGTCTTCAAACCAGTGCTCTCTATTCGAGGAAGAGAATTAAGATTCTCGTCATTACCTACCTTCATACCAAAATCTAAAAGAACTTTACTTTCCTGAGTAATAAGAAGAATCGATGATCTCCCGGTCTCATTAAATCCACCCAAACAAACTATATTAGCTTCTGTTGTTCTACTAAGTCTTGGTCTAAATATTTTTTCTCCCGTTTGTTTATAGAAAAGTATCCTCTCAGTCGATCGCTTACTTAAAATCTCATTAATACTTTTGTAAATTCTATTATTTCTTGGCTTTCGCCTAAAGATCATTCGCCAGCCTGTTTTTTCAGTCAGGTCTATATCATTTTGTGAAAGCATTGCAAGCGTATTCGGATCACCTACAAATATCGTAGCTTCGCCAAGAGCAGGATCGAAAAAAACGTCCGAAATGTCATCTTTTGATAAACAGATTGAAGCTAAAATTTGCTTAGTAGCTCTTTCAGAAGATCTGATCGAACTATCGGTCCTAATTACGATCCTTTTCTTAATAGAGTTAACTAGCTGTGAGATAAGATCTTGATGTTCTAAAAGAAATCTTGGAGTTTTTGTGTGGAGGCCAATGTAAGGTCCTTCATATTCTATTTTCGTAACACCAGTCTCTGAAGGCAAATGCTTAAGGATAGTTGCCATTATTCCTTGGTTTGCAGTTTGACCTTGACTGACTCTTTCGAACATGTTATTTATCACCGACCCAAAGCTCTTCTACAAGAAGATATTAACGTAAGTTCACTATTGACTTTAAATAACCTTTCGTTCGTTGAATTGCATCTACTCCTTACTATATACGGTTTATAGTGTCAATATGTCTACGTTAGTTGGCCTTTTATCCTATAGGTGAGGGGACAATATTGGGAGAGAATCTTAGAAATTAAATAAAGGCTATACGTAACGCCTTCTGACTGATGTCAAAATCCCCTCATTCTATGGAATTACCAAGGAAGATACTAATTGGTGAGGGAGTAATATCTCATTTAGGTTATTTTATTAGAGATCTCAACGAGAAAGTCAATAAAGTCAGTTTGATTTCGGGCAATGTTGTCAAATCGAGATCGGAAGGTGTTTGCACAAAAATCTTGAATGAGTGTTCGATAGATACTTCCTGGCATATTGCACCTGCTGCAACTATAGAAGAAGTGGAGAGGTTACGGAGTGAAATTGAGCCCCAGGATCCGGATTTTTTGATAGGAATTGGCGGAGGCCGTTCAGTAGACATAGCGAAAATGATCTCATTTAGTCTGAAATCACCTTTTATTAGCGTACCAACTTCTGCATCGCATGATGGAATTTCAAGTCCATTCGTTTCAATAAGAGGTAGGGACAAACCTTATTCACTCAAAGCTCACGCCCCTATTGGCGTTCTTGCAGATACTGACCTTATTTCCAAAGCTCCTGAAAGATTGAATGCTTCTGGTTGCGGCGATTTAATTGGAAAACTTACAGCAGTGAAAGATTGGGAATTGGCAAGAGATGAGAATAATGAATATTTTGGAACCTACGCGGCTAATCTTGCTCATTTAAGCTCAAAAATTATTACTGATATGCCTAGTTTCTCCGTAAGAAGTGAAAAGGATGTAAGAACAATTGTCGAGGCTCTCATCAGTGCTGGCGTCGCATCATGCATAGCGGGAAGTAGTCGGCCATGTTCAGGATCAGAACATTTGTTTAGCCATGCACTGGAATATGTCTCCACCGAAAACTGCGGTCTTCATGGTGAAAGAGTAGGAATTGGAACTATTATGATGTCCAAGTTACACGGATTAGATACTGAATCAATAATTAAGGCACTCAGAAATGCCGGCGCCCCTACCACCGCAGAGGAATTAAAAGTAACTAAAAAAGATATAGTAAAAGCTCTTCTAATTGCTCAGTCCCTAAGACCCGATCGATATACCATTCTTAGTAAGTTGAAATTGGATATTAATTCGGCCACTAAACTCGCTAGCTCAGTGGGCATTATTTGAAGCACTAGACAATAAGCCTAAAATTTTGATATCACAATTTTTATGATAAAGTGGGTTAACTAGAAAACTAAATGACTATCGTCAATCTTGTTGTGCTTTCGGCTCCTGTGCTTTCGGCTCCGGCCTAGAATATTCCTCTATAATTTGTAAGTTCTTAATGGTTGGTAAATATTTGAAGATATCATTTGCTATAGCCTTTTTGATTATCTGAATTCCATCTATCAATGTTTGATCATCGGGCAAGGTGATAAAAAGACTATTTTCGTCTATAACAATTTTGACTTTATCTGAATTTATCGGCAATCTTCTCTTCATTAATGATATTATCTTTTCTCGGTCGTCTGTTAGCATTTTTAAAATATTGACATTATAATTTAATGTCTTTCCAGCAAATCTATGGTTGAAATCGATTTGTACTCTACCAGAACCAATGAATCTAACTATAGCTTTTCTGTCATCGATATCTACGACGTCACCAGCCCTCAATTCATCGGCTTTTTCACCTAACTTTCGTTGAGGAATCATTCTTACCTTGCTGGCATCTCTAAGGCCAAATCCTTTTTCGGGCGGAATATCAATATCTATTTTATCTCCTGGGTTGGAATTTGACAATACTTCATCTAATCCTTTTATGACCCACCCCTCTCCGATGGAAACCAACCTCGGCTCATATCTCCCGGAGGGGTCGTAAGAACTAAGGTTCTTAGCCTCTTCATTCAGTGTAGTTTCAAAAATCTCGTTTGTATCTTTCACTTTAGCAGTATAATCTATAAGGACTAGCGATCCCTTCTCTAGCGTCACGGAAATTTCTGTCGGGTATCCATAATATTAAGCTTGACTAGCCTTTGTAGGCGATGAAGCTATTTCGCGGTCAATAAATCATGTGCAACTGATAATCCGTCACCTTTGGGTTTGGCATTAAGAATTTCCATAGTAGATGAAATTGCGGACAGCGTTCTCATAACATGGTAACCAGTTACCTCTCCCATGCACCCGATCCTGAAAACCTTTCCCTTTAACTCCCCAAAACCACCAGCTAGAAGAACCCTGAATTGCGAAGAAAGGATCTCTCTAAATCTTTTGTCATCCATGCCTTGCAGATAGTTGATAGCAATGACGACGTTGCTCCTTGAATTTTCCTTAGCGAAGGGGGTTAGACCAAATTCTTCAAGGCCGGCATAAATAGCCTTAGCGCATTGTCTGTGTCGATCGATCCTGCGTTGCAGCCCTTCCTCGATAATAATGTCCAGCGCCTCCCTAAAAGCATAAAAGAGACTTACAGCAGGAGTAAAAGGTGTTTCAAAACTTTCACCATAGTATTTAAAATATCTTTTGAGATTAAGATATTGTGTTGGTGGTGGATTTTCAGTCATATACTTTTTTGCATCTTTACTAATGGACATTGGGGCCAAGCCGGGAGGAGCCGCTAAGGCTTTTTGGGATGCAGTAACGCAAACATCAATATTCCATTCGTCAACAGGTAAATGATCACCGCCAAGTATCGAAACAGCGTCTGCGATAAAGAATGTTCCATTGTTCTTGCATAGTTTACCTAGTTGATCCATGTATCTGAGTGTTGTTCCTGTTGATGTTTCATTGTAAATCGCGTAGAGAGCTTTAACTCCGGGATTATTGTCAAACGCTTCCTTGATTTTCTCGATCGGAGGGTTTTCACCAAAGGGCGCTTTTATCCTGATTGATTTCCCGCCAACATTGTCGACCAAATCCGCTAGTCTCGTTCCAAATTCACCATTTACCGGTACGATGACCAAATCATCTTTCTTTATTAGATTTACAACGGAAGCCTCAACTGCGCCGGTTCCCGATGACGTCAAAACTACGATGTCGTTTGAAGTTTGAAAAACTTCTTGGGTTTTTGATATTATCTCTTTGTAAAGAGTTCTGAAGTCATCGCTCCGGTGATTAATCATTGGGGTCAACATGGCGCTGGTTACACGGTTTGGTACGTTAGTCGGACCAGGAAGCATCACTAGATAATCCAATACTATCGAGAAAATGGGAATATAAGCCGTTATTTAAAACTAATTTGGAAAAAATATAAAAGCCCATGATCCCTCAAGATTGTGTTTAAGGATCGAAGGAAAAATATCCTTCAAAACATTTCAAAAGATGGATTTACTGCGGCAATTATGTTTAACCCTGAAAACGTTTACTATTCAACTGGATTCTGGGGAGAATCAGTTTCTGTCTGCACAGCAGAAAACACGAAGCTATTTGTACCTCACTTAGAAGTTGCAAGAGCAGAAACAGAATCACATGACTGTGAAGTGATTCCTACTCAACGTGGAGTAGGTTTGATTGAATCATTGTATCCTTCACTCTATAACAGGAAAACATGTTCAGATTGCAATGATTTTAAAACGATAAGTACAATTAATTCCAAAGTTAACAAAAAGAATTTTGTGTGCGATCCTGATCGGTTTTTGACAATAAGAAGTATAAAAGATGAGGATGAAATTAACATGATTAAACAGTCCTCACAAATTCTTGATAAGTTATATAAAATTTGTATGGACGAGATAAGAATCGGAATGTCTGAAAAAGACTTACAAGCATACCTCGTATGCGAGGCATTGAAGCTAGATGGTTCCATCCCAAATTATCCATTTACTCTAAACCCTTTTATAATAGGATCAGGCCCTAACGGAGCTTTTCCACATGCGGAAACATCGGAAAGGCTATTTATAGAAGGTGATTTTATTGTGATAGACTTAACTATTCGTTATAGGGGGTACGTATCCGATGCGACTAGGACCTTTGCTTTAAGAAATGTAACTGAGGAAAAAAAGAAAATTTATGAAACCGTAAAGGAGGCTCAGAGACGAGGGATAGAGAAGGCAAGATCCACCGCTAAATGTAGCGACGTTGACCTCGAATGCAGAAGGTTAATCGCTAAAAGTGGTTATGGGGAGTATTTTATTCATTCAACTGGGCACGGAGTCGGGCTCGAAGTTCATGAAAGACCTTGGATTCGGCCTGAAGATAATAGTGTTTTGCAGAATAACATGGCCATAACCATTGAACCTGGTATTTACATAAAATCGAAATTTGGTGTCAGAATTGAGGACACGATAATTGTTAACAATCAAGCTCAATTGGGCAACGAAATATTAACAAAGTTTACCAAAGATTTGATTATCATAGATCGATAATTAGAAGCATACATAACCATCTCTAGCAAGTAAAGCCCTTTAAGAAGTTAAAAATATGAATATTTCATCGGTCGTTTCCAATTATTAGTCCTAATAATTTCTTGGCAATTGTGTCTTTGTCCTGCATTGGCAAGTGTGTGATTTTTTTGTACCTATCAATAACGAAAACTTCGTTGCTATCGGATCCAAAGCCACCGCCCTTAGTAGAAAGGTCGTTTGCAATTATAAAGTCGGCGTCGCATTCTTTTAATTTTTTTATGGCGCTGACAATAAGTGAATTGGATGAAACATTGTATTCAGCCTTAAAAGCAACCAAAATTACCTTCTTGTTCCACTTCTTTATTTCATTAACAATTTTTTTGGTTGGCTTTAACCTAATTTTGAGCTCTTTTTTGGTACTGTTTATTTTTCGTTTAAGAGGATTCGGAAAAGTATAGTCTGAAACTGCTGCGCAATGAAAAACTACATCGGGGCAATTAGTCGAAACTTCACTTTTCACCTTCTCGTACATTTGGCTAGCAGTTTCAACCCTTATCGCTTTTAGGTTTGCATTTGCTGGGGGATCAACTTGGCCGTGACCATAAATTAGAATTACTTCATGACCAAGCCTTGATGCCATATTTGCAATGCTTAATCCCATTTTTCCAGAGCTCAAGTTAGTCAAGACTCGGACTGGATCTATTCTTTCAATGGTTGATCCTGCGGTAATCAACACTTTTTTGCTCTGGTCTTTTCTAGTTTTTAAAGCCACTTTTAGCACAAAATCTAATACTTCGATTGGACTGGCAATCTTTGCCTTATTCTCTAAAATTATGGGCTCAACGAACAAGACACCATGAGTCTTAAGCGCCATAATATTTCTAACAATTATTTTATTTTCATACATGGATTGATGCATAGCCGGTGCAATCAAAATCGGAATTCCTGACCCGATCCCTACACTTAAAAGAGTCGTAACCGGTGAATCATCAATCCCACTTGCGAACTTACCTATTGTGTTAGCGGTGCATGGATACACTATAATCAAGTCTGATTTATTGTAGTCGGCTAATTCTATGTGTTCCAAATTCGGAGTCAAACTTGTAACGACATCATTGCCCGTCGCCCATTTCATTATCTCTTTGGTTATGAAACTGGCCGCAGAATTTGTCATGACGGGGTGTACTTCTGCTCCATGACGCATCAGCAATCGGCTTAAATCAATAGCGCGATACGCCGCAACACTCCCAGTTATGCATAATACTATTTTTTTCGAAATAAGTTGGTTGCCTTCCACGCCTATAATTTCTTTAGATGGATGATTGGTCTTAATTTGTTTAATCGTCAACGACACCACTTTATAGTCATTTATCGTTTCCTGAAGATAGTAAATCTTCAAGCTCACGCTTTTGCGAGGCATCCATGTGATATGTGTGTTCTTCATTGGGGAAAGTTCCATTTCTGACATCAAGGCAGTAGTCAGCAATTGCTTTTTTTACCAATTCGAATAATTCCAAATATCTTTTAATGAATTTGGGATGAAAATTAATATACAATCCAAGTAGATCATGAAGAACCAAAACCTGGCCATCGAGAAATCGACCAGAAGCTATGCCTATTATTGGGATATCAGCTCTATTGGAAATTATTTGAGCAACCTCTGCAGTCACCTTTTCTAATACGATTGAGAACGCTCCAGATTCTTCTAAAAGCTTTGCATCTTGAATCAATTTTAAGGCATCGTTGGCAGTCGTCCCCTCTAATCGAAAACCATGCACGATGGATGCTGTTTGTGGTTTAAGGCCAATGTGACCCATCACAGGAATTCCAAACTCTGTCAATTTTCTTACGATATTGAGGATCTCACATCCACCCTCCAGTTTGACTGCGTCGCAACCGCATTTAATAAATCTGATCGCATTAGATAATGCAGTTTCAAGCCCTGGCTGGTAGGATCCAAATGGCATATCCCCAACAATTAAAGCTCTAGTTGTGCCATTCCGTACTGCCCTACAAAAAATAAGCATTTCTTCCATGCTAATCGATCTAGTAGTTTCATAACCCATCATAACAGTAGCAGCGCTATCGCCAACTAAGATAATGTCAATGTCTACAGAATCGCAAATCCTGGCCAGAGAATAGTCGTACGCTGTAATCATAGTAATCCGTTTATTGGCCTTCTTCTTTTTCAGAATATCTTCGATCGTTAATTTCATGGTTTCTAGATTACTTTTGTTGGAAGGATACTACATTCTGAGCTTCTTACGCCATATCTGATGAAATTTGTGGTGTGAAGCAAGTTTAATTTGTTATCAAATTCGGAAACAAGCCTTAACAATTCAGTTTTATCCCAATTGGAGAGATCTTTAGCGAGCCTGATCATATTGGGAATGACCCGAACTAGGTTATCTACTATTGAAATAGTGGATGATTGAGATGTTCTAGATAATGGATTCAAATCAATCGAGATTACCTTTTTGCCTGAGTTGATAAGTGCTCCGGCTCTGTCTCCATCTTCCAATCCAAGTAAAACAGTATCCGCACAACCTATGCCTCTGTCATCAGCAAATTTCCTGTTACTTGATATCCCATCAATAATAAATTGAGGATCAGTTTGAATACCTAGCACACCTTTTGCACCGTTTTTACTTAACATATTGCCGATTATCTGAGAGCGTTTTTTACTGCGATGATACAAGTTAACTTCTAACTTTGCATTGACAATAGTACTCAATTCTACTATCTCCTTGCAGCAAAGGGCCGCCACATTCCCATTAACTGAAATAACCGGATTATTTGACAATAACAATAAAGAGCAAGCCACCTTTTCGGCGTGTAGGGCGCTATTAATCGTGCGTTCACCCAGCAAATAATCAAAAGCCTCTCCTCTTCCATGGGCCAATAGACCATGAGGGACGACTATCCCTTTCTTCAAGCCATCAACTAATTTTTCCCGTATAGTAAGTGAAAGGAATCTAGGATGTCCTTTCGGAATATTTTTAGCCAATTTTATAATTCTTCAAAAGTTTTGCCCCCATATTATCGACCTTGGAAACGATACAATGAGGTGCATACGGTCGCAATAAATTCAATACGGATTTTACTTCCTCATCTTGGACAATGGTAAATACTGTCCTTCCAAACAGTGCGAGACTGGAAATATAACCGTTCCGTGCAAGCATATTGATTATTGATTTGCAAGTTCCACCAACTATTCCCAAGCCGTCTGAAAATTCATAAGATAAACGCAAAAAGTTAGCTACTGTTGTGGATCTTAGGAGAGACTTTATGAATCGAATCGCCTTTTCAGTAAAGTCTTCATTTTGACCATCAAGGCATCTTGCAGTATCAAGAGGGGACAGACAAACGGCCACAATTGACATTTTTTCCAATGGAGTTGTCACTATCTTGCCCACTCCTGGCGCACCAGCTATTGTGCGTATTTCAAGGCCACCTAAATATTCTGAAATAACGGTTCCGAGTCCGGTTCTACAAGACAATTCTGCGCAATGTGCCACCTGGGCACAAGCTATTCGGGAGAGTTTCGTATCAAGAGCCTCATTTAACGCATATGAAAGACTCAAAGAAGCAGCACCACTTGAACCTAGTCCGAACCCTATGGGGATCTTTGATTCATGCTTAATGGAAACATGATAAGGTTTGTTAATTAACTTGAAATAATATGAAAGTACTTTCTCAGATACAACCGCATCATCCGTTGCAATACCATTAATTGAAATATTGAAGCTCCTACTTGGTACATTATCATAAACCACGACATTGGATATGACCCCTTCGGACAAAGAAACACCCGCCCCAATAGAGCCTGTTCTTAGCTCTGATGACTGGTCAACTACTTTGTGATAAAATCCTGTGATATGACAAGGGCTGTAAGCTTTGGATTTTGCAACAACGCGGGAGACCTGAAGCACTCTGGTAGATTTATAATCCTATATTGATATAAAAATAACGTTTAATTAGTATAAATCCATTTAAATTTCCAGATGCCGAATTCTGAACGCAAATTACAGGGTATAGGAAGTAGTATTCTAGTCTCATTGCCCTCAGAGTGGGTAAAGTCCAACTCTTTAAAAAAAGGCGATACTGTATCCATAGAAACCAGTAATGATAACTCTATAACGATTGTTCCTAAACAAGCAAAAAAAGGTGTGTTAAAAGAAGTAATTATTTCCTTAAAGGATCTTCCTAGCGAAAAACTAGTGAACCAAATTTATGGTTACTATTTATTAGGATATGAGATAATACAAATTTCTGGGAAATCTCCAATCAATTATGATACCCGTGATAGAATCAAATCCTCTATAAGTAAACTTGTTGGTTTGGAGATTGTCGACGAGGATAACCTTAACATTACAGTGCAGTTTTTGCTGGATGCCCACTCGATGGAAGTATCAAAGATTTTACGGCGTATGAGCTCAATCATAGGTGGAATGCACAGGGATACTATATCCTCATTGATTAAAGGAAATGAGATGACTACCAAATTGATCAGACAACGGGATGATGAAGTAGACAGACAATATTTTCTGATCGTAAGATTAATGAGAAGTGCTATGATGGATAGGAAATTAGCTGCAAGTCTGAATCTTAGTAATATAGACCTGCTAGACTATAGGATTGCGGCTAATCATATGGAAAGCGCGGGAGACCATATTTCATCCCTTGCGTCGTTCATGCATCCGTTTCAAGATGACCCATACATAATAGAACAAATCAAATCTGCAAACCTAATAATATCCCAAATGCATGAGCAGTCTGTCAAAGGCTTCATTGAAAGAGATATTGATAGTTCAATGCAAGTAATAAGGCTTTATTCAGAGTTTAATAAAGTCCTAAAAGTAGTAAACGATTATTATATCACTAGGAGAATGACGAGGCTTAATTCAGTTATTTCGACTGTAAATGCTACTTCAACTATGGACAAGCTAGCTAGGTGTTGGGTCGACATTGCTGACTTAATAAAACCGATGTATGGTGTTGAATAGATATTCACATGTAGATCACCATGTTACTATTACAATGAGATCAAATCATAAGCCGCAAATTAACCCTCATAAGGATTGACTGAAATCGGAGATTTGAAATGTCTTGAAACATCTTGTTCTTGAATTTGACAATAGAGTCTAATTTAGAATTTAATTTGGCCAAAAAATCATTTAGTAACAGTGATGAGTCAGATATTATTATTGTGGTGCAGAATGCCTACACTGTAAAAAAAGTACCTTGAATATGCCAGTTACCCATTACAAGCACAGGATTTTAAAAAAAGACAGGGTATTATTTAGAATTATAATCAAGAAATCTGACCCATTCTGGAAACCATAAATTTTCTTCAGGAATACCAATACCCTTTGAAAGAACAGAAGGGCTGTTAAAGTAGACCGCATTGGCACCAATTTCTTTAGCAAGGTAATCGTTTAATTCTTCGATAGTGGAAACCTTGCCAATATATTTATGCGCAATCAATTCACGGTTTTGTGTATACAGTCCTACTTGACGCCCATCAATAGTCGGAACATAGCTCACAACTACAGTAATTGATTTTGCTCCAGCCTGGTTCAAGTAGAAAATGGATTCTTTAACCGTTCCTCCAGTTTGAATTGTACCCTGTATCGAAGCAATTTTCTTTCCAGAAACAGATTCTCTTAGTACAAATTTTAATGACTTCTTTGAAGTTATCAATTTATTCTTACTAACGTGTTCTGAGAAGTCGGTCATATGGTCCGAATCGTCATATCTATCGTTTATTATCCCTTCTGAAATAACAAAATCATTATCATATTTCTGAAAAGCTCTGCAGAATCCTAGTGCCATTGGTCTAGGATAGTCAGGCTCAGCAAATGCACACTCGACATCGATATCTTGGCCTAGAAATTCAGCTTGGGTCTCTCCCATCCTTTTTCTTACTTCATAGACACTCTTTCCGTCAATGAATCCCGCTGCATGCGAATCTCGAATAAACTCAAAAGGATCCAACATAGTTCGTATTACAGGTAGAGAACAAATAGTCTCCTGACCTTTATTCGAATTTATTCGTACTAATTCTCCTGGTTTAATATCTTCGAATCTAAACTCAGGTATAAAGGCTCCTAATGAATTTTCAGATGCGACAATAAAAATTGTGCTCTCTGAATCTCTTCCCTTAACTAGAGGCTTAAATCCAGTGCTTTCTCTATAAGCATAAATTTCATCATTATTCAGGATTATCAAATTACCCCGAAGGTGTCGATCTAAAAACTCACATGCCCTCTCAGGGTTATTTCTGTCTAATAGTAATTTCTTGAAAATATAACATATCTTAAAAAGGGAATCCTTGTCCCTTGCATCACCCACACAGGGATGTAGATAGAGTTTGTCAGTATCTACAAGAAATCCATCAATTATCGCCGCAATTTCTTTCATGCTTGAAAATCTAGGAGATCTTTTGGAAAGGTACCCTAAGATCGCCTGCGAGGGATTATTAGAATGTCCTCTGAAAACCTCCGTAAAGTATTCGTCAGGAGGAAAGGGTCCAACGCCATCTTTGACGAACGTATCCGATATCAACTTCCAATATGCTTTTCCTCGATGCTGCAACATTCTCATAGATTGGATAAAGTATACGGGGATCCTATTACGGGAAGGTAAAAGGTCACACAGAGCAACTATGCCCGCCAATAGGAGGAAAATACAAGGGGTAAAATAAATTTGCTCTGGTATTCTAATTTTTTCTAAAACATTGGCGGGAGAGCCTGAGTTTAAAGATATTAATCACACAATGACTCACTCAAGGTAATGCAACTTGGTTTAATCGGTAAGGCTAATGTTGGCAAATCTACTTTTTTTAATGCAGCAACTGACCTTGCCGCTGAAACAGGAAATTATCCTTTTACAACGATTAAACCGAATGTTGGCATAGGATATGTTCGACAAAAATGCATTTGCACGGAATTTGAGATTAAAGATAATCCAATACATTCTATGTGTCTAGACGGGATTAGATTCATTCCGGTCCGTATTGTCGATGTTGCTGGGCTGGTACCCGGTGCTCATTTAGGGAAGGGCCTAGGAAATAAATTTCTAGATGAAGCACGACAAGTTGATGCATTAATTCATGTGGTAGACGCTTCAGGATCTACTGATAAAGAAGGTAAGTCGGCCGTTCCAGGTACGTTTAATCCATTGGAGGATATAGACTTCGTTGAAGAAGAATTTGACTTATGGTTATTATCTGTAATTAAACGTGATTGGACAAAAAGTGGAGAGGGAGCTTCAAGCGAGCAAATATTGTTAAAAAGATTATCTGGGCTGGGCATCAAAATTCATGTCATTGATGAATCTCTAATTGTCCATAATCTAAAAAATAAGAAGTTAAGCGCGTGGACTGAGGAGGAGATATTATCTTTTACTAAAACCTTAAGACACAAGTCAAAACCCCTTGTCATAGCGGCAAATAAAGCAGACATTCCTACATCGGAACCAAACATACAAGCAATGAAAGAGAAGTATGAACACGTTATACCTTGTACTTCTGAGGGAGAATCATTGTTGAGAAATGCAAAAAGGCATGGTATTCTTAATTACCTCCCAGGCGACTCCTCCTTCAAACCTAATGAGAACGTAAATCTCTCCGAAAGACAGCAGCGTGCTTTAGAGTTGGTATCAAATTTCATAACAAAATACGGCTCGACAGGGGTTCAAGAAACTATTAACCTCGTATGCTTCGAGATCCTCCAGAAAATTGTGGTGTATCCTGTAGAAGATGAGATCGAATTAAAGGATAAGAATGGGAATGTACTCCCAGAAGCATTTCTCGTCGACAAAGGCACAAATGCTAAGACTTTTGCAGCAATGGTTCATAAGGATCTAGAAAAAGGCTTCCTCTTCGCGATAGACGTAAGGACTAAGAAGAGAATAGGAGCTGATCATGTATTAAGCAACAATGACATAATAAAGGTAGTTTCTACATTAAGTAGGAGCTAATTTTTATATGCTTTGTTTGGGTATTGAAAGTACAGCACATACATTCGCAAGCTCTGTCATAGACCTTACTGACAATGAGAAGCAACCAATTATAGTATCAGATGCAAGGAGTGTTTACGTTTCTCCTGCAGGGTCTGGAATACATCCCAGAGATGCATCTAGACATCATGCCTCTGTGGCCTCAGAAATCGTAAATCAAGCATTGCTTTATGGAACGATAAAAAGTACAGATCTAGCGGCTGTGGCATATTCAGCCGGACCTGGTCTTGGACCTTGTCTTAGAGTCGGTGCTGTAGCGGCACGCGCGCTTTCTTCTTTTTACAATATACCTCTTATACCCGTTAATCACGCTATCGGACACATCGAATTAGGAATTGCTCTTACAGGGGCACAAGATCCCCTATTACTGTTGGTTTCCGGTGGACACAGCTTAATTGCATTATTAACTAACCGACGATGGAGAATAATAGGTGAAACACTTGATATTACACTTGGTCAGCTATTTGATCAATTTGGAAGACATCTTGGCTTTTCGTCTCCATGCGGACCAAAAATTGAAGAACTTGCCAGTAAATCCTCTGGCAATTATATAAAGTTACCGTATACAGTAAAGGGGAATGATATTACTTTTTCTGGCTTGCTTTCTGCATTAAAGAGGGCGTATACTTCAAAAATGTCGGTGAATGATTTGTGTTTTTCTCTTCAGGAGACGGCATTTGCTATGTTATCCGAGGCAATTGAACGAGCATTAGTAGTTACCAAAAAGAAAGAACTTTTAGTAGTAGGCGGTGTTGCCGCAAATATGAGGCTTGGAGACATGCTTGAAGCAGCTTGTAAGAGACATGGTGCTACGTTTAGAGTTTGTCCCCCAAAGTATTCTGGCGATAACGGCGCTCAAATTGCCTGGACCGGAGCTCTTCAATTTGCTTCTACTACCAAAACAGCAGTCAAAGTCTTGCAATCCTTTGTCAAACAATCCTGGAGACTAGACGAGGTCGATATTTCTTGGAGAAATCGGACAAATTAAGTATAGTATTTCCATGCCTTAATTAACTCCCTTAATTGATCAATGGCATAAAGAAATATATGAAAGAAGGCCAATTTTATGAAAAAATATAAGACCCAGAAAAAAGAAATTGTCATATATGCATGAATTAGGGCTGATAGTCTAAAATATTATATTGCTCATATTATAGTCCATGGCAGATGCACCCATAGCATACGGCATTGTCACTGCTGTCTTTATTGCATTTGGCGCAATTTGTTTTGCGGCAAGGACAAAGCGATTGGCAGGACAGAAGGACACCCGTTCAGAAACGGGTACTGCTGAAACTAAACGTTCACCTGCATAAAAAAAGATCAATCCCCCGCCTCTAGTATCCGGACGAAATAGTTGGTCTATTGTAAACTATGCAAGATATTGACTAGAGAATAACTCAAATGTGATGAGGAGCCAGATGGCCGCCCTTCCACTTCGGCTTCTGGATCTAAATTGTGATCATCTTTTGTGAAATTGTTGTCATCGTGATCTTTGTAGTGCCAGTAATGGTGATTCCCTAACGTTGCCAACAACGCTTACCACGAGTGGGATCAATATAAAAATAGTAAGCAAGAATAGTTTTGAATTAAAATCCATTATCCACCTTTATTGATTAAATAAAGAAACGTATGTGTACCAATTAGCAATCAGCTTCCTGGCGGTCATTTTCTAAAATACTATTTCACTATGTTAAGTACGGACTTCAATCATGTCCACGTACGCGCCATGATGGGCCGGTGCTGAGTTAGTCCCTTCTTTTAAAAAGCATTGGTACGTCGATTGTTAAGTGTCCCTAGAACCTAAGTTTATTTTTTTGTTACCAGTTCGATCTGGGACTTAATTTCTTTTGCCCACTTCCCACTATTAAATACACTGAACTTGTATTCTTGATCGCCAATATTTACCACCACTCTAGTTAAAATGATTCCCTCGCTTTTGACAGAGCTTATTTCTCCCAAAGGGATGTCCAGGACGAGCTTTCCGACTTTTTTTGAGAGAGTGGCTAGCTGTCCTTCAGTTTTTTCGAAGATGAGTCTTTGATTTGTTAGACTTAATATTCCGCTACCAATCTTATTTTCTGAACAGTCTTCCTCAATTATCAATTTTTCACCAGGATTAGGACTTATCTTAGGTGGCACATTTTTATTTGAAAACACTCGCTATATTATCATTGCATCTGTACCTAAAGCTGATTGCGAAGGGGGCAGAATCGAATATTTACTTATCAACTTTTTTTTCTAGGAAGGCTATCTCTAAAATAAGAATTCCCAAAATGTATCGTCATCAGGCACTTGACTCGAATTTAAGGAAGCAAAGAACCATTCATGAATCGAAAATGCTCTCTCTAGTAAAAAGCCTTGGTATTAGAACACCATTTATTTATCTAGTCGATCCCTCCAGAGCTGAGATAGTTATGGAATACGTTGCTGGCTTGAATGTGCGCGATATAATTAACAGATCAATATCCTTACAGATAGGAAAATATATTTCAATTCTGCATAACAATTCCATAATACACGGGGATTTAACCCCCTCTAATTTTATTGTCGGGGAGGAGATGGTAATTCTTGATTTCGGCCTTTCTTACCATTCAAATCGAGTAGAGGATAAGGCAGTCGATATAAGATTGTTCGGAGAAATTCTAAATGGATTATATCCGAGAACATACCAAAGTTTATACGAGAATTTCATCAAAGGTTATAAAACACATTCCGATAATCAAGATGTAACAAGCGTATTAAGAAACGTGGAAGAGATAAACCTTAGGCGTAGATATGCAGTACCTGATCAGTAGCAATTAGATAAATCCAAATAATAAACAACTATTTTAATCGTTACTCTTGACATTATTGTTGGATATGTTCAGATTGAACCGCTAATGGACCAAATTATATTTGCAAGCAAGAATGAAAATAAATTCAAAGAAATTCGCACGTTTTTAATTCGATATAATATTAAACTAGATCTGTTCCGACTAGATTTGCCTGAAATTCAGTCGGATTTTCTGGAAAAAATTGCCTCAAATAAAGCGTCTTTTGCATACGACATTATCAAAGAAAAATTAATAGTAGAGGATACAGGATTGTTCATTCATATTCTAAATGACTTTCCAGGCCCATATTCTTCTTTCGCATTGCGGACTATAGGAAACTCAGGAATACTTGACATACTAAAACGCAAACGGAACAGAGCCGCAACATTCAAGTCAGTAATTGCTTTCAACGACGGAAAATCCGTCAGGGTTTTTAGTGGAGCAGTTGTAGGAAGAATAGGTCCGTATATTGCAAAAAAAGGCTGGGGGTTTGATCCCATCTTCATTCCTTCAGGCTTTGATAGAACTTATGGTGAATTAGGGTCGAAAAAGGTTGAAATATCTCACAGGACCATGGCGTTAAAAAAATTTATTGATTGGTATAAAGTCTGCTAATCTGACCAAGACGCCGTTTATGACAACAAATTATTTTCGTAACCAGGAATCCACCTGCTAACCGACCGCTTGTTATTTTGAAAGACTACTATACGGGAAATTTCACTTTCGTCCATAATGGAAAAATTCGGCAGGACACCACAAAGTGCCTTTGCATATGACCTTATTTCAGGCATCTCTAACATATGAGACGCCTCCAGTCGTAATGTTGACATACCTATGTGCATATATGATTTTAGCTCAATAAAATGTGGGTTACCCTCTGCAATCAAGTTTGCGAAATCCTGGATAAAATTTAATGAATCATTAACCCCTCTTATCAGAGTGATTCTGATTACAGTCCTAGTGTCAACTTGTGATAGAAAGAATAAGCTTTTTTTCCATCTTTCCCAGGCATCTGCATACTTTGGTCTATTTACTATATGAAATATTCTTCTAGATGGTGCATTAGTAGACAAGTAAATTTGCGTAGGTAATGAATCTTCTTCAGCAAGTCTATAAAGCATATCTGGCTCCTGCCCATTGGTAACAAGAAATATTGATTTCGTTGCAGCCAATCCTTTCAAGTATCTGATTAATTGAGGTAATTTAGGATACATGGAAGGTTCGCCCGAAAGAGAGATAGCGTAATGTTGAGGGAGAATTGATTCTTCAACTTTCTCTCGATGGGCTCTTTTATTACCAAAATATCCTACAATTAGTTTTTTCCTTTCCCGTAGGAGATTATTTACAATTGACTCGGGCTCGTCAACTAAGTTTTCAGGCATTTGTAGCGTATCGTAGAATTCCGTAGGTCGCCAACAATATATACATCTATTTTCACAGTTCATAGCAGTGGGTGTAAATTCCATGCATCTGTGCGTAGATATGCCATAGAATTTGTGTTTGTAACATGTGCCCTCTCCGGTGAAAGATTTTTTAGTCCAGTGGCAAAGCTCCACAGCTGAATGATTGTATATACCGTACTTAGCCCTCCTCAATTTTGATGCTGCAAGGGGAGATATTTTTACTAAATTTTCAGATTGGACGTGGGAGATATATTCGTCAGAACAGCTCATGGGGTTAAATTATTTAAGATAGCATTTAAATCTTTGAATCAAGATTAAAGATTTGGATTCACTATTTACTTCCCGTATGGTTGGGATTATGCTGTTCTGAATGTCTAGGGCAAAAAACTCAGCTACTTGGTTGAGGTAATCAGACGAATGTGGATCACACTTAAATTTTGGGCATCAAAATTATTTTCCCACTACGGTGAAATCTATGTTACCGTAAATACAAACAAATTCATAATTCTTCTAGATCGAGCCTTCAGATTTAATCTTGTCAAAAAATCTTGGCTTCAATGAAATAAAGTCCAGCGGTTTTCTTATATGTTTATTGATGAAATTTCAATAGCGGTATCGAAAACTACAGTACCTACGTTTC
>Ga0075425_100002261_pt1 | contig 19246 bp, 21 predicted proteins | sample SoiMethybrSBSTD4_FD_75300 | JGI IMG/M metagenome (GOLD analysis project Ga0075425, IMG submission 75300) | Bulk soil microbial communities from a Populus tree surrounding site in Tennessee, USA - Soil MetaG P. TD hybrid SBSTD4 | ecosystem: Environmental > Terrestrial > Soil > Tree plantation... | reverse complement strand
AACATGCTGCGCGCGTAGCAGCGCCTTGTGGCGGAACCCATCTAGATGACTTCGCCCGTGCGGTCGAAGGTATCGCGGTCGAAGGTATCGCAACGATTGTCGTCCACCGGGGAGGCCGCCACACTGGAAACTCCTGAATTGTTGCAATGGCATTTTCGATCGCTGTCTTGAGCGGGGAAGGCGGCGGCATGGCCTGCATCACCAGTGGTGCGGAAAGAAGAACTTGCGCAAGAAAGAGGGGATCACGATGCGCAGTCGAATTGTTCTGGCGTTCCTGCTTGTCATAGGCGCGCTCTGGCTAAACCCGGAGAGCACCCAAGCCCAGGCCCCGCAGCAGAAGGACAGGCTCGGCGTCCCCACTCGCGAGCAAATGCGCCAAAAGATGAACGAGAACTTACTGGTGCTGATGTGCGGTTCGTTGGGCGCGCCCTATATTCAGCTCGGGCACGACATTTCGGTGGTCGTCAACGATGGCGACAGTCTGCGCATCCTACCCGTGGTCAGCGACGGTGCCCTAACCAACGTGCGCGACGTGCTCTACCTGAGAGGCGTGGACCTCGGCATTACCACCGTCCAAATCCTCAATACACTCAAAACCTCCAACGAGTTCGGGCCCAACCTCGACCGGCAAATCACCTACATCGCGCCTCTGTCGGTCGACACCCTTCACATCCTTGCGCGGCCAGGTATTGAACGCATCGAGGACCTCAAGGGCAAGAAAGTCAGCTTCAACAGCAAGGGGAGCGGCACGGCGCGCTTCACTCCGCTGGTGTTCAAGGCGCTAGGCATTGATGTCGAGGAGACGACGATGGCACAGGGCGATGCGATTCAGGCCATGCGCAACGGTGAGCTCGATGCCACGGCCTGTTCGTGTCCGATGCCGCTGCCGGCGTTTCCCGCCGTCAAGCCGGAATGGGGATTTAAATTCCTCGATGTTCCATACGTTCCGGCCTTCGAGCAGGACTACGTGCCCGCCAACATCGCCAATGAGAACTATCCAAATCTGGTCGCCAAGGATCACAAGGTCCAGACCATTGCGACCAGTACAATCTTGATCGCCTTCAACTGGACGCGCGGTTCCGACCACTACAAGCGCATTGAAAAATTCGTCGATGCGTTCTTCAGCAAAGCCGAAGAATTACGCAAACCGCCCCGTCATCCCGCCTGGCGCGACGTCAACATGGCAGGGACGATACGCGGCTGGCAGCGCTTCGCTGCCGCTCAGGAGTGGCTCGATCGCAATGCCGCCAAGCCGGCGCCGGTGCCGGCCGCCGTCGATAGTACAGTGGCGCGGGCACAGGCAGCGCGCTCTGCTCCCCGGGATCCGGCCGAGCAGGAACGACTGTTTCAGGAGTTTTTGAAGTGGTCGCAAAGGCAAAAACCGTAAGACACTTGCGACTGGCCGCATGGGACTGCCTCACGCCCATCATCTGCGGCGCCAATGAGGTCTCAACGCAGAGAGAACGGAGCCACGATGAAGCGAGCCTTGTTTGTTTTCGTGTGCGCGACATTGGCTTACGGCGGCGCGGTGATGGCACAACCCTATCCGAACCGTCCGATTACCCTGATCGTCCCTTATGGGGCCGGCGGGCCTCTCGATACCCTTGCGCGTATCGTGAGCGATCGGATGCGGGTGCCGCTCGGCCAATCGCTGGTGATCGAAAATGTGACGGGCGCGTCAGGCACGGTCGGCGTCGGTCGCGCCGCGCGATCGGCGCCAGACGGTTACACCGTCAGCGTGGGCAACTGGCCCACTCACGTCGTCAATGGTGCCACCTTTACGCTACAATACGATTTGCTAGCCGACTTCGAACCGGTCGCACTCCTGTCCAGCAATCCTTATGTGGTGGTGGCGAGGAAGGACCTGCCGGCAAAGGATCTTCGCGGGCTAATCGCCTATCTCAAGGCGAACCCCGATAAGGTCACGCTCGGCACGGCAGGACCGGGCTCCGGGCAGCACGTGAGCGGAGTTTACTTTCAAAAGGCGACCGGCACGGTGTTGCGCTTTGTGCCCTATCGAGCCGGCTCCTCCGACATAATGAAGGACCTCGTGGGCGGCCACATCGATATGACCTTTGATCAGGCTATCTCTGCGCTTCCCTACGTGCGCAGCGGCGACGTCAAGGCCTATGCTGTGACGGCCAACACCCGGCTCGAGGTGGCCCCCGACATCCCCACGATCGACGAGGCTGGCGCACGCGGTGTGCACATTTCCACCTGGTCTGGTCTGTGGGTTCCGAAGGGCACGCCAAAGGACGCCATCCGAAAGCTAACGGGCGCTGCCATGGAGGCGCTGGCCGACCCGGCCGTGCGCAAGCGGCTCGCGGACCTGGGCCAGTTGATCCCAGCAAAGGAGAAGCAGACAGCAGAGGCGCTCGGCGCCTTCCACAAAGCCGAGATAGAGAGATGGTGGCCGATCATCAAGTCGGCGAACGTCAAAGTTGAGCCCGCGCGGTAGACCTCGCACTCGGCATTTTCCGTGGGTGAGCAGACCAAGGCCACCATCGAGGGGTATTCCCCACCTTGCAATCGGCGTGCGCGCCGGCGCCGAGCCGGTCAAGGTGGGGCTACCAGCGCGCTGAGCTTCCGCGAACCCCCAAGTCTGGGTCCGCAACACCCTCGATTTCTGAGGGGATTTCAGGCGGGGGCCTCGACGTGACCCGCAACCTCAGTACCGGCGCACGCACGCGGCGCACCCTCACATGCGGAGCCATCAACCACCACAGCTCCGCCACCCCTGGCAAAGCACCGTTGCGAAAGGCGCTGCGTCAGCCGCCCTTCTTGAGGGCGGCGTACCCAGCGGTCACCTCATCCTTGTGGGCCGCGAAGGCGGCTAAGACTTCGGACTTCTCGCTCGTTGGTACCTTGAACACATCCAGCGTCCGTCCAAGTTCCGCTGCAACTTCATCGAATTCTGCGGGTGAGATGCGCAGGTTCCGGTGAGCCTCCTCAAGACCGAGGGGCGTCTTGCCGGGCTTCGTGGCCGTGAACGGAAAGGGTCCACCCGAAACGTTACAGACCCACAGCGTTCGCATGAACTTGAGGCCAGGCAACCTTCCGAGGTTCTTGGTGTGCCATTCCCGCAGCTGAGGGTTCTTGGATTTTTGGCCAACGATGGGGTTCTTCACCACTGCATCGCTAAAGTGATCCACCACGGCCGCGATAGCGAAGACGCCACCGAGCCGTTCGTACAAACTCTTCGCAGGCGTGGCTTGCTTCTCCTGCGCGCTGGCCTTCTGCGATCCTGCCAATTCTGCTCCGACCGGAGCTGCGGACAACGTCAGCCCCGCAACCACGCTGCGTCTTGAGATAGCTATCTGGGCAGCCCGTGCCATGGTCAGCTCCTTGCGATTGTTGGTGCAGTGCATGTCAAAGTGACGACCCTTCGCCCCGACCTCGCTGAACACGTTTCAGCATCGTTTTTCTGAACTTGCTGGATCTAAGCAGGATGCTGGCGGCTTATCTGTTTTGGGCGACCTTGCCCGGAACTGCTTGGCCAGCGAACGTCTGCTACCCAGTCCCTGTTGAGTTGGCGTTGAGTGGGCCCACCACCTCGCCGGTCGTGAGGTCCAGAAGCTTCTGCAGCATGTGCTCCATCTCCCGTCTCCGCCAATGGCCGCATCGGACCGCTCCTCCAGTCCCCATGGTTTTGCCGTTGGATGAAAGGGGTGGGAAAAAAGTTCCCGGGCTAGCTTGCGCTGCAATACAACGGCTGCCGGGAACCTTTTTGTCGACCTGGACATCTCATGCACGAACCGGTGAGGTGCGTTATGTGGCGGCTTCGCAGAAAAGCGTCGGCACCGATCTTGGAGCGCGCAAACGAGTTGGAGCGCGCAAGCGAGCATGAGCTAATCGCCCTTGCCCGCAGTGCAAGCGCAGCCGCCATTCAAGAGATCATGCGACGCAATAACCGGCGGCTGTTTCGCAGTGCCCGCAGCATTCTCGGCAGTGACTGGGAAGCCGAGGAGGTCGTACAGGACGCCTACGTGAAGGCCTTTCGCGCGCTTGAGACGTTCCGGGAGGAATCCCAACTGGGCACGTGGCTCACACGCATCGCAATCCATGAGGCGCAAGGCCGGTTGCGGGGCCGGCGCGAACACTTGCCCTTAAGCGAACTCGACGACAGAACCATGGGCGAGATCATCCAATTTCCAGGAACGGTTGGAGCCGTCATCGACCCCGAGCGTCAAACGGCGCTGACCGAGATTCGAAACTTGTTGGAAGAGGCGATCGATGCGCTCCCTAAGCCTTTCCGCGAAGTTTTCGTGCTCCGTCAGGTGGAGGGCTTGAGCGTCGAGGAAACCGCACAAGTTCTTGCCATTGCACCCGAGACGGTCAAGACGCGGCTACATCGGGCGCGCACACGACTGCAGCGAACACTCCAGGATCAATTGGCGCCCGCGCTCAAGGACACCTTCCCGTTCGAGGGCGAGCGATGCCGACGGCTCACGGGCGCCGTGCTTCGCCGTCTCGGTCGCAGTGGGCTGAACTGACTGACGGCCCGCCGAGCCTCGGTCGTCGATCTCTTGCCTCCATCAACGAACGTGTCGCCCCTGGGATCGGGAGCGAAGATGTGCGCCCAACAGAGATGGGGTGGGGTCCACACGTCACCGATGAAGTGTGAAGTACCCGAGGGGAGCATCCCGACCGCTCCACTGCTTCCACGGCGTTTTGTGAACGATTGCCCGCTAAACTTGGTGGCAAGGCTCAGACGAAAGGACCCTGGGTCCAGCTTCCCCACTCGGTCTCTCGTTGATATCCACCGCGGCCGCCACAATGCAGCTTACGCTTCTACAGGGGGCATTTGGGTACAAAATACTTGCCGTTGCCCCAATCGCGATGCACCGGATCCAACCCTGCCGGGAGCAGTCTATATCATCCAGGCTCGCCATCGCATGGCATCCAACCGCCCTTGGGCCAACCAGACCTATGGACTTGAAGAGTGAGCTTGCCGTTCGGGGCAGACGTCCTTCCTGCCAGCGCAGAGCGCTCCAGAACGACCGGACGGTCCCTTTCGGATCGCGTGGCGCTTCATCGCATGATTGTCGGCTACGCGGCCAGTAGAGCCCCACCGGTGCCGTAGCCGACGCTGCAGCGCCAGCCCACGCTGGGCTAAAAGGGATCGCGAGGTCTCGTGAAGCGAATGGGACCCAGGAGATCTGTTGCAATGCTGCGCCGCCTAACCAAGCGCCTTTATGACAACGCCTATCTGTTGCTGAGCTTCATGGCACTATGCTGGGCGGGCAATCAGGTGCTCGGCCGCGCTGTAGCCGGCCACATCCCGCCGATTACCTACTCCTTCCTGCGATGGTCGCTGGCGACCGTGATTGTGCTGCCATTCGCGCTTGCGCATGTGCGGCGCGACTGGCCGGTGATCCGCACTCATTGGCGCTACCTCACCTTTGTTGGCGCCATCGGTGGCGGTCTGTTCAACACGTTGCAGTACATTGCCCTCAACTACACCACGGCCTTGAACAGCGTCGTGCTCAACTCGACGGGGCCAATCTTCATCGCCATGGTAAGCTTTCTCATCTATCACGAGCGGCTGACAATGCGGCAGGCGGGTGGCACGGCGGTGTCGACGACCGGCGTATTGGGTATCATCACCAAAGGCGATCTCAACGTCCTCAACGCGCTAGCCTTCAACAGCGGCGATCTCCTGTTGTTGACCGGTATGGCGACCAACGGCATCTATACTGCCCTGCTCAGAGATCGCCCAGCGATCCACTGGCTCAGTTTTCTCTTCGTCCTGTTCCTGGTGTCGGCGCTGGTCGTGTTGCCGTTTTTGACCTGGGAGATAGCGTCGGGTGCCCGGATGGAGCTGACGCCGTTTACGGTTGCCGCCGTCGGCTACATCGCGATCTTCCCGAGCGTTGTCGCCTACATTTGCCTCACGCGTGGCGTCGAACTGATTGGCGCCAACCGCAGCGGCATCTTCCTACACATGATACCGCTGTTTGGGGCGTTGCTGGCAATCGGCTTGCTCGGCGAGCCATTGCAGGTGTTTCACGTCATCGGCTTTGCGCTCATCCTTTGCGGCGTGGCTTTGGCGAGCCGGAAAGGGGGATGATCGTTGCCGTCCGCTGCGTGCGGCAGTCGCGGCGGATCGCACCTATGCTTCTTCTTCACCCAGACGGGTACGCCCGCCGGGTGCGTAAGGTAATTTCAGCGAGCCGCGCTGACCGTCGGTCGAGAGGGGCGGCTGGGGCGAATTTCCCCACTGGATCGCAACGCATTCGCTATCAAGCCGAGTCCTCGTCAGAGCTACTCGATCAACTCGTCGGCACGGGCGAGCAACGCGGGAGGTATGGTCAGCCCGAGCGCCTTGGCCGTCGCAAGGTTGATAACGAGGCTCGAACTTTGTTGGTTGCTCGACGGGAAGGTCCGCAGGCTTGGCGCCCTTGAATATCCGGTCGATGTAACCGGCTGCGCGCCGATAGAGATCGGGATAGCTCGCAGCGTAGCTCATGAGCCCATCGGCGTCGACGAATTCTCTGGTCGCATAGATCGCCAATGCGCCATGCTTCCTCGTCAAATCGACGATCTGTTGGTGCGGCTCCTTGCTTGCATGATCAAAGGACGCCTCGTCGTCCGAGCTTGGCTAGGCGAGTGCCAACACGGCGCTGGATCCTCGCCCGGCCCTTGGCGAGCCTGCACGGCAAAATGCAGGCGATTGAGACGGCGCTGCACACGAAACCCGATTGACAAGGCCGGTATATCGTGTATATGCACTATATGCGTAAGAAAGCCGCCGACGCGTCTTTGCCGCAGATGCTTCTCGACACCTGCATGTGTCACAAGGCACGCATGGCAGCTCGCGTCGTCACCCGCGCGTATGACGATGCGCTTCGACCGACGCGGCTGCGTGCAACACAAGTATCCGTGCTGGCGGCGGTTGGCGCCCGCGGCGCACTCTCGATCAAGTCGCTGGCCGATACGCTGCAGATGGAGCGATCGACCCTGACGCGCAATCTGCGACCACTTGAAAAGAGAGGCTACGTAGAGCTCGCTCCTGAGCGGCGATACAGAAGTCGCGTTCTGACACTCACCCCAACGGGTCGCGCTGCGCTCGTTACAGCATTACCGCTCTGGGAAGGCGCTCAGCGAAAGCTCAGAGGACGCGTGGGCCAGCATCGCTGGTCCGCAGTGCAGGACGGGCTGGCCATTCTGGCCCGGGAGAACCACCAGTCAGAATCGTAACGCCGCGATCCGTTGCCGCCCAGGTGGGCGAGCTCGTGGTCAAGTTAAGTGCATATACACGAAACATATGGGCATAGACACCAACGACACAAAGGAGCCAGAGAGATGGGCAAGTTCGACCGGTTCGCATTCGCCGCGAGCCCACAATTCGACGAAGCAGCCACGCGTGTGGCATTTGCCAAAGCCGTTCCGCTCCAGACGCTCATAATCTACTGCTACGATCCAAGAGCCGCAGAGATCCCGAATGCCGTGGCGAAATGGCTTGGCGCGGAGGAGTACCCAGGTCGCGTGATTGTCGACCAGAACGGCAAGCGCGTGGCGTCCACGACGACCATTTTTCCAATCGTCGTTGCGGGTGGGCGTGCGGTCGACGCTCTGCGATCGATCGCAGTCGCCCAGCATCTGTTCGGCGTCCTGAACATCGTCGTCGTCCACCACTCCCATTGCGGTGCGACGACATTTACCGCGGATGGCATCATCGAAGCCTACCAGCACGAGCACGACGTCGACATCTCCGGGCTCTACGATCGTGGCAGCATCTGTATTGAGGACTACGAAGTGTCATTGCAGCGCGATACGGCGCTCATTCGAGCGCATGCCGGCACACCCAGACATGTCAACATCTTCGGCCTGTTCTACGACATCGACACCGGTTCACTGACCGAGGTCGTCAATGACCGGGCGCAGGCAGCGCTGCGGCACGGGAGCCCTTGAGATTGAGCAGCGGGAACCATCGGGGCCGACCGCCGGTCGATCGAGGCATCAACGGCGCATCGCGCGACCAAACGAGAGCAAAAGGTCTAGCATGGCAACTTACAAGGGCGAATGCTTCTGCGGTGCGGTTCATATCGAGGTAACCGGCGATCCGGAGGGCATGGGTTACTGCCACTGCCGATCGTGCCGCTCGTGGTTTCGGCGCACCCGTAAATGCCTTTACACTATGGAAACCCGACGCCGTCCGCATCACGGCTGAAACGGAACACGTCAGCGTATTTCAGAAGACGCCATTGAGCCAGCGACACTACTGCAACAACTGCGGTGGCCACCTGATGAACCACCATCCGACGATCGGGCTGACAGATGTCTTCGCAGCCATGCTGCCATCGCTGAGGTTCGCCCCTGGCCTTTTCCCATGCAAGATGGCCTGCCGAAGCTGAAGGATTTCCCGAAGGAATTCGGCGGGTCGGGCGAACAACTCTCAGAATAAACACCGTCACAGTCAGTGAGCGTACCTAGCCTATCCGGCAAGGCAACGTTGAGGAACTTGCCAAAGGAGCTCAAACATGGGGCGCGCAGCGCCTCGTTGCCAGTATTCTCGATAAGGTGCCCCATCGCCCGCGGTACGCTGCCGACGTCGCCGGCCTTCGAGCCTCGACCGCCCTGGGAGGAGCTGTTGTCTCTGCCACGATATCCTCGAAAGCTCATCGACTGGCCATGCCGGCTGAGGCTCAGTCCACGCCGCGAGACGCTGGGTGAGAATCCCCGCTCGCGGCGGGCTGGGTTCAAGCAAGCAAACTCAGGTGCAGTATTGCAAGGGCACGTGGAAACGCCTGGACGTGGGCCACAGCGGTATTCTTGAAGGCAAGGACCTCGCACGGCCGAACACGCCCAAGTCCGCCGCATCAGTCAGGTCGAATGAGCCGCGCTTTGGGCCGATCGACGGTCTGCCGGCCGCGTTTGAACGAAGCCAAAACCGGCGCGACGGTAGCTACCGTCTCAGCGCGGCTGTTGGCGTCGATTATAACGATATCGGCGGGATTGCCGACGTCGATGCCGTAGTCTCTTAGGTTCATGAGACGAGCCGACCGATCAGTGATCATGGCGAACAATTCTGCGAGGCGATCCGGTTGGCCGACCTGCAGAATATTTGCATGCAGATTTGCAATGCGGATGAGCGAGCCGTCCCCGAATGGCGTAAACGGATTGAGAACGTTGTTTGATGAGATCGAGCAGTTACAACCGTGCTCGGCGAAGAAGTTAGCATCAGCGACGCAGCGTGGCACATTGTGGTCAACGTGGCGCGCCAGGACGAAGAGATCAGTCGCAGGCAGCACGGTGACCGCAACGCCCACATCTGCAAGGCGATGCGCAATCTCAGCCTGTCGCGCGGGCGGCAATCCTGCTAGTTTTGTCGCGTGGCCAATCGCGACCCGGCCGCCAAGCCCGTAGCGCTCCGTCAGGTCGGCCACGAGGTGTGTATCGAGACTCGAGGGGTCGTGACCAGAATCGATATGCATGTCGATATCAACGTCATATTCGCGTGCGATTTCGAAGATCCGATTGATCTGACCCGGATGATCGACATCGTAATTGGGAGCCGCACCGATGACGCGTGCGCCCATGTCGAGCCCCTTGCGCAGCGCGGTTTCAGCCTCTGGCGCAGTCGTCATGCCTTCCTGCGGAAATACGCAAATCTCAAGATCGACTGCCCAGGCATACTCCTTTGCGAGCGCCTGTAGTGCCTCCACACCACGCACGCCCACAGGAGCATCGATTTCGGCGTGGGTGCGGATGCGCGTCGCTCCTTGCTTAATGCAGCTCTCGAGCGTGGCCTTGGCCCTATTGTAGATGTCCTCAACGGTAAAGGTATTCTTGATCGCCTGTACGCGTCGCATGTGGTCGGGTTGCGACCTGCTCGGCTCCGGCGAACACCGATCGATGATCCGCGATTTATCGAGGTGGATGTGCGTTTCGATCAGACCGGCGCAACAAAGAAGCCCGGCAGCGTCATGGCGGGGTGCATCTGCCGTGATCGCGGGCTCGATGGCGGCGATGCGACCTTTCGCGATGCCTAGATCGACGGTTCTGTCCTCCGACCGGGGTAGGCGGGCGTTGGCAATCACAAGATCCAGCATCACTGTCATCCTCTAGCATCGGGCGACGTGGGTATCGCGCATGTCTTCGTATTCGCCAATGATGGCGCTCATCTGCTCGACCTGGAAATGCAGTTACCTGCCTAGTCGATCGCAAGTCTTCGCTCCTTCGCTAACGGCCGCGTCGACGAGCGAGGCGGGCAGCAAAGCAGTGTGCCACGAGTCGACCTATCGACGTGCGGAAGCGCGTCACTTAGCTCGGGGTCGACCGGTTGCGCCAGTTTGGCAGGCCATGCATGCGTTCTACGCGCCAACCCCAACAGAACGCCAAACTCGGAGGCTAGTCCCGCGGCATGATCGCCCCCAGCCGAAGAGCGGAGAGGTCAAACTTCCCGGCCGCGATCTCTTCAAAGCCGAAAGACAATGCCGTCCAGGGGTTTGCGCGTCTCTTTTAATCCCGGTCAGGCGCCCCAAGCGGGAACAGCGGGCGGAACGGCCGAGCCTCCTCTACCGCTCGGGCGAAGGATGGGCGCGCAAGCAGCCGTGCGCGGTAGGCGCGAAGCACCGGGAAGGCCTCGGAAATCCGGTGAGTCCAGTCCGCATAGAAGAGTGAGGGCGCCGCGGCACAGTCCGCCAACGTGAAGTCCGCACCCGCAGCCCAGGTCCTGCCGGCAAGCTGCCCTTCGAGCCAGGCGTAGGCGCGCTCCAGCCTTTCCGTAGCCAGCGCTAGTCCTTCCTGTCGTTTCGCCCGATCACCCGTCAGTGCGCCATCTACCGCGTGCTGCACGCAGTTCATTACGTAGAGGTCGAAGAAGCGGTCGAGGAAGCGTACGTCCAGCGCGACCATCGGATCTGCGGGTAAGAGGCGCACCGGCCCGGTATGCACGTGCTGAAGGTACTCGATAATGATGCTGGTCTCGACGACATTGCGCTCACCGTCCACCAACAGCGGGAACTTGCGGAGCGGCCAGCGCCGCAGCCACTCGGCCGAGTGTTGCGGCGTATCCGGCCCAAGGCAACGGAATTCGAATGGCGTACTGTTCTCGTACAGCGCGATGAGCACCTTCTGCGTGTAGGAGGAGAAGGGGTGACCGTAGAGCACCAGCGGCATCGTAGAAATCTCCGTGAAATACGCCCTCTGAACGAATGAGTGGAGGCTGCAGGGCTCGGTGTCGAGGTGCCTTCACATCTTCTTGGTGTTTCCAGGTCCTCAGCCATGCCAATGTAGCACCGTTTCTGTTCCGTGGTGATCCGCCGGCCTCGCCATATGGTGATCAGGGACGATCGGCCCCACTTGACCACGTCGTCAGCCTGAACAAGCCGACTTGGAGAAAGTTCGAGACCGAGAGCCTTGGCGGTCACCATGCTTAGGGCCACCTCAAAACGCATCGGCTGTTCCACGGGAGCGTCTGAAGCTGACATGGCAATGGCTGGTCGCTTCCCCCTGATGCCGTGAGCAGCTGAGAGCCGATTGTGGTAACGTGCGTGGAGACGGCTACCTCGAGGCCCACTACCGGTGCGAGCGTTGTCGTGATCAAGGGCAATCTCACCGCGTAAGGCTTAAATTTGGCGATAGCAGCATACACGTCATCGCTGGAATTGGCGGACAACGCCAGGGGTGAAGTGGCGGATCTCCTGGATCTGCAGTTGGCGCCCCTCGGTTTGGCCGCGATGGATTCGCTTGCCCCGCAACCCGAGCAGACAATTGTCGATATTGGCTGTGGGGCAGGCCAGACTGTACAACAGCTCGCAAGCAGGGTCGGGCCGCGAGGCCACGTGATCGGTGTGGATATCGCGCCTCGCGTTCTCGAAGTTGCACGATCCAGAACCGCCGGCCTAAGCCAAGTTGAGCTCATTCAGGCCGACGCTGCCACCCTTGCCCTGCCGGACGGGATGGCAGACGGCGTATATTCGCGATTCGGCGTCATGGCACTTGACGACCCAGTTGCCGCCTTTGCCAATTTTCGCCGGATGACTAGGGTTGGTGGCCGACTTGCCTTCGTGTGCTGGCGATCGCTGGAAGAAAATGAACTCGATCTCGTCCCACTGCAGGCTGCGGGGCTCGATATCCCAATCGATAGGACACCCTTCAAATTCGAGCGACGTGACTATGTGTTGGGCGTTTTGCGGTCGGCAGGCTATGCCAAGATAGAGGTCGAGGCGTTCGATGCGAGAGTTTCGAGCGGAAATCTCGACGCTATGATGACGGTGCTGACGAAGGTGGGGGCCCTCGGGAAGCTCTTACGCGAAGCGCCGGCGCTCCTTTCCAGTGTCGAACCCAAGGTTCGAGCGGTGTTGGCTGGTGCACGCGACCGCGACATCAGTCTTAAGGCCGCCACTTGGATCGTGTCGGCGACTGCCTGACGAAAACAACCAACGCCCCAGGGCTTCGGCATCCGATGGCAAAAGCCTCCTCAAGCTGGATGTCTCGTCGTCAAACACTGACGTGCGTGGCGTCAGCAATGGCTTGCGCGACCGCAGCGAAGCTTGCGATTGCCGGTCCGCGCCGTAGCAATGGCCTTGCCGCGAATTGCCACGGGCCAATTTTTTCGACAAGCGGACCTAATGCCGACCTTTACGGGGCAGGGGATGATTACCCTGTCCCTGACGTTTCATTGGCACGAGCGCAGGGCAACCCGTGGGAACCAAAGTACCGCGTTGGCGCGTTCAGTCACCTGGATGCCCTCTATCCTACTCGTCAGATCAACCGCGCTGCCAAGCCGTGGATGTTCAAATGCTCGTCTGGCGACGTTCAGTATCGATTTCGCGGGGCTGAGTATTCCCTGTCCGACTACATGTCGCGCAATCCCATTACTGGCCTGCTGGTGTGCAAGGAAAATCAGATCATTTTCGAAAGCTACCAGTACGGTCGGACGGACCGTGATCGATTCGTTTCGCAGTCGATGGTCAAATCGATCATGGGCATATTAATCGGGATTGCGATCTCCGAGGGGGCGATTAAATCGGTCGACGACAAAGCCGAAGTCTATGTCCCGGGCCTCAAGGGAACGGAGTACGGGGCGACCGCAATCCGGGATCTTCTCCACATGTCTTCGGGAGTCGATTTTGGGGAAGATCGGGACGGTGGACGCGATCTCAATCAACTCTGGAAAGACATGGTCACGGGGTCGAGCGTTCACGGCAAGGGGACAATCCCCAGCATCGCACAATTCAATCGCCGCATAGCACCACCCGGCACAAGGTATTACTACGCAAGCATTGAGCCAGACGTGCTGGGAATGGTGCTTCATTACGCCGTCAACAGATCGGCATCCGAATATCTGCGCGATAGAGTATGGGAACCTATCGGCGCCGAGGCCGACGCGAAATGGCTCTTGGACGCCGAAGGATTCGAGCTTGCCCACTTCGGCTTTAATGCGGTGTTGCGCGACTACGCTCGCCTTGGCCGCTTGCTCGCCCATGACGGCGTTTGGGACGGCAAACAGATCATTCCGTCGCAGTGGATGATCGACGCCACGACGGTTCGGCCATCGGACGCTTTTCTCCTACCCGGAAGAGCAACGAAGCTGTTTGGCTATGGCTACCTGTTTTGGTTATTTGGCGGGAACCGCCGTCAGTTCGCACTGGTCGGCTACAAGGGACAGTACGTTTGTGTCGATCCGGTCTCCAAGCTGGTCATGGTGCAAACGGCGCTCGACGCTCCAGGGGCAGACTTCAATCTGGAGGCCTGGAGCCTTTGGGCAGCCATAGTGGAGCAGTACGGTCAGCAACCTTGAGCCTCCCGATGTCTGTTGCGGATCTTTTTCTTCCCAGGTTGGTGGCCAGGTTGATGGCCAGGTTGGTGGAAGGTGTGCGCCCGCCACCCAAGCGCAGATCCCGTGCTGAGGGAGGCAGGATTGTTACTCTCTGCCAGGGAGTTACGTGCCAAGAAGTTACATGCCAGTGAGTTACGTGCCAGTGAGTTACGTGCCAGTGAGTTACGTGCCAGTGAGTTACATGCCAGGGAGTTACGCGCCAGGGAGTTACTTGTCAGAGAGTTACCGATCCCGGCACCCGCTGAGTGGCCGCACTCAGCCGAGCCCGCAGGTCTTGCGGGTAGACAGAGCCAAAGCCAAACGCTGGCTCGACGCGCATGGTCGGTCTACAGTCGATGCCTCCAGGGGAGCAGCAATAGCCCTCTTCTTTACGAAAAAGTCGAGCCTGAACCAGAGATATGGAGGAAACCCATGAACATCCCGCGTCGTCAGCTAGCCCTATCAGCGCTTGCGATGGGACTGATGGGGGTCGCTCCGGCCTTGGCGACTGAGGCCGATGAAGAAGGAGCGGTTGCGAAGCAAGTCGAGGCGTTCCGCGCTGCCCAATTCGCAGCGAATGCCAAGGCATTGGATGCCCTCTGCGCGCCGGAACTCAGTTACAGCCACTCCGACGGGCGTGTGGAAGATAAGGCGACGTTCGTCGCCAATGCTACCAGTGGGAAATCGAAGTTCTTGTCCCTGGCCTATGAGGACGTGAAGGTTCGCGTGGTCGGCACCGCGGCAGTCGTACGGTTCCACTGGGTGGGGGAAAGCGAGTCCGTGGCAGACGGGAAGAAGAATGCCACCAACCTTCATATTCTGATGAACTGGCAAAAGCAGGCAGGGGATTGGAAGCTCCTGTCCCGGGCGTCGACAAAACTCTGATTGCCTGAGATCGGTGCACGTCCAATCGACGCAGCCAACGCAATTCCCGGCCAACGGCTCACGCGGGGAAGCCTCGCACGTGGCAAGCAAACGCCGCAGAAGCTGCCCCACGAGCACGTTTGGGCTTTGCAGGCCGGAACGGCAGACGTCTCAGAAAGCTGCCGCGCCACTGGTGGGGGCGCTGACCAGGGTTTAGTCCCTGAAGTTCAATGCCGAGAGGGTTGGTGTCGGCGTTGCAAGGGTCGGGGTCGGTGGCGCCCTTCGCCGGGGCCAATTGACGCGTCATCTCAAAATCTCTGACGGCGCCTGTGGCGCCGTCGTAACGGCTGCGCTCACGTTCGTATTTTCGTCACACCTATCACAACATCATTCCCCGGATGCGTGCGTTGAAGAAATCGTCACAACGGTAAGGGGAACAAGCCCGGTGGCAAAAGCGCCTGACATGGATGAAGGCTTTTGGCGAGAACGAGCGGAGGAAGCTCGGCGGATAGCAAAGAGGCTCTCCACAACGTGGGCCAGGGACGACCTGCTCGCCATCGCCTACCGATATGAGAACATGGCAAAAATGGCGAAGGACCGCAAACACTCCATCGGCCAATGGCTACGACGGGGCGGGCGGTTGAGCCGGGTTCATTGACGGCAGCAAGGTCCCTGTTCATCGGCTGGCAAGCCTCTCTCAAGCGCATCCACGTGAGATTGGGGCGCCCGAAAGTTTCTCGGGCAGGACGGACGCCGACGAGCTCATGTTGCGGCCGGGCTCGCGCTCCGCAGGCTTGAGGAGCAGACCCTGTTCATGATCACCGTGGGCTTGATGGCATTGGCTCGGAACCAGCAGTGGGCTACCAATCCCACTGGTCGCGCGAATTGGGCTCGCCACAGCAGGCCACCAATGGATCCGATGCGCAGCGCAGAACTGCTATCTTCCTCGTACCCATTCTTGGCAACATGCACGGGCGCTGAAGATTGGCACTAGCAATCAAATCCGGAAGGGGCCTGAGCTGCTGTGAGATGACAGCCCTCCTGTCGCGCTTGCGCCGGAATGCCATCGCAAGTCGTGTCTTGCCCGCGATGGTCGTGGCTCTCGTTGCCGCCAGCACGTGCGAATTTGGCTTCGTGACACCCGCCTTGGCCGAGGCAAGCGCGCTCAGCAAAGCGCAGGCGGCAGCAAGCGCGGCGTACGACAAGGCGTTGCGCGAGTTCAAGGAGATCTTGGCCAACCGGCGCGCGCAGATCGGTGCCAAGCAAGCGCTGCCGAACCTTCCGGGACAGGCCGTTTACCTCGCCCGCATCAAGGTTATGAGCACATACAAGGACCTCACCGATGCGCTGCCATCGCGCATCGGAAGGCCTAACAAGTTCGGTGTTCCGCCGGCCTACTTCGACGCTGACATTGAGCCGCTGATCGAAGAGTACGCCGCGCTCTTCCGCATCATGCAGGCGCCGCCGGCAAACGCGCAGGCTTCCAGCACACCCTTCAAGGATGTTGTCGATCTCGGCACGGCGATTGCGCGCGCGAAGGGCCTCGATGCCGCGACCTCCGACGCTGCAGGCCGCATCAGCCTCGGGCTTTTCTTTGCGGAGACGAACGGCAACCAGAACATCGGCAATGCTCGCTCCAACACGTACAAGGGTAGCTTGCAGACCGGTGTCGCGGAAGATCGAAACGGGAGCAGGGCGTGGGCGGCGATCAAGCCGAGGGTAGCCGCGCTCGATCCTGTGGTGGCTGCCCGCGATGACAAGGAGGCGGCGCGCGTTGGCAAAGGTGACCAGAGGTTCAACCATTGGACCGCGGTGCGCAACGGGCTGATGAACGCCCATGCCGACCTGCTTCCGCTGATCCCGGCGATCGATAAAATGCTTCCCGATCAGATCGATCAGATGAAGATGTTTGAGCTGATCCAAATCATTCCCACACCGACGCGCACCGCACTCGCGTCGGGCAACTTCACGGGCCATCGCATTACAGACCCGAAGATCATGGGATTCCTGCGCAACAACAGTATTTTCACTTTCGGCAAGGCGGACCGCGCAAGAACCTCCGCGAACTTCCGTGAAATCCTCGATGCAATGTGGTTGTTCAACGACAAATTCGAACGTGCACGGGCCAAATTCGAAGAGATCAAAACGCAGGAGAGGGGCCAGGCCCGATAGCCACCGCTGCATTGCACCCGGACAAGTCCCGACTGATCCGCGCGGCTTTGAGAAATGGTGCAAGAAGGGAGCGATTGAATGTCGGTTCAGACGGTCGGACCTTGCGAACTTGTCGAGCTGTCAACGTGGGCAAGGCGATCGATGTGGCGCGCTTCTTTACCGAAGATTTCCGATTGGAGGATCCTGGTGCCGGAGTGACAAGGACCGGCCTCGATGGAGCCCAGAGCATGATGGAGGCTGTCCGAGCGCTTGTCCATGACGGCCAGCTTGAAATCCTCGACATGTTCGAGAGCAGCAATCGCCTGGTTGTCGACTGGTCCTACAACGGCGCGGACGCGAGCTTCGCGATGATGTCGATATACGAGTTCAACGGAAAGCGTATCCGGCGCGATTGGGGAATTTTGGCGCGCGCCCCATGGGCCCACTAACGCACGCCGCGTGCAATTGATCTGCTCTTCAAGCGGCGCCGAACTCTCGGAGAGCTTTCGCGTTCGAGTAGCGCTCGCACCATCCGCGTCTGCCGTCTATCTGCTCACGTCGGCAATCGAATAGGGAGCCGCAGTGTCGGATACCGCAACGCCTCAATCGGTCACCCGAGCGCTGTTGATGGTACGGGCCTGAGCCTGAGCGAAAGCACAAGGCAAGCTGTCGCCAGGGCTGCCGAAGAGCTGGGATGCGTGCGCAAGATCCGACCTCTATAATTTCCGCGCATAAGCAAGGATGCACTTTTCGCTGTGCTGCGAACGCAATACCGGAGGAGTGGTTCATGGCCGAAAGGAACGTCGTTGTTCGATCGTTTAACATGGACGGGGGGAACTGCTGCGTGGACATTTTTCGTCGCCCCGATGGCACTTACGGCTTCGAAGAGTATCGTCGCGAGCCCGAGGATGGTCGCGGGTGGTTCGCGATCGGCAACTACTCCTCGCGCTCATTCGCCACCTCGATGCATGCGTTGGCAAATGCAACGGCAAGCGTGCGATGGCTCGCCCTCATAGTCGACAGCGAATGATGCGCCCGGGGTGGCGAGGCTCAAGGGTTGCGCGGTACCAGCCGCCCTTCCATCGGACGCAAAACTTCAACGACTTGCTTCTTGGTTGGACACAGGACGATGAATGGACGTCCTTCTAGCTGTACCAGATCAACAAGACCACCGGCCAGCGTATGCCCAGCAAATCCGCGCAGACTGCATCGGGCGTTGGCGAGGATGGAGAAGCTGATTAAAAATCACGAGTTCATGCGATCGCCCCTTGAATGTGGTTGTTCAGTCGCCGCAAGAACGGCGTTATCGCGCTTAGTATGCGTTGCCATTGAGCTAGAGGTTAGCGAGGGGCGATTGGTCGCCAGATGTGCGGCGGTTGACGCAAGGCGCCAAAGACGGGAGCCGAGACAATGGACCTCAAGACGATCAAGGCCGGCAGCCTCGAGGTGGCCTATCTGGAAGCTGGTCCTGCGGACGGTTGGCCATGCATCATGTGCCACGGCTTCCCGTACGACGTTCACGCCTTCGCCGAAGCCGCACCGCACCTCGCCGCGGCAGGTGCGCGCGTCATCGTCCCCTACCTCCGCGGCTACGGTCCCACACGCCTGCTCTCCGCCGATATACCCCGCTCGGGCGAACAGGCCGCGCTAGCCTCCGATCTCCTAGCGCTGCTCGATGCGCTCGCGATCCCCAAAGCGGTGGTCGGTGGTTACGATTGGGGTGGCCGCGCCTGTTGCATCCTGTCGGCACTCTGGCCGGAACGGGTGGTCGCGCTTGTCTCCGGAAATTCCTACAACATCCAGAACATTGCCAGGTCGCTCGAGCCCGCGAGCGCCGAACGGGAAGCGGCCATGTGGTACCAGTACTATTTCCACTCCGAGCGGGGGCGCCGTGGCCTTGCCCAGAACCGTCGCGGGATCGCCAGGCTGCTTTGGAAGATGTGGTCGCCGCGCTGGCAGTTCGACGACGCAACTTTCGAGCGTTCGGCCGCCGCGTTCGACAACCCCGACTTCGTCGATATCGTGATCCATTCCTATCGGCATCGCTTCGGGCTCGTTCCCGGTGACCCAGCCGTGGCCCACATCGAGACGCGCCTGGTCGCGCAGCCGCCGATCTCGGTGCCGGCAATCACGATCGACGGCGATGTTGACGGCGTTAACAGCGGCACCGCCCATCACGCGTCGAGGTTCACCGGGCTGCACCGGCATCGGGTTTTCAAGGGAGCAGGACACAACCCGCCGCAGGAGCGGCCGGTCGAGTGGGTAGCGGCCGTGCTCGATGCGCGTGCGATGGCCGCCCCGGCGTGAATGCGGCTTGGTACCACCGGCGATTTCCCCACTCGACACAACCGCCACAGATCAGGCTTTGCGCATTGGCGGGGTCGCCGGTTTGCGGTCGACCAGGAGACCCACAAGTCGCGGATCGCTTCCTGCGGGACAATGCGCGAGCCGCGCTCAAGGGTC